>JACCEC010405274.1_pt1 | contig 19123 bp, 23 predicted proteins | sample 7450121 | NCBI WGS metagenome assembly JACCEC01 (sample SAMN15323455, study PRJNA562643) | freshwater metagenome | isolation source: river surface water | place: USA:Blue River Watershed | collected 2017-08-18 | reverse complement strand
CAGCCTTTGGGTGGGGCTGGCGCACGTCGCCCCTGATAGAATCACGGCTTCGACAAACGACACCGAATCAGGAGAAGTGGCAGAGTGGTCGAATGTACTTGACTCGAAATCAAGCGTAGGGGCGACCCTACCGAGGGTTCGAATCCCTCCTTCTCCGCCAAGTCTAAAAAAGCCGTTCGTATCGATCGGCTTTTTTTATATTTGTGTGTCTGTCTTACGGGGCGACAGATGGCGCATCTTGAGCAAGTTTCCAAGTTCGCTTTGCTGCGTTATGTGGCGAAGTGGTCGACGTTGGCCGTCTTGGTCGCGGGTCTTGCTGGTTCTGCTTCCGCTTTGTTTTTGTTCGCGTTGGAATGGGCCACCCAAACCCGTGATGTCAACCGATGGCTGATTTGGGGCTTGCCCCTGGCGGGCTTTTGTGTCGGTTGGCTGTACCTGCAGTTTGGCCAGCATGTCGAAGCTGGCAACAACTTGCTGATTGATGAAATTCACGACCCTCAAAAAGTTGTACCTTTGCGCATGGCGCCGTTTGTGTTGGCCGGCACGGTGATTTCACATTTGTTTGGCGCCTCAGTGGGCCGTGAGGGCACTGCCGTCCAAATGGGCGGGGCATTGGCCGACCAACTCACGCATTTTTTGAAGCTCAATGCGGCGGATCGTCGCATGGTGTTGATGGCTGGGATCAGCGCAGGATTCGCATCGGTATTTGGTACGCCGTTGGCGGGGGCCGTGTTTGCGTTGGAAGTGCTGGCGATTGGGCGCATGCGCCTTGATGCCTTGTTGCCATGCGTGATCGCCGCGGTGTTGGCTGATCAGGTCGGCCAGTGGTGGGGCGTGCAACATACCTTGTACAACATGGGTGCGGTGCCGCCCATCACCGCATGGCTGTTGATGGCCATGGTGCTCGCTGGTGCGTTGTTTGGTTGGACCGCTAAGTGGTTTGCAGATGGCACGCATGCTTTGAGTGCTCTGATGAAAAAGCACATCGCGTATGCGCCGCTGCGACCATTGCTTGGCGGCGCAGTGATTGCCACCGCGGTGATGTGGGGCAACTTTGACCGCTACATCGGCTTAGGTATTCCCGTGATGGAGGAGGCCTTTACCCATTCCCTTGCGCCTACTGATTTTTTGGGCAAGATGGTGTTCACCATCGCTTCGCTAGGCTCCGGATTCAAGGGCGGCGAGGTGACGCCTTTGTTTTACATTGGCGCGACCTTGGGCAACGCGCTCGCCCCGTTGTTGGATGTTCCCTTTGCCTTGCTGGCTGGCATCGGCTTTGTGGCTGTTTTTGCAGGGGCTGCCAACACCCCCATTGCGTCGACCTTGATGGCCATGGAGTTGTTTGGTGCAGAGATCGGTGTGTTTGCCTGCTTGGCCTGTGTGATGAGCTATGTGTGCTCGGGCCATTCGGGTATTTATCGGGCCCAGCGCGTGGCGCATCGCAAAGCCCATACACCTGCTCAGCCTTCTTAGAATGGAAGTCATGACGATGAATCTCGCCCGTTTCCTGCAAGTCTTCCTGTTGAGCATGGTTGTGGGCGTGACCGCTGTGCATGCGCAAACTTTCAAAATGCCTTGCGATGTCGAGGCCAGTATTCCCACGGCAGAAGATGTGAAGATCAAGCCGCAAAAAGTGGTGATTGAAATTCAAGCCATGGGCAAAAACATCTTTTTGAAGATGAATGGGCCTGAGCCTTACATGGTGATTGCCAACAGTTTGGCGACCGAAGAATTCACTGGGAAAAACTTAACCACGGCCAAGGAAATGGGGGCGTTTCGTAAACACAAGGTCACGGGTGCTGAGTCAGAAATTCGTATCGAGCAAGCCACCGTGATCGTGAACGCTTTCAACGACACCACCTACATGGGTAAAAAAGTGCGTATCAACATCACAGGCACTTGCACGGTGCCGCGCTAAGGCTGTGCAAACAACAATGGCACTCTGTTTAAAACCAGCACCAAAAACCGGTGCAGTTGCCGGTGATTTGTTGAATCAGCAAATCAATCAAGCTGCTGATGGCCAGCAGTGGGAAACCTACGTACACCAACACCCACAGCACCAACATCAGCGTGAGACGAGGTTCTTCCAAGCGATGTCCCATCACGGTCTCGGCTTGGCGGCGAAGGCGAAGTTTGTTCAACATGGTGCGAGGATTTTAGGCGCATGAAAGTCAACTGGGACACCTTGAGCTATCCCGAGTGGGATGCCCTTCATGCCGCCGCTCTCGGTCCTTTGCAGCAAGACTGGGCTTATGGCGCTTGTATGAAGACACTGGGTGTGGCTGTGCACCGCGCCATGGTGACGCAAGATGGCGCGCCTGTTGCTTTGGCGCAGTTCATGGTTCGTCGCTTCGTAGGCGGCATCTTCAACATGGCTTTGTGCTCGTTGGGGCCTTTGTGGTTACAACCTTTAGGAGGTGTTGACAAAGCACAGGTTTACAAACTGCTGAAGCAAACGGCACCTTGGAAGAACTTCCGTGTGATGGCGGTGACGCCACAAGAGGTGCAGGGCCCTGATTTGGGTCTTTCACGTTGGCGCCGTGTCATGACCGGTCACAGCACCGTGGTCTGGAACCTCTGCCCTGATCTCGAAGTGTTGCGTGCACAACTGGATGGGCGATGGCGTTATAGCTTGGCACGTGGTGAAGCCTCGCCTTTGACCGTCCATCGCGTGGGTACCAATGCGGGTCAATACCGGTGGTTGTTGGATGCGGAAATGCAGCAACGCGAGCAGCGTGGGTTGCACGGATTGCCGATGCAATTCTTTGACTTGTACGTGCCCTCACGCCAACAACCTGCCAAAACTATGTTGACGATGCGCGCCGATCTTGGGCGAGATCGCGTGGCGGGCATGATGTTTTTGATACATGGTGAGGCGGCCACCTACCAAGTGGGGTGGACTTCAGACGCTGGTCGCGAGCACCACGCGCATCATTTGATTCTTTGGCAGGCGATCCAAGCCTTGCGCGAGCGGGGCGTGCGCTTGTTGGACCTGGGGGGTGTCAATACCACCCGCAGTGCAGGAATTGCGCGTTTCAAAATCGGCACAGGTGGTCAAGTTGTCACTTACGCAGGGACGTTCATCTGACCATGCTGCACGTGTCCCATCTTTCTTGTCGTCGAGGAAACAAGCCACTGTTCACCGACGTCAGCTTTACGCTATGCGCGGGTCAGGCTTTGCAGCTAGAGGGCGACAACGGGGTCGGCAAAACCAGTTTGCTGCGCATTGTTTGTGGGCTCTCCCCCGCAGAGGCTGGCGAGGTGCGTTGGCATAACCAACGCATTCAAGACAGCGCTGCAGCGTTTCGTTCGTCTTTGTTTTATCTGGGTCACGGCTTGTCCCTCAAAGAAGAGCTCAGCGCTCTGGAAAACCTCATGTCAGATGCCGCTGTGTCCGGCCGCATGCTCAGCGAGCCCCAAGCCTTGGTGGCTTTGGCGCGCATGGGCTTGCGCGGACGCGAACACTTGCCGCTGCGCGTGATGTCGCAAGGTCAAAAACGCCGCACGGCTTTGGCGCGTTTGTTGGCCAGCCAAGCGCCGTTGTGGGTGCTGGATGAGCCGTTTGTGGCGTTGGACGTGAAAGCGGTCGACGGGCTGCGTGGTTTGCTGGCCGAGCATGTGGCCCAAGGTGGGATGGTGTTGTTCACCAGCCATCAGCCGGTGGTGCTTACCCGCGCCGATGGCACGGCGGTCGAGGTGCAAACCTACCGATTGAAAGGCGTGGCATGAGTGGCGGCGCGTTCATGGCCGTGTTGCGCCGCGACTTACTTTTGGCCATGAGGCGCAAGAGCGAAGTGCTGACCGCAGTATTTTTCTTTGTGGTGGTGGCCGCCTTGTTTCCGCTGGGCATTGGCCCGGAGCTGAATACTTTGCGACTGGTGGCCCCTGGTGTGTTGTGGGTGGGGGCGCTGCTGTCGAGCATGTTGGCTTTGCAACGCTTGTTTGAAGCGGATTACCGCGATGGCACGCTGGAGCAAATGGCCTTGTCGCCCACACCAATGCCCTTACTCATCAGTGCCAAACTCTTGGCGCACTGGCTGGTATCAGGGGTGCCGTTGGTATTATTGGCGCCGGTTTTGGGCTTGCAATTTGACCTGTCGGCGGATGCCTTGGTCACCCTCACGTTGGCCCTGTTGTTGGGGACGCCCGTTTTGTCTTTGGTGGGCGGCATTGGTGCTGCATTGACCTTGGGTGTGCGTGGCGGGGGGGTGTTGTTGTCCTTGTTGGTGCTGCCTTTGTTTATTCCTGTGCTGGTGTTTGGTGCAGGTGCTGTGGAGGCACAGGCCAGCGGCTTGGGTGCACAGGCACACTTTTCAATTTTGCTGGCCATGTTGTTGCCCGCAGCCTTTTTCAGCCCGTTTGCGTGTGCAGCGGCTTTACGGATCGCGTTGGAATGAAAAATATCAATTGGTTTCATTACGCCGCCCCGCACACCTTTTATGGGTTGGCGGGCCAAGCGTGGCCATGGTTTGCGGTGTTGGCCACGGCGCTGATGTTGGCAGGTCTGTGGCTGGGCTTTGCGGTGGCCCCTACTGACTTTCAGCAGGGCGAGGGCTACCGCATCATCTTCGTGCATGTGCCTGCGAGCTGGATGTCCATGGTGATTTATTTGGCCATGGCGTTTTGGAGCGTGTTGGGTTTGACCTTCAACACACGACTGTCGGGCATGATGACCCGTGCGTTGGCCCCGACAGGTGCCTTGTTTGCGTTTTTGTCCTTGTGGACTGGTGCCCTCTGGGGCAAGCCCATGTGGGGTGCTTGGTGGGTGTGGGATGCACGCCTCACGTCCGAGCTGATTTTGTTTTTCTTGTACTTGGGCTACATCGCCTTGACTTCGGCCATTGATGACACCCGTCGCGGTGACCGCGCGGGTGCTTTGATTGCCATTGTGGGCGCCATCAATGTGCCCATCATCTATTTCTCGGTGAAGTGGTGGAACACCTTGCACCAAGGGGCTTCGGTGTCCCTTACCAAAGCGCCCAGCATGGCAGCGCTGATGTTGTGGGGGATGTTGCTGATGGCTTTGGCGTTTTGGTTTTACACCGTGGCCTTGGTCCTGTACCGCGTGCGCACGCTCATCTTGCAGCGTGAGCGTCACGCCACCTGGGTGCACGAACTCGATGAGGTGAAGCCATGAGGTGGGAAAGCTGGAGCGAGTTTTGGGCCATGGGCGGCTATGCCGTCTATGTGTGGGGCAGCGTGGGGGTGACGGCCTTGTTGTTGGCTGTGGAAGTGTGGCAGGCCCGATGGGCGCACCGCGATGTGCTGAATCAATTGAAAACCGAGCAGGCTGTGGCTCAATTACCCGTTGAAGAGTTGATGTGATGAAACCAAGAACCCAACGATTCGCACTGATTGCCGCTGGCATTGTGGTGCTGTGCGCGGCGGCTGCTTTTGTGCTGAATGCGTTTCAAAGTAATTTGGTATTTTTCTTCACACCCACGCAAGTGAGCAATGGCGAAGCGCCCAAGGGCCGTACCTTTCGTGCGGGTGGTATGGTCAAAGAGGGCAGTGTGGTACGCGAGGGCAGCAACGTGCGCTTTGTCATCACCGACACTGTGCATGAGATACCCGTGACCTACGTAGGTCTGCTGCCTGATTTGTTCAAAGAGGGCAAAGGCGTGGTGTCGCAGGGCAAGTTGGGCGAAGATGGTGTGTTTGTCGCCAGCGAGGTGTTGGCCAAGCACGATGAAAACTACATGCCCCCCGAGGCCCAACACGCCATGGACCAAGCAGCTGCGGCTAAAGCCGCCAAGTCGGTCAAAGGTAACCCATGATTCCAGAACTCGGTCATTTCGCGCTCATCCTGGCTGCCATCGTGGCCCTGATGCAAGGGGTCTTGCCTATTGCCGGGACCTTGGTCCGCAACCCGCAAACTCAAATCACGCTGCAGTCGCTGGCGCGACCCACTGCAGCCTTGCAATTTGCGTTGGTGGCATTTGCATTTGGCGCGCTTGCCGCGTCGTTTTTGAGCAATGATTTTTCGGTGTTGTACGTGGCACAACATTCCAACTCGCTGTTGCCCAAGCCCTACCAATTTGCGGCGGTGTGGGGTGGTCATGAAGGTTCTTTGCTGTTGTGGGTGTTGTTGCTGGCCTTGTGGTCGGTGGCGGTGGCCTTGTTTTCCCGCAGCTTGCCACTGGACATGGTGGCGCGAGTGATCGGGGTGTTGGGGTTGATTTCGGTCGGGTTTTTGTTATTCATCTTGACCACCTCCAACCCGTTTGAACGTTTACTGCCTGCGGCTTTGGACGGCAAAGACTTGAACCCCTTGTTGCAAGACCCGGGGCTGGTGATTCATCCGCCCATGCTCTATATGGGCTATGTGGGCATGGCTGTCGCGTTTGCCTTTGCGGTGTCTGCCCTGATGAGTGGCCGTCTGGATGCGGCCTGGGCGCGTTGGTCACGTCCTTGGACAGTGGTGGCGTGGACCTTCCTCACGTTTGGCATTGGTCTCGGTTCTTGGTGGGCGTATTACGAACTTGGCTGGGGCGGCTGGTGGTTTTGGGACCCGGTGGAAAACGCATCGCTCATGCCTTGGTTGGTGGGGACAGCGCTGATTCACTCGTTGATGGTGACAGAGAAGCGTGGCAGCTTCAAAGCCTGGACGGTGCTTTTGGCCATCGCGGCATTCTCGTTGTCGTTGTTGGGAACCTTCCTCGTGCGCTCGGGTGTGTTGACGTCGGTCCATGCGTTTGCGTCCGACCCCAAACGCGGCGTGTTCATCTTGGTATTCCTCGCTGTGGTGGTGGGCGCGTCGCTCACGCTGTTTGCGTGGCGTGCGCCGCGTGTGGCCTTGGGTGGTCGCATGGAGTTGGTGTCGCGCGAGTCGTTTTTGTTGGCCAACAGCGTGCTGCTGGTGGTGGCCACGGCAGCGGTGCTGCTGGGCACGATTTATCCACTCATCATCGATGCCTTGAACATGGGCAAGTTGTCGGTGGGGCCGCCTTACTTCAATGCGGTGTTTGCGCCGCTGTTGGTGCCCACGGTGTTTTTGATCATCCCCGGTTCTGTGGCACGTTGGCGTGATGCCCATGTGCGTGAGATCGCTCACAAGTTGCGTTGGACCTTGGTGGGCGCTGTGGTGTTGGCTGTGCTCTTGCCCTTTGTGCTGGGGGGCTGGTCCATCGGCGCTGCATTTGGTTTGTTCTTGGGTGGCTGGGTCGCACTCGGTACGGCACAACAAGTGCTTGAGCGTCTGCGCAAGCCCGGGCGTATTGGCGCCTCTTTTTGGGGGCAACATACAGCCCACTTGGGCATGGCCGTCTTGGTGGTGGGCATCACCGGTGTGAAATGCTACGAGGTGGAGCGCGATGTGCGCATGCAAATTGGGGATGTGGTCACCATCGCCCCTTACACCTTTCGCTTGAGCTCCTTGGATGAAGTGCGTGGCCCCAACTACAAAGCGGTACGTGCCGATGTCGAGGTGTTGCGCCATGACCGCGTGATTGAAGTGTTACAGCCCGAGAAGCGTCGCTATTTTTCGTCGGCCATGCCCATGACCGAAGCGGGCATTGATTCGGGTTTCATGCGCGATTTGTATGTTTCTCTGGGCGAACCTTTGAATGACGCACGGACCGAGTGGAGCATGCGTGTGTATTACAAGCCTTTTGTGCCGTGGCTCTGGGGCGGTGTGTTGTTGATGGTGTTCGGTGGTGTGATGGCCGCACTGGACCGTCGCTACCGCAAATAAGAACGAAACCTTGGTATGAAAAAAGTTCTGATTCCCCTGGTGTTGTTCGTCGTTTTGGTGGTGTTTTTGGCCATCGGTTTGAAACGTGATCCTCGCGAAATTCCATCGCCGCTGATCAACAAGCCTGCTCCCGAATTCAGCCTGTTCACCTTGGAAGGCGATGCCAAGTTTTCGCCCGCTGACATGAAGGGCCACGTGTGGTTGCTCAATGTGTGGGCCACTTGGTGTGTGGCATGCCGCGAAGAGCATCCTGTGTTGGTTGCCTTTGCTGACAAGTACAAGGTGCCCATCGTAGGTTTGAGTTACAAAGAAATTCAACCGCAAGACGAGGCCTACAAAGCCCCATTTGATGTGAAGTTACAACTGGCACGTGAACGCAGCCAAGTCTGGCTCAAACGCCATGGCAACCCCTATGTCACGTCTGTGATGGATTTGGACGGTCGCGTGGGCATTCACTACGGCGTCTACGGCGTGCCTGAGACCTATGTGATCGACAAGGCCGGCATCATTCGCTACAAGTTTGTGGGTGCTGTGAGTCCGCAGTTGTTGGCTGAAAAAATCTTACCCCTGGTGACGAAGTTGAACCAATCATGAAACAGCGCTTGATGAATGCCGTGTTTGTTTGCATGCTGGCTGGCTTGCCCAGTGGCTTGATTGCGCGTGAAGCGCAGCCAATGGCGCAAGACCCTCAACTCGAGGCACGCTTGGTGGATATTTCGCAAGAGTTGCGTTGCTTGGTGTGTCAAAACGAATCCTTGGCCTCCTCGCATGCCGAGTTGGCCGAAGACTTACGCCGAGAGGTGCGTGACTTGCTGCGCGAAGGCAAGACAGACCAAGAAGTGAAAGATTTCTTGGTTGCCCGTTATGGTGACTTTGTGTTGTATCGCCCAGAGGTCAAGCCCTTGACCTGGCTGCTTTGGTTTGGCCCCTTCTTGTTGTTGGCCGTGGCGGCGTTGTTTTTCGGAATTTATTTACGTCAACGGCGTCGCTTGGCAGCCCCACGCGCCTTGACGGACGAAGCGCGTGAACGCGCCCAGCAACTGTTGAAAGATGTCTCGTGAACCCCGCACTTGTTTTTATTGTTGTGGCAGTTGCCTTGGTGGCATGGGTGGTGGTCGTTTTGGGCATGTCGTGGTGGCGTGGCTCACAACTCGGTGCGCGCTTTGCTGCGCATCAAGCCCAGGCCCTGCATGACCCCGCCAAAGCCAATGCGGCGGTCTACCGTGATCAGCTGGCTGAGCTCGAACGCGAGTACCAATTGGGCAATTTAAACGATGCTGAGTTACAAACTGCGCGCGATGAATTGGCGCAACGCTTGTTGGACGATGTGGGTGACACCCCTGAACAACCCGTCACGGAGCCGACGCCCGTGGTTTGGCACAAACCCTGGTGGGCCTTGGGTGGGTTGATCTTGGTGGTGCCCCTGACATCTTTGCTGATGTACAGCGTCTTAGGTCAACCGGCTGCTCTAGATCCCTTGGCCTTGAAACAAGGGGTTGAGGCCTCCGCCGAAGTGACACCTGAGAAACTCACCGAAATGGCGATTGCCTTGACCCGTCGCTTGCAAGACGAGCCCAACAGCATGGAAGGCTGGGTGATGCTTGGGCGTGTCCAGCGTGCCCGTGGTCATTTTGAAGAAGCGGCAGAAGCGTTGGCGAAAGCTTTGGCCTTGAGTCGCGATGACAATTTGTCGATTGAGCGCGCTGAGGTGCTGGCGCAACTCAAGGGCGGCAGTTTTGCCGGGGAACCTTGGGCGATTATTCAGCGCGTGCTAGCAGCAGACCCCCACCATTTGAATGCTTTGTTCTTGGCCGGCAGCGCGTCTTATGCTGAGATGAATTTCCGTTCGGCCTTGCGTTTTTGGGAGCGTGCGCGTGAGGTGGTACCCGCCGATTCACCCGATGCCCCGGAGTTGGACCGAGCCATTGCCGAGGCACGCGACAAAATGGGACTGCCGGCGATTCCACCCCGTGCAGACCTTGCTGCAGCGGCACAGGCCAGCAAAGCCGCGGCTGCCAGCAGCATCAGTGGCCGCGTGACCTTGGTGAAAGAGCTTCAAGGTTTGGTGGCGGCATCTGACACGGTGTTTGTGTATGCCACGCCGGTGACGGGTTCGCGCATGCCGGTGGCGATCTTGCGCACCACCGCCAACAAACTGCCGTTGGATTTTGTGCTGGACGACAGCTTGGCCATGAACCCCAGTGTCAAGCTGTCTGACATGGACGAAGTGACTGTGCGTGTCCGTATTTCAAAAAGTGGTCAAGCAACGGCGCAGGCGGGCGATTACGGCGTGAGCCTCACACCCGTGAAGCCGGGCAGCAAGGGTTTGAATTTGATGGTGCGCGACACCTTGCAGGCCGCGCCCTAAAACCCACTTACAGCAAGCCGTTCATGCGTGCAAAGTGCAGGGTTTGTGTGCGACTTTTCACATCCAAGCGACGGAACAGACGCCACAAGTGAACCTTGACGGTGTGTTCGCTGATGTCGAGTTCAGCCGCAATGTCGCGGTTGCTCAGGCCACGGTCCAGCATGACGATGAGTTGCTTTTGACGCTTCGACAGCTTGGTCTCTCCTGTGACGGCGCTGGGGTCTTCATCGCCGTGTTCTGCCGCAAACAAGCCTTGAATGGCGGCGGAAATTTCATGGGCAGAGGCTGATTTTTCAATGTAGATGTCTGCCCCTGCTTCAATGCAGGTTTCTTCGGCTTCGCCCGCAGGCATGGACGAAATCACGGCCAAAGGCACGTTGGCATACATGGTTTTGGTGTCTTTGACGGCTGATGTGCCTTTCACGCCAGGCAACAACAAATCCAACACAAACAACTCGGGCTCGCCATTTTTGATGATGGCGGCTTGCAATTCGCTAAATTTTTCCAATTCGACAACTTTTGAGGCAGGGCGCATGCGGCGCAATAGCATGGCGATGGCTTGTCGTACCAAAGGATGATCGTCAATGATGTACATACTCATTTTTATTACTCCTGAATCAATATTAGTAGTTTAGCCCCATCGCTGCGCGGACTTCCCGCATGGTTTCTCTTGCGGTGGTGCGTGCTTTTTCAGTACCTGCGTCCACAATTTCGCGCACGATTTTAGGATTGCGCATGTAGGGCTCGGCACGCTCGAGCATGGGTTGTTGTTCGCGCAAGATGGCATCAATGATCGGTTGTTTGCACTCCAAGCAACCAATGCCAGCGGTTTTGCAACCTTGGGCCACCCACTGGCGTTGGCCTTCGTCGCTGTAGACCATGTGGAATTGCCACACCGGGCATTTGTCGGGGTCGCCGGCATCGGTGCGTTTTTGGCGCGCAGGATCGGTGGGCATGCGCTTGACCTTGTGTTCGATCGTGGCGCGGTCTTCACGGATGGCAATCGCGTTGTTGTAACTCTTGCTCATCTTGGCGCCGTCCAAGCCGGGCAATTTGCTGGCTTCGGTCAGCAAGGCTTGGGGCTCTAACAAAATCACTTTGCCGGTGCCTTTGAAGTAACCGTTCAAACGTTCGCGGTCTTGTGCATCGAGTTCGGGCGCGTTGGCAATGAAACCCAGTGCACCTTCCATGGCTTTGATGTCGCCTGTTTCTTGGTAGGCCTTGCGTGATTTTTCAAAGCGTTTGAGGCTGTCTTTGTTCAATTTGGCCAATGACGTTTGAATTTTTTCTTCGGCATTGATTTCTCGGCCATACAAGTGGTTGAAGCGGCGTGCCGCTTCGCGCGTCAATTCGACATGGCTGGCTTGGTCTTCGCCCACCGGCACGTGCTTGGCTTTGTAAATCAAGATGTCAGCGGCTTGGAGCAAGGGATAGCCCAAGAAGCCGTAGGTGGCCAAGTCTTTGTCTTTGAGTTTTTCTTGTTGGTCTTTGTAGGTGGGCACGCGTTCCAACCAACCCAGAGGCGTTCCCATGGCGAGCAAAGTAAACAACTCGGCATGCTCAGGAATACGACTTTGCAAAAAGATCGTGCATGCATTGGGGTCAAGCCCAGCGGCGAGCCAATCGATCACCATTTCGTAGACATTTTTTTCGATCACTTCGCGGTTTTCGTAATGGGTGGTCAGTGCGTGCCAATCGGCGACGAAGTAGAAGCAATCCAATTCCGACTGCAAACGCACCCAGTTTTTCAAAGCACCGTGGTAGTGGCCTAAATGCAGAGCGCCAGTGGGGCGCATGCCAGAGAGAACGCGTTCTTTCATATCGAAGGTTTCAGTAAAAATTCAAAGGGGCTGAGCATCAGGCTCAGCAGTTCAAAGGTCAAACTCATCAGGGGCGCCATCCACAAGGTGTCGACGACTTTCAACACCACCAAGGCCATCACGATATAAAAACCATAAGGTTCAACGCGCGACAACCACACGGCCTGCTTCCAGGGCAGCAGGCCTACCAAAATCCGGCCGCCATCCAACGGTGGCAGGGGAAACAGATTGAAGGCGAACATGACGGCGTTGACTTTCACGCCGGCTTTGCAAACTTCAATGAAATAGCGTTCTTCCACGCCTGCGGCAATCAAGCCGTACATCGCGAAGGCCCACACAAATGCTTGAATGAAATTCACAGCGGGCCCAGCCAAGGCCACCCAAATCATGTCGCGTTTGGGGTGTTTCAAGTGGCCAAAGTTCACGGGCACAGGTCGGGCGTAACCAAATAAAAAATTCCCACCTGTGGCCAAGAACAAGGCGATGGGCATGAGCAATGTGCCCATCGGGTCAATGTGAGGCATGGGGTTGAGGGTGACGCGGCCCATCATCCACGCGGTGTTATCGCCACGCAGGCGCGCCACATAGCCGTGGGCGGCTTCATGCAGTGTGATGGCAAACACCACAGGCAAGCCATAAATCAGAATGGTTTGAATCAGATCAGAAAAATTCACACGCGCATTGTCGCATTCAACACTTTGGACTTATGTCGGAGTTCGGATCAGAGACCCAAAGTGCTTAAAGGACCACGGCCGGCACGAATCACCTCGGGGTCGCCTCCGCCGTCCATGGGGGTGAGGTCTACCACCGTGGTGGGCTCGTGCGGACACGCGCCCGCATCGATGACGGCCGCGAGTTCGTGTTCGAAGCGTTCACGAATTTCCTCGGCATCGTTCATGGGATCGCGCTCGCCAGGGGCGATGAGCGTGGTGGCGAGCAAGGGGGCGCCATGCAAAGCCAGCAATTCAAGCAGCGTTGTGTTGAGGGGTACGCGCAACCCAATGGTTTTGCGTTGCGGATGGCTGACGCGGCGCGGCACCTCTTTGGTGGCTTCCAAAATAAAGGTGTAAGCGCCAGGGGTGGCGGCTTTGAGCAACCGGTATTGGCGGTTGTCCACACGCGCATAGTTGGCCAGCTCTGACAAATCACGGCACATCAGGGTGAGGTGGTGTTTGTCGTCGACCTGCCGAATGCGGCGCATGTGCTCAACGGCGGCTTTGTCGTCTAAGTGGCAGACCAAGGCGTAGCTGGAGTCGGTGGGGACTGCCACGATGCCGCCGCGTTCGAGCAAGGCAACGGCTTGTTTGAGCAGACGCGCTTGCGGGTTATCTGGATGAACTTGAAGAAACTGTGCCATGTGTGCAACAAATTAAGAAACCTGCGGTGTTTCTCGTTGGCTGAGCCAACCTGCCCCCAAGCCACATAACGCAATCAGCAAAATGCCCATCGTGGCCCATTTATCGGGGATGTGCGAGAACACCAGCCAGCCAGCCAATGTCGCAAACGCAATGCTGCTGTACAAAAAGGGACTCACGCTCGAGGCAGGGGCGCGTGAGAAAGCCACGATCAACAAGTAGTGGCCCAAGGTGCCCGCAAAGCCCACAACAACCATCAGAAGCCATTGAAATGGGGTGAGGTCGGTGGTCCACACGCCGAGCACCAACACCGAAGCAATGGCGGTACCCACCCAGCCGGTGTAAATGTGCATGGTGACCAAGTTTTCTGTCTTGGCCATTCGGCTCGTCAATATTTGAAAAGCGGCATAAACCAGCACCATGCTCAACGGCAACCATGCGGCATCGGCATGCACGCTGCCGCCAGGTCGCACGATCAGCAAAGCACCCAGCAAACCACCCAGCACAAGCAACCAACGCATGCGCGACACGTGTTCGTTCAAGACGAAGCGGGCCAAGATGGTGACCACCAAAGGTGTCAGCATGGCAATGGCGCTGAATTCGGCCACAGGCATGCGTTGCAGGCTGGCAAAGCCCAGCCAACTGCATACCAGCAGCATCAGGCCGCGAACCAATTGCAGTTTGTAATTGTGGGTGTGGAACATGGACCAGCCACGATGCGGCCACATCACAGCCGTTGTGGCCACGGCTTGAAAGACATAACGAAACCACAAGACCATCAGCAATGGAATGCTGGCGGTCAGGTATTTGTTGGCGGAATCAAGGACGGCCAGGCAGGCCATCGCTGCGACAGCACAAGCGATCCCTATGAGTGGCAGTTTGTGTGGATGGACGCTCATTGAATGCGGTGGGCCAGCGCTTCCCAAACAGGCGTGAGTTGGCCGGGTAACCAAGGCAAACTGCCCAGGTCGATGCGACTTTCGGTGGGGCTGTGAAAGTCGCTGCCGCGAGAGGCAAAGAGTTCAAATTCTTGCGCCATGTCGGCATAGGTCACGTACTCGGCCGGGGTATGGCTACCGGTGACTACCTCGACGCCTTGGCCCCCATGATTTTTGAATTCGGTGAAGAGCGCAAATTCTTCATTCGCACTGAAGCCGTATCGGGCGGGATGGGCAATGATGGCCATGCCATTGGCTTGGACGATCCATTGCACGGCATCTTTGAGTGAGGCCCAACGGTGCGGCACAAAGCCTGGATGGCCTTCGGTTAAAAAGCGCCTAAACACCTCGTTGGTGTCTTGACACACACCGGCTTCTACCAAGAAACGTGCGAAGTGTGTGCGTGAAATCAGTTCGGGGTTGCCTGCGTATTTGAGTGCGCCTTCATACGCGCCATGAATGCCCACTTTGGCCAAGCCGTCGGACATTTCTTGCGCACGTTCTCCACGTCCGCCGCGCGTGCGATGCAAACCATTTTTGAGTTGGGCGTCGTGTGCATCGAAACCCAGTCCCACGATGTGCACCGTTTTGTTGGCGAAGGTGACTGAAATTTCGGTGCCGGTGAGGTACTTCATGCCGTTGGCATGTGCCGCGGCCAAGGCGCGGTCTTGGCCACCGATTTCGTCATGGTCTGTCAAAGCCCAAAGTTCAACGCCATTGGCTTTCGCACGTGCGGCCAAGGCCTCGGGTGTGAGCGTGCCATCCGAAACCACGGAGTGGCAATGCAGAACAGCGTTCAGGATGGTGGAAGTCACCGACAGATTGTAGGCGCGGCAAGGCTTGGCGTGCGTTTGCGCAGGTGACAGCCGCCACTTCTTGCAGGCTGATGCCACGCAGCTCAGCCAAGACCTTCGCGATGCGTGGTAACTCTGCGGGTTCGTTGCGACCCTGCGGCAGGCCAGCGGCGCGTTGCTCGGCAGTCGTGTAGCGCCAGTGTGGCGGCATGTCGGGTGCATCGGTTTCAAGCACGATGGCCGAGAGGGGCAACTGCGTTGCCAATCGACGCAACTGCAAAGCGCGCTCGAAGGTGAGCGCACCACCGAAGCCGAGCTTGAAGCCGAGGTCGATGAACGCATGGGCTTGCTGCATGCTGCCATTGAAGGCGTGGGCAATGCCACCCATCACAGGTGTTTTGCGCAAGCCCTTGAGCAAGAGATCCGCCGAGCGACGCACATGCAGGATGACGGGCAGTTGGTGGTGCTGGGCATATTGGAGCTGTGCCCTGTAAAAAATTTGCTGCTTGGCCAAGGCCTCGGACGTTTGTAAAGACTGCACGAACCCATCGAGACCCATTTCACCTACGGCCACCAAGCGAGGATCGTGTCGGTGGGCTTCTAGCGCTGCGTCGAGTTGCGCCAAATCGGCCTCTGTGGCTTGTGGTGTGAACAGCGGATGAATGCCCAGCGCATAGACGTCTTGTTGCGCATGGGCCAATGTCCGCACCGTGTCGAAGTTGGTCGCTTCAACAGCGGGAATCACACATAGCGCCACACCTGCCGCGCGTGCCCGTTGGTGCACGGCGGTGCGGTCCTCATTAAATTCAGCGGCGTCGAGGTGGCAATGGGTGTCAATCCACATCAGGCGCTGGCCTCAAAACTCAGACGTTGCCTAAAGCAAAGACCGAGTTCGGTGCGCGTGAAAGCACCGTGGTTTGGGGTTTTTGCGCAAACACGCCGCGCTTGGGTGAGTTGTGCGCCGGCGTTTGACCGCCTTTGGCGAGCTCCGCAGCGATCAGGCTGTGCAAGCTGATGGATTGCATGTGGTCGTCCATTTTTTGGTTCAACTGAGTCCACAACGCTTCGGCGGAGACATAGCCATTTTGTGCCGCGGCTTCTGTGACTTCTTCTTTGGGGTCGGGACGGTTAACCGCATCAATGATGTCGGCCACGCTGATCAGGTTGGCATCGCGGTTCAAGGTGTAGCCGCCCCCTGGGCCGCGTGTGCTCTCGACCAATCCGTGCTGGCGCATTTTGCTGAAAATTTGTTCGAGGTAGGAAATGGAAATATGTTGGCGTTGGCTGATCGCGGCCAGGGACACAGGGCCTTGGTTTTGACGAAGTCCCATATCAATCATGGCGGTGACGGCAAAGCGGCTCTTGGTACTTAAACGCATGGAATCCTCCTATTGGCTGTGGGTTGTGACAAGGTCAACCACGGCTGAACTTTAAGCACAAAATTACTTCGTGTAAATTCGTATTTATTACGTTTTATATTCGAAAAAAACGAAGTTTAATAGATCTCATGAATTTCAAGCACTTGTATTATTTTTGGGTCACTGCCCGCGCGGGCGGCATCATGCGGGCCAGTGAGCAGTTGCACACGACCCCGCAAACCATCTCTGGACAAATCAAATTGTTGGAAGAGAGTTTGAACCGAAAGCTGTTTCGCAAGCGCGGTCGCCAACTCGAAATGACAGCAGACGGTCGTCAAGCGCTTCAATATGCGGATGACATCTTTGCGTTGGGTTCGGAGTTGAAAGCAGCGATGGCCCATGCCCATGCCGGCACGCGCATCTTGGAGTTTCGCGTGGGGGTGGCTGATTCGGTGGCGAAATCTGTGGCCTACCGCCTGTTGGAGCCGGCGTTGTCAATTGCTGAACCCGTGCGATTGATTGGCAGCGAGGGTAAGTTTCCCGACTTGTTGGCGCAGTTGGCCTTGCACCGCTTGGACTTGGTGATCGCCGACGAGCCCTTGTCCAAACGCATCAGTGTGAAAGCTTTTAACCATGCGTTGGGCACCACGCCGATGAGTTTTTTTTGCACGCCAGCAGTCAAGAAAACCTTGAAAGGCAAATTCCCCCAGTGTTTGCAAGACGCGCCCATGTTGATCCAGGGTTCATCTTCATCGGTGCGCCAGCAGCTCGATGGTTGGCTGGTGCGTCACAACATTCAGCCGCGTGTGGTGGGCGAGTTTGACGATGGCGCATTGATGACCGCATTTGGTCGGGAAGGGCGCGGCGTGTTCATGTCGCCCAGTATCTTGGAAGATGAAATCGTGGCCCAGTTCGGTGTCACGGTGATCGGTCGCAGCGATGAGTTGGTGGAAGAGTTTTTTGCCGTCTCAGTGGAACGACGCATCTCGCATCCTTGCGTGGCCGCCATCACACAAAACGCCCGTGGACGTCTGTTCAGCGGTGAATGACGGGCTGGTTTTGTAACTGGCCGGCCACCAAGTTCAGCTGACGGTCGCAGCGCGCTGCCAAGGTGTGATCGTGCGTGACCATGACAAATGCGGTGTTGTGTTCGCGTGCCAATTGCAACATCAGACCAAACACGTGGTCTGCGGTTTGGCGATCGAGGTTGCCGGTGGGTTCATCGGCCAGCACGCAGGCGGGTTGCGTGACCAAGGCGCGGGCGATCGCCACGCGTTGGCGTTCGCCCCCCGACAGCTCAGCGGGGCGGTGGTGCATGCGTGCACCCAAGCCCACGCGTTCTAGCATGGCCTGCGCTTGCGCGCGGGCGGTCTCAGGCGCCATGCGTCGAATCCAAAGTGGCATGGCGACGTTGTCGCATGCACTGAACTCAGGCAGCAGGTGGTGAAACTGATAGACAAAGCCCAGGTGCTGGTTGCGCCATTGGCCCAGCGCGCTTGCGCTGAGTCCGACCAGATCTTGTCCCAGCCAGCGCACGTGGCCTGAGCTGGGGGCATCAAGCCCTCCCAGCACATGCAACAAGGTGCTTTTGCCAGAGCCTGACGAGCCCACGATAGCCACGGTTTCCCCCGCGCTGACAGACAGACTGACGTCTTGCAGCACGGTGACATCAAGCGCGCCTTCATGAAATCTGCGGCCGATGTGTTGGGCGGTGAGGACAGGGATGGACATGAGGGTTCAAGCCTTATTCATAGCGCAAGGCTTGTGCCGGATCGACGCGACTTGCCCGCCAACTGGGGTAAAGGGTGGCCACAAAGGCAAGTGCCAAAGAGATCAAGGCCACTGGCCAAATGTCGGCGGCTTGGGGGTCGCTGGGCATGCGACTGATGAGGTAAATGTCACGCGGCAAAAAGCTGGCCCCCAACAACTGCTCAATGGCAGGCACGATCACATCGATATTAAAGGCCACGCCCAGCCCGAGCAGCAAACCGCTCACGGTGCCCAACACACCCACGGTGGCACCTTGCACCACAAAAATAGCCATGATGCTTTGCGGGCTCGCGCCCAATGTGCGCAAGATGGCAATGTCGGCACGTTTGTCGGTCACCGTCATCACGAGGGTGGTGACAAGGTTGAACGCCGCCACCGCCACGATGAGGGTGAGGATGATGAACATCATGCGTTTTTCAACTTGCACGGCCGCAAACCAAGTGCGGTTTTGGCGCGTCCAGTCGCGCACGATCACGTCAGGGCCGAGTTGCATCGTCAATGCATCGGCCACCTCACGGGCTTGTTGACTATTTTTGATTTTTAAGCGCACCCCACTGGGGGCTTCCAGTCGAAAAATGCGTTGTGCGTCGTCAATGTGTAGCAAGGCCAACGAGGCGTCATATTCGTAGTGCCCCGAATCAAAAATGCCAGATACCTGCAGTTGTTTGAGACGCGGCATCACGCCGGCAGGCGTGACTTGCCCGCCGGGGGCAATGAGGGTGATTGGATCGCCCACGCGCACGCCCAAGGACATGGCCAATTCACCGCCAAGCACCACATGGAAACTGTCCGCTTGCAAGGTCGCACGTACAGCGGCCGGTATTTGCAGCGTGAAATCGGAGACCTGTGTTTCTAATTCAGGGGCAATGCCGCGCACCATCGCGCCGCGCATGTCTTCGCCGCGTGCGATCAAGGCTTGTTGCGACACAAAAGGCGCTGCTGCGAGCACCTCCTTGTTTTGCTGAGCCTGCGCCATGAGGGTGCGGACATCTGAAAAACCTTCACCACCTGGGGCGAGCAGTTCGAT
>JACCEC011259950.1_pt1 | contig 19137 bp, 16 predicted proteins | sample 7450121 | NCBI WGS metagenome assembly JACCEC01 (sample SAMN15323455, study PRJNA562643) | freshwater metagenome | isolation source: river surface water | place: USA:Blue River Watershed | collected 2017-08-18 | reverse complement strand
CGGCGGCGGCCCCCTCTCCATCCACGACGAAATAGGGGAAATTCCGTGGTTTTTGAAAATAAATAAGGGTGGGTATCGGAAGGTTGGGAGCAGGGTCCATTTTTTTAATTCCCTGACCCGACCTGACCCGACCCGACCAAATGGCAGACGACGATTTGGTCAGCGTAACGGTGGGCGACGATCTCACCAGTGAAACCATGTCCCTTACCGACAGCAATGCGTCGATGAGGTCTTCGGAACGCCGCGAAATGATGCTGGAATTGAAAATGTTGCGCAATGCGGGCAGTGAAGATGGCGAAAGCGACGAGGAAGACAACGACACGATCGATTCGGATTTGTTGCCGCCAGAACGCGACGCATTGGATGATTTGTTTGAAGACGAAGCCGAAGAAGAAGGCGATGATAACGAAGAAGACGATTCCGAAGAAGACAACAATTCGGAACCGTCGCATTGGGATTCGGAGCAACAGAGTTTGTTTGAGAGTGAAGACTTTGAGCAAGGCGTGGCCGACGACGAACGCTATCCCCTGCAGCGGTTGTGCGACGAATTCCAACGGAACGGGTACACGTTGTACCACGCCCTGATGTTGTTGACCAAGCGTTGTCCGACGGACGTGGACGGCCGCGACGCGTATTTGCAGTTGCGCGACGACTTGGACCTGATGCATTTGCGTTTGCAGATACAGTTCGAAGAAGAGTGTGCCGCCGGAGGTGCCCCTTTAAAGCAGCCGGTGGTTGCGGTGTGGTCGGGCGACGAAACGGTGGTGTTGAATTCCGATGACGAGAACATGGTGGAGGAGGAATCCAGCGACGAAGAGAGCGAACGCCCGGTGCGAAAGAAGAAGGCGGTGGCGCGCGGAGTGGACATGTGGTGCGACGAGGACAAAGAAGAGGCCGAGTTGTGAAGTGGTGGTGTGTTGTGTATATGTATTGTTGTGAAGGACGATTTCACGTCGAAGTGTACCTGCAAACGAGTTCGACTTGAAAAATGCAAAGTCATATAAACAAAAATAGCCGATGAATATGCAGAAACGCACCATTTTCTCTGCAAATACACATACATCCGTTTGTTTGAATGCCAAGCTATCCCACCCACTATCCCCAAGAACACAATGTCTGGCCGTTGTGTCTGTTGTTTCTTGCCACGGTGTCTGCGGCCGTGTATTCGCAGGTGCGTGCGTGCATTGCCCGCGCTGTTGAATCGGAGAACGCCAAGTGGACCGTGAAGATGCAGCAAATGCAGGAAGACATGGACCGTGTGGCGGAGTACCACGAAAAACGGTTGGAGAGTTGTGCGAATTCCATGTTGGAGCGCGTGAACAACACGCACAACCACTGTTTGGCGGCCGTGGAGGACACGCAGAAGCAGGCCTCGGAGACGGTGGACAGCAAACTGAGCAACATGCTGAAGGTCCAGAAACAGGAGTTGGACGAGGCGTGGAAATACATTCAGGACATGGACGAACGAAGCAACAACGACTGGAAAGAGGTGGTGCAGTTGCGCAAGGACATGATGCGAAAATACAAGAAGGTGCGGAAAGAAATCGATCGCATGCAGATACCGGAATTGCAGGAGACGGTGTGGCGCAACGGGTTTTTCATGCACCTGTTGTCGGACAAAGTAACCGAGTTCATAGGCCAGACCGTGGACCACAACGCCCTCGTGGCCGCGCGCATCGAACGCGCCGAACAAAAAGACCTGTAATTATGGCATGCACTCTCCCAAGATGGTTTCCATAAATTCATGTGTTCTGCAGTACACAATGTGTAAAAACCAAACCATTCACATTGTGTACGGGTGCTAACGCAAGGGGGGTTCGTGTGCAGCGATGACCTGCCGGTAGAACTGCGCGCGCCAGTCGCGGGGGTGTTGCCGCACGAACAGGTCGATGCGGCGGCGGTCGAGTTGGATTTTTTCCCAGGTCCAAAACTTGGCGAAATACCACTTGTCGGAGTCGGTCATGTCGTCGCTGTTGTCGTTGTCTGGGTGGGTGTCCTCCTCCACCGCATTCGCAGCAGGTGCTTTGTCGGAACCGTCCATTGGAACAGAAAGCCAAGAAAATGTTATAACTATGGAAGAGTTTATAATATTTTCAACAAACAATCAATCACATGCAATACATGGTGTGCTGGACATGGACTCAGAGCTCCACGTAGCTGGCTTGCATCAAGACGCCGCATTGGCCCTTGCCGCCGTTGTACTCGTTGCCCTTGCCAATACGAATGAATCCACCCTCTCCCCAGCCGGCTCCCCAGCTGTTCTTGATCTTGTAGTAGTCGTTGGCGCCCTCGGTGCCGTACCCCACGACCAAGACCCCGTGATCGAGGCTGGTGCCGCAGGTCGCGGTGAAAACGCCCGATTTGTAGAGTTGGAATTCGCGCTGGTCGGCTTCGATGGCCACCGCGACGGGTTGTTGCGACAACGCGGTCATCATGGCGCTGTCGGAATTGGGCGTCACATCCACGATTTTGCTGGGACGCGAGCCCCAGACTTCGTCGCAGGTTTGGCAGATGCCCGCAGTCTTGGTGGAGCCGGACACGTAGGGGTACGACGACTCCTTGCAGAGACCGTTGTTTTGCATGATCCATGCAAACGCGTTGTCCATGAGCCCCCCGTTGCAGCCGTGGTCTTTGCCGCCGTTCTTGAAGTTGTCGCAATCCACGAGTTGTTGCTCGGAGAAGCTGACCAAGGTCCCGTATTTGTTGAAGTAGGCGCCTTCCAGGGCGCCAGTGGTCGCGAAACTCCAGCAGGAACCGCATTGGCCCTGGTCCTTGACCGGCGTGACGGCCCCCTTGGCCACCCAGTCCACGGACGCGGGCAAATCCAACGACTTGCGGCGCATCTTGCGGTCTTCGTTGTCCGTTCCGAAGCCCAAGCGGCGGAGTTCCTGGGTGATGGCACTCCACAAGGACGCAGCGGGCATGCCGCGACGCACGAAACGGCCGAATTCGTCGACGTCCATGCCGGAGAACTGGTTGTGAGCAAGACGGTAGGTGCGGTTCGTGTCCGCGTTGACGGTTTCGATGAACTTGTGGTTGCTGATCCATTTGCCCAACACGTCCTCGCGGTGCATGTCGTTCTGAAATTTCATGCCGTACTGGCGGACCCACTCACCGAACTTCAATTCGAGGTTGGGGTCCACGAATCCCGCGGTGACAACGGATGCGGTCCATGCAAACAAGGCAGCTAAAAGCAGGCTGTTGATCAGTGTGTGCATTGTGTAAAAAAAATTGTAACCAAAAAACCTCTCTGCAGGTAATGGGTACTTGTACAGTGACAGCTTTAACTACTTTTTTGGATAACAAACATACAGCACCTCACGCACTCACTGGAGCCACGCGAATTTTGCGCTGCAACCGATCGGCGTCTTCAAACACAAAGATATGGAACATCTGCACACAATGTTCGTCCAAGCAGAGAGGCGAGGTAAAACGCGCCAGCAGATTGAGATCCACCAAATGCACCATGTATTTGTAGAGTCCGTCGGCGCGTTGCAGGCGATCGAACGGCACGCCGCGGTGTTCTTGCTCGATCCACTCGGGATGGACCGTGCATTTGTGCAACATGTCGCAATCGACCTGGACTTTGCGGATGGAGCGCATGGCCGTGTTGACAAAATCCATCCGCGCCAACCAACTTTGCAGGAAATCTTTGGCCTCGAAACTGACGTCGGCGGTGCCGTACGCAGACATGAACATGATCTGGTTCAACAGATCGATCAACCGGCGTATCGGGCTCGTGATGTGTGCGTAAAAGGTGCGGCGCAGGACCACGTGATCCCCGCGCATGCCCTCATGGTACAAGGTGTACTGCCCGGACGTTTGTTTCCAGTTTTGTAGCAGCTGCTGCGTTACCTTGGGCAGCAACAACACCGGCGGCAAGACATCGGTGGGAGCAGCCGGAGGACCCGACGGTGGCGTCGTCGCCTCTGCCATAGATAAATCCGGAGGAGAAGGAGAAGGAGAAGGAGAAGAAGGAGGAGAGGAAGAACGAGAAGAAAGGGGTGTGTTGGGGTGAAAACTGACCTCGCGGAAGATGCCGACGCCCTTTTGCTGGAGCAGCTGACCGCACAGACTGTTCATTTGGATCATCCAGAAGGACACGACGTCGGTGCTGTCGGTGACGGAGAGGTCGAGGGCCTGCGTTAACCGAAGCAGGCGCTGGTACGGGGTCGACTGCAGGAGGGCGTCGGAATCGTAGGCAAAGTTGTGGGACACGACGACAACTTGGTTGTTGAAGGTGGCGGTGTCCGTTAGCAGGGTGCCGGTGGATTCGTCGACGTCGACTTCCATGCAAAAGGCCACGCGTGGAAAGCCCTTGCGGAGGCTGCATTTCTCCGACAACACGTCGGGCAGCATCGGGCGCTTGGAATCCGGCAAATAAATGGTGGCGACCCGGTTGCTGAAGGAGCGCCACAAGGAATAGTGGTCCAGCACCGCAAACACGTTGGAAATGTAGATGGACACGCGGCAGCGCGTGTCGGAATACGGCGTCACGGAGAAGGCGTCGTCGAAATCCGTGGCGTCTTTGGGGTCAATGGAAAACACCGTGGGGTGCCGGCCTTCCTCGCTGGGTGCGCGGGGCGCAATTTGGTACGCGGGGTTGGCAATCACGTGCTGCATGGGATCGCCGTGGAGTTGGGCCAACTGGCCGCTGGCCTTGAACGACGCCAGACTCTCGTGGACGTTGCGGCAATAGAGCTGGTACTCGCAGAAGGCGTGCAGGTTGTCGACGGTCCCCAAGTTTTCCTTGAGTGTACCGAGAGGGTGCTGCCGATCCCAGGCGGCGAATTCGATCACGACGAAGCGGTTGACGAACCGTTTGGAGAACCCCACGTCGGGTTGAAAGGGCACCAAAAACGGCGGCAAATAGCGGTCGTTGGGCACGCATTTGTAGAGCAAGCGTTTCAAGTTGTCCGTGCGGCCGTAGGTCCGGTTGCCTTCCAAGATCAACACCCCGGGAATTTGCAGGGTCCGCGTGGGCGAATGCACGAGGCGAAACGGCGACAGCGTGATCATGTCGCGGGAAAACAGTTTTTGTTCTGCGGGGTTCAGTTCCTCCGCGCCGGGGGGCAGCATCGACACCGGTCGGTAGGTGTCGTCGGTCACCAGATGCCACGCAGAATAATCACGGGATGTGATCAAAACACGGTATTGTTGCATGGTTGTCGTTGGTTTGCCGAAACAACAAAGAGAGGGCGCGAGCAGCCGGAATCAATTTGTGGCAAGGCGTTCGCTCCTCCGCGAAAAAAAACCAGCAACACCAAGTTGCAACCACCTCTCTTTGTATGGTCCCGCTTCATGCATTGCCGTTGCCGTTGCTACACCTTTTAACCTTTTAATTGCCGACTTATAATACCTGAAATCGCCATCGGCGATTTCTCGGTTAATAAGAGGTAATTTACCGGTTAAAGTAACGTTGCCAAATCACATCAAAAACGCGGACCTGTTACGGTCCGCGTTTCAAATGTGAAATGGCGTAAAACAATTCCAGATGAAGGAACAGCTGCAGAGATGCACCACGACATGATTGCCCTTGACATCGGGCGTGATTTCCGTGTCCACGTGGTTGTGGCTCAAGTTGCCGTTGCCGTCCGCGTCCGAAGGGGGTTCGGTCGCAGCCGTTGTGGTGTCTGGAGAAGTCGGTTCCATCCGTGGCGTATACTATAGTTGCCGCACAGGTTTTGTGTGTCTGCTGCCGAAGAAGGTGCGCAGAAGATTCGTTGTCGTTATTGTCGTCGTTGTTTTCCGGATAAAAGTTCCACGAACCCTGGTCGACACGTTGCGGGAAGTGTCGGAGGGGGGGGTCATTTTTTTATTCCCGGTTCCGGAACGCCCACCTTATTTTTATCCCTTTTTTGGTACCCTTTTGGTTGTTCTGTATATGATGGTGCTGTTCACGTTGTTTTTGGAGCCGTTCGATGTGTCCAACGGTGCGGTGCTGCTCACTGCGTTCGCAGCGTTGTCGATGGCGATCGTCCTGTTGGGCGCGTTGTTTGTGTATTCTCTCTGGAAAATGCACAAACTGGAAAAGCGTGTGCAAGACTCGGAGATGGCGGTGTTGCAGGAGCTGTCGGACCAGTTGGCGTTCGTGCACAACAGCGACCAATGGCGGGCGCTTTCCCGCTCCCTTTATCAGACCAATACTCTGTGCAAGTCGGTGCAGCGGGACGTGGAAACGGCGGCAGACGACATATCGGAGCTGTTTTTTTGTGCGGACCAACTGAACCGGCGGCAAGAAGCCACCTCCCGGCAGTTGTCGCGGGACGTGGGGATGTTGCAGCGGGACGTCAGCACATTGTATTTCATGATGGAAGATGTATATGCCAATGACCTTGACCTTGACCATGATGTGAATAGAAGTTTTGTGTATACGCCGGTGCAGCACGAGGACGGGGACTACCCCATGATTCGTGGCGAGGCAATGTGTTGATAGCAGATCATGTGATAACCATAATTACCGATTTTTTTACAAAGCAGAGCAAACAACACAACCACGTACAACATCTACAAAATCACTTGGAACTCCGAAAACACACGCTGTAATGACTGATGCAGGGATTGCTGCCGGGAAGTGGTGCTGCGACTGGGGCAGCGACTGGGGCAGCGACTGGGGCAGATGGCACCGTTGTAGCCGCAGGTTGTGCAAGGCTGGCGCGAATGGGCGGTCCCCGCAGGATATCGCGCGGGCTGAGCAAATACGAAAACGCCAACTTCCATAGATTCTTCATGTGTTCGCGGTCTTTGATGATGGCAATGAGCTCCGCGTTGCGGACCGGTTCACGCGATTTATGCGTATTCAAAGGCACGCATGAATCAAATGGCATCACATACGACTCGGGAAACGCCGTAGGGGTGGGAACCGTGGGTGTATGCGGCACCACGGCTGTTGCTGCCGGTACACGCGGGACGGACGCTGAAAACGACGTGGGCGGCGTGCTGCGAACTCCCATTTGGCGGGGCGACGATTGACGCGACGGCTGCGGTTGGAACTCTGGGTCTTCGTACATCACGTACGCAGGGCATTCCCACTCCACACCCAACAGCCAATCGGTCTCCAATTCGTCAAAGTCGTACGGCCCGGCGTCCACTTCCACTTCCGATTGGACTTGCACCGACGGCAGCTGTTTAGAGCAAACAATCTTTTGCGGAAACTTTTTCACGATGGTACTGCAAGAAGAAACCGATTTCACATGCGGCTTCAAGCCCGAAGCAGAACGCGTATTGTGTACAGGAGCCATGTCTCGATCAATCAAATAATATGGGGATAAGGGTGAAAGGTTAATAGTCAATGGTTGATGGTCGCAGGTATTTAAATAATGGGCTGTGTCTGGGACACTCGGGGGATGGCGCAGAGAATTCGGTTCCCCCTCTCTATTACGCAAAAAACACATGGGAATCCCTGCAAATCCTGGGATAAAATCGTCGTCGTTGTTTGTCGTCGTTATATGTGCATATTACATATATGTCGTTTACACCAATAAATGTGAACAAAAAACACCGTTCTTTTATTTACAAAAAGTAAACATATCACGCAACACCAATTCATTCTGCAAATAATGTACTTCCTCTTGTTGCATCATCAAGTATTCAAGCACCAGGCAGCGGTTCAAGCGTTTTTTCTCCACCATCCGCCGAAACAGCAGTTGGATGGTATGTGCATGAAAATGCAGCACTTGAATCGCGCGGTCCCGATACACGTTTTTAATGGCCCTGTATCCGTAGCTGCCTTTCCATGCGACGTTCCGGGCCAGCCACTCCCCGTCGGGCGTCGCCTCCAGCAATTTCCTGGCAATGCGCTCAATGCACGAGGTGTAGGAGGCGTAGAGAAGGGGGTCCGTATGCAGGCCGTAATGACGCGTCGACGTCACCACGACCGAATACAGTTTTTTGCCGCATTGGAGGCCGGCGTCGCGCAGCGCCACGTTCAACCAATGGAGAGTGCGTGTTTTTGGCAGAAATATATTTTCTGCCAAAAACGGAATATAAAAAACCGTTTGCTTCGCGTTGTGCAGCGGGTAGCCGTGAACCACCATTTCGCCGTTGGCAAACAGCATACGGTAGGGCTGTTTGGTGATTTCGTGTTTTACCATGTTGGGGGCGCAGAGCCCATCGTTGTTGACTCTGCCGTAGCCAAACGGCGCTTCGGTGGAGGGGGTGGACATGAATCAAACGCCTGCCAGGGTACGAATGTGGTTTGTGCAAACCAAGGAAAAAAGTGTTGTTTTGGACAGATAGGAGGGGGATGTTCCCACAAACCAGCGGTTGTGAAAAAGTGACGTCCGTCTCCAAGCTTCGAGTCGGGTCAGCGAAACCATTTCGATTCCATACTTTATGAATATGAGTCCTCTCTCTTTTCAGGATTGAAATACAGAATAATTACGTTTTCCGAAAACAAACACCACACAACACACTACTGAATTATAAAATATTTGTTAGAGAGTTCCACGATCACTTTCTTGACCAAAAATGTCAGCATATTACCCAAACGAAAAAATAGTAATTAAAACAACATTACACCGTTGGTTTATTTACAAAAAGTAAACATATCACGCAACACCAATTCATTCTGCAAATAATGTACTTCTTCTTGTTGCATCATCAAGTATTCAAGCACCAGGCAACGATTCAGGCGTTTTCTCTCGACATTGCGGCGAAACAAAAGTTGAATGGTATGTGCATGAAAATGCAACACCTGGATAGCACGCATGCGAAACTGCGGACGAATGTGCACGAACCGCGGATGCTGCAGAAACGCCGCATAGTTTTCCACAGTGATGGCGTAGGGGCTGTTCTCAAACAACGTTTTTCGAATACGGGTCACGCACGGCTCGTATTCGTCTGGAACGAAGGTCCGATCCCCATAATTTCTTTTTGTCATAACAAAAATAACATATTCCTTGTTATCACAAATCATATCCCCATCGCGAATTCTGGGCGTGATCCAACGCAGCGCAGGCGGACTCGGCAAGGCAACGACATCCTTGGGAATGGGAATATTGACGGCACTGCGGTCCTCGATGTGCAATGGATAGCCGGACACAATCATTTCTCCGTTCGAAAACAACATGCGGTATTTCTTGTTGTTGGGCTCGTGGTACACCAGATTGATCCCCATAAGTCCATCGCGATTGATTCTTCCGTACCCATAAGGAGCATGGGGGGTATTTGTGGAAGCAACAACCGACATGACGATGTATTTTTTTGCACAACAAAAGTACACAGGGATGGGGAAGGGCAGGGGGAGGGGGAATTAAAAAATGACCGAAAACCCCCACCTTCCGTACCGGGGGGGGGGATTTACCGTCGGTTGTCGTCGTTGTTACACCGGGAACTTGGGAGTGTTCGAGAACACAGAATATGGAATTCTGGAAGAAATGAATGGTTCCTGATGGAGTTTTGTTGTCGTCGTTATTACACCGGGAACTTGGGAGTGTTCGAGAACACAGAATATGGAATTCTGGAAGAAATGAATGGTTCCTGATGGAGTTTTGTTGTCGTCGTTGTTACACCGGGAAACTCGGGTTGGACGGCTTGTTTCGCGACCCATCCTCCACATTTTTATTGCCCGGATCACCCTCGGTTACCCCCCCATCCCACGCCGCCGCCCTATCTATCAAATATACCAATACCAATGGAACCAATGGTTGTGGTGGTACCCTTCGGCAAGTACCGTGACCAGCCCGTGGCGCGCATGGTCGACGACGCACCCTACACGGATTGGCTGTTGGCGCAAGATTGGTTCCCCACGCAGTTTCCTGCTATCTTCCAATCGGTGATGATGCATTTCCTGGGGTCCAAACCATCCTCTGCACACATCGTCGCAGGGAATTCCTCCTCCACAGACTGGCATGTTCATTTGCCTGCAGCAATCGACCATTTGTTGCATGTGCGTTTTGCGGCGGGGTACGCGCGTTATCGCAATGGTTGTGCATTGCTGGCTTCCTACTACGAAGACGATGTGGACTTTGCCCAGTTCTTTGTACGGACGGAAACCAACAGCCATCCCCACATCCGATGCAGTATCCATATGCAGCCATTGCCTGCTGCGGCTTCTTCTTCCAAAGAAGGAGGAGAAGCCGCCGTCGTTGTGGTGCACACGCACGTGGAAGGCAGCGTGCGGTACGTGGCTGCGCCCGACGCAAAATCGAAATGGCGAACCCGGTGCCAACAAATCTACGAAGACATGGAATATCCGAAATTGGAAGAGGACGTCGCAATGTGCAAGGCGGTCGTGTCGGCGTGCCAGCAGAACATCGCGGAATTGGCGCGCGTTCCGGCGAATGAAGCCGAAGCCGAGGCCCAAGCGGCGTCGCAGCGGCGCAAACGGCGGGTGCTGGAATCGATCGGCGAGGACACGACGGCGTTTTTTTCGGTGGCGTACCAGGAGCACAAAATCCAACGGACCTTGGACCGCGGCAAAACCCTGGTGGACGAGTACAAGAACCAATTTTGGAATGAATGGCTGGACGCCTACAGCAGTCATCGCGATGACATGCCGCGTTACCGGCAATTGTTGGAGATGCACAACAAAGTGATCATGACTTGCGGAGTGGAAATCGCATCGTTGCGCGCCCAGTACCTCAATACCGAGGAATGTTGGCAAATACCCAGCAGTCCGGAGACGGACAACGAATCCTCCGAGACCGACAGTGTGTGGTTGCACCCGATTACGACAAAGATAACGGAAAAGACGTATTTACAACAAGCGTGGATGGCGAAGCGGGATGCGTTGCTGCGGTCGTATTGGGACGATGAGCCGGCGAATCACAAGCCGTGGCGTCTGCGGATGCAGTTGGCCGCGATGGAACGGCGGCTGCCGGGGTTGCAAACGGAGTACCAGACCTTGTACGATACGATCGATGTGTCGACGCTATCGTGCGAATGCCGGGCATCGAGCATGGTGCCGGACGCGGCCGTTTGTGTGGAATGGACCCCCGTGCTCAACAGTACAAATTCCGGGAGTTGGCTGCGGCGAATGAAGGGGCTGCGGCTGTTCATGGAATGGAAGAACCGGACCGGACAACACGCCGCCCCCCAGTCCGTCGCGGAACCCATTGTGGCGTTGTTGGTGGAAGCGCCGGTCGACCGGCTGCTGGTGGACCAGTTTCGCAATGCGAATGTGTTTGTGGTGTGTTTGCAGGATGTGGTGAATGTGTCTGTGTGACATGAAATAGTGTTGTTGTTGGTAAACGGAAAATTATCTTGTTTTAGTTTATATTTTTGCACAACAAAAACCCATGTCCAGAGAAAATTGGAGCCATTACGGTGACGCTTTGGCAATACCGTTTTTTGCGCTTTTGGTGCATTACTTTTACCAGAAAGAACACAAAACCGTGCTGGAATATGTGTTTTTGGTGTTTTCGGTGGGTGGTCTGGTGTTGGACACGCTCTTCACTGTCGTGTTTGTGAAGCGAGGTACGGCAGGGAAATAGAGAGGAAGTGGGTTTCGTAAGGGACTCCTCTTTAAAAAACAATTATACCAATAGCAGGGGGCTCAAGGCAGCAACGCTGCCAAGAGAGCTGGGCACGAAGTGCCCTTGCCCTGCAAGGAACCTACGGTTCCTTCCGAACCTCCCTTCCGAACCTCCCTTCCGAACCTCCTTTGCAAAATTATCATAGTTTCCCCTTTCTCCAAGGGTTGTTATAAAAACAAAAAGAGAGGTTCACAGACCTCTCAACTGTATGTCAAAACATTGAATCTGCAAAGGGTTGTACGCAAGAGTGCGACGACTCCAAGGCCCCGTTGGGGCCGAGCGGCTCGGCAGCGATGCTGCCTTGACGCCGTCGCCTGGGGGCGTGGTGTTCGTTGCACAATCCTGTTTTCCCCTGCAAGGAACCTACGGTTCCTTCCGAACCTCCCTTCCGAACCTCCTTTGCAAAATTATCATAGTTTCCCCTTCCTCCAGGGGTTCTTTTAAAAACAAAAAGAGAGGTTAACAATCCTCTCAATTCTTCCAATAACTCCGGAAAAAAGAGAGGAATTGGTATAACTCTTCTTCACGACGAACCTGTAACCTGGGGGGCCGACGCCACATGTTTATTTCCTGTGAAGGGTTGTTTTGCACAGTTTCAATGACCGACACGGAAACCGACGAAATGAAGTGGGTCACTGTGTGTGCATCGCTGACAGCGTGCTGCCTCTTTGTGTTCATGTGGTGCGGTGTGCACGAGTTGGAAAAGGAGATGGGCCGTTGGAGATCGGGGTTGGAGGAAAAGTGGGCGCAGCTGTTCCGTACGCAAACGTCGACGATGTCGCAGGAAACCGACCGTTTGAGCGACCAGTTGAAGTCAATCAACGCAAAAATTCAAGCGATGGACAGCCATCGGTTGAAACAGCGGAAGGAAATGGAAACGAGACTCGACAATTTGCAGATGCAGTTGACGGGTTTCATCGAACGCACGGAAAAACGCCTGGACGCGGTCGAGCGAAGCGAGACCTCTATCCAAGCATCCATTCACCAGGGTCTCCAGGAACTTCGTGACGAGACCTATGGCCTGGTCCACGATCAAATGAACAATGCGGCCACCCTGCAGACCGACATCGAATACTACGACACGGCATGCAACCGCGACCTGCAGAAAATTGTCCGACAGTTGGCCAAGGAAATGGAGTTTTTGCTGTCAGGGCTGCGATGTCTCCAAGACAATGCAAATACGGGGTTATCGACATCGGTGGATTTTTCACGAAACCACGTGGCTCCCGGTAATATTCAGTTGTTCGAATCTTCCGACTTTCGATTTGCATTTTCTTTGCCACGTGCCAACCGAATCGATGCAGGATATCCGATCATGCAGGAAGAATGGCAAGTGTTGTTACCAAAGTTGGGCGGAAAACAATTTCCGGACATCAAGACCCTGTCGTTCGTGGCCAACGACGCCCAGCAATGGATGCGGTCGATGGTGCCAAAATTCAAGGAGGTCTTTCCGAACCTTGAGACCGTGCTGTTTTTGGACGGTCTCAAGCGCACCGTGGTGGCAACGCACGACGTGAAATAAAATAACCGAATGTTGTGTTGTTTCCTGGGGCTCGCTTCGCTCGCCCCGGTTTTTGAGTGGGCGAGCGAAGCGAGCCCATTTGCTGCAATGATCCATACAATTCTACTTCTGGTGTTTGTAAAAGGAAAATAGATTGTTTTTGATTTGTTTTTTGAAAAAGGTCTACATGCACGACAAAAAGTGAAAGAGTTTCTGGATAAAAAAGAAGGGAAAATTCTTGTCGATGAGTTCGTCTTCGTCGACGGTGCCGAACCAGACGGCAACAAAAAAGGGAAAAAACTGCGCGGCGTCGCGGAAGTCGCGTTCGAAGTCGACGCGGTCGTAGTCGGTGACGCCGTGTTCGTGGAGTTTGACGAAGTAGTATTCCTTCAGGAGGTTGCGGTGGCGGTCCATGGTGTCTTTGTCGAAGCTCTCCACGAGGAAAAAGACGAGGTCTTGGACGCCCTTGCCCTCGCACACGTACTGCCAGTCGATAAAGTAGGGTTCGTTGTCGCCGGGACGGTAAAAGATGTTGGCGCTCTTGACGTCTCCATGGCAGAGGGTCAGGTGGCCGGTGCTCATGGCCTGTTGGATGTCGGCAAACCGTTGGGCGATGTCTTCACCGAGAGCCAGTTGATCGGCGGACAAGGTGCGTTGCCAGCGTTGGTGAAAGAGAGGCCAACGCGATTGCACAAATTCAAACCATTGGAGCCGAACCCGCGGGTCATTGTGGCGCTTGATTCCGGAAAATCGTGTCTGCAGGTCTTTGTTCCAGAACCGGGCGTGCAAGGTGGCGATGCGGTCGACGATGCGGAGGGACACCTCGATGGGTTCGGCGTTGAGGTCGAGGCCGGCGCGAAAGCCCTTGCGGGCCGCCAAGTTTTCCATCAACACGCCGACGTTGCGGAAAGCGCGGTCTTTCACCAATCCGTGAAACTTGGGCAGCTGGAGAGGTACGTAGGCGGACAAACTTTCGTAGAAGTAGTACTCCCTCTCGTAGAGATCCAATTCGGTGGCCATGCGGGACAAGAAGGTGGGCTCTTTGTTTTCGAGTTTGAGCACGCAATTGAGGGACGCATCGCGGGTTTCGATATGCACGGCGACGACGTCGGAAATGAAGCCTCCCTTCAGTTTGGTGGGGGAGAGTTGGACGTTTCGGATGTCGTGTTGCGGAAACGAGTGGCGGATGCAGTCGACGAGTTGGTCGATGCCGCGGTTTTCGGTTTGCAACAGGACGGCGAGGTCGACCTGACAAAAGTCGGGGACGGAGACGTCGACCCCGTGGCGTCGGAGTTCGTCGGCGCGGTACACGGTTTCCACCCCGACGAGGCATTTCGGGAACGTGTTTTTGGCGCTCTGGATGCCGGTTTTGGAGTCTTCGAAAATGATAACTTTCTCGTGGGTTGTGCGAAACAGCTGGATGGCGCGCAAATACGGGTCGGGGAAGGGCTTGGCGCGGTCGCATTCGGGGCCGATGACCAAATAATCCACGAACGGTTGCAACCCGGCGCGCAGCAGCAGGTGTTCGGCGACCAGCCGGTTGCAGTTGGTGACGACGCCGACGCGGTGGCCGTGCGACCGGAGGGTGGCCAGCAGCGAGGAGGCACCGGGCACCAGGGAGAGGGCGTCGAGATGTTGCAGAAAGAGTTGGTCTTTGCGTTTGGAAAACGCATCGAGAGGCTGGTCGAGTTGGCCGTGGGGGAGCAGTTGGCGGAGCACGTTGGCGTCGCTGTGGCCCTGGATGTAGGTGCGGAAGAGGGTTTCGTCGACGCTAATGCGGTACTCGGCCAGGAGGTCGCTCCAGACGCGCACGTAAATGTCGTCGGTGAGCACGAGGGTGCCGTCGAGATCAAACAAAAAAACAAAAGAGTCGCGGAGGTAGGCGCGCAATTGGGCGGGGGTGCCAAGGTTGATGACGGAGTGGGACGGCAAGGGGATGCCGACGAAGGCGTGGTCGTCGTCGAGCATGGCCTGGATGACGCAACTGGTGTAGAATTCGCCCTGGAAACGGAGGTCCTGTTCGACGACGTGGCGGGCGTAGCGCAGCAGTTCCGATCCGTGCTGGAAGCAGTAGGCGCCGGTGTTGGCGTGGCGGCTGATGGCTTCCTTCTCGCGGACGCAGGCGACGAACCCTGCGTGCCCATCCCCTTGGGTGTCTGGCAGGAGTTGAATATAGGAAAACAGAGGCGGTGTGGATTCGTTGTCGACGTCCGTGTAAAACACCGCGTTGGTGGGCACGTTGGAAAAGAGGTCGAGCACGTTCTCTGTGTAAAACGTGTCGCAGTCGAGCAGAACGCACCGTTCGAACGGCGTCTGCCGGAGGATGTCGGGGAGACCGCGGGCCACCGTTTCGGCAGCCCCCCGGGTGGGTCCCGAGAGGCGAACGAAGCGCACGGCGGGGTGGGCTTGCAGAACGGTCGGTTCGAACTCGTCGCCGAGGGTGCCGCAGTGGATGACGAATACGCGGTGTTCTGCGGGGTTGATGTGCAACCGGTCGAGGACGTGAAGAATCATGGGTTTTTCGTAGACGGGGAGGAGAGGTTTCGATGACTCGTATCCGGCGGCACGGAACCTCTCGCCGCTACCGCACAACGGTACGATGATGTTCATGCCGTTTCGTTCCTTGTAACAACAGCAGTGCGTGTGGACTACAATGAGAGGAAATGCGGGAATTCTATTTATATGTCTTTGCAAATTCGATGTTTGACGGAGAAGACATATAAACGTGTCCTCACGATAAGTGTGCAAAGACGCGGTTGTGTGTGTTGGTGGCAACAAAAATGAAGATTGTCGGGTTTCTTTCTAACAAGTTGACGTTGCGCGGGACGGAGGTGGCGATGTATGACTACGCCGACTTCAACGAAACGATTTTGGGCAACCGCAGCATCGCCATTACGCGACCGTACGAAGTGGTGCAACACGAACTGGACGCCCATCCGGAGGCCTACAAACGTTTCGCGGACCGGTTTCCCCTGGAATTTTACCGAACCCCGGCGGACATCGACGCCATCGTCATGAAACACGGGATCACCCATCTCTATGTTACCAAATACGGGGTCAACGACGGGTTGTTGAGCACCAAATGTCGCAATTTGGTGCACGCCGTCTTCGACTCGAGTTATCCACACGGAGAGGTTTACGCAGCGATTTCAGACCACATCAACGAGCTCAAACGCACCTTGGTTCCTGTCGTGCCCTACATGGTGCGCGTGGGGAAAACGCCGGGGAACTACCGGTCGGCGTTCGACATTCCCGACGACGCGATCGTGTTCGGACGCCACGGCGGCTTCGACAGTTTTGATCTGCCGTTTGTGCATGCGACGGTGCAGCGCGTGTTGCAGGATTGTCCGCACGTGTGGTTTCTGTTCATGAACACACAGCAATTCTGTCAGCATCCCCGTGCCCTCTTCATGCAAGGGTCCACCGATTTGGAGGTGAAACGGGCGTTCATCAATTCCTGCGACGCCCATTTGCACGCACGCGGGGGCGGGGAGACCTTCGGGCTCACGTGCGGCGAGTTCGCGGTGTGTTTGAAGCCAGTCATTACCTTCGCCAACAGCCCGGAAACAAACCACATCGGGGTGTTGGGCGCGAAGGCGGTGCTGTACCGCGACGGCGACGAGTTGTACCGGATTCTGTCCACGTTTGCACCGAACCAATACGACATGCAGGGCAACGGGTATTTGGCGTACACACCCGAAAAAGTGATGGCGATTTTCGATCGCGTGTATTTGCGGGACGACGGGACGTCGCAGCAGCAGCAGTGGTTGCGGGAGCGGGACGCGCGGCGACGGAAGGAGCCGCACTTCGTCGAGCGTTTGTGGGTGCCCGCGAAGGTGTTCGTGAACGGGTTCTGGGGCGGGTTCTTGACGGGGGACGACGCCAACGACGCAACGGCGTTCCAGCGCCTGTTGTCAAAGACGGTGCTGGGCCCAATTGAATTCACGCAGAACGCAAGCGAAGCCGACGTGTTGTTGGAATCGGTGTTTGGGCCCTCTCTTTTGCGCGCCAAAAAGCATTTGGGACCGCACGGCAACTGGAAATGCACGATCTATTACTCGGGCGAACCCTTTGCGCCGCCGGTGCATGCCAACGAGTACACGCTGGTGCTGGACTCGGAACCGACCGCAGGAAACAACGTGAACTTCCCTCTCTACTTGAGCTATTTGGAATGCAATGGGTTTTTGCCGCGGTTGCTGGCGCGTCCGCAAGTGACCCGGGTGCCCCCGAAGTTCTGCTGCTTCATCGTGTCCAACGGCAACAGCCATACGCGTTTGCGCATGTTCGACAAAGTGCAGCAGTACAAACGGGTGGATTCGATGGGGGCGTTTGCCAACAACATGCCCGGCGGCCAAGCGCTGCAGGCCAAATACCACACCACCGCCTACTTCGAGGTCTTGTCGCAATACAAGTTCATCATTTGTTTTGAAAACACAAAAAAGGGGACGTACATTACAGAAAAACTGATCAACCCGTACTTGGCCGGCATCGTGCCCGTCTATTGGGGGACAAACTATGTGCACGAGGTGTTCAATGCCGAGTCCATGCTGTATTTGGAGGACGAAACGGACGAGGCGTCGTTCAACCGTGTGTTGGCGCAAATGGTGGAGTTGGATCAAGACGACGCAAAATATTTGGAAATGGTGAATCGGCCGGTGTTTTCGACGTCGACCAAGGCCCGTCGGTTGGATTTGGACACAGTCGCCGCCGACATCAACCGCGCGTTGTTGCAGGGTTAAAAAAAATGGCAGGGTTCTATCGAAATTCCTCTCTTTTTGTGCACAATTTGTTTTGCAAAAAAAGTCGACTCTGGAAAAGGGGGGTGGGAGGGGGGTATGTTCTGCCAAGCAGGTCATATTTTTATTCCGGGTACTACTCTACCAAGAGCATTTTTTTACGAGACAAAACAAGACAATCCCCTTCCCCACTAACAAAAACAACCCACCATGGAAGATACAATCCCTGCTGTTACTACCACGGTTGCGGAAGACGTCCAGACGTTGAAAAGGTGCCGAAGTGAGGTCACGCAGGAAGATGACCCACCTCGTGACGAAGAGCGATTGGCGTTGTTGTTGCCGGTGTGTCCCACGAAGCTCTTGTTTTATTCGAAGACCAAGGAAGAGAAGAAGGAAAAAGACAAGCAGTTTGCCTTTTTGCCGCTCAATGCGCCCAGAGCATTGTCCACGTTCAGCCCCCACGCCGTCACATGGGAGAGCAAACGCTATCCGACGGTGGAACATGCCTTCCAAGCGGCCAAGTATGCGATGTCGGGTCGCGCGGACGTGGCGGCATTGTTTGAGGTCGGTGGCACGATAGGTACGCAAGAGCCGGCAGTGGCGAAACGCGAAGGGGGAAAAGGAGCGTTCAAGACACGCAAGGTGTTGTTGGATGTGGCGAAATGGACGACGGAAAGTGTGCCGATCATGCGTGGATTGATCCAGCAAAAGGTCGATAGCCATGCGGACATTTACGCCATCGTGTCGCTATTGGCAGAAAACCATGTCCATACGGTGCACTACGAGAATCCGGGCCGTTCGTGCCAGTTCTGGGGTGCCAACATGAATGCGGATCGCACGGAGATTCTCGCGGGAAACAACGAGTTGGGTAAAATCTACAACGATATCATTGATGATCTGCGTCGTCGCTGCCGTCCAGCTGCCGCTGCTGCCGATGCGGCAGAAAAAAAACAGCGTGTTGCAGAAATGCATTAAAAAAATATGAAATTGGTATTTGTTGTGAAATGAAACAAATGCGAATTAACTTTTTGTGTTTGTATATGTGCAATGTGCATGTGCATGCTTTGAAACGTTGAAAAGTAAAGGAACGAAAGAAACATATTCATTTTTTTGTTGAAAAACATCATTTGCCATCATCCACTATTCTAAAATTTGAGCTGCAAGGCAGCAAAGAACGCACTGGCTTCGGCACAAAGCAGGTTGAGGTGGCGTTTGAGGAACGTTTTGTCGTACTGGGCATCGACGTAGGACACGCGGAGCACCGTGTGGGCATCGTGGGGATGGAAGCGGCGGAAGCCGCAGAACTGCACAATCTGCTGGCTCTTGGGGACGTCGAATGCGTTGGCGTAGAGCAGGTATTCCAGGACTTTGCCGATGGTGAAATCGCCCTTTTCCAGGACGAAATCGAAGGCTTTCATGGTGG
>JACCEC011261596.1_pt1 | contig 19145 bp, 23 predicted proteins | sample 7450121 | NCBI WGS metagenome assembly JACCEC01 (sample SAMN15323455, study PRJNA562643) | freshwater metagenome | isolation source: river surface water | place: USA:Blue River Watershed | collected 2017-08-18 | reverse complement strand
TTTCTTTTCATATAATCCAAAAGAGGACGATGACCCGATCACGATATTTGCAGATTCACTTCCCCCAGAAGACAAACTTGAAATTGAAATAAATTATATGGATAACCCATTGTGTCCAGAAGTTTTGGTTAAAGAGGCGGAGCGGTCTAAAGCTAAAGCGGAGAAGTCCGGACATTTTGGGGAATACAATCACATTTGGCTAGGAAAACCAGATGTCCGTGAGGGTCGTATTATTAAAAATTACAGGGTTGAGGACTTTACAGAGACTAAGAAAACTTTTGACACGATTAAAATTAAACGCGGTTTGGACTGGGGATTTTCAGATGATCCGCTTGCTTATGTTGAGACCTATGAGGACAGACGAAATAACAGGCTTTATATTTTGCGTGCTTTAAGGCTTTACGGCCATTCAAATAAATTAGCTTATGGAATAATTAGTCCATTCGCGGGCAATCGATTAATCACGGCTGACAGTGCGGAGCCTAAATCTATTTCTGAAATGAAATCCTACGGGCTAAATATGCAAGGCGCCAAAAAAGGTCAGGGCTCTGTCGAGAGCGGGATTAAATGGCTTCAAAAATTCGATGAGATTATTATCGACCCAGTTGATGCTATTGAATTTAAGGAAGAATGCGAAAAATATGTTTGGAAAACCAATCGCGCCGGAAAAGTTTTGGCCGAACCTATCGACGAGCATAATCACTTAATGGACGCGACAAGATACGCGAATGAATCTGAGATGGGCGGGGAGTCTTTCTCTGGGCTTTTTTGAGCAAACGAAATCGATTGATATGATTAGCAAAATGAATAAGCTTTACAAAAAGATCGCGGACATCCCGCGCCGTTTCATTGAGTCTTTTGGCCTACTTATCGGAATGTTCATCGGGCTTTTGTTAAATCCTATTTTCAGCTTCTTATTTCTTGAGACCATTCTATATTTTTTAATACCAAAAACAGAATTGGTGATGATCGCTTATACTATGCAATTTCCAGCGTTTGGTTTTGTAATCTTTGGAAGGGGCGCTAAATAATGTCTGAGTTCTTAAAAAAAATTGAGTTAGGAAAAAAAGCGGCGGGCAATATTGTTGGTCAAGAAGAACTTGCGTGGTACCACAACAATTTTAATCAATTAAATAATGCTTTAGATATTAAATTAAAAAACAATTCAGCTTTAGACGGCCAAGGCGCATCGGATATTTATGCGGGCGGTGCAGTTAGTTGGTTAAACACTGCTTTAAATCGCAAGATGAGCGACATCACAAATATGGACGTTTTTTTTGTTGATAAACGAGGCCAAAAAATAGAATGGCCGGATGTGCCAGAAGAATTGAGAATGGCTTTTGATGCTCGATATGCGGGCATGTCGATCAATGAGCTTTTAGGTTACACGATCGGGCATGAGGATTTATCGGGAAATATTTTATGGTTAAAAAATGGCGGTGCTTCTTATGATACATACAGCGGACGGGTTGAAAAGTTGGCACCGATACTTCCAGGCTTTTTTAAGATCAATTTAAATCAACGGGGAACCGCGATCGAGTCCTACACGATTAAATTCAAAGATGGAACTTTTATTGATGTTGCTCCAGATCAGGTTTTGCATTTCAAAAGAAACCCGATGATCAATCCTTTTGTGGGGATCGGTCTAGTTTCTCAAGGCAGAGCGACTGTTGATTATTTAGGCGTAAGCTCTGAATATCAGCTTAAATTTTTGGAGAAGGACGGAACCCCAGATTTAATTTATATTGATAAAAATGTTTCTGATCCTAACACCGCGAAAGCTAAAGCCGCACAATTGCGCGCAGATTATAAGGCCGGAAAATATTCAAATAGTTTGATGTATGCAGCCGGAGAAATTGACATTAAATCTTTTAGCATTTCTTCTGCTGACATGCAGTATATTGAGAATAAAAAGCTTGGTAAGTACGACATCATTGCTTTAATGGAATCAACGCCTGGAGTTTTGGGAGACGAGAGCGCGGCGGGCAATAAATCAGTGACTAGCACTTCATCGCTTAATTATTATAAAAACGTAAATAGTCGAATGGATCACGCGATCGAGATTGTTAACAGTCAGCACGTTTGGACGATCAAAGGAAACCAAAAAAGAATTTATACCCTAAGTTATACGCCTTACCCTGTAGGCGATATTGATCAGATCACAAAGGCGATTGATAAGGGGCTTTTAAAGCCTGCCCACGGCTCCAAAGAATTAGGCTATGAATATTCAGAAAGTGATGAAGCGTCCAATACACTTTACATCACAGCCGGACTGAGGCCTATAAATCAGGTTTTAGAATCAACTCCGATCGGAACTTTAAATGATCCTAGCGGAGACGTAAAAAAAAACTCTATAACCCGATCAAAGATTACCTGTAAACATTGGTTTGATTTATCACATAAAGAGCTTTACAAATTCGATGATAAATCAGGGCGAAACGTTGTAGGCGCTCGATCATGGCAAATGCCATATTTAGAAAAAGGGAAGCGCGCGCAGGAAAAGACCTCTAAAAAATATAAACCTGATTTAAAAAACTTTTTAAACTCACAGGCCGAAAGAATCACTGACCGTCTAAATAATATTTATCACTACAAGGCACCTGATAGCATGATCGACCCGCAAGATGTCGACAAAATTGTAGAAATTATTTTTCAGTCGCCATATGAAGACCAAGCACTAAAAGAGGTCGTAAAACCGCTTCATACTTCGGGGATTATCAAACAGGCAGAGATCGCAAATGCGCTTACAGGCGCCTCAATTTTAGCGTCTATTGCTAACCCAGAGGTGCAGGCCGCGCTTTCTAGGCTTGCAAATAAGATAACCCGTGTGAATGACACTACAAAAGAGATGCTCAGGGATTTAATAAATACTGGTATTAAAAATGGCGATAACGTTTTAACGATCGCTCAGAATATCAGGCAGACTGGAATCGATGAATGGTATCAGGGGCGGGCTCTTGCGATTGCTCAAACTGAGTCACGATTTGCCGCGGATGCTGGCGGTCGGATGGTTTATCGTGAGTTAAAAATAGAAAAATTCGACGTGATCGGATGCGTTGGAACTTTAGGGGTAGCCAATCAATTTGGTTTAATTGCATCTTATGGCGATATGACAGAAGACCGCGGAGCCTGTGGCCTTTTAGAAGTTGACATGGGTTTATGGGATGAAATCTCAGGCGCACACCACCCGAACCATCAGGGCGTAATGGCCCCCGCATACATTCCTTAAAAATAGCCCGCGAACACGTGAACCGTTAACGTGTTCTATACACGTTTTATGCGTATTAAATTTAAAGAAAGTGCTTGACATACGCATATGCCATAACATATACTCTTATTCATAAGTCAGCCGACAGACTAAAAAACGGGGAAGGCGGAAAACATGATTTACAAAAATAAAAATTTCAAAAAGAGAGATTACGAAACAACGAATATTGTTTATGCGCTCACTGATGGCGCAGAGCCCACAGTTAAAGGCGACTGGGAAAAAACAGATTTAGAAGAAATGCCAGAAGTTGAAGAAATGAATGAGCTTTTCAGAGAAGGTAATTCGATAGTTTGGGGTTATTTATAAAAAATAAACTGGGTCGGGGGCTTTCATGATGGCCCCCGCCTTCCGGTTAAAAAGGGGTATGTGATGACAAAACAAACAGCAAAAGCATTTGAAGCATTGATTAATTGCGTTAGAAAAAAGACTACAAACTTTCAGCCGAATTTTATTTATAAATTTAAGATGGTCTGTGATTGCGGGCAACCGACCTGTAAGCAACGCCAAGAAATTCACGTTTTGATCGGTAAAAATTAAAGGGGGCATGAAAATGTTTGAGCCAACAAAAGAACAGTTAGCGACGCTCACAGATTTTGATCTCGATTATTTATTTCAAAAAAAAGTTAGGCGCCATATAAAAGAAATTGTGGTGACTATTTTTTGCAATGAGTATCTTGAAAAGTTTTTTGCAGAAGAAAATTAAATGAGCAAAAAATTAAAACCATTTCTTTTTGATTCGAGTTTCTACTGCAAAGACTGCTTCAAATTTTGCAGAATATTGGCGGTAGGCCTTGAATTAAAAAGATTTAAAGATCGATATCGAGCAAAAGAAATCCCACAATGCGAATTTTGCGGACAGTCAAATATTGTCCAGATAATGACCGAACTTCAAAATCATTTAGTCGAATGGATTGAGGCGCAGAAAGACGCCGATCTTTTTGCCGTGCTGTTCGATAAAACAGAAGACCTAGCAGATTATTTAAAAAAGAAGGGATGGAAAAAATGAACGATTACATGCCAAACGATTCTAATTTTTTATTTCAAGAAATCGCTTTCAATGTTCATAAACCTTTGGGAATAAATATCAAAGAACTAAGGTTGACCGATATTGGCAGAGGCGTTGTTTATCGAACGGCTCCAAATTTTGAGCCACAACAAGGCAAGATAACAAGCTTTAATGATAAATTTATTTTCGTTTCTTTCGGTACTCGCACGATGGGACGTGGCGAAGCATGCGCCCCAGAAGATTTGGAGTTTATGTCATGAGCCTATCAGATTGCCCAAAATGTTGGGATACACCGTGCGAATGCGGTCATCAATATAAAGAATGGTCTAGTGAACGGATCATGCGTTTCATCGACGTATTGCTAAAAATTTTAAAAGAAAGGTGGATAAATTGAAAAACACATATTTGACATTAGAAAACGAATATAAAAAATGCGTGAATTGCGGATTTACTGGGGTTTATATAAAGCATATAGATAAAGTTTGCTTTAATTGTGAAAGATTAACTGACCGAAAAATGATTTTTATTGAGCAACGCCATGATGCCTATCGTATTTTTACTTTTGGAAGACTCACTATCTCATGGCGGAGATTATGAAAACATCAATCGACTACGAACAATATGCCCGCGAATATTTAAAGCTCGATAATATTTTGTGTGGGATTGATAGGGACGTTATCGACTTTTTAAAGCAAAGTCTGCATTTCAGAGCATTTGTTATTTTCAGGTTTATAAAAGACTTCTTTTTTAAACTAAAGGTTTGATTCTCGAAAATCCACGATAAAATTTTAGAGAGGTGTCCTATGAACAAAAAGACTAATGTCGTTTTAGTAAAAGGCGTCAAAGAATCTGATTTAAAGATCATGCGTGTCTGTGTTTTTATCGGGATCATTCTAGCAATCATTGTCGGCTGGAGTTTAAGCGCGACAGAAACACAAACCTATTCACTTCCTGTTAAATCGCCTGTTTGGATTGAAGGCAGGGTGTGGCTTTCGTCCTGGTATTATCATTTCAGACCCGATCACGGAAAAATTTATCGGGCTTTAAATGTCCCCGCTCAATGTGGCACTGAAATTTTGGCGATGGCCCCAGGTGAAGTTACTTTCACGGGTACAAAATATAATGGCGAAGGCTGGATGATCGAGATTTTACAGGCCGACGGGTTTAAAGCTCGCTACTCTCATTTGGGCGATCAACTGGTTTTGAAGGGCAACAAACAAATTCAAAAAGGCCAGCCAATCGGATTGATCGGACGCACCGGATCGACAACGGGCTGTCACTTACGGGTCATGCTATTTGATACCGAAGGAAATCAGGTTTATTTTTCAGATCGATTCAAAGAAAAGTTTTATATAAAAGCTGATGGGGATTTAAACAAAAGGTGGTTAGAATAAACCCATCATGTTGTTTGAACTAAAAACAAACTACGGAAAGGTCTATGTGAATGCTGATAACTCTAACGAGGCTCGGAAAAAATGTTTTGAACAACTTTATAAAGAAGGGCACAACGATGCAAACATTAAAACAGTCAGAATCGCCAAATCAAACCCAAACAAGTTCGCCACATTTTCTTTTTAAGGCACAAACAAAAGGAAAAGAAGCCGTCGGGACTTTATCTGTGGCCGATAAATCTTGGCCTGCTATTTCTGGGCCATGGGGTAACGGATATTTACCAGAAGGCGATTATATTGCCGAAGGTTTTGAAAAAACTGATGGCGCCGCCTATTCTTATGTTGATAAAGAGACTGGCCAAATCTGCGGTTTTTATATCCGACTCACTCCGAAATTTTCAACAAAGCGTTTTGATTTGCTGATCCATTTTGATGGGAATATTCGCGGGTCGTTGGGTTGTTGTGCAATAAAGGTCGGAACTCTTTTTGAGGCAATGTTGATCTACGACTTTTTAAAAGACCTGATGACTAAAAATAAAACAGTTGCTTTTAGTGCCGTTTATAATTCATAATTATTGCGCTAAGTCGAATTTAGCAATGTCTGTATTTATTAAAAAAATAAACAGCCCACTAATTCGACTAGTGGGTTTTGTTTTTTGTGACGCTCAAAGAACAATCAAAAAAAAATAAATTTTAGGAGAACAATAAACGCAGTCCGTTTTTAGACCCATGTTTTGACTGCGAGATTTTAAATCTAAACAAAAAGAAAAAGTACCGGATTTCATTTTAACCGGATTAAAAATTAAATCGTTGTACTTGTGAATGATTTCGTTTGCGCTTGACGACTTTGCGCGCTTTACGGGATTTAAAAAGCAAAGACCTTTTAGGCAGAAGGGGTATTTTTTTTTGGTACCCCCGACCAGTAAAAAGGCAGAATGAGTTCACTAGGCGTGGGAAATAAAAAAAGCGGGTATCCCGTAAAAAGTCGGGGTGTGTCTAAAAATAAGTTTTCAGATACAAATTTGTATTAAATTATTTTTTGAAAAAAAAAGGATATTTAAAAAATGGAATACCTAAATATTTTTTGCTGCGGATGTGGTCACGATGTGGCCGCGAAAAAAGTTAAAGGCGATTTTATTTATAGCAATAGAGCTGATTTATCAGAAAAGATTTTATATTTCTGCGAGGCATGCAAAAACTACGTCGGAACTCATAAGGATAGCGGGAATCCTTTAGGATCGATACCGACAAAAGAGATTAGGGAAAAGCGAATGGAAATCCATAAATTGATTGACCCTCTTTGGCGGTCAGGCAAGGTTAACCGAGGGCATTGTTATCAGATGATAAGCCAAAAACTTGGTTACGAATTTCACACAGCTCAAATCTCATCGCTTGAAGAAGCAGAGCTTGTGATTAAGATCGTAAAAAATTACGCGAGGCTTTTGGATTAAATAAACCAGCTTTTTTTGCGCTTTTTAAAATCGGCATTACAATTTCTAAATGCCGAACAAATTAGACTTCAAAACCGTTGAGATTGAAGGTAAAAAATATCTCGAAAAATCTTTTACCAAAGTTATGGCGATCGCTGACTATGGTCGCGTTTTAATTAAGGGCTCCGATGTTTCACGTGAAGCAAATCTTCAAATAGATTTTGATATCGACCAATCAAAAGAATATGTGATGCTCAAAGGTTTTCTAAACAACAAACTTATTCCAGGCACTAATGTGCCCGCGAAGGATTCTTACGGGGACGTGCCTACCGGAGCAAATGTTTATGATATTGCACGCTTAAAAAGCAATCCCATTGCACTTTGTAATCACCAAAACGACGCATCGATGATCGCCGGAAATTTTATTTATTTACAAGAAACCGCACAGGGTTTGCAGTTCAAAGAAATATTAAGACCGCTTGATGAAATTTTTGAAGACTGCACAAAAGACGTTGTGAGCGCCTGGGCTAAAGGGTGGGGCAAAGCCTACTCGATTGGCGGGCGTTGGTTATACGACGCGGAATTGTCCCGACCAGAGGACAATTATTATGTTTTAGTTAAAGCCATCCTGCACGAAGCCTCACACGTGGCTATCGGCGCAGATCAATGGGCGTTGTCTGCCGCTCCCGATACGAGCGACGCGATGAAAGGCAAAGAGGCGCCAAGCCTTACGCTGGACGAAGCGATCGACAAGTTTATCGAGAGTAAGGACACAAAGTTTTTAGACCTAGCTTATGCAGGTCAGAAGGGAAATTAAGCATGAATATTAAAGAATTAATTAAAAAACTTTTAGGAGAAGGAAAAACGGTTCAAGAAATTGTGATCGAAGTTGCTAAACATGAAGAAGCTATCGCGCAAGGTTTAAAAACTGATGCAATCGTTAAAGAAGTTAAAGCCTTGGAAGCTGCCGTAAAAGCTGAAAAAGAATTTTTAGCTCTTCAAGAACAAGAACAAAAAGATTCTGAGTTCACCAAAAAAGTAGACGAGGCCGTAAACGCTCGTTTGAAAGTGATCGGTACCCCGAACACTAGCGGAAAGAAATATAAATTTTTTAACCGCATTACTGGCTTGATTGAAGAAAAGACCTATGAAACAGAAGGTCAAGAACTTTTGCAAAAAATGTTGATGGCTTTCTCTGAAAAGAAATTTGAAAAAGCAGCCAAAATTAGTGCTGAAATTGGTGAATATAACCAAAAGAACGATTTTAATTTTGCGTTTAACCAAGATCAAAAAACCGCGCTTTATTCTGATGCGACCACTGGCTCCTACCTTATCCCAACCGAAGTAAACATGCAGATTATGGCTCTGTCCTATAAAAAATCTGTAATGCTTCAACGTGTGAACAAAGCGGCGATTAATTACAACTCAAAAATTTATCCGATCATCATTGACGGAACTTTTGCGTTCATCGCTGATGAAAGCACACAAGTTGGCGATAAAACTCCAACTATCGGAAATCCGACTTTTGCTTCTAAACGATATGGCGGTATGACTTACGTTTCAAATCATCTTTTAAAATTACGCGGCGCTGATTTAACTGCCGCTTTCATCGAAAGCGCGGCTTCTGCTCAAGCGAAATTCTTAGACCTGATGATTGCCGCAGGTTCTGTAACTACAGAATCAGACGGATTCAACGGAATCGTTTTCGACGCTAACACAGGTTACTTGCCTGCAGTTTCTTTATCTGCAATCGACAAATCAACATTGTCGACATTGGCAAATGAATTAAGCCCATCTTGTGACCCTGCTTCTTTAGCTTTCATCGCTAACAGAAAAGTGAAATCTGCTTTCGGATTGTTAGAAAATTCTAACGGTTCTTTTATTTTCCCTGAGTTTTATCGCTCTGGAGAATTTAGTCCGATGGGCATTCCTTTCATCACCAATTCGCAAATTCCTAGCACGATTAACCACGCCGCATCAGCTGGCACTGGCTCTAACACTCGTGCCGCAGGTGACGACGATGTGATTTTGGTTGCTGACCTCTCGAAAATCGTTGTTGGTATGGGCGATTTAAGAATTGACTCTAGCGAACATTTCAAATTTGACTATGATCAATTCTCTTTCCGATTCATCGGTGAAGCAGGATCGAAAGTGTTATCTAGCGGTTCTACTGCCGGAAAAGTTGCAGTCGTACAGCAACTTAATGGATAATATCTAAAATATAGAGCGGGATTAATTTCCCGCTCTCATTTTAGAAAGGATTAAAAATGTTAAAAGTAAAAGCTGACAAATTTTCATTTCAAGGGAACGGAGAGGCGCACTTTTTAAAACAAGGTGATATCGTTGCCGAAGAAATTTTCCTTAAAGAATATCCAGGGTTAGGCGGGGTAGACTTTTTAAACTCTGTTTTAAACGAAGGTTTGCTTGAAGGTAAAATCGAATGGACTCCAAAACTTGAAGCTGAATTAGATAAGAGAAAAAAAGAGTTTGAAAGAACTCACAAAAAGCCTTTTATTGATGACTCGATCAGCTCAAAAATTTCTGGCAAGTCTAAAGATTCTGAGTCTGAGGACGAGGAAGACGACAAGCCTAAGAAGGGTGGAAAGAAAAAATGAGAAATAAATTTTTAGTATTATTTGTTTTAATCGTCTCTATTTTTGGTTTATGTTCTGCTTCTGCAAACGCCGTCGATTATCTTTGGATTAATCGAACTAGCAAAACAGGCGTAATGATGAAGACTCCCACAGTTTCGGTTACTCAGTTGACCTTAACTTCATTGATCGCTAACGTGACGACTTCAAGCGCAACGATCACGACAGGAAACTTCAATATACCTGTAACAGTCAACGGAGTTTTGCTTTATATCAAGGCGCATACAGCTCAATAATTTTTGAGATTAATTTTTTGACGATATGATAGGGCAGGGTAAAACTTGCCCTATTTTTTTAGGAGACAAAAACATGATTGAAAACTTTATTCAAAATCTAAAATCAATTTTCAGTTTTTCAAAAACAAAGCTTCTTGGCTTTTTAGTTTTTGCGACAGGAACTTTTTATGGATTTGGAAACGTTGCGTCTACTGATGCGATGGGCGTCATGCTTCAATCTTGGTATCTATCATCGCTTCTGGTCGGTGGAAAAACCATCACAGCGGCGCTGAAAGAAATTAAATTAGGGGGAAAATAAAATGAAAAAAATATTTTTAGTTTTAGCAGTTCTTTTTTTAGGTCTATCAGCATTTGCAGGATCGCCTGAAATTTATCAAACATACACAGGCGGTAGCACGACTCAAGGCTGGCAATCTCTGTCTATGGAATTTGTGAATGTGACAGCTCCAACGACTAGCGCGCTCACTTGGTATGGTCGAAATATTGGCGGTTATGCCTCAATCGATTTTTATGTGACTGGGGTAAGCACAGGATCAATACCGACTACTATTAGCGCGGTGCCTGTTTATTCTAATGGAGTGGCGGTAACGGCAGCTCAGACGATTACATCGGGCACGCCTTTAACCTCTATAAAAAGTAATTTTTATAAATTCACGCTGCAAGCATTTTCGGCAACTCGAAATATCAGCATGAATTTTCTAATTAAGGACTAAATAAAAAAATGGCAATCTGCACAAAAGAAGAAGTCTTTAACTTCATGCAGACCGGAACCGCAGAGCGTGCGAACGCCGGAAATATTTCAATGGTCAATGATTTAATTTTAAGCGTTGAGCATTTGATCGAACGGTTTATTGGTCGCAAAGTTTCTTCTACTCCGATGGATATCAAAGTCCATGATGGCCGATTTTGTTCTATCTCAGGGCCATATATTTTTTTAAACGATATTTATTTTGACATTGTTGAAATTAGCTCGATTACTGAGAACGGTGTCGAATTAGTAGAGCGCACCGATTTTGTTTGGGAAGGCCCAAACATTATTGAGCGGATCGGCACACAGTGGAACGCGAGCAATCAGCTGGCAATTCAAATTGTTGGCTTGTGCGGTTTGGTATACGACAATTCTGATTCTGACACGGCAAATTATGTGGCCTTGCCTGATATCAAACAAATTGCGATTGAATGCGTAGCGATTAAATCCGGTATGTGGGTTAAAAATGTAACGGTCGGAGACGGCGAACAAATGGAAGTCCAAAAATCTCAATTGCCAAAACTAACGATCACGCAGCTTCAAAAATATGTAAGGCCAACGCTTTAAAAAAAATGCAAATTAAAGTTGAGATGATTGGTCTAGATAGTGTTTTAAAAAAACTCAAAACTTTGAGCGAGCCAGAAAAGATTTTTGATGAAGCTATAAAAGAAACTGCGATCAATGCTTATCGTGAATTAATTACCGCTACGATTGGTAAAAAAAATCTAAAGACTGGGAATACTTCTCGCGCATGGACGAGCCCATTTAAGACAAGCCCGATGGCTTACAGGGTAGAAAACGCCTATAAATCTCAAGATGGTCAACAATTAATTGCTGCTCTCATAGATCAGGGGCACGGTGTAATCACTCCTAAACGCGCTAAAATGCTCTATATTCCACTTAATAGACGGGGACAGATGAAACCCCTATACGCAAAAACAACAGGGCTGAAAAGAGGCGTTGATTTTATTTTAGCGAAAAAAGTGCGGGCAATGCCTGGCACAAATTATTTGCAGAAAGTACATGATGAGGCGGTAAAAGAACTTTCAAGACGTGTTACGCTTAAAGTCAGAGAGGCAATTAAATGACTTATACGCTTGGTGTTTTAGAAAACGCAATTTATGCAGTACAGCAAAGAATATCTGGGCTCACAGCTTCTGGAAAATCTTTAGAGGGCATTAAACAGGTTTTGGTCGGTAGCCGTGGTTTAAATATTAACGGTCAGACACTGCCTGCAATTATCATTGATATCGGCGATGGGTTCGATCAAAAGAACGTAAACACTGCATACGACGCGAGCGAAAAACAAACGACACTCCCTTTAGAAATAATGCTCGTTGTTGAAAAACTTTTAGCAACATCCGGCGACTCAAATGCTTTTGCTGATAACTGCCTTTTTGATTCTGCGGGCAATGGGGCTATCGCATTCTTTCAAAAATTAATCGATGCTTTTGTTTATGACTCTTCAAATATCTATGATCCTAGGATCGGGTTAAATATAGACATGATCCCAAATTTCAGAATAAGAAATTGGATTAGCGACGAAAAAACAGTGCAAATTATTATGACCGTCGACCTTTTAATTCGACATCAAAACGGGAGAATGTCCGGAGTAACTAGCTAAATTTTTGACATAAAAAAAACGGTGTTAAAATAATTTCGAGGTGCATGAATGGGCGAAAAAGTAAAAGTAAAATTCAACGGTGGTCTAGAAGGTTCGATCCATTTTCAATGCCCAGGCGTGACGGCTCGCAATATTAATGCAGGCGATATTATTTCAAATATTCCAAAAGAAGTTTATGAAGCTGATTTAAAAAATGATCCTAGATATTCTTTAATTACAGAAAAAAGTGAAAGCCTCTTAAATAAAAAAGAGGCAGCCACTTTTAGCAAAGGGGAAAAATAAACATGAAACAATTTAACTGTTCAACAATCGGATTAGGTGAAGACGGGTATCTTTTGGTACAAAAAGAATCAGCGTATAAAACAGGAACAACAAACTCGATGACAGCCTTGCCAATCATGGAAGGTCAAATTTCTTATGAAAGAAAAAGAATTGATCAACAAAATATTATTAACTCAAGAATAAAGCAAAAAGCAGATTTAGGTCGTTTTCTCGTAGGCCCGTCTGATTTAACAATGCCTTTTAATCCTTCTCATATGGGCATGTTAATGAATTTATTTATCGGAGCTGAAACTGCCGTCACGGGAGACGGTTCTAGTACTGCTTACGTTCACACGTTTTTAATGCCCGTCACTGGTTCATCTGCGGGCGTTTCTTGGACTGCGCGCCAAGCAATCGGCGGCGCTTTAGCCGACCAATTCAATGGCATGAAAATGACAAAGTTTGTCATAAAAACTGATAACGAAAAAAATATCATGTTTGTTAAAACTCTCGTTGGCGTATTGCGCGATAGCACAGGTGTTGCGCGAGCTGCTACAGTCACGATTACATCTAAAAGAAATTTTGTTTTCAGTCAGGCTTCTGTTCAATTCACAAATGGAAAGGCAGAAACTTTCACCGTAACAATCGCAACTCCAGGCGTTGTGACTCAAGCAAACCACGGATTAATCACCGGACAGGTTGTGCAATTAACGACCGACGGATCACTTCCTACAGGATTGGCTACATCGACAAATTATTATGTGATTCGTATTGATCAAGATACTTTTTGGCTTGCGACATCTCTCGCAAACGCATTGGCAGGGACTAAAATCACAACTTCTGGCTCTCAGAGCGGAACGCACACACTCGCGCCTGTCGCCTATACCCAAAAAGTAGACTCGTTTGAGTTGACTTGCGACATGGGCTATAAAGATGACGGAGCAACTTATAAAGTTGGAAACTCTGGCGCCGATACCCCTGTGTTCGATAAAATTCCTTCTGTTAATTTCAAATGCGAAATTGACGGCGATAAACAATTTGCAGATTTAGCAATCGTTAATTGTGACTTTGCGGTAGATTTAACTTTAACCTCTGACGAGTTGGCAGTAGCAACCGACGCATATAAATTTGAGGTAGAAATTCCAAAAATGAATTTAACTAGTGCCACAAAATTAGAAAATAAACCTGGCTTAAATAAAATGAGCTTAGAATTTGAAGCACTTGGTGGCGTAACGACAGGTTCAGGGTCTACCCCAGTTCCCGCGGAAATCAGAGTCACCGACGCAGTCGCTACATACACAGGATACTAAAAATAATTGGGGCTATCTCGGGGAAAGCGGGATGGCCTCAGTTTCATTTTTTTTTGATTTCACCTTCTGCATGTAAAATTTGAAGATGAGCTTAGAGCATATTTACTTAGCGACAATCGTTTTATATATCGCCTCAAAAATAATTGATCCCATAATAAAAACAAAACAGCTTTTTAAAGAGCTTGGATACAAAAGAATTTTTGTTCGTGGTCAGAGCGTGATTATCAGACGCTTAAAGCCTTTTGATTTCATCGATCAGGAATACGGTTTTCCGATGGGCATCTTTGAATATCAACGCGGAAAAACTTTATTTGAAAAATTGGCCGGAGAAGATTCTGCGAAAAAAGAGACCCCAGAACAGATAAAAAAACGTGTGCAGATGATGAAAATTATTTGCACAAAAGGGGTTGTTCATTGGCCAGGTGGTTTGAAGGTCGATGATTTTTTTGATGAAAAGGTGAGTTTAAAAATCGCAGAGCTTGCTATTGAAATCACTGGGCGAGTCTTAGATTATAACTTCAAATATATAAAAGAGATTTTAAAAGTCGATAAAACTTTGGTTGTTCACACTGCGGAACTTTGTGCAAAGCTTGGCTCAAAGCCCCATCAGCATTTAGCAAAGTCCGCGAAGTTCACTGATTTAGAGGCGTATCTGATTGATGAATTCTTCTATAACACACTGCTAGAAAAATTAAACAGAGAGATTGAGCGTCAAAATAATGCGAGGAAATAAAAATGGCAGAAAATAAAGAAAAAGTTATAGTCGATTTTTCGGTACAAGATAGCGGGGTAAATAAAGCTTTAGCAAAGATGGGAGAAGGCTTCGATAGTGCCCGTGCGAAATCTAAGGCTTTAGAAGACAAACTTGAAAACATGGGCAAAGTGGGGCAGAAGCTCGCAATAGGGGCGGGTGTTGTTGCCGGAGCATTAGGCGCAATCGGTGTCAGCGCATTAAAGGCGTCCGGACAATTTGAGCAATGGAATATCGCTTTTACAACAATGTTGGGCTCTCAATCAAAAGCCACAAAGTTAATGAATGAGATCAAATCATTTGCCGCAAAAACTCCGTTTGAATTACCTGGGTTAGTTGAATCATCTAAACAACTTTTGGCGTTTGGTTTTGCCGCAGAAGAGATTATCCCAAATATGAAAGTTTTGGGCGATATCGCGGCGGGCGTTGGCGTTCCGGTCGGACAGTTAGCGAACGTTTTCGGTCAGGTGAAATTAGCGGGCCGATTGATGGGACAAGATTTATTGCAGTTCACAAATGCAGGGGTGCCTTTGATTTCAGCTTTAGCCAAAAATTTGGGGGTTACTGAGGGCGAAATTAAAAAGATGGTGGAAGCGGGCAAGATCGGATTTCCAGAGGTTCAAAAAGCCTTAACTGGCATGACCACAGAGGGCGGGAAATTCTTTAACTTAATGGACGCTCAATCTAAATCTTTAGAAGGCGTTATATCAAACATTAAAGACAATATCGGTCAATTTTTAACTGGCTTGGGCGATGCGCTTTTGCCTTTAGCAAAAATATTTGCGACTGTTTTTCAAAACTTAACGAGTGCCCTAGCGAGCATGTCGCCGGAAATGAAGCAGGTTGTCGCAGTCGTCGGCGCCGTAGTCTTTGTTTTCGCATCACTGCTCACAGGGCTCGGTGTATTTCTGACAATGGCAGGGCCGATCGCGGCAGGGTGGGCATTAATTGGCGGCGCAGTAAGTGCGGCGGTCTGGCCTTTAACTTTAATTGTTTTAGGTTTAGCAGCCGTCACTGTCGCGGCCATGACTTTAATAAATATGTTAAAGCCTTTAGCAGAGAAAACAGATGCTTTAGCCGAAAAACACGAAGGATTAAAAGAGAAGGCAAGAAATTTAAAAGATCAGCTCGCAGAGCTTGAAGCGCAGGGGAAAAAAAATACTTCTCAATATCTTAAATTGCAGGATGAATTAAAAAGAACAAATTCAGAGATCGAAAAAAACGCACAGGCTTTGCAAAAAAATATCGAAAAACTTGAGCTTGAAAAAAAAGCTATTGAAGAAAAAATAAAAGCGCAGCAAAAAGTAGTCGCACAAAATCCACAGAATACCGGAGAGGTCGAGAAGCTTGAAGCCTTAGAACGCCAACGGTTAGCGATCATAAGTGCTTCTGAAAATGCAATCACTGCCCTAAAAGTTGAACAAGAAACAGTTAGAACTGCGGCGGTAAATGAGGTTATAGAGAACGATAAGTTAGCCCGCGAACAAAGGGCGGCTTTTGAAAAGGATTTAAAAAAACAGGCTGATGATATCGAAATGGAAGAACTGCGCGCGAAGTGGCTTCAAATGTCAGACGATGAACTTAGACAAAAAGGCGTTACCGAAGAAGCGATTACCAATCTTCATAAAATAAAAGACAAGGAAAGAAATGTCGCTAGACAAAAAATGGCTCAGGAAATGGGCGGCTTTATTGAGAAGGCCGCAGAGAATGAGCAAGATATCGCAAAGGCTGTCGCTAAAGGAACTTTAGAATGGGCAAAACAGGGGATGATCGCTCAGGCAAAGGCTTGGGCCACAGGATTAATACAGCAGGGCCTAGCAAATCTGCCACTACTTTTAGTCGGGAATCCTATTGGCCCGCTTCAAATTGCGGCTGGCGGTGCTTTAATGGCAGGGGCTCCGGCTGCAATTAATGCGATTCAATTGGCAGAGGGTGGCTCGATGGTCGTAGATAAGCCGACCCAAATCGGCAGGAATGTAATAGCCGGAGAAGCGGGGCCAGAAGAAATAAAAGTCACGCCGTTAAAAGAAAAAAGCGAAGACATGACTATAAACAATAATATTTATATTGACGGGGAGTTAATCACAACTCAAGTTTTGAAAACTGGTCAATCAAGACGAAAAGAAGGTTTTATAGACGATCTAAGCGCACTTTAAAAAAGAAAGGAATTTTTTATGCCCGAAGCCGTTGAATTTTATAATCCGAACGAGATAAGCTCTGATTCTACTTTTGATTTTACGACTGCTGATGAAGCAAATGCCTCATTTCTTTACGATAACGATATTCGCATTCCTCTCACTAGCGATGGGTCAGCCGATGGGGCGAATGAAAAAATAAAAATAACTTTTGACGGGGCAAAAACAATTAATACCGTCGGGATTTTTAATCACAATATAAAAACTGGAAATATTAAATATTTAGATGTTTCTTTAGCAGAGCAAGATTTTAGCTCTGCGATAGCTTTCACAAATAACACAACCGAAACAAATAATGTATTTAGCGTTACAGAACAGGTATGCTACGGGATTGTAATAAATTGCACATACACAATCGATACCGGAGAAAAATACGTAGGAGAGCTTCGGGCCCTTTATAAATTTGCAGAGCTGACAGCGCCTAGAACTTTTAAGGCAAGTCCTTTGTATGCGACGTCAATGAAAACCAAAATTGATGGTGGGGTCGATAAGATTATTTCCGGCATTAAGTTCGGGGCGACCATAGATTTTGGTTTAACAGATTCTGAGGTCGAAATATATATGAACCTTTTCAGCCGCGGACGCTATTTCTTTATTTATTTGGCTTCGCTTTCTACTGATAAAACAAAGCAATGGTTTAGAACTCAAGACATGTACCCAGTGAATGCTGTTAATAATCCAAACGTGAAACTGCCTGATGATCTTGTCGACGATGTAGCTTGGGAAGGTTCTTTGCAGGTCAAAGAGGTTTAGGCCATGGCATGGACGACCGAGAAATTAATTAAAAACCCCGTTAAATTTCCGATTAGAAGAGTTTATATTAAACGAAGGCTAGTATCAGGCGAGTATGAAGCTACGTGGCAAAGGGTAGACGTTTTTGATGGTGTGGGAAGGATTATAAGTCACGGCACAGTTAACATTAAGATCGACTCAGATAAAACTAGCGTTGGATCGTTTGATATAGATGATTACTCGACTAGGGTCACAAATGCTGACAGCCTTTTTAATTCTGAGAGCGATTATCGTTCTTTGTGGAATGGCTATCTCGATCACAAAGATACCCTTTTAAAAGTTGAGGTGGCTTTGTTCGATGAAGATTTTGCAGAATATGGTTTGACAACGGCATTTTTGGGCCTCATTCAATCAATAGAATCGCGCGGGGACGATACGGCGATGATCAAAGCTTCTTCCTATTCCAAAAAATTAAATGAATATTTATTCGCTGACTTATCTTTAAGTGGCAACAAGACTGTTTCTCAGATATTGACGGCAATTTTTGCAGATACTCGCGTCGATTCTTTTTTTGGGACGACAACCCTAAGCCCAGTCGAAAACGTGACAATTGATATTGACACAAATGAAGTATTTCAAAGTTCAATGTGGGAAGTTATAAAATTTATTGCAAAAAAATCTCAGTCTACGGCTTTTGTTTTTAATGACACTTTTTACTTTGGGACTCGCGATATTGTTTCGACGACTCCAGATTTTACCTTTGCAGGATTAGGCAACACTGAATCAGATCGAGCGATCACAATTTATGGAAATCCTATCTATGATCAATCGGGCGCAGATAAGTGGTACACAAAGATCGTTGATACCAGTAGCGGACTTACCGCGGAATCACTCGATCCGATCGCTTTAAATTCAGGGAAAACTTTAGAGGTAGACTTAACCGATATTACAAGTGACCCGCAAAAGCAGGATATTTTAGATAGCTATCTTGATTATTTTGGATCGCGAAGACCGTCTCTAAAATTCACCACGCCATTTTTAATGATGCTTTTATTGCCTCTAGATATAATAAATATTGATTCCCCAGGCGCACAAACAGAATTAAACAGTGGGCACTACAATGCTAGTTTTTGGGTTGGAGACTCAGACACATCTGGGGATGTTTACGACGGTGACGGCACAAGCGCGAGCCTAGACCCAGATGATCGTTTTATAATTGAATCCGTACTTTATGATATCGATAAATGGGAGACGACTATTTTTTGTCGAAAGCAACTGTAAAGGTAAAATAAATCATGGCCAAAATAATCCTCTCAAAAGAATTTATCAAACAGTTCAAAGCAAAGATCGGCAGTGTCGGCGAAAATATCGAAATCGAATTAGATGCAGACTTCTTAATTTATCTAAATAAAGAGCAAACATTTGCCGCATGTAAATTCGCTAAGAATAAAAACGGATCATTTGCCGATGATGACACGCTTGTAATTAAAGACCTTTTAATAGATCAGATTATATATGCTGATTTTATTCAAAAGCGAATAC
>JACCEC011881107.1_pt1 | contig 19163 bp, 11 predicted proteins | sample 7450121 | NCBI WGS metagenome assembly JACCEC01 (sample SAMN15323455, study PRJNA562643) | freshwater metagenome | isolation source: river surface water | place: USA:Blue River Watershed | collected 2017-08-18 | reverse complement strand
TAGGTATCATTTGCGGAGAGGGGCAAATTATCCATGCTTCGGGTCGCGTGCGCATTGACCGCCTCGATCATCAAGGTATTTTTGACGAAGAACGCAATATTTATAGTCATCAGTTGCGCATTATTAAAAGAATTTTGAAAGAAACTTCTCGCACAAATACCCCCTCAGTCCCCCCCTCAGTAACGCCTAAAAATGTGACAATTGTGGAGAACCAAATGACCATTTTTTAGAATGATTGTAAGATATGAAAATGACTTAAATGTTGACAACATTTAAGTCATTTTATTTTAATGCGTTTTTTGCATTTAGTCAATTTTTTATAAATTTAAAATAAAAATATTTATAATTTATAAATTTTTGCTTTTGTTAAACTTGCTTTTTAAAAGGTTTTTTTGAAGTAAAAATGAAAGAAAAATTTTTTTTACTGTAATTTTAGTGTTATGTTTGCGCTTGCAACCCCAGTGAAAAAAAGAACGTCACAAATTATATACAAAAATCTATTGGATAATTTTTCTTTCACTAATCAACTTCATCAAAGTCTTGTGTTTATAGATTATCTTTATCTCTTGTTTAATATCAAAAAGACGGCTTCTTGGCTCGATTGCATTACAAATCGAATACTTCGCCCTTATGATATTGTATTGCCTCATTATATTGTTTTAAACTATATTTTACAACATGATGGCGAACCAATCTTGATTAAGGACATTGCCGCACAACTCCCCGAACAATCTCCTAATGTATCGCGTTTAGTGGATAAATTGGAAAATGATAAGTGGGTGGAACGTCAAGTAAACGACAAAGACAAACGTAGCGTCATTATCCGATTAACCCCAAACGGCAAACAAAAGGCTTTGGCATGTATAGAACATTTTGAAGAAAAAATTGTTTTATATATGAAAGACCTTGATAACGAACAAATTAAAGAATTGAATAAAATTCTAAACCCTTTGCAGTTCAAATAACAAATTATTTTCAACAACTAAAAGGCATCACATTCTGTGTATGCCTTTTTTATTTTTGTCGTTAAAAAATCATACAACATCAATTTTACTTGTTTGCTTCAAAAGATATTTGCAACTTGCACGTTCAAATTATCAACCCTTCATTCAATTTTTAAGTAATAGCCTCGTATTATTTTTAACTTATAAATATTCATGCAAGAAAATAAAGATTTTGACCAAAATATGCAGCATTTTGAGCATACAGAGACCCCACAAATCCCACCGAAAGCGGTAGCAGATGCCGTAAAAGATTTTTCAGTTTTGTTTGCTACCGTACTTTTATTGGGTGCTTTGGTAGCTTACATTTTTCTTGAAAAAGAACAATTTAATAAATTAAAACAACATACTATTTTTCATAAAAAAACAAACCCAATGCCCATACTCCATGATAGTTTGCAATTTGCGCTCGCTACGGATAAAGATTTTAGTACACTTACTGTCGATATTCAAAAACATACGTTAGAACTTTTTTTACAAGATGATTCGGGACGTGTGTTTCGGAATTTTGAGCAGTTGAAAAATTATATTGAAAATCAAGGCGATGAACTCATTTTTGCGATGAACGCAGGTATGTATAACGACAAAAATTTACCTGTTGGTTTATATGTTGCTCATCGAGAGCGGCTTTTTGCCTTGAATACTGCTACGAGCGGTTACGGCAATTTTATGATTCAGCCGAATGGCGTGTTTGCTTTTTCGCCGCAGCGTGCGGTGGTTAGCCCTACTTTTGAGTTTGCAGCCTTGACCACGCCTTTTGAATTTGCTACGCAATCGGGTCCGATGTTGGTGGTGAAAGGCGAAATTAACCCAAAATTACCCCCAAAATCTACTTCCGTTCATATTAGGAATGGAGTGGGCATCAATAAATCGGGGAAAATTATATTGTCTATTTCTGAAAAACCAATTACTTTATATGAGTTTGCAAGTTATTTTAAAAATACATTAGGTTGTGATAATGCCTTATATTTAGACGGTGCAATTTCAAAAATATATGCGCCTGCTATCGGAAAATTGGATACTACGGGCGATTTAGGACCCTTGATTGGGGTTAGAAAATTGCGCAAGGAAAATGTTAAGGTAAGTGGAACTTATACATTTCAACAAAAACAATATGATGTCTATGTTTTCGATGCAAAGAAACATGATTTGCGTATATTTTCAAAAGATAGTGTAGGCAAATATTACGGTCATTTTGGTAATATATACAAATATTTGGCGAATAAAAAGCAACAACTTTTATTTGCTACGAATGGCGGTAGTTATCGAAAAGATAAAACGCCCGAAGGTTTATTGGTGGAAAATGGAAAAATTTTGTCGCCTCTGAACCTTTATAAAGGCGAAGGAAATTTTTATTTGCCGTTCAATGGCGTTTTTTATCAGACTACTGAGGGGGGTATTCACCTTGTTAGGTCGGAAGATTTTGAGATGAATGAGCAGGTAAAATGGGCAAATCAAGCGGGTCCGATGTTGGTGTATCAATATAAAATCAATCCGAATTTTCCACAAAATTCGCCTAATATGTTGATACGCAATGCAGTAGGCATTGCAGGAGATAAAATATATTTTGCGATTGCCAAAGAAAAAGTAAATTTTTATGAGTTTGCGGCGTTTTATCGGCATTTTTTGGGTTGTCACGAGGCACTCTGTTTAGATAGTGGTTTGTCGGCGGCTTATATTCCCGAAATCGGTCGCGTTCAGTTTGATGCTAATATTCATCAAAGCGTTATGTTTGGCGTAACGCCAAAATTTTAATGTTTCACTTTATATTTTTTCATTTAAAACTTATATAATAACAGCCATGCAAAAAATAAAAATAGCGTTTTTATATTTGTCTTATTTTATGATATTGCCCTATCAAACAATTGCACAAAAATTTGATATGGCGGATTATTGCGCTAAAAATGCCCTGCAAAATGGTGAAAGTTTCCTTCAAAATTTTCCGTATCAAGACTATTTGAAAAAAATTGCTTTCACCGATTTCAAAACCATTCAGCAGCATCGCGCTTTGGTGCAGCAGCAAAAAGGCGTTGGCGATGATTTTGTGTATCATTTGGGCGATAAATTTACCCGTATTTATCCTGTTAAGATAAGCCGCGACCAACTCAATGCCAAAATTAGCATTGGCGAAATGTATATAAAGAAAAAGCCTAATATCGGTTTGCGCGATAACGAAACTTATCAAATTGTCGGTTATTTTGTGTTGGGTTTGGTGGCTCGGCGCATTGAGAAGGAAATTGGCGCAGGAAATTTTGATATATCTGACCCCGAAAACGAAAAAATTATTACCCGACTTTCCAAAAATAAAGTGTATCTGACGATGGATAAAAGCTCGTGGGATAAAACAATGGACGCACTCAAAAAGGGAAATTTTGGGTATATTTTAGACCGCTTTAAGAAAAAATTTGAAGAATATACCAATGATAATCAACAAGTTACAAAACTTGCTTTAAAAAATTTTGCTTACAAAAAGCACCCCTCAGTAGAAATTTTTTCGGTAGCTGAAAGTGCTACAAATATTGGTTATGCGGTGTGGATGCCTCGCAACAATGTCAAAGTTTCGTATTTTGCGCATGGCGCAGTGCAAAGCAAATTTAATACTTTCAAAAATAGTCGCGGTGCGTCTAACGTGGTGTTGGCAACTACGGGCGGTTTTACGAATGTCAATAAACAGCCCGAAGGCTTGACGGTGGAAAATGGACAAATTGTAAATGCAGTGTTATTGCCTGAGCGTCATGGCTTGGTGATTGTAGAAAAAGACGGAAATTTGAGGGTTATTAACATCAAAAATGCTTTTACTTTACCAAATATGTCAAAAAGTCTCAATCCTTTGGATAACTTATTGGATTATTCAACTTTGGTTAATTGGTGCAAAACGAATCGCGCTACGGTGTTTCAAACGCAACTATTAGCGCATGATAATCAACAACTTATACAAATTGGAAAAGCCGCAAATCAACTCCGCGAGCGTAGGATTTTGGCGGTGGCAAGTGATGGAAGTGGCACGAGTAATATTATTTTTCATATTACGGCGAGTAAAAATTTGGCAGTCATTACAGAAGAAATTTTTGAACTTTTGAAAGCGCGAGGCAAGCGTGTGGAGGCGATTTTGAATCTTGATGTGGGTTCTTATAATATTTTAGAAGTACGTGATGCAGGTGGAAAAATTGTGAACGCCGTAAAAGGCACAGTTCCGATGGCAAGAGCAACAAATTTGATTTTATTTTATAAATAATTTTTTAATATCATTCATTACGCATCGAATACGTTGAGGTATTCGATGCGTAATGAGGTTTTATCCTTAAAACAAAATTCGCACATAGGTTTCTACCTCATTTTAAGATTTTCTTTACAAAATTTTAACCTTCTAATCGTAGTTTTTTTTTAATTTTGCGCGTCAAAAAAAAGAGTAAAAAAAATTTGGGTTTTTAGATAAAATCAAATTTTTATTTTTTAAAAATGAAAAAGTCAAAATACAATTTTTCTATTTTTATTTCCAAAGCCCACACTAAATAGCCCCACCTAAATCCTCCCCAAAGGAGAGGACTTGCAAAGGCTTGAAAATTAACTTGTTATACTATTTCAAACGAGTGTTTAATTTTATAACAAGTACTTACTTTTTTAAATATACTCTCATAATATTTGTAATTTAGGAAATAAATATTGCTAATACTTTTAGCTTTTTTCTTTTATTTCTTTAAAACATATATGACTGATGTATATATCTGCTCAAACATCAATAAATCCGCAACGACTAAACAACAACAGAATCAGAATAGTATGGTATTGATATATTCAAAGTTATCAATGCAAACAATTCTTTAATTTTGAAAAAATAGTCAAAACAAAATTTTAAAAAATTAACAAACAAAAATATAGAAATAATCATGGCAACCAACATTCATAAACCCGTAGAAAGGTATTCCGATGAGGATTTAGCGGAGTTTAAAACGCTCATTGAAGATAAATTGGCAAAAGCAGAGGAAGAATTGGTGTCGCGCCGCGCCCAACTTCTTGAAATTAGCGAAAATGCGCATGGGCAGCAAAGTGGAGATTGGACAGACGAGAGTACTAATCATTCTGAAATGGAGTTGCTCAATAATATTGTGGCGCGGCAGCAAACTTTCATACAAAACCTACGCAACGCACTCTTACGCATACAAAATAAAACTTATGGAATTTGCTCAATTACAGGGCAATTGATTGATAAAAAACGGCTTTTATTAGTGCCACACGCCACTAAAAGCGTGGAAGGCAAGATGAATCGCCCTATGCCTATGCTGGCTTCGCCGACTTCTGCACGCAACCCTAACGCCGTCCATTCTGACGAATGGCGCGAGGCTGACACGAGTGATAAAGGCAGTATTCCAAAAGAATTTTTTGGCGAATAAGCAAAATTAACGTATCTTATTTTCAATATATTAAAAATAAATTTACTGTATTTTTTATAAATCAACCTCCAATTTATCACGTTGTAAAGAAACTTTCACTTCAAGAGAAAAGTTGAATTGATTGTTATTTTTTTAGTTTAAAAAATTGATTGTCAGTAATTTAACTAAAAAATTTCCTCTTACTGAGGGGGGGGTAAAGTGCAGAAGCTATCAGCTACAATAAAAATATTTTGCGTTAGCGAATAGCTAAATAGCCCCACCTAAATCCTCCAAAAAAGGGTCGGATTTTAAAAATTTGAAAATCAATTTGTTATATTATTTCAAACGAATGTTTATTTTACAACAAGTATTTAATTTTTTTGAAAAGTATTTAGGAAAAGTATAGCTTAGGCAAAATCGTATTTTTGCTTCAATCGCCCTACCCTACTTCCACACGCTTTTTTAGCAACAAAAGGAAGATTGAGGTAGGGCGATTTAGTTAGGAAAAGGCTAAAAGGCTGTTAAAGTTGCGTTAAAATTCAAATAACATTTTTTTATAAAAAATTAATTATCAATTTTTTATAAAAATAAAATTTTAAAAATATTAAGTTTTTGGATTGTTACCGTTCTCAAATCATTTCGTCAAAAGGGCTGAAAATTGTAATTTTGAACAAAGTTTTGTAGAAAACGACCTAAAACTTGATGCGTTTTCATTTAATTAACAATTTTTCAATTATAACAAAATTCTTACTAATCATGACGAAGAAATATTTTTCTCTGGCATTTGCAGCAGCATTTATTTTGCTTACATCGTTTAGCATGAAGGCGCAACGGGTAGCAATTGTGGACATTAATCAAGTGCTTTCGGCATTGCCCGAATACAAACAAGCACAGGAAGATCTCGACCGCATTGCACAGCGTTGGCGGCAGGAAATCGCGCAAGAACAAGACCAAATTAAGAGTCTTTATAGTCGTTTTCAGGCTGAAAGTGTTTTGTTGAGTGATGAGCAAAAACGACAACGAGAAGACGAAATCACCACAAAAGAGCGCACTGTCCGCGAAAAACAGCGCGAAAAATTCGGACCAGAAGGCGAACTTTTCAAAAAGCGGCAAGAACTTGTCAAGCCTGTGCAAGACCGCGTGTATAGCGCGATTGAGCGGTTTTCGGCTGAAAAAGGGTTTGATTTGATATTAGATAAATCTTCTTCGGCAGGGGTCATTTTTGCCAGCCCTACCCTCGATAAGACGCAAGCTGTTATTGATATGTTGAAAAAATAATATGCCAATCTAAAATTGAAGCGCAATAAATTCTTTTGATTTACGATTTTGGATTGATAAAATACTTTCAATCCAAAATCGTATCTCTTGAATTAAAAATATTTTTTAGATAGAATTACTTGTATTACAACACAAAATACTTATAAGAAAAAATTAATAAAATATTGAAAGCCAACAAATTGATTTTGTTTAAAAAAAAATTATGATTTTACGACCCACTAAAATTTGTCGAATCCAAATAAGCAAACCGAAAAACGTAGGAACGCTTGTTACTAAAAATAACAAATTATTCCTTCAAAAAAGGAAAAAAACGTGTTAGTGGTGTAATTTTGTGGCACAAAATTTTTTTAAGTAGCCCCACCTAAATCCTCCCCAAAAAAGAGGACTTTAAAACCTTGAAAATCAATTTATTATCGTATTTCATAAGAGCATTTATTTATAACAAGTACTTATTATATCATATTATATTTTTTTTATAACGATTAGCACAAATTTTTTTTTAAAACTAACTTTTCGATGAAAAACACACTTAAAAGTGTCAAAAATGTATGCGCACTCGCGCTTATCGCGCTGATGACGTTGTTCGGGACGACTACACACGCACAAACCAAAGTTGGCTACCTTAATGCAACCGCTATTTTGGCTGATATGCCTGAAGTAAAATCCGCTGATTCTCAGTTACAGGCTTTCGCTGAACAAATGCAAAAAATGGACTCTATCAAAGTAGTAGGCTGGCAAAATAAGGTTAGAGAGTTTCAGCAAAAACAACAAGACGGACTCCTTGCACCAAAACAAGCCGCCGAAGAAGAACAAAAACTCAAAGCAGAGCAAGGCGAAATTGCAAAATTTGAGGAAGACATGAACAAACAAATTCAACAACGCAAACAACAATTTTATCAGCCCATTCTTGATAAAGTAAATAAAGCAATCGAAGAAGTAGCTAAAGAAAATGCTTATACGTATATCATTGATACTGCTTCGGGTATTTTGTTATATGCGAGTGAAACTAACGATGTTAGCAATTTAGTACGCAAAAAATTGGGTATGCCCGAAAAAGCACCTGAAAAAAAATAAGCCATATCATGGCAACTTAACTTAGCATACTGCGAAGCCCTCAATTTTCTTACTCAGAAAATTGAGGGCTTCGCAGTATGCTAACATATTGATTATCAGCTACTAACGTTGATAATTTTGCTGATAAAAAAGGCGGTAGGCATCAATGCTTCTTTGGCGCAATATTTCGGCATAATTGCGCTGTGTCACCACAAAAATTTCGTAAGTACCACTTGGTAAAAACTCTTTTGGATTGAGTTGCGTATTAGTAATAAATGCCATAGCAGCATCTTTATTTTTAAAACTGCGAATCATTGCCACAGGTACATCTGCATTTTCGCCCAAAGAAATATTCATCACCTTCAAATCTTCAAGACGATGATATTTAGTACTAAAATCGGAGATGATAACTTGGGCATCGTCTGTGGGGAAACTCGGTTGCAATACCACAAAAATATAATGTGGCTTTGCATCTTCCACTACAAAAGGCGATTTTGTCCCCCCCTCAGTAGTTCCACTTGTAGCATTATTATTGTTAGCTGTTGCTGCATTGGCATCTAAAATGCGTAAAATTTCTTTTGCACGCACTTCTTCGGGTGTGTTTGGGTGCTTACCTATCATATTTTTTAGCGCATTGATATAATCTGCCTTACCCTGCAAATTGCCTATACACATAGCCGCTAATAGCGCAAATTTGGGCTGAAAGGCATTGTTCACGCCAAAAAGTTGCTCAGTTTTATTACTTCTTTCTAAGGCATTTTTATAATTCCCATTTTTAAAAATAGAATATGTTTTTTCGTAATATTTATCAACGGTTTCTTCCGTAGCTTTAGGCTTGCCAATATTTCTTAATGCGTCTGCATAATTCGTATTTCCATATTTTGTTAAAATCAAATTGTAATATTTTTCTGCTTGCACCTTATTGCCCAAAGTAGCATGTGACAAATAAAGATAATACCAAGCATCAACTTCCTTTTTAGTATCAGGAAAACGAGTTAATAATTTATCTAATACATCAACAGCTTTTTTATCTAAATTTATTTTATCGTGATACAATGTACCCAACTTAAATAAGGCTTCTTCAATGAGTTTTTTTGATTTTTCGATTTCTTCGGAAGAAGTTGGAACACCTTTTAAAATACTTGCCACTTCGCTATCGGAAAGGTCGTCAATACTGAGGGGGGTATTTGTGGCAGCAGTTGCGCGAGCGTCTGCCCCTACATCGCGGCGATTAGAACGCCTCCAATTATCTTCTAATTTTCTATCGCCCCATTTTTTTTCAAATTCGCGTTTGCCTCTTTTCACTTTTTCGGCATCGTAAGCAAAAAACAGCGATACTGTAGGCGCATTTGCGGCGGCAGCCCCCCCCTCAAAACCTACTCCAAGACTTGCATTTTTGTCGAAACGTGCGTTGGCATTGGCTACGGCATTGGCGATACGCATTTTTTCGGCTTCGGCTTCACGTTCTTTTTTAATGCGTTTGGCGAGTTCGCGGCGTTCTTTATCGCTCATTGCAGCAATTTTCAGCAAACTATCTTGCAAAGTAATGGTGCTAATAGCTTTCGCAATATCTGCCAAATTATCAGCATATCGGCGCACTTCGGTTTCGCGTGGGTCATTTTTAGGTAGCACGCTTGCAGTACTATCAAAATAATTTTTGGCTTTTACAAAATTTTCTTCTTCATTATACATTTTTGCCAAAAGATAATACGTTTCCGCACGTTGCGCCGTATTCTGACTTGGTATTTGAAGCGATTGCTCAAAATAACTAATGGCTCTATCTTTTTGCTTATTTTTCAAAGCGACCTGCCCCAAAGTATAATAAATTTGGTCATTCAAATCTTTATTTTTTCTATCTTTCGACATAGCAAGCAAAATTTTTGCGGCATCTTCTTGTGAAATAGCTGTATTGGTAAAAACGCGATTGATGCGAGCGTTAAACTCCATTTCGTAAGGCAACGTGTAGTTTAATACTCTATCAAAATTTGCATACGCTTTGTTATTCTCGCCTGCTCGTTGATAAAGTTGTGCTAAAATGTAAATCAAACGGCTTCGTTCTTTGCGTTTGCGCGAAAGTTTGACGGCATTTTCTACGGCAGGAATAGCTTGTTCATAGGCTTCTTGGCGCAAAAACAAATCGGCTTTCGCTACGGCAGCCATTGCTCTCACATCTTTAAAAGTTTTTCCATCGCGCTCTAAGCGGTTGATGATGCTAAGTGCATCGCTATAAAGTTTGCGCTCAATATAAGTACGCGCCAGCCAAACCAACCCCATTTGATAAGCAGGGCGGCGGCGGAAAAAGTAGCGGTCAGGTTTTTGGCGTATTTTTTCTTCTTTTACTTGCTTTTCCGTTTTTACAACGGGCGTACCGTTTGAACCCGTTTTTACAAGGTCTGTTTTTTCATTTTTGGGTGCAGGTTTCACTTCTTCTTTTGGCTCGGTTGCTTGTGGGTCTTTTTTGTCTTCCTTTTCATCGCTATTTTGAGCAACATCTGACGGATTAGTAGTTGTTTTATCTACTTTTTTACCTGCTCGGCGTGCCGCATTGCGCTCGCGGAGTTCGCGCTCGCGTTGTTCTTGTTTTTCGCGGTTGGCTTTGGCACGTTCTTCTGCGGCTTTTTTACGAGTTTCGTTGCGGCTTTCAAGGTCGTCTTTTTTGGTTTCGCTTTGCTGTTTTTTAAGTTTTGCAGCGTCTTTTTTTTCTTCCTCACGTGCTTTTTTATCAGCTTCGCGTTGCTTTTCAAGTAGTTTTTTTTCTTCCTCGCGTGCTTTTTTATCAGCTTCGCGCTGCTTTTCAGCTTCTTTTTTAGCTTGTTCTTGCGCTTCTCGGCGTTCTTGCTGTCGTTTTGTATTTTCTTTACGGCGTTCTTCGGCAGCTTCTTTTTTGGCGGCGGCGGCTTCTTTCTTATTTTTTGCTTTTGCTTTTTTGGTATTGGCAGGATTTTACATTTCTGTCAAGTATAAAAAGGCTTCTTCTGCTGCTTGGTATTGATGTTTGAGGTATTGCGCTTTGCCTATTTGCAAATACGAATCGTCTGTCCAATCGCTTGCTCGCCTAACCGTTGCCACAACAGCCAATTTTTCGATAGCTTTATCAAGGTCGGGCGTAACGCTACTAAAATTTTGTACGTCCACATAAGGATAAACGTCCAAAACTTTATTATAATTATCGCGGTGCAATCCCTCCAATTTCTTAATGCTTTCGTTTATCAAAACATTTGCATTGAAGTAGCCATTATATTTTGCTGTTACATTATAATAGGCTTTGCGCAATCCTTTGGCTTCGTCTCGTTTGCGTTTGCTGGCACAAGCCGCGAAAATGAACACCAGCAAGACTGCAATAATAGGCGTATAAATATTCTTTTTAATCACGATGCTTAAAATATTTTTGATAATAGTTGAATTATCTATAAATTTATAATTAAATATTTTTTATTTAAAAAATTGATTTTCAATTAAAAACAATTTATAAAAATTTAATTTTTATCCTGTCAAGGATTTTTTAAACTACCCCCTCAGTAAGGGCTTCTATAAAACGAGTGAAAGCAAGCAACATCATTTTATTACCACAAAGGTAAATCAAAAATCAAGCAAAATTATTTTGTTAGACATAAAATTTAACATTATCATAAATAGATGGTAGTGGGTCAAAATAAATTTTTATCGAAGTCTTCGCTATTTTGAATTGCGAAAATTGGTAGTGGGTTAAAATGGTTGATTACGCTTTTTATAATTTTCATAACTCATTGAAAATCAGCGTTTAACGTTAGGGAAACTTTAAAAGTTTCCCTAACGTGGGCTATCAATGAGTATATAAAAAATAAAACAATATATTTTTTGTTAATAAACAATATATTTTTTTAAATATAATTTCATTTTAAATTTGTAAAAATCCCCCCCCCTCAGTAACCTAATTTTTTTTTTCGTTTGAAAAAAATCACAATCTTTGAAGGATAACTTTTCAATGCCCACAATGAACGAACCTATTTAAGTTTGCAAATTTGGCTAAAAAAGCGAAAAAAAAAGCAAAGATGAATGAACTATAACATTTTTGTTTTTCTTTTGTACGATTTTTGAAGGGTAAAGACCTTTAAGTAGCCCCTCCTAAATCTTCTGCAAGGAAGATGACTTTAAAACATTGAAAATCAATAGATTATACCATTTCAAACGAGCATTTATTTTATAACAAGTACTTATTAAAAAATTAACTTTTCTATCTGCTATATATTTTGTGTCGAACATTAGTTGATAAAACGGCTAATTGTGCATTGCGTTTTTATAAAAACAAAATTTAATTTTAATTTCAAAACATAAACAAGGAGAAATATACTAAAACATTATTATAAAACGAAACGCATAAGACATTACAAATGAAATAACTAAGAAATGAACAAACTAAAAATAAAATTGGGGCAATTTCTACAAACCCTCCTCAAATTTTGGCATAAAAGACGCTCGGCAACCGACAACGCCGAAGCCGCAACCGAATGGCAAATACCGCGTGGTATGTTAATGGCAGGGCTAATTACTTTGGCATTGGCAGTAATGACAGATATTATATTTTCTCGTCAAATCAATCTTAAATTATATGAAAATAGTTTGCGCAATCATCTCGCGCCGCAGGAAGAATTAGCAAGCCGCACGCTATCCGACACGAATTTTGTCAATTGGATATTGAGGGGAGGAATGCTCAATAGTGCAGAAAACCAAGCCGAATTTGATTGGTTGCTTGATAATATTGAGCGGCAGCCGATGACTTTGATGATTTATCAAAATGATAGCCTCAAATATTGGTCAAATCAAACGGCGCGCCCGTTTACGCCCTTGCGTTTTCCCTCACAAATTGAACGCGATTCGGCAGGAGTAGGGATTTCGCTATTTTCGTTTGACCAAGAGTATTTGATGCGCAATGATGAAAATAAATCATCACAATATCAAATGCGTTTTCGCAAATATCTGCGTGACGACTCGCTACGCATGACGCTTGTAGTGCTAATACCGATAAAATGGTCGTTTCCGATGTTCAATTATAGTGCGCAATTAGAAACCCATTTCCCTGCTTCTTCGCTCATTCCTTCTACCCTATTGCTTACCGAAAGCAAAACGCCATACCCTTTGCGAAGCAAAGAAGGCATACCTTTTTGTTATTTAGATGACTCAAAAATGGGGTCTGACCCTTTACACGACTATTTATTTTTCACATTTTTTTGTATTAGTCTTTTTTGCTTTGCGCATATCGGCACACGCAAAGCGCAACACCTTATCCGACAGCAGCAAGAAGTACAAGGTTCAGTATTTTTTTTTCTTTCGCTAAGTGGCACTTTGGTAGCGATGTGGCTCGTTTGCAATGTTTTTGCTAAAACTCCAACTATTAAAATTTTTTCTAAAACACGCGAATTTAAAACACCTTACGCCGAAGGGACATTAGTGGGGTCAGTGCCAGAATTGTTATTTTATGTAGTTTTAATGTTGTGGCTTGCTATCTTTTTCAATAGTCAATTTCAACCTTCCTTAAAAAATATTTTGACGACCCAAAAACGCGATGTTTGGCGGCGCACAGGTTTAACTTTGATAGCTTATTTTTCTACTATTTTATTGTTTCAAGCTATTGTTTCTATCTGTAAAATATTGGTAACAAGCACTAATATACATTGGGCTTTTGAAAATTTCTTTGAATTTACGTTTGACGATGCCTTAGCATTATTAGCAATTGGGCTAATGTTTTTATCGCTATTTTTAGTGGCATTTCGTTGGATTTCGTTGGTGCAAGAGTTAGACATTAAACCTTTGGCGCAAATTGGTTTGATAGAATTTGCTACTATTTTAGTATATGGTTGTTTTTGGTTAGTGGGTAATGTTGGGGTGGCATTATGGATTATGAGCGCGATGACCTTGTTATATATTTTACTCATGGTTTATTTTGTCAAATATTATCAATCAAATGTGCCTGCTTCTGTCATGCTTTTTATTGGGCTTTTAATGTCGGCATTTATTGCAGCCGTCATTTTGCGAACGCAAGGTGTAGAAGAAGATAATCGCAGGCGCGAGCGTTGCGCTGTCTCGTTGGTGAACGAAACTGACCCTACGGCTGAATATCGCATAAAAGAATTTAAGCAAGCATTAGAGACTAATCCTTCGCTTCGTACAAATAATAATCCTTTGCAATTTAATAAACCTGATACCCTTTTAATTAGTAGAACCATAGAAGAATATTTTGAAAATGACGGGTATTTACAAAATCATTACGAATTAGCGTTCCACGTAGTGCCGTCTATTGAGGGCATTGTGTTACTGAGGGGGGATAACGAGCCGCTTTGGTCGCAAAAAAAACCCATGTCTTCGCCCATAGATGCAGGTATTTTCCACTATGTAAATCCCAACGCCACCAATTCTTATTTGGTGGAGGCAGCAATACAACTCAACAATGGTATTGTGCCAAGCGGTTTTGATTATGTGCGTATTCGCATGGTGTTGACCCGAAAAAGTAAAACTTCCTCGCGTATTTTTACTAATTTATTGGTCAACGACCAATATCAATATAAATTAATACCACATTTACACCGATATTTATATGCGGTGTATAAGAAAGGAATATGTATAGAAGAAAATCATATAGGTTCTTATGATAGGTTTTTAGATTCCACCATTTTGCCCAAAGAAAATCGGCGAATTGCCTTCCGCCACGACAAATCAAGGCACGATGACCTCATTTTAAAAGCCGAAAATGGAACAGTCGTCATTGTGGGGCGCGATTGGAGTTCGGGCTTCCAACTTTTTACGATTTTATCTTATTGTTTTTTATTATTTGGTTTGTTACTTTTGGCTATCGTTTTAATCAATCGCGTGTTCCGTTTTTTGCCTCCGATGATTGATATTGGTTTCCGTTTTGAGCAGTCGCTCCGCGATAGGATTGTGGTGGGCATGGCTACGGCGTTGCTGATGGTGATGTTTGGAATTGGTTTTGCCGCTTATCACTTTTTTAATACGACTACAGAAAATTATTTTGACCGCGAATATCAAAGTAAAACGGCTTTGATTGTAAAATCAGCGATTGCCGAAATTTTAAAAACAGATACCTCAGACGCAGATACTCGCAAAACGAATTTGGCGAATCGCTTGCGACAACTTTCGGAAGTGCATCAAATCGCATTGCATTTTTTTAAAATTAATGGACAATTAGATGCCACTTCTGAAAGCATTATATTTGATAAAAACATTTTATCTAAGGCAATGGATACCAAAGCATTTAGGTCTTTGAGTGCAGGACGCTCACAATGGTTTACGGCGCGTGAGCGTGTCGGAAAGTTCAATTATAAGACCATGTATTATGCCATTAGAGATGATAAACAACAAATTTTAGGCTTTTTGGAATTGCCACTTTATACCCTTAATCAAAAAATCGGGCGCGAAATCTCCGACTTTTTCGGCAGTATCATTACAGTGATGTGCCTTATTTTGTGGTTTTCGATTGGCTTAATTCTTTGGTTGGCAAAACAAACAATTGATGAAATTCAAACATTAGGGCAAACCCTCAAAACCTTGACACTCGGAAAAACCAACGCAAAAGTACCCCCACGACACGATGAACTTGGTATGATAACAGACGCTTACAACTATTTGGTGGACGAATTAGACGAAAAAACAAAACAATTACAAGACATGGAACGCGAAGCCACTTGGCGCGAAATGGCAAGCCAAGTAGCACACGAAATTCGTAATCCATTGATGCCGATGAAGTTATCTGTTCAACATTTAGAGAATGTAAGAAAATATCATGCAGATAAAATCCCTCAATTTTTAGAGCGCACCAACAAAATGATTTTGCAACAAATCGAAACTTTTGAGCGCATTGTAAGTGCCTTTACAAATGTGGCGAAGATGCCACAAGCCCACAACGAACCGTTTGTTATCAATGATTTGGTGCAAGCGTCTGAAACGATGTTCAATAAATTTGAGAGCCATAAAACGGGCGTAAATACCAGCACACAAATTACGTTTGACGTTTGCGAAGTGCGTTATCAAGTTATTGCAGATAAAAGTTTGCTCGGCAATGCCATTAACAATTTGATTTTGAACGCAACCGAAGCCATCACCAACGACCGCGAAGATGGTTTGGTGGAAATTGCTTTGTATGAGCAAAATGGTTACGCCGTCATTCGCGTGCGCGACAACGGTACGGGTATCCCTGACGACATCAAAGACAAGATTTTTAAACCCAAATTTACGACTAAAAGCTACGGAAGCGGTCTCGGTTTGATGTACACACGCAACATTATACAATCGGTTGGCGGCAAATTATATTTTCATACGGAATTAAATGTCGGAACAGAATTTTATGTAGAGTTAGAAATTCAAGGTATTGCGACAGGAAAATAGGTTTTTGTGTCAAAATTATAAAGTTTCAATTATCTTTGTAGAGACAAAATTAAAAGCCTAATTTTACAAAAACACCCCCCCTCAGTAAGCACTAAGTATTTACGTTAAAATGTATCTTTATTTAAAACTGTATAAAAAATTGATTTTCAACACTTTAAGAAAGTCCTCCCCTTTGGGGAGGATTTAGGTGGGGCTAAAAAAATGTAAAAAAAGTTTTTATCAAGTAAAAGTAATTGAAAATGATACAAATAGGATATGGCAAAGCAGATTATCGAGAGTTGATTACACGCGGATTTTACTACGTGGATAAGACCCATTTTTTAGAAGTTTTGGAAAGTATGGGAACGGAATACCTTGTTTTTTTGCGTCCGCGCAGATTTGGCAAATCGCTTTGGATTTCGTTGCTCGAATATTATTATGGATTGCAATATAAAGATATTTTTGAGCCATTATTTGGGAATACATACATCGGTAAAAAACCGACACTTAGTAAAAATAGTTACTATATTTTGCGCTTTAATTTTAGTGGCTTAAATACGCAAAATGATGAATTATTAACTGAGGCTTTTTTTAAATGTGTGAAGGCTGGCGTTAGGCGTTTTTTCGAGGCTTATCCCAATTTTTACAGTGTAGAACGACAAAATGAAATTTTGGGCGAAACGCAAACTGCCATTATGATAGGTAATTTGTTGAATTTTTATCCAAATAGTAATAAAAAGATTTATTTATTGATAGATGAGTATGACCACTTTGCGAATGAATTGGTATCATTTCGTTTAGAAACTTTCAGAAATATTATATCAAAAAATGGTTGGGTTCGCAAATTTTATGAGACGTTAAAAATTGCAGCGAATGAGGGCGTAATTGAAAAAATGTTTATCACAGGTGTTTCTCCAATCATGTTAGATAGCATGACGAGCGGATTTAATATTACGTCTAATCGCACGCTTTCGCCCAACCTGCACAATATGTTAGGCTTCACCGAATCGGACGTAACGCAGCTACTGAGGGGTATCGAACTGCCCGAAATGCAAGTTACAAAGCTTTTAGAGGTGTTAAAAAATTGGTATGATGGTTATCGTTTTTCGCCAAAAAGTCAAACATTGCTTTATAATTCAGACATGGTTTTATATTTTATCGAAGAATATAAACAATATCAAGAAGCCCCTAAAAAGATGTTAGACACTAATATAGCATCGGATTATGACAAAATACGTCAATTATTTGCAATAGGCGGACGCGAAAAAGAAAAATGGGATTATGTAGATAAATTGGTGTCAAGTGAAAAAATTGAGGTCGAAATTACAGATATATTCAGTTTTGAACGAACATTTAAAACTTTCGATTTCTTGAGTTTATTATTTTACATGGGTTTTTTGACCATAGATAAAATAGGCTTCGATACTTCGGTCTATTTAAAAATACCAAATCGCGTTATTGCCAATTTATATCAAGATTATTTCATTCAAATTATGAATGACAGGGGTGGTTTAGCAACCGACCTTGGAACGTTAAAAATTGCCCTAAATAATTTGGTTAGAGACAATAATCCATACAAAATACTTGGTATATTATGCGAGACATTAAAAGCCTTGACGCATCGAGATTTCCAAAAAATGGACGAAAAACATATTCAAACCATGTTTTTTTGTTATGTCAATTTACTACAAGTCTATGATACCAAAAGCGAATATCAAACAGAAAAGCAATATTACGACATCGTGATGTTAAAAAATGGACTTGCAAATGAATTAGTTATCAATGAGTTTTTATTTGAATTTAAATATTTAAAAAAAGGAACGCCTAAGCAAATTGAACGCAGCGAGGCAGAGGCGAAATCGCAGATTGAAGGTTATTTACAACACAAACAAATTCAGCGACACCCTAATTTACACGCTTGGCAAATTGTTATTGTGGGCGATGAATTAGAAATTTGTAAAGAGATTTTTTTATCTAATAAAATTGAAAATCAAAAATTATAAATTACATAAAATCAACTTATTGTGAAAAATGAATGTCAAGAAAAATTAAAACTTATGCAACATTTAACTTTGCAGATTTAGAAAATTTGGGATTAAAAACGCAACTTACGCACCTTTTCAACGGCGTGGCATTTCCCCCGATTGCGGCAAGTGCTACGCTGAAAGAAGCCCTAAATGAGGCTGCGGAGTTTGCCTTAGACACCGAAAAAGCGCGTTCGGAGTTCATCATTGCCCCGATTTTGCGCGAGTTGAGGCGAAATAATAAAGATATTTTTGTCGTATATTCAGGGTTCAATTTTACGGTTGATGCGGCAAAAGGCTTGCAAGGTTTTTGCGATTTTTTACTCACAAAACTACCGCTTAACATCGTGCCGCAATCGCCTATTATTGCGGTGGTAGAGGCAAAACTTCATGACTCAATGTCTGCCGCTATTCCGCAATGCGCCGCCGAAATGTATGCCGCTCGCCTTTGGAACGAAAAAAAAGGAGAGCCTAAACAAACTATTTACGGCGTAGTAACAACAGGCAATACATGGCAATTTTTGAGATACGAAAAAGAACATTGCATTGAAATAGATAAGACGATTTATAATGTGTCGCCTATTGAAAATTTATTAGGAGTTTGGCAATATATTATTGAGCAATTTAAATAAACTTAAAATAATGAAATATATTTTACTAATTTTCGCTTGTTATATTATTTTATTAGGCTGTCAAGAGAATGAACCTAAAGCTATAAATAGTGTACATCAACCCAGCCCCGATATGACGACTTTTAAACTTACCTCTGATTTCTCTAAATTTGATACAAGCGATGCTTTTTTAATAAATGGAATGATACTAAAACAGGGAGAAAGAGATTCTATTAGTTTTATACCATATAAGAAAAATAATTTAGATACTTTTTTTTATCGCACTCACTCAACAATATGGGACACAATTGTATGTAAATTTTTACCCAACCACACGTATTATCTTTCCCCGAATGAGTGCTGTGGGGGCTTTGACGTAAATAGTCCTAATGTAAAAGTGACGTTTAAATTAGAGAAAGCAACAAAAAAGCGTTATTTAGGCAGTTTGGGTGGCTCTGATATTCTACTAAG
>JACCEC010432217.1_pt1 | contig 19179 bp, 16 predicted proteins | sample 7450121 | NCBI WGS metagenome assembly JACCEC01 (sample SAMN15323455, study PRJNA562643) | freshwater metagenome | isolation source: river surface water | place: USA:Blue River Watershed | collected 2017-08-18 | reverse complement strand
GCGCGGTCCTCGGCGTCGCCGGCGCCTTCTACTGCACCGACCTCCTCCTCGCCACCGTCCGCAATCTCCCCAACCCCATCCCCGCCTACATCACCTTCGACATCGATCTCGTCGTCCTCGGCGCGATCGTCGCCACCACCATGCTCGCCGCCGTCGTCTCCGGCGTGCTGCCCGCCTGGATGGCCTCCGCCGCCAAGCCCGTCGAAGTCCTCAAGGAAAGCGGCCGCGGCAACACCTCCCGCGCCATCAACTACGTCACCCGCGGCCTCGTCGTCTTCCAGCTCGTCGCCACCTGCGTCATCCTCATCGCCTCCCTCCTCCAGGTGCAGGTCATCCTCCGCCAGCAGGCCATCGACTACGGCTACGACACCGACGGCCTCCTCACCGCCCGCATGGGCCTCATGGACGGCGACTACCCCGGCTCCGCCGCCCGCAAGCTCTTCTACGACCGCCTGCTCGCCTCCCTCCGCGCCAACCCCGAGATCGAGTCCGCCGCCCTCACCAACCGCTTCCGCATGACCTTCTCCGGCAACGGCCGCATCGAGATCGACGGCGCGACCTACAAGGACGACAAGGACCGCCCCAACGTGAACTTCGAGTCCGTCTCCGACGGCTACTTCGCCACCCTCGGCCTCAAGCTCCGCGAGGGGCGCGACTTCAACGCCGACGACACCGACGCCCGCCAGCCCGTCGCCATCGTCAACGCCGCCTTCGCCGCCAAATACTGGCCCGGCCAGAGCGCCGTCGGCCGCCGCTTCCGCACCGTCGGCAACAACGGCCAGCTCTTCGGCCCCTGGCGCACGATCGTCGGCGTCGTATCCGACTCCCGGATGCTCGGGCCCTTCAACCTCCCCAACGTCGAGGCCCACGGCTTCTACGTGCCCTTCACCGCCACCGTCTTCGGCCCCGCCGCGGCCGCGCCCGTCGCCGTCCAGTTCGGCACCGTCCTCGTCAAACCCAAGGGCTCCCGCCCCGCGCTCTTCGCCAACGCCCTGCGCCGCGCCGTCAACCAGGTCGACGCCAACCTGCCGCTCTACTTCGTCGGCACCCCGCGCGAAAACCAGGACAGCTTCCTCGGCCAGAACCGCGTCGTCGCCCTCATGTTCTCCATCTTCGGCGGCGTCGCCCTCGTGCTCGCCGCCGTCGGCCTCTACGGCGTCATGAGCTTCTCCGTCAACCAGCGCACCCAGGAGTTCGGCATCCGCATGGCCCTCGGCGCCGACCGTCCCCGCATCCTCGCGATGGTCCTCCGCCAGGGCTCCGTGCAACTCGCCGTCGGCCTCACCCTCGGCCTCGGCGCCGCCGTCGCCATCGCCTTCGCCGGCGGCCAGGGCATCCGCAACAACCTCGCCAACATCATCAGCCCCACCGACCCCGCGACCTACACCGCCGTCGCCGTGCTCCTCGCCGTGATCTCGCTGCTCGCCACCTTGATTCCCGCGCGCCGCGCCACGCAGGTCGACCCGATGATCGCCCTCCGCACCGAGTAAAAAGACGGCACCTCGCGCGTCGCGCCCGGCCATCGGGCAAGATCCCGCCGTCGACCGCATCGCCCGTTTCCCACGTTTCCGCTTTTCCGATTTTCCGCTCTTCCGCTTTTCCGCATGCGTTCTCTCCTCCGCAGTCCCGGTTTCACCGCCGTCGCCGTCCTCACCTTGGGCGTCGCCCTCGGCGCCTGCACCGCCCTCTTCAGCGTCCTCCAAGCCGTCGTTCTCCGGCCGCTGCCCTACCCGAATCCCGATACCCTCGTCTCCGTCTGGGCCCTCCAGCCCGCCCGCAATCTCCAGGCGCCCGCCGTCTCCTGGGACAAGTATCTCGCCTTCCGCGAGCGCCGCGACGTCTTCGCCGAGCTCAGCCTCTCCGCCGGCATCGCCTTCACCCTCACCGAGGGCAAGGGCGACCCCGAACAGGTCCTCGGCCAGCAGGTCTCCGCCAACTTCCTCCCCGTCCTCGGCCTCGCCCCCGTCCGCGGCCGCAACTTCCTCCCCGAGGAAGACCGCGCCGGCGCCGCCCCCGTCGCCCTCATCAGCCAGCGCCTCTGGCGCACCCGCTTCGGCTCCGACCCCGCCATCGTCGGCCGCGTCATCCGCCTCGACGGCGTCGCCCGCGAGGTCATCGGCCTCCTCCCCGATCCGCTCCCCGTCCCCTTCCTCAACACCGACGTCCTCGTCACCCAGGCCCGCGAGCTCCCCTACCTCCAGCCCCAGCAGCGCGACACCGCGGTCTTCCACCAGGCCATCGGCCGCCTCGCTCCCGGCGTCACCCTCGCCCAGGCCAGCGCGCGCGTCGGCGAGCTGGCCCGCCAGTTCGGGACGGCCAACCCAGGCAAGCTCGACGCCGCCAACGCCAACGAGCTCCGCACCCTCGCCCAGCAGGTCGTCGGCAACCTCGGCGGCATCTTCTGGGCCCTCGCCGGCGCCGTCGCCGCCGTCCTCCTCATCGCCTGCGCCAACATCGCCAACCTCTTCCTCGCCCGCGTCAGCGCCCGCCGCAAGGAGATCGCCGTCCGCCTCTCCCTCGGCGCCACCCGCGCCACCATCATCCGCCAGTTCCTCGGCGAAAGCCTCGCGCTCACCGTCGCCTCGTCCGCCCTCGGCCTCCTCCTCGCCAGCTGGAGCCTGCACGGCATCCAGACGCTCGCCGGTCCGCAGCTCCCGCGCGCCGCCGAGATCGGCCTCGATCCCGTCGTCTTCGCCTTCGCCGTCGCCCTCGCCCTCGTCGGCAGCGTGCTCGTCGGCCTCTACCCCGCCCTGCAGGCCTCCCGCACCGACGTCGGCACCGTGCTCAAGGACACCGCCCGCGGCGCCATCGGCGGCACCGCCGCCAAGTCCTTCCGCGGCATGCTCGTCATCGGCCAGGTCGCCCTCTCCCTCTGCCTCCTCATCTGCGCCGGCCTGCTCGTCCTCAGCTTTGTCCGCCTCCAGTCCGTCCACCCCGGCTTCGATCCCGCCGGCCGCGCCTACGGCACCATCAACCTCCCGGCCGCCAAATACTCGACGCCCGAACTCGTCCGCGACTTCTACGCCCGCGCCCAGGCCCGCCTCCGCGCCGCCCCCGACTTCGCCCGCGCCGCCCTCACCGCCAACCTCCCGCTCGCCGGCGGCGGTTTCTTCTCCCCCTACCTCGTCCAGGGCCGACCCGTCGTGCCGTTCAGCGAACGCCCCCTCGCCACCATCTCCAACATCAGCGCCGACTACTTCGCCACCGCCGGCATCACCCTCGCCGCCGGCCGCGCCTTCACCGACGCCGACCGCGCCGACGCCCCGCAGGTCGCCATCATCAACCAGACCCTCGCGAAAAAACTCTTCCCCGGCGCCGACCCCCTCGACCACGCCTTCGTCATCGGCCCCAACTCCGACATCGTCGTCCGCATCGTCGGCGTCGTCCACGACGTGAAGACCGGCGGCCTCAACCTGCCCGCCCCCGACGAGATTTACTTCCCGCTCACCCAACGCGGTCCCAGTTTCTGCACCGTCGTCGCCCAGGCCCGGCCCGGCCTCGCCGCCTCCACGGTCATCCCCGCCCTCCGCCGCGTCCTCGCCGACCTCGATCCCCACGTCGCCCTCGCCGCGCCCCAGACCATGGATCAACTCGTCGAACAATCCCTCGGCGTCCAGCGCCTCACCCTCGCCCTGCTCCTCGTCTTCGCCGCCCTCGCCGCCCTGCTCGCCGCCGTCGGTCTCTACTCGGTCATGGCCTACGCCGTCACCCGCCGCACTGGCGAGATCGGCGTCCGCCTCGCCCTCGGCGCCAGCCCCCGCGACATCTTCGGCCTCGTCCTGCAGGCCGGCGGCACCCAAGTCGGCCTCGGTCTTGCTCTCGGCTTCGTCGCCTCGCTGGGCGCCACCCGGCTGCTCGGCCAGGCCCTCTACGAAGTGAAACCCTTCGATCCGCTCGTCTACACCGTCGTCGCCCTCGCCTTCGCCGCGATCGCCGCCCTCGCCTGCATCATCCCCGCCCGCCGCGCGATGCAGGTCGACCCCCTCGTCGCCCTCCGCGCCGAATGAAAACGGTGCGAGCCGCAACAAGCGGATAGCGCGCATCCCTGCCCCCTCACCCGTCGCCGCCCGCAACTCGTCACTCGTCACTCATCACTCATCACTTCCGATGCGCTCCCTCTTCCGTTCCCCCGGCTTCACCGCCGTCGCCGTGCTCACGCTCGCGCTGGGGATCGGTGCATCGACCGCCATCTTCTCCGTCGTCCACGCCGTTCTCCTTTCGCCGCTCCGCTACCCCGACTCCGCCGCCCTCGTCCAGATCCGCTCCGCCCATCCCGAGCAGGGCCAGTCCGCCCTCGCCCCCGCCACCGTCGGCGACGTCGCCGCCCGCAGCCAGTCCTTCTCGGTCGTCGCCGCCCAGACCCTCTACTACTACAACCTCACCAAGATCGGCACCGCCGCCCGCGTCACCGGCATCCAGGCCACCGCCGATTACTTCAAACTCTGGGACGTCCAACCCCTCCTCGGCCGCACCTGGCGCGACGATGAAGCCCGCGTCGCCGCCGCGCCCGTCGTCGTCCTTTCCGAATCCATCTGGCGCCGCCACTACGGCGCCAACCCCGCGCTCCTCGGCCAACCCATCTGGATCGACGACGTCGCCGTCACCGTCATCGGCGTCATGCCCGCCTGGTTCGCCGATCCCTGGGGCAACGGCACCCTCTGGCGTCCCATCCCCTCCGACGGCGACACCGCCCGCGACCGCACCTCGCGCTACTGGGGCACCTATGCCCGCCTCCGCCCCGGCGTCACGCTCGAGCAAGCCAACGCCGAACTCGGCCCGCTCGCCGCCGGCCTCGTCGCCTCCGCCCCCGACCACTACCGCGGCTGGACCCTCGTCGCCTCCGACCTCCGCCGCGCCGTCGTCGGCGACTACCGCACCGGCCTGCTCGTCGTCCTAGGCGCCGTCGGCTGCGTCATGCTCATTACCTGCGCCAACGTCGCCGGCCTCAACGTCGTCCGCGCCACCGCGCGCCGCAAGGAACTCGCCCTGCGCACCGCCCTCGGCGCCTCCCGCGGCCAACTCCTCCGCGAGCTGCTCAGCGAAAGTCTCTTCCTCGCCGCCCTCGGCGGCCTCGGCGGCCTTTTGCTCGGCAGCTGGGGCATCGACGCCCTGCTCGCCTCCATTCCCTCCGGCTGGCTCCCCCGCGCCGACGAGATCGCCCTCGACGGCCCCGTGCTCCTCGCCGCGTTTCTCCTCACGCTCGTGACCGGCCTCGCCTTCGGCCTCGCGCCCGGTTTCACCGCCGCCCGCGTCGACGCCGCCGAAGCCCTCAAGGACAACGCCCGCGCCTCCGCCTCCCCGTCCGCCCGCCGTCTCCGCTCCGCCCTCGTCGTCACCGAGATCGCCCTCGCCTTCATTCTGCTCGTCGCCGCCGGCCTGCTCGTCCGCAGCTGGGTCGCCCTCCTCGACCAACCCGCCGGCTTCGACGCCGCCCGCGCCCGCTCCGTCACCGTCTCCCTCTCCGAGACGCGCTACGACACGCCGGAAAAACGCCGCGCCTTCTACGAACGCGCCCTCGCCGAAGTCGCCGGCGTCCCCGGCGTCGCCGCCGCGGGCTTCACCCACACCTCGCCGTTCCGCTGGGGCATCCCGCTCACCCTCGTCGCCGTCGGCCGCGACGGCACCGCGGCCGAAGCCAACGTCCCGCAGACCTTTTACGACTCCGTCAGCCCCGACTACTTCCGCGCCGCCGGCATCCCCCTCCTCTCCGGTCGCCTCTTCAACGCCACCGACGGCGCCGGCTCCCCGCCCGCCGTCATCCTCGGCGCCACCGCCGCCCGCCGCCTTTTCGGCAGCGAGGATCCGATCGGCCGCACCGTCACCAACGGCCCCGGCGGCACCGCCCGCTTCACCGTCGTCGGCGTCGTCGGCGACGTCCGCCGCAACGGCCTCGCCTCCGACGCCCCGCTCCAGGCCTACCGGCCGCTCGACCAGCGCCCCACCGCCTTCGCCACGCTGATGGTGCGCACCACCCTGCAACCGTCCGGGCTCGCCGCCGCCGTCACCGCCGCCCTCGCCCGCATCGACCCCGATACCCCCGTCTCCGACTTGGCGCCGATGGACTCGGTCGTCAGCCGCGGCTTCACCCAGCCGCGACTCTACCTCACGCTTTTCTCCCTCTTCGCCGGCCTCGCTCTGCTGCTCTCCGCCCTCGGTCTCTACGGCCTCGTCGCCTACAGCGTGGCCCAGCGCACGCGTGAATTCGGCATTCGCGCCGCCCTGGGTGCCAGCCCCGGCGCCGTCATCACCCAGGTGCTGCGCGAAAGCACCGCGCTCATCGCGCTCGGCCTCGGTCTCGGCCTCGTCGGCGCCCTGCTCGCGGCCCGTTTCCTCAACGACCTCGTCTTCGCGACCTCGGTGCACGACCCCGCGGTCTTCGTCGTCGTCCCGCTGCTCCTCGCCGGCACCGCCTTGCTCGCCTGCCTCATCCCCGCCCGCCGCGCCATGCGCGTCGACCCCCTCGTCGCCCTCCGCGCCGAGTAACCGGCCTCCCGTCGTGGCCCCCGCCGTCCGCCGCTCGACCCTCCGTCGCCTCGGCATCGTCGCCGCCGTGTGCCTCTCTGTCGGCGCCGTCCTCGCTCCGCCCGCCGCCGCGCAGTCGTTCACCGCCGAACTCGTCCCGTCGTCCCTCGTCGAAAACGGCCGCCCGGTCTCCCTCGAATTCGTCACCTACGCGCCGCCCGGCCCCGGCCCCTTTCCCACCGTCGTTTTCCATCACGGCTCCACCGGCTCGGGCACCGACCCCGCCCTCTTCACCCAGACCTGGCACAGCCCCACGATCGCGACGTGGTTCACCGCCCGCGGCTGGCAGGTCGTCTTTCCGCAACGCCGCGGCCGCGGCCGCTCCGACGGCCTCTACGACGAGGGCTTTGCTCCCAACCGCGCCGCCGGCTACACCTGCGATCCGGCCCGCTCCCTCGCCGGTCTCGAGCGCGCCCTCGTCGACGCCGACGAAATCGCCCGACTGCTCGCGCTCCGCCCGTCCGTCGATTCGCGGCGCCTGCTCGTCGCCGGCCAGTCGCGCGGCGGCATCCTCGCCGTCGTCCACGCCGGCGTCCGCCCCGACCTCTACCTCGGCGCCCTCAACTTCGTCGGCGGCTGGATGAGCGACGGCTGCCCGAACCCCACCGCGATCAACACCGTTTCCTTCGCCCGCGGCGGCGCCTTCCCCGGCCCCACCGCCTGGATCTACGGGGAGAACGACCCCTTCTACTCCCTGGCCCACAGCCGCACCAATCACGCCGCCTTCGCCGCCGCCGGCGGCCGCGGCGCCTTCACGACCCTCGCGCTCGGCCCCGGCCAAAACGGCCACAACGCCTTCCTCTTCCCCGGCCTCTGGGGCCCCGTCGTCGAGGACCTGCTCCGCCGTCTCCCCGCGCCCGTCGCCGCGCCGGGCGCCGCGACCCTCACCAACCTCTCCCTCCGCGCGCCGCTCGCCGGCGCCCCGCTCATCATCGGCTTTGTCATCGGCGGCAACACGCCCCGCCCGCTGCTCGTCCGCGGCCTCGGCCCCGCCCTCGAACGCTTCGGCCTGCACCCGGCCGCCGAGCGCCCCTCGCTCACGCTCTTCGATCGCGAGGCGCGACCGGTCGCCGAGATCGGCGCGTGGGCCGGTCACGCCGACCTCGCCGCGACGTTCGCCGCCGCCGGCGCGTTTCCGCTCGCGGCGGATTCAGCCGACGCCGCCGCGGTGCTCGAACTCCCGCCCGGCGCCTACACCTTGCACCTGCGCGACGCCGCCTCCGACCCGCGCCTCGCCCTCGGGGAAATCTTCGCCGTCGATCCGTCCGGCCGCGCCGCCGGGCTCGCCAATCTCAGCGCCCGCGTAGACCTCGGTAGCGGCGACGCCACCGCGATCGCGGGCTTCGTCGTCGGCGGCGCTGCCCCGGCACCCGTGCTCGTCCGCGTCGCCGGGCCCGCCCTCGCCGCGTTCGGTATCGCCAATCCCGCCGCCGATCCGCAGCTCGCGCTCTTCGACTCCGCCGGCCGACTCGTCGCCGCCAACGACGACTGGCCCGCCGAACTCGCCGCAAGCGCCGCCGCCGTCGGCGCCTTTGCCTTCCGCGCCGGCAGCCGCGACGCCGCCGTCCGCCTCGACCTGCCGCCCGGCGCCTACACCGTCCACGCCACCGGCTCCGGCCCGGCGCTCATCGAACTCTACTCCATCGCCCGCCCGGATTGAGGTCGCCACCCGGCGATACGGGACTCGGCCACGGTGGCAGGTCTGCCCGATGCGTGCTCCTGGTGGGCCGCCATCGGCTCGCGGGCACTTCGTCGACCAGCGCCCCTCCGCGGCAATCGCCCGTCGCACCGGGTCAACCCGTGCGGCGGATTCTCCCGAAGCCGGCCAAACCGCGAACTCCAGGCCGACCGGAGCACGACGGCGCGTCCTATTCTTTCGGCCGCAGCATCACGCGCGTGCCTTTTTCCCAGGCGAGTCCCCAGTCGCGCATCGCCTCGAGCACCGGAAACAGCGCTTTGCCCTTGGCTGTCAGCCGATAGGCGGGGTGCCTCGTGCCGTCGGCCGCCGCGACCTGCTCGATCACCTCGTGGTGCAGCAACCGCTGCAGCCGCTCGGTGAGCACATTGGTGGGAATTCCCTCGGGTGAGGCGGCGAATTCCCTGAACCGTTCCGCCCCCAACACCAGATCGCGCACCACCAGCAGCGTCCAGCGGTCGCCCAGAATATCCAGGCTGCATGCCACCGGGCACGGTGAACGCCGCGCGTCGTTTTTCTTCACCGGGGATCTGCGGGCCGTCGCCATGTCGGGCACCTTGGCGGAAAAGATATTACTTGCAAAGCGCAAGTTCTGTTACTTGTTTTTTGCAAGTAAATGATCCCCCCGCCGCGTCCCGTCCCCGCCTCCGCACCCGGCCGTCGCGGGGCCTGCCCGGATTCCCGGCGTCTCCGGCGTCTCTCCGCGGCCCGCGGCGCCCGCGGCCTCGCCCCATGAGTTTCTCGCCCTGGTCCGAAGCGATCATCCTGTTCTCGGTGCCCGCGGTGTTCTGGCACATGCTGCTGGTCCAGATCGCGGCGCGCGTTTCGCTGCGCCGGCGCGTCGTAGTCGCCGCGATCATGCTGGCGTGGACCGTCTGGGCGTATGCGAGCGTCCGCTACGGCTTCGACGAACCGCTCTTCCGCGGCTTCGCCGGCCGGCCTTTCGCGTATCTCGCGGCGGCCGCGATGCTCACCTGGGTTTTCCGCCACCGCCTGTTGGGGCAGGGCGTGCCGCAGCAAGCGCTCATCGCCCTGCAACTCTTTCGGCCCATCGGCCTGCTCTTCGTGCTGGAAGAATCCCGCGGCACCCTCCCTTCGATTTTTGCCTATCCGGCCGGCTGGGGTGACCTCGCCGCGGGGCCGCTCGCCTTGGCTGTGCTCGTCCGCTATCCCCGCGGCCCCGTGCCGGCACGGGCGATAATCGCGGTCGCCGCCGTCGGCCTGCTCGATTTTGCGTCGGCGTTTTTCTTCGGTTTCACGAGCTCGGCGAGCCCCCTCCAGTTGTTCGCCTTCGACCACCCGAACCGGGTCCTCGAATACCCGCTCGGCCTGATCCCGGTGTTCCTCGTGCCCTACGCGGTGATGGCCCACCTGCTCTCGCTCGCCCAGCTCGCGCGGGACCGCCGGCCGGCCCCGCACCCGGTTCCGCCCCCGTCTTCCCCATGAAACCTTTCTTCCCCGTTGCTCCGCTTCTCGCATTCGCCGCACTCCTGCTGACGGGCTGTGCCACCTCCTTCCCTCGCGGCTCGGCTCGACAGGCCGTGCAGCGCCCGGCCGACGAAAGCATCCGCTGGCCCGCCGCCTACGATCCGGCCAAGGCCGCGTTCTTCGTCCACAACCGGATCGATATCCAAGCACCCCCGCCGCCGTCCTGACCCGCCGCCATGGCCTCGCTCCCTCCCGACTTCAAAGCCCGCTACGGCCCGTGGGCCGTGATCACCGGCGCCAGCTCCGGCATCGGCCTCGCCGCCGCTGAACAACTCGCCGCCGCCGGCTTGAACCTCGTGCTGGTCGCGCGCCGCGAGTCCGAGCTGCGCACCGTGGCGTCACGCCTCGCCTCGGCCCATCCGATCGAAACCCGCGCTGTCATCGCCGATCTCGCACGCTCCGACGCTGTCGCGGCGGTGATCGCGGCGACGGACACGCTCGAGGTCGGCCTCTTCGTGGCGGCTGCCGGCTTCGGCACGTCCGGCGCCTTCCTCGCCGCGGATCTCGACGAGGAACTGTCGCTGCTCGCGGTGAACTGCCGCGCCGTGCTCGTGCAGACCCATCACTTTGCGCGCCGGTTCGCGCCGCGGGGCCGCGGCGGAATCATTCTGTTCGGCTCGTTGGTCGGCTACCAAGGCGTGCCCCGCGCCGCCCACTACGCGGCGACCAAAGCCTACATCCAGTCGCTCGCCGAAGCCCTGCACCTCGAGTTGGCCCCGCACGGAGTCGATGTGCTCGCCTCGGCGCCCGGTCCGGTTGCCAGCGGCTTCGCGGCCCGGGCCCGCATGACGATGGGCGGGGCCGAACAGCCCGCCACCGTCGCCCGGGCCACCCTGGCCGCGCTGGGGCGCAAAATGACGGTCACACCGGGGCCGCGATCGAAACTCCTGACGTGGTCGTTGCTGACGGCGCCGCGCGCGCTGCGCGTGCGGATCATGGCCCGTATCATGGGCGGCATGACAAAATCCACCCCGCGCGAAACCTCGCGCGTCGCTCCGCTGCTCTGACCGTGCCGCCCCTGCCTCCGACGAGACCACCCGGGCGCCCGTTCTCCCGTTGGAGGTCGGGCGCCTGCTTCGCCGGCATGGGCGTCCTGCTGGCCGGCTGCGCCTCCGCCCCGCCGCTGCACGTCAACGCGTATCCCGCCGTCGGCGACGGGGCCGACCGCGCGCCGTTCACCTATTTTTTCCGCCGCGCCTGGGTGCAGCTCACCCGCGACACCGCGGCGACCGCCTTGCCGCCCGTCGTTTTCCTCGACTTCAACGACCTCGCGCGCCGCACGTTCGCCGTCGCTTGGCTCGGTCACTCCACCCAACTGGTGCGCGTCGGTGGACAATGGATTCTCATCGATCCGACGCTCGCAACCTACATCGGGCCGGTCGACTACTTCGGCCCCAGACGCCTCACGCCCCTCCCGTTCGCGATCGCTAATCTGCCCCGGGTCGATGCCGTGCTCATCTCCCACGATCACTTCGATCACCTGGACCTGCGCAGCGTGCGCCACCTTGCCAACCAGCCCGGCGGACCGCCGCGTTTCCTCGTCGGCGCGGGCCTCGGCCCGTGGTTTGAACGCCATCTCGGGCTACGCGCGGAGGAATTTAATTGGTGGCAGACGACCTCGCACGGCGAAGTCGACCTCACCTTTGTGCCGGCCCAGCACTCCAGCGGTCGCCATCTGACCGGCCGCAATCGCACCCTGTGGGGCGGCTGGCTGATCACCCATCGCGGGCTGCGTTTCTACTATGCCGGCGACACTGCGTTCGTCGCGGAGCTCTTCCTCGAAATCCGGAGGCGGACCGGCCCCATCCATCTCGCGGCGTTACCCATTGGCGCCTACCGGCCGAGAGAATGGATGCGCCGGGAACATATCGACCCGGCCGAAGCCATCCGCGCCCAACAACTGCTGGGCACACCCAAGGCGTTTGGCGTTCATTGGGCTACCTTCCAGCTCGGGGACGAAGAACCGATCGATCCTGCCCACGACCTTGCCGCGCAGCAGGCCGGCACGGGGCTCGACTTCAGGGTGCTGCCGATCGGCGGCGTCATCGAAGTCGCGCCCGGCCCGGAATAATCAGGCTCCGACGACGCCCCGGTGCTTACCCACTGCTGCTCCGTTCCACCCTGTCCGCCCCAGAGTTTACGCGACCGCGATTTCTTCCGCGTCGCTCACAAGACCGGCGCTGTCGGCAACGCGTCGCTCGCCGATCCGGCCGCGAAGGCCCCATCACCGCGCCACCCGGTAGCGATCCGCCCAACCCGCCCACGCCACCGGCAACAGTCCCCCGCCCAGCGCGAACCACGCCAGAAACGTCGCGTTGGGTGGCGGCGTGCCGGCGCGATCGGCGAGGTAAATGACGCCCACCAGGCCCAGCAGCGCGGGCATACCCCACCGCGCCGCGCGTCCCGCCCCGTCGACCGGGCCCGTGCCCCGCAGATACGCCACCATGCCCGCGACGTAAGCCCCGCCTTCGACCAGCATCGTCGCGGCCACCGACTGCCACAACCCGAGCCCGACCGGCGTCGTCCCGCCGGGCCACAGCAACAAGTCGGCGCGGTGCGAGATCCAATCGAGCACCCAATGGCTCACCACCAGCGCCCCGATGACCAGCGCCCCGCCGCCGTCGCGCCGCACCGCCGCCCACGTCAGCCCGGCCAGCGCGCCCCACGCCACGACCATCAGCAAACTGTGCGACCAGGGATACGACGTGAAATCCAGCGGGTTGAACGCCGTGATGCCGGGCGCGATTTCCACCTGTTCCCAACCGGCGAGCACACACACCGGCCAGATCAGGTCCGGCAACTGCGTCGCGGCGAACACGACCCCGAGCGAAGCCCGCGGCACCGCGTGCTTCGCCGCCAGGGCGACGGCATAGTGGCCGACAAACATGGGCGTGGCGGTGGCGCCGCGGTCAGGCGCGTTTGGACGGTTCGGCCGCTTCCGGATCCGCGACGAGCCGGCCGCCCCGCACCACCGCGCCGATCACCAGGCCCGCGCTCACCAGGACCAGATTCTTGATGATGTATTGGCCTTCGAGCGTCGGCGCGAAGGGGAACCACGCGAACGTCTCCTGCGGAAACAGGAACATCGGCGTCACCGTGCCGAGCATCTGCCCCGTCAACAGCAAGATCGTCGCCCGCAGGCAGCGACCGGTCACGAAGCCGAGTCCGATCGCGACCTCCACCGCGGCGAGCACCGGCAGCGCCACCGCCGCCGGCACCCATCCGCCGGTCAGGACTCCGATCGTCCGCCCCGCGAGGTCCTCCGCCGGACTCAGCCCCGGGAAGAATTTCAGCGTGCCGAACCAGAGGAAAACCACCCCCACGCTCCAGCGCAGGAGGGTCAGGCTGTGCCCCGCGCACCAGCGGGTCAGTTTCACATCGATCAACGCAACCGGCAGGACAGGCGTAGTCATGATTTGCAGAGGTTGAGGTTCACGTGGAGAGGGCATCGTCCCCGGCTACCGGGGCGCGCCGCCGAGCAGCGCGATCCCGTGCCGGGCGCAGGCGGCGAGCACCTCCGCGATCTCCGCCGCCGACGGCGGTCCGGCCGGAGGCGTTTCCCGCCGCCCGAGGTCCCGGAAAAAAGCGACCATCGCACCGTCGACCAGCACCAGCATCGCGGCGGCGGCCTCGCCGGTGTTTTGGTAATTGTGCGGCACGCCGGAGGGCACGGTGACCACCGTGCCGGGTCCCGCGGCGACAAAACGCGGCGCGGCCGCGTCGAAGATCCCGAAGGTCAGTTGGCCGCGCAGCACCCGGAAAACTTCCGGCGACGCGTGCACATGGGGCGGCGTGCCCGAGCCGGGCGGCACCTCGACCTCCAGCAGCGTGAGCTCGGTCCCGGGCACCTCGCCCATGAACCGGATGCGGTCGCGCACGACCCAGACCGCCTCGGCGGTCTCGGGTGTTGAAACGGCAATCGTCGCTTGGATCGTATTCATGGCAGTTCACTCCTTTTTCTGGGTGAAAGTTTTCGGCGACCGCCCGTCCCGCACCGCGTCCGCGAGCACCGTCAATGCCCACGCCACGGCCGCGCCCGCCTCCTCGCCCGTCGCGCCCGCGTAATCGCGCATCGTTTCCCAGCCGGCCGCGCTGTAGAGCGCGTGCGCGACGCATTCGAGATTCCGCCGCTCTTCCGGCGTCGCCCGGTGCGCGACCTCGGCCAACGCCGCGCGAAAGGCCCGTTGCCGTTCCGCGATCTGGGCTCCGCGCATTTCGCGGCCGGCGCTGGTGTGCAGGCTGGCCCGGATCAGCCCTTCCTCCGCATCGAAACGGGCAAAGGTCGTCCGCGGCGCGGCCAGCAATTCGCCCAGCGACGTCGGCAACGTCACCGGCGCCACCCGCTCGTTGATCCAGCTCCAGAACGCCGCGAGCAGCGCATCCTTCGTCGGAAAGTGGCGGAACACGGTCCGCCGCTCGATCCCGGCCCGCCCTGCGATCACATCGAGCGTGAACTCGCCGTGCGGGTTTTCCTGCAGCCAGGCCGCCACGCTCCGCAGGATCGCCTCCCGGGTCTCCCGCGCCTGCGCCTCGCGCAGCGGGCTGTGGTAGCGACGGCCTTCTCTTTTCATGTCACTTTTAGTGACATCAATATTTCGCCCCGTCAAGGCGCAAACCCTTCAGCCCGGTTTCTGCCTTCGTCGTCGGGTGGATTTTGATGGTGCTTTCCGGGCCGCGACTCCGGGAAACTGCACCGATGTCCACCGGCTTTGCCCACGATCCGTCACCGCGCAAGCGGGTCGCCGCCGTGTTCGATTTCGACGGCACACTCAGCCGCGGCACCAGCGGCATCCGTTTCTACCGTCACCTCCTCGGGTCCGCCGGCTGTCTCTGGCTGCTGCTCCGGCATCTGCCCTCCGCCGTCGGCTACGGGCTGCGCATCCGTCACGAGGCCTGCCTCGAGCGCTTCACCCGCCGGGTCTTCCGGGGTCGCTCCGCCGCCGCGGTGCGCCAAGCCGCCGAGACGTTCGCGCGCGACGCGATGCCGCGCCACCTGCTGCCGTCCGGCATGGCCCGGCTCGCGGCCCACCGGGACCGCGGGCACCGCTGCATCGTCGTCAGCCGCGCCTACCTCTGGTGCCTCGAACCGTGGGCCCGCGCGCACGGCATCACCGAGGTGCTCGGCACCCGGCTCGAAATCGGGCCCGACGGCCGCCTCACCGGCCGGTTGACGGAGCCGAGCTGCGACGGCGAATTCAAACGCACCCGCCTGCTTGCGCTGCTCGGCGACCGCCCCTCCTGGGAAATCCACGCCTACGGCGACAGCCCGGGCGATCGCGCCATGCTGGCCGAAGCCGACGTCGCGTTCTTGCGTCGCGGACGCGACTTCCGTCCTTGGCGCAATTGACTGACAATACGCTTGAGCCCACCAACGCCGCTTGTCACTTCCGGACATGGACTACGGCAAGCTCTACGACGACCGCGTCGCCGACACCTACGATGCCGACGCGCTCGGCTTGCTGACCGGCGTCCGCAGCCTCGCCCTCGCCCAGATCCGGGGCGCCGCGCTGCCCGACGACGCCACGATCGTCGACCTCGGGGCCGGCACCGGCCTGACCCTCGTTGCGCTGGCCGACCGCTTCCCGCGAAGCCGCATGATCGCGATCGATCTTTCGGCCCGGATGCTTGAGACCGCCCGGAAGCGGCTGAAGCTGGAGGCCCACGTCGACGACGTCTGCAACCTCGGCCGCCACGTCGCCCCCGCCTCCGTCGACCTCGCCCTCGCCCACTTTCTGACGACCTTCGTCGATCGCCCCAGATTCTTCCGCTCGACCGCCGCCGCGCTTCGGCCGGGCGGACTGATTTCGGTCGTGAGCACCACCGGCGATGCCTTCCGCGGTGTGCGCACCAACGTCGACCGCCTGCTCGGCCAAGTCGGCCTCTCCGCCCGGCTCAGTCCGGCGCCGGAGGACGCCGCTTCGCTCGGCGCCGAACTGGAGGCCGCGGGCTTCGCCGTCGTCGAGCAGGAGACGTTCCGCAAGCCGGTCGTCTTCCGGAATTTCGACGAAGGTCTGCAATGGGGCACCGAATCCGGTTTCTTCGCCCACGCGGTGGAATCCCTCGGTCCGCTCAAGCTCAAGCTCCTCTCGGCGCTGAGCCGCGGCCTCTTTCCTTTCCACGACGAATACGTCGGCTCGGCCCTCCTCGCGGTGCGGAAAGCGGTTTGAACCCGGCGATGAGCAAGGAGCCGCACTACGACTACAAGTGTGAGGATCATTCGATCCTGCTCCGCGCTCTGGAACCGGTGCTGTTCGTGCCGCTCGTCCGCATTTTGCCGCGCAGCATCACGCCGAACCAAATCACGGTCGCCGGGCAACTCGCGGCGCTGACCGGATTTTTCCTCGCGGTGTCCGGACGGCCGCTCGGCGCGGCCGGACTTCTGGTCCTCGCGGCGGCCCTCGTCTTCTACACGCTCGCCGACTGCGTCGACGGCCTCTTCGCCCGGCATACCAAGCAAACCTCCCGCCTCGGCGAGTTGCTGGACCACTGGCTCGACGCCGTCAGCGTGCCCCTCGGTGTGCTTAGCCTCGGGCTCGCTCTGCCCGCCGCGCCGGGCCCCGTCCTCGCCGGCGTGGTGACGGTTTCGTTTCTGCACTTCGCCACCTTTCTTCACGGCTTCCGCCTCGGCTGGGTGCACCTCGGCAAGATCGGCGTGATCGAGGGCAACCTTCTCGGCGCCGCGATCTGCGCAACGGTGGCCTTCGCGGGCCCCGGTCCGCTGGCCCGGCCGGCCGCGGGCGAGTTGAACGGCGCTTCGCTGCTGCTGCTCGCGGTGGTCCTCGGGTCCAGCACCGCGCTGTGGAGCATGCGCGGCCTGTGGCGCCACCGCGGGGAATTCGTCACCCTCGGCGCCTTGTTCGCCGCGCTCGCCGGCTGGTTCGCGTGGGGCCGGCTCGGAGTTGTGCCCGCCGCTTTGGCTGTGATCGGCGTCGGCTCCTGCCTCGAGGGCAACGTCATCCGCGCCCGCCTGCTCCGGCTGCCGCTGGTCCTTCACGATCACGTCCTCATGGCGCTCGTGCTCCTCGCGGTCGGCGCGTCGTTGGCATTCGACCTGCCCGCCGCGCACCAGACCCTTCTCGCCGCCCTCGTCGCGGCCTACGCCTTCGCGCGCGGCGGCACGGCCTTCGTCCGGACGGTGATTGCCCTGCGCGGCCCGCCGCCGGGCAGCGGGAGCCCGGCCCGGTGAACACGCGCGGCCTCCCGGCATTCTACGCGGCGTATTTCGCCGGCGCCTGCCTGCGCCGGATCGTGGCCTACCTCGCCGTGATCTACGGCGTCGAGGTGCTCGGCGGCGGCGTCTGGTCCGGATTGTTCTACCTCTGCCTCGTCCTCCCGTATCTGCTTTCCGTCTACGCCGGCAGCGTGATCGACGCCTCCTCCAAACGCGCCGTGCTCCACTACACGGCCGTGCTGCCGGTGCCGCTCTTTGCGGCGCTCGCCGCCGCGGACCACTGGAACTGGCTCGGGCCGGGCGCGCTGCACGGCTGGTTGATGGCGGCCCTGCTCGGCGGCTACGGCGTCGTGTCGGCGTTTGCCTATCCCGCCTTCCTCACCGTGCTCCCGCACCTCGTGGACCGCGCCGCCGTCGGCCGCACCTCCGCCCTGGTCAACGTCCTCAGCATGTTCAGCTACGTCTGCGGCCCGCTCGCGGCGGGACTCCTGCGCGCGCAGCTGGGCTGGTCCGGCGTGTTCGCCGCCCTCGTCGTCGGCGCGCTCGGCGCCTGGGTGCTCGTGGGATTCGTGCACGTGCCGCGCGACGAACGGCGGCCCGCGCCGCCCGACTCGGAATGGTCGCGGTTCCGCGCGGTCCTCCGCCATTGCCGGCGGCACCCGGGACTGCTCACGCTCATCGTCGCCGCGTCCGCCTACGCCGGCCTGGCCATCGGGCCGCTCGAGGTGCTGGGACCGCTTTTCGCGCGGGATCCGCTGGGTTACGCGCCGCTGCGGGCGAGCCTGTTCATCGCCACCGGCGGCGTCGGCCTCCTCGCCGGCGCGATCGGCGCCCTCTCCCTTGTCGGCCACGGCCGCACCAATGCCTGGCTCTGTGGCACCGGCGTCGCCGGCGCCGTCCTGATGATCGGGCTGACGTTCGCGCCGGCGTGGGCCGCGTTTCCGCTGCTCTTCCTCGGCGGCGCCATCACCGGGGTGTTCAACTCGCTCTGCATGTCCGCGCTCCAGGAACGGGCACCGGACGACTTGCGCGGCCGGGTGCTCGGCTTGTTTGCGTTGATCCTCGGCGCGACACCCGCGCTCACGGGCCTGGCCACCGGCGCGCTGGTGTCGGCCGTCGGCACCGTGACCACCATCCGCGGGGTGTTCGCCGTCGTGCTGGCGGCCTTTGTCGCGCTCTACCTTGCCCGTCCTTCCCTCGACGAGGGCGCCTCGAAGCCGTCAGGGCCCGCGTAGCCAGGCCTGGAGGCGACGAAACACCTCCGCCGGCGTGACCTTCGGTCGCGGCAGTTTTTCCGGCGCACCGGTCCGGATGCGCAGATGGATGAAGCCCGGTCCGTCGGAGCGCGGCGCCTCCAGCGCCGCCGCCAGCTCCGCCGGATCGTCGGTCGACACCACGCGCCGGTAACCGCACGCCTGCGCCACGGCGGCAAACGCCACGCCGCGGCTCACGGTCGCCTGGCCGCCGGTCGAGTCGTGCGCTTCGTTGTCGAGCACCACGTGCAGCAGACCGACCGGCGCATACGCGCCCAGCGTCGCCAGGTTGCCCATCCGCATCAGCAACGCCCCGTCGCCCTCGATCACCGTGACGGGCCGGCCCGACGCGCGCAGCGCGAGCCCGAGGCCGAAGGCTCCGGCCGAGCCCATCGAGCCGACCATGTAGAGATTCCACGGATCGTCACCCAACGCATAGAGCTCGCGGCCGGTGTAGCCCGTCGTGGCGACGAGCACTTCGTCCCCGCGCCGCGCCCTCCGCACCGCCTGCAGCGCCTCGGTGCGGGTGAGGCGCTCGGAGGGCCGGCGCGTCAGCGTTTCCTGAAATTCCCAGGCGCGCGCACCGGGCGCCACGTCGGCGAGTTTCGTGCGCAGCGCCTGCGGCGCCACCGCATCCTTGCTCATCACGAACGCGTAGGGCCGTCCGCTGGCGCCCATCGCGGCCAGCGCCGCATCGAGGGCCGTCGCCGCCGCCGCGGTTTCCGTCGGAAACCGCGCCCACGGAATCTCCATCGTGTCGAGCAGCGCCGTCGTGATCCGGCCCATCTGCTCGTGCTGCGGCTCGTCCGGCTCCCCGCCCGGCTCGGCCCGGTGCGTCACCACCAGCAGCACCGGCACGCGGAACGGATAACACAGCGAGGTAAGCGCGTTGACCGCGTTGCCCAGCCCGGAATTCTGGAACATCACCAGCGGCCGCTCGCCGGTGAGCGCCGCGCCCGCGGCCATCGCCACGGCGTCGCCTTCGTTGACCGCGTCGCGAAACAGGAAGCGCGCGTCGTCGATCGCGGCGTTGATCAGGGGCTTCAGGT
>JACCEC010666236.1_pt1 | contig 19188 bp, 19 predicted proteins | sample 7450121 | NCBI WGS metagenome assembly JACCEC01 (sample SAMN15323455, study PRJNA562643) | freshwater metagenome | isolation source: river surface water | place: USA:Blue River Watershed | collected 2017-08-18 | reverse complement strand
GGGCGATGTGCTGTTTGCCGGCAGCATTGGCCGCACCGACTTTCCCCAGGGCAACCACCAGCAGCTCATCGACAGCATCACCGGACGCCTGTGGCCCATGGGCGACGACACGGTGTTCATCCCCGGGCACGGCCCTGAAAGCAGCTTTGGCCGGGAGCGGGCAACCAACCCCTTCGTGGGCGGGACCTGAACGCGCCTCTCAGCGTTAGCCGTGGCTGTGCCAGGCCCCGGCGCAGGCCTCAGCGGCTACCCCGCGCCTGCTCGTACAGGGCCTGAACCTTGGGCACGTTCTCGCGCAGCCGCGTGATGCGGTCGGGACCAGTGGGGTGGGTGGACAGGAAAGCGGGTCCCGTCTTGTCCCCCGAGGCGCGGGACATCTTTTCCCACAGCGTGACCGAGGCTTGCGGGTCGTAGCCGCCGCGCGCGGCCAGCTCCAGCCCCACCAGGTCGGCATCGACCTCGTCATCGCGCGAGAAGCGCAGCGACAGCAGCTGGGTGCCCATATTGGCCGCCAAGTCGCCCAGCTGGCCCAGACCCAGCAATTGGGAAAGCACCGACAGGCCGATGCCAGTCCCCTGGGTCTTGGCGATCCGCGCGCGGGCATGTTCGCGCAGCGCGTGCGCCATCTCGTGGCCCATGACGACCGCGGTTTCGTCTTCGGTGAGCGAGAGCTTGTCCAGCAGGCCGGTGAAAAAGGCGATCTTGCCGCCCGGCATGCAAAAGGCGTTGATCTGCTGGCTGCCGATCAGGTTGATCTCCCAGCGCCATTGGCGCGCGCGGTCGTTCCAGCGCGGCGCCAGGGGGATGAGGCGCTGGGAAATGCCGCGCAGCCGTTGCAAGGCCGGGTAGTCATCCGGGGCCAGCGCGCGCTGCTGCCGCGCCTGGGCGAGCATGCGGCCGTACTCCTGCATCGAGGCGGATTCAATCTCGCCGGCGGGCACCAGATTGCGCAGCCGGGAGGCCTCGCCGACCTCCACCTGGGCCAGGGCCGGCCCAGCGGCGGCGGCACCGGCGGCCAGCAGAAAGGCGCGGCGCGGATGCCAGGCCTTCCCCCCGGCCGCAGGCCACTCGGCGCCAGCCACGGCATGCCGAGACCCCGCTCCGCCAGACGGCAGGTCCGAGGGGCGGCTATTGGAATCAGCGACGCTTTCGTAGCAAGCCCGGCACATGACGCCAATGATAATGACGCCTCACCATGCCCACACCCGCCGACGCTCCCGCCGCAACGCCATCCGGCACCCCTGCGCCCATGCCTACGTCCGCACCCGGACTCGCACCCAGTTGGCTCGCCGCCCTGCGCGTCTACCTCGAGCCCGCCACCTGGCGCATGCTCCTGCTCGGGTTCGGTGCTGGCCTTCCTTTGTTGCTGGTGCTGGGCACCTTGAGCTTTCGGCTGCGCGAGGCCGGCATCGACCGCACCACCATCGGCTACCTGTCCTGGGTGGGCCTGGCGTACGGCTTCAAGTGGGCCTGGGCGCCGCTGGTCGACAGGCTGCCGCTGCCCGGCCTGACCCGCTGGCTGGGCCGCCGACGCGCCTGGCTGCTGCTCGCGCAGATGATGGTGATCGCCGGTCTGGTCGGGATGGCACTGTCCAACCCGCAACAACAGCTACAGGCGGTGGTGGGCTTTGCGCTGCTGGTGGCCTTTGGCTCGGCCACGCAGGACATCGCCCTGGACGCCTTCCGAATTGAATCGGCCGACACCGCGCACCAGGCCGCCCTGGCGGCGGCCTATCAGACCGGCTACCGGCTGGCGATGATCTGGGCCGGCGCAGGGGTGTTGTGGATTGCCGCGCGTGTCGAGGCGCCGGCACTGGCCGCAGCCGTGAGCGCGGCATCCGCTGCCGCAAGCGCAACTGCCAGCGCAACTGCCACCGCCGCCGCCAGCGCTGTGGGGTCTGCCGCGGCGCAGGCGGCCACATCCGCCTACCAACAAGCAGCCTGGCAGGCCGCCTATCTGGTCATGGCAGCCTCCATGGCGGTCGGCGTGCTCACCGTGCTGCTCTCGCCAGAACCGGCGCACAGGCCGCTTACCCCAGCCCGTGGCGCCGCGGCCTGGCTGCGCGAAGCGGTGGTCGAGCCCTTTGCCGACTTCGTGCGCCGCTACCGCTGGCAGGCGGCCCTGCTGCTGTCCCTGATCGCCGTCTATCGAATCAGCGACGTGGTCATGGGCATCATGGCCAACCCCTTCTATGTGGACATGGGCTTCACCAAAGACGAGGTCGCCGCGGTGAGCAAGGTCTACGGCGTGGTGATGACACTGGTTGGCTCCTTCATCGGCGGCGTGCTGGCGCTGCGCCTGGGCGTGATGCGGGTGCTGATGCTGGGCGCAGTGCTCAGCGCCGCCACCAACTTGCTCTTCGTCTGGCTGGCCGGACGCGGGCACGACGTGCAAGGCCTGATCTTCGTCGGCTCGGCCGACAACCTGGCCTCGGGCATTGCCTCGGCGGCCTTCATTGCCTACCTGTCCAGTTTGACCAATGTGAGCTATTCGGCCACGCAGTACGCGCTGTTTAGCTCCATCATGCTGCTGCTGCCCAAGTGGCTGGCGGGCTTCTCGGGCCAGTTTGTCGACGCACATGGCTACGCCGACTTCTTCATGGCCACCGCGGGCCTGGGGCTGCCGGTGCTGGTGCTGGTGGCGCTGGCGGCGCGGGTCCGCACGCCTGACCACTGAACCTGCGACCAGTTTTACCTCTGCTTTACCTCGACTTGGCCGGGTAGCCGAGGATTGCCGGGCGGCATTGGCTACCATGGGCCCATGCCGCGCCTGCTCATGATCGAAGACGACGCCCGCCTTGCCGGCATGGTCGCGGACTACCTGGCGGCGGCCGGCTTCGCGGTCGACCACGCGCCCGACGCCACGCGCGGGCTAGACGCGCTGGCCGTGCCGCCGCACACCCTCCCAGACCTCGTCATCCTGGACTTGATGCTGCCCGACCTCGATGGCCTCGAGGTGTGCAGGCGCCTGCGCGCCCTGCCCGGCGAGGCCGGCCGGGTGCCGGTGCTGATGCTCACCGCCAAGGGCGACCCGATGGACCGGATCATTGGCTTGGAAGTGGGTGCCGACGATTACCTGCCCAAGCCTTTTGAGCCGCGCGAATTGCTGGCGCGCATCCGCGCCATCCTGCGCAGGCGGCATGCGCCCTCCGCGGATGCCACGGTCGATCCTCAAGCGGGCGAGCCGCCCTTGCGTTTTGGCTCGCTGGAAATCGACCGCGCCGGCCGGCGCGTGACCGTTGGCGGCCAATCCGCCTCACTCACGGCCTACCAGTTCGACCTGCTGCTGGCGCTGGCCGGGCGTGCTGGGCGGGTGCTGACCCGCGACCAGATCATGGAGGTGGTGCGCGGGCGCGAGTTGGAGGCGTTTGACCGCTCGATCGATGTCCACATGGGTCGCATCCGCGCAGCGATCGAGGCAGACCCGAAGAACCCGCGCCGCATTCTCACCGTGCGCGGAGTGGGCTACGTGTTCGCCCGCGAACAAGACTGAGCCGGCCGCCCTCCGCCCGCCACTCGCAGCACACCCATGGCCCCAAGCAGCCCCCCGCGCCGATTCCCCGGCCTGCCGCTGTACCTGCGCATCTGGCTCGCGGTGGTGGGCGCGGTGCTGGTGATCACCCTGGCCTTCGCCTGGCTCTGGCGGGCCAACGCCGACGAGGCGCCCTCGGGACTGCGAGGGCGGGAGCGCGAGATCATCCTGCGCGACGCCAACGGCGAGGTGCTGGGACGCACACGCAGCCGCCCGGTCTTCGTGCCGGGGCACGGCGTCGAGTTTGCGGTGCCGATGGAGGACGGGCACACGGTCATCGTGCATATCCCGCCGCGCGAACGGCCTGACGAGGAGCGCGGGCCCGAGGGCCGCGGCGCGCCGCCGAGCGACGACCGGCCCGTTTCCGGAAGTCGGTCTGGCATGCACCGCGGGGGTCCTCCCATGCTCGGGCCAGCGCCGCCCTCGCGCCCCTGGCTGCGCGGCACCAACGGCCTGCTGATCATGCTGGCGGTGGTCGCTGTGGCGGTGGCGGTCGGTAGCTACCCCATCATCCGCCGCCTCACCCAGCGGCTCGACGCACTGCGCGCCGGGGTCGAGCGTTGGGGCGAGGGCGACCTGAAGGCGCGGGTCGACGAATCCGGCCAGGACGAAGCCGCTTTTCTGGCGCGCCGATTCAACCGGGCGGCGGCACGGGTGGAGCAACTGGTGAACAGCCACAAATCCCTGCTGGCCAATGCCTCGCACGAGCTGCGCTCGCCGCTGACGCGCATCCGCATGGGCCTGGCGCTGCTCGGGCCGCAGACCGATGACCGCGTTCGTGCCGAGATCGAACGCAACATCGAAGAGCTCGACCAGCTGGTCGGGGAGATCCTGCTGGCCAGTCGTCTGGACATGGCGGGTGCGGAGATCGGCACGCCCGAGGCGGTGGACCTCACCGGACTGGCAGCAGAGGAATGCGCGCGAGTGGGGGCGAGCCTCGAGGTAGCGGGTGCGGCGCTCATCGTTCAAGGGCAACCTCGGCTCTTGAGGCGGGTACTGCGCAACCTGCTCGAGAACGCGCGTCGCTACGGCGCAGGCGACGTGGCGATAGAGATGCGCGTGCAAGACCAATTCGCGCTGGTGAGGGTGTGTGACCAAGGCCCCGGAGTGCCGCCCGATCAACGCGAACGCATCTTCGAGCCCTTCTATCGCCTGCCCGGCGCCAGTGAGCAATCGGGCGGCGTGGGCCTGGGCCTTGCCCTGGTGAAATCCATCGTGGAGCGCCACGGCGGAACGGTGCGCTACGAGGGCCATGAAGGCGGCGGTGCCTGCTTTGAGGTGCGATTGCCGCTTGCCGGGGCCGCTGCGGGGGCCTAGAATTTAGCCCTGAATAAAGCGCTGAATTTGGAGCCATCATGGAAGCCATCCACGCCGATCTGTCGGTGAGCATGTCGGAGTTCAAGAAGAACCCCGCCGCCGTCCTGCGGGCGGCCAAGCGGCGGCCCGTGGCCGTGCTCAATCACAACCGCGCAGCGTTCTACATGCTCGAGCCCCAGCTGTTCGAGGCCTTGCTCGAGGAACTCGCCGAGCAGGACCTGCTGCGCAAAGTCACCAAGCGTCTGGCAGATGCAGACAAGGCCGTTGAGGTCCGTCTGGACGAGCTCTGAGCAAGCGAGCAGCCAGAAGTACAGACTGTTCTTTCTCCCTGCGGCGCTCGAAGAGTGGAGCCGCCTCGACGGCTCCGTGCGCGAGCCTCTCAAAAAGTTGCTGGCCAAGCGGGTGGTCCAGCCCCATGTTCCCGGCGGCCGGCTGCATGGCACCCTCTCGACTTGCTACAAGATCAAATTGCGCAAGCAGGGCGTGCGTCTGGTCTACACCGTACAGGAAGCGCGCCTCATCGTGCTAGTCCTGGCAGTGGACCGCCGCGAGGACTCAGCCGCCTACCAATCGGCGCTGGCCCGCCTGCAATCGATCGTCAATTGATCGGAAATGCCCTGCGCAAAGGTGTCGCGCCTCAAGCCGAAGGGGCAGAGGCCGAGGCCATTGCAGGCAGGACCTACAAGCCAGTTAGCGCCTGCAGCGCCCGCGCCGGACTGAGGTCGGTCATGCAGCGCTGATGCCCCAGCGGGCATTCGCGCTCGAAGCAGGGCGCGCAATCGAGCGGCGGCTGATAAGCGGGATCATCCTTGAGCCAGATCACCGTCGCGGCGTCGCTGAGGGGCGGCGTATGCAGCGGGCTGGAAGACCCGAACACGGCGACCTGCGGCCGGCCGAAGGCGGCCGCCACATGCATCAGCCCTGAGTCGTTGCTCACCATGGCGCGGGCACCGGCGATCAGCGCAAAGGCCTCGGCCAGCGAGGTGCGGCCCGCGAGCTGGCGGCAACGGTCTGGCGCGCCCGCAGCCGCCACCGCCTGGGTGATTTCCTCGCAGACCGCCCCGTCCTTGGCCGACCCAAGCAGCAGCACCGGCGCATCGAGCTGGGAAGCGAGCTGCGCGTAGTGCGCCGAGGGCCAACGCTTGGAAGGGCCAAACTCCGCGCCCGGCGCAAAGACGTAGTAGCCGCCCACCTCCAGCCCCTGGGCCGCAGCCGCGCGGGCCGCCGTGACCTCGGCCAGCGACAGGCGCGGTCGGTCAGCTTCGATGCCAGGCTCGCCAGCGAGCGCCGAGTAGAAGGCCACCATCGGCGGCTTGCCCTTGGGGTTCTTGAGGCGGTGAGTGAGGAGGCCGACACGAGCCTCGCCCAGGTAACCGATACGGCGCGGGATGCTGGCCAAAAAAGGAAGCAGCGCGCTCTTGAGGGAGTTGGGCAGCACGTAGGCCGTGTTGAACCGCCCCGCGAGGTCATGCGCCAGGCGGCGGCGCTCACGCAGCTGCAGGCCGCCATGCTGGAAGGGAAACTCCACCACCTCGGCCACCTGCGGCATGGCGCGATAGACCGGCGCCACCCAAGGCAGGGCCCCGACGGTGAGGCGCTCGCCGCGCGCATGCAGGCGGCGCATGAGGGGCTCAGTCATGACCGCGTCGCCAATCCACTGCGGCGCAATCACCAGGCTGGCAGTGCCCGGAGCGGTCGAGTTCATTCGGGAGGCGCTCATGGGGAAATAAAAGCGCCCCGGGACGGGTCAGCTGGCCGGGGCGGAGTGATTGGGCCGGGGGGCCTCAGTGGCCACCGTCGAAATGCTCGCCGGCCGCCAGGCGGTAGACCGTGCCGCAGTAAGCGCAACGGCCCTGGCCGGTGCTGGCCACATCAAGGAAAACACGCGGATGGCCATTCCACAGCTTCATGCCGGCCCGGGGGCTGGGGCAGAAGACGCCTCCGTTGCCGTTGAGGTCACTGGCCTTGAGTTCGACGACAGTTTCTTGGCGGGTCGTACTGGCGGTGGTCATGGCGTGCCCGTCCTCAAACCTGGGTGAGCCAGTGGGCGTACTTGGGGTTGCGGCCGTTGACGATGTCGAAGAAAGCCGTCTGGATCTTTTCGGTGATGGGTCCGCGTGAGCCGATGCCAATTTCGACCCGGTCCAGCTCGCGTATCGGGGTCACTTCAGCGGCAGTGCCGGTGAAGAATGCCTCGTCGGCGATGTAGATCTCGTCACGGGTGATGCGCTTTTGGACCAACTCGAGGCCGAGGTCGGCGCAGATATGCATCACGGTATTGCGGGTAATGCCATTCAAGGCACCCGCGGACAGGTCAGGGGTGTAGACCTTGCCGTCCTTGATCACGAACACGTTCTCGCCGGCGCCTTCGCTCACGAAACCAGAGCTGTCGAGCAGCAGAGCTTCGTCGTAGCCATCGTCGGTGGCCTCCATATTGGCCAGGATAGAGTTGCTGTAGTTGCTCACCGCTTTGGCCTGCGTCATCGTGATGTTGACGTGGTGGCGGGTGTAGCTGGAGGTTTTGACGCGGATGCCGCGCTTCATGCCCTCTTCGCCAAGGTAAGCGCCCCAGGCCCAGGCGGCCACCATCAGGTGGATGGTATTGCCCTTGGGGGAGACGCCGAGCTTTTGCGAGCCGATCCAGGTCAGCGGCCGCAGGTAGCAACTTTCCAGCTTGTTGGCGCGCACCACCGCCTTTTGCGCCTCGTTCACTTGCTCCTTGGTGAAGGGCAGGGTCATGCGAAGGATCTTGGCGCTGTTGAACAGGCGGTCGGTGTGCTCCTGCAGGCGGAAGATGGCGGTGCCATTGACCGTGTTGTAGGCGCGGACGCCCTCGAAGGCGCCGCAACCGTAGTGCAGGGTGTGGGTCAGGACATGGATCTTGGCGTCACGCCACTCCACCATTTCACCGTCCATCCAGATCTTGCCGTCGCGGTCGGCCATGCTGGGAAGCGCGCTCATTTCATTTCCTTTGCGGTCAGGGAGACCAAAAAAAACATTCTAGTGCGCGGCCGGACCACCCGATCCCTCGGTCGAGACGGCCGGGGAGGGTGCCTCACCAGCCTCGCCATTGGCATCCTCGGGCCGCCAAAGGGTCCAGCGCAGAAGCCGGCCGTTCACCAGCTCGCAGGTCACGTGGGAGCCGCCGGTATCCGTCCATCGGTACACCTCAGGCTGCTCTCCTTCAGGGGACTGGCGCACGCCGAGAGCCTTGGTCAGGGCCATGATGTGAAGCAGGTTCACGCCCGGGCGCAGCTTGGCGTTGAGCATGACCGCGCTGGCAACGTGACCGACCGGCCGGTCGGTAGCCTGCTTCATGACATGCACCATGCGGTTGAAGTGAAGCAAGATCCAGGTCACACCGCCCGTGAGGGCCACCGCCACACCGGGCCAGCCGAAGGCGTCCCAGCAGAGCGCGATAAAGGCCAGTGCGGCCACGGGATAAACAATACGACGCCAGTTCATGCACCGATTGTCTCAGGCTGGCGGGGGGCAGGCCGAACCACCCCGGCAGAACCTCAATAGCCTCAGGCCATGGAGCGCACCACTTCCATCGCCTCTTCAATGCGGTCGACTGGGTGGATGGTCAGGCCCTCGAGGTCACGGCTGCCCTTTTTCGGCGCATTGGCGCGCGGCACCACGGCCACCGAAAAGCCCAGCTTGGCCGCCTCGCGCAGGCGCTCCTGCCCGCGCGGTGCGGGACGCACCTCACCGGCCAAGCCGACCTCGCCAAAGGCGATGAAGCCCTTGGGCAGGGCTCGGCCGCGCAGGGAGGAGGTAATGGCCAGCATCACAGAGAGGTCCGCCGCCGGCTCGCTGATGCGAACGCCGCCGACGGCATTGACGAAAACATCCTGGTCGTAGCAGGCCACGCCGGCATGGCGATGCAGCACCGCCAGCAGCATGGCCAGGCGGTCACGGTCGAGCCCCACCGACAGGCGCCGCGGGCTGGGCCCGCCGGTGTCGACCAGGGCCTGGATCTCGACCAGCAGCGGGCGCGTGCCCTCCAGGGTGACCAGCACGCAGCTGCCCGGCACCGGCTCGGCATGTTGCGAGAGAAAGATGGCGCTCGGGTTGGCCACGCCCTTGAGCCCCCGCTCGGTCATGGCGAAGACGCCAATCTCGTTGACGGCACCGAAGCGGTTTTTGATCGCCCGCACCAGCCGGAAGCTCGAGTGCGTGTCGCCCTCGAAATACAGCACCGTGTCGACCATGTGCTCGAGCACGCGCGGGCCCGCCAGGGCGCCCTCCTTGGTCACATGGCCCACCAGCACGATGCAGGTTCCGCTGGCCTTGGCGGCGCGGGTGAGGTGGGCCGCGCATTCGCGCACCTGGGCCACCGATCCGGGGGCCGAGGTGAGCTGGTCGGAGTACACCGTCTGAATGGAGTCGATCACCGCCACCGCCGGCCGTGTGCTGGCCAGCGTCGCCAGGATCTTTTCCAGATTGATCTCGGCCAGCACTTTGACCTGCGACTGGTCCAGGCCCAGCCGGCGCGAGCGCAGCGCCACCTGGGCGCCAGACTCCTCGCCGGTGACGTAGAGCGTGGGAATCTGGGCGCGCTCGAGGTTGTCCAGGGCCTGGAGCAGCAGGGTGGACTTGCCGATGCCAGGGTCACCGCCAATGAGCACCACCCCGCCTTCGACGATGCCACCGCCCAGCACCCGGTCAAGCTCGTCGATGCCGGTGGGGGCGCGGCTCACTTCGGTGGCGTCGATGTCGGCGAGCACCGTCACCGGGGTCGACTTGGCCAGCGCGGCGAAGCGGTTCTTGCCGCCACCCGCGGGGGCATCGGGCACGGTCTCGACCAAGGTGTTCCAGGCCTCGCAATGCGGGCACTTGCCGAGCCAGCGCGGGCTCGAGCCGCCGCATTCAGTGCAGCTGTAGACGGTCTTTTCCTTGGCCATGGGGCATTGTCGATGCAAACGGAAGCCGAGAGCGGATCGCGATGCTCCTGGGCTGTCGCCGCCTAGGATGCGGCCCGTTCGCGTCCGACGGAAAACCTCATCACGCTTCGTACTCTGATCAAGCCGCCGGGTCGACTTGCACCGGCACCCTCGGCGCCACAGCGCACATGAGCTCGTAGCCCACGGTACCGCCGGCATGTGCCACCTCGTCAATGGACAGCACCTGGCCGTTGCCGGCGCGGCCCCAGAGCGTGACCTCGCTGCCGAAGCCGGCCTCGGGCATATCAGTCAGGTCGACGGCGATCATGTCCATGCTGACCCGGCCCAGGGTGCGGGTGCGCCGCCCCTGTACCAGCACTGGCGTGCCGGTGGAACAGTGACGTGGGTAGCCGTCGGCATAGCCACAGGCCACGATGCCGATGCGCATGGCGCCCGGGGCGCTGAAGGTGGAGCCGTAGCCCACCGAGTCGCCTGCCTGCAGGGCCTGCACCGCGATCACGCGCGAAGACAGCGTCATGGCCGGCATCAGGCCCCAGTGGGCGATGTCGTGCGCGGGAAAGTCCGGCGCGCTCCCATAAATGGCGACGCCTGGCCGAACCCAATCTGCAGCCAGATTGGGCAGGTCCGGGGCGGCGGCATGGCGCAAGATTGCAGCGCTGTTTGAGAGGCTGCGCTCGCCCGGCAGGTCGCGCGTGGCCGCGTCGAAGACGCGCACCTGGTGCGCTACGCCCAGCGGGCCGTCGGCGTCGCTGAAATGCGTCATGTGCGTGATTTCTTCGACCTGAGGCAAGGCGTTGAGGCGCGCCCAGGCGTTGCGGTAGGCGGCGGGTCGCAAGCCCAGGCGGTTCATGCCCGAGTTCATCTTGAGAAAGACCCGATGCGGCGCGTGGGTCTTGTGCAAGGCCAGCATGTCGATCTGCTCCTCACAGTGCACCACATGCCACAGGCCCAAGCGCGAGCAAAGCTCCAGGTCGCGGGTCTCGAACACGCCCTCCAACAGCAACAAGGGACCGCGCCAGTCGAGTGCGCGCAGGCGGCTCGCCTCGTCGAGATCAAGCAGCGCAAAGCCGTCAACGCTGCGCAGGCCCTCGAGGGCGCGCTCAATCCCGTGGCCGTACGCGTTGGCCTTGACCACACCCCAGACGCGGGAATCGGGCGTCTCGGCGCGCAGGCGTGCCAGATTGGCGCGCAGGGCCTCTGGGTGGACAGTAACCTGGATTGGGCGGGGCATAAACCCAAATTGTGGCACCACGGCGCGTGATATAACCCGCCCACCTTCTGGAGACGGCACCCCCGTCGCAGCCCGCAAGCGGGGCCGCGGCCGAATAAGAATGAAGCGCGGCTTTTACACCATCATGTCGGCGCAGTTTTTCAGCTCGCTGGCCGACAACGCCTTGTTCGTGGCCGCGGTGGAACTGCTCAAGTCTGGCGGCGCTCCCGAGTGGCAGCGCGCTGCGCTGGTGCCAATGTTCGCGCTGTTTTACGTGGTGCTCGCGCCCTTTGTGGGCGCCTTTGCCGACGCCATGCCCAAGGGCAAAGTGATGTTCATCAGCAATGCGATCAAGGTCGTCGGTTGCCTGATGATGTTGTTCGGTGGCCATCCGCTTCTTGCCTACGCGGTGGTGGGCCTGGGCGCAGCGGCCTACTCTCCCGCCAAGTACGGCATCCTCACCGAGCTGCTGCCGGCCTCGCAACTGGTCAAGGCCAACGGCTGGATCGAGGGCCTAACCATCGCCTCGATCATCCTGGGCATTCTGCTTGGAGGGCAGCTGGTGGGGCACGCCGTGGCGAGTCAGCTGCTGTCGATGGACCTGCCCGTGTTCAACACCGGCATCGACACCGCTCCCGAGGCGGCCATCTCGATCCTGATTGCCATCTACGGCCTGGCCGCCTGGTTCAACACCCGCATCCCCCACACCGGCGTGGCCATGCGGCCGATCCCCAGCAACCCGCTGGCGCTGGTGCCCGATTTCTTCTCGTGCAACACGCGTCTGTGGCGCGACAAGCTGGGCCAGATTTCCCTGTCCACGACCACTCTGTTCTGGGGCGTGTCAGGCAACCTGCGCTACATCATCTTGGCGTGGAGCGCTGCTGCTCTGGGCTACAGCACCACCCAGGCCTCGGCCCTGACCGGCGTGGTGGCTCTCGGCACAGCGGTTGGTGCCGTGGTGGCCTCGATGAGGATGCGTTTGGACATGGCTACCAGCGTCATGCCCCTGGGGATTGCCATGGGACTGCTGGTGGTGCTGATGAACTTCATCAGCAATGTCTGGGTCGCCGCGCCCTTCCTGATCCTGCTGGGCGCGCTCGGAGGCTTCTTGGTGGTGCCAATGAATGCGCTGCTGCAGCACCGCGGACACAACCTCATGGGCGCGGGCCGCTCGATCGCGGTGCAAAACTTCAACGAGCAGGCCTGCATCCTGGCGCTCGGCGCGTTCTACACCATGTCCACGGGCTTCGGCCTGTCGGCCTTCGGCGCCATCACCGCATTCGGTCTTCTGGTCGCCAGCGTGATGTGGCTGATCCAGCGCTGGCATGCCAGCAACCTCGTGCGACACAGGGAAGAGGTCGACCACCTGCTCGAAATCGCCCGGCACGACAACGCCCATGGTTGACAGGGGCAGCGGGCGGGCGGCCGCTGCACTGGTGCTCAACGCCCTGGTCTGGGGCTTGTCCTGGTGGCCCTTTCGCGAGCTCCAGGCGCTGGGCTTGCATCCACTGTGGGCCACTGGTGGCGTCTACCTTCTGGCGCTCATCGTGATGCTGGTCTTCCGGCCGCAGACCCTGAGGGAATGCATGGGGCACTCCGCCCTGTGGCTGCTGGCCGTCGTCGCTGGCCTGACCAATATCGGCTTTAACTGGGCGGTCTCCATCGGCGACGTGGTCCGCGTGGTGCTGCTGTTCTACATGATGCCGGCCTGGTCGCTGCTGCTGGCGTGGCCTCTGCTCGGCGAGCGGCCCACCCCCGCCGGCCTGCTGCGCCTGGCACTGGCGCTTGCCGGGGTGGTGGTGGTGCTCGACCCCGGCACCGGCGGCTGGCCCCTGCCCCAGGGGGCGGCCGACTGGCTGGCCCTGGGTGCCGGCTTTTGCTTCGCCTTCACCAATATTTTGCTGCGCAAGCTCGAGCAAGTACCGCCTTGGGCGCGTGTGACCGCCATGTTTGTCGGCGGACTGGTGATGGCCAGCGCCACCGCCGCAGCGGGATGGGGCGCGGGCCTGTTGCCGCCCCCCCTTTTGCCAGCGGCCGGAGTGATGCTGGCCTTGATGCTGGGGCTGGCCTTCCTGGGCGGGAACATTGCCCTGCAATACGGCGCTGCTAGGCTACCGGCGGCGGCGACCTCTCTGATCATGCTGTCGGAGGTGGTGTTCGCCAGCCTTTCTTCGGTCGCGTTGGGCGCGGCGGATTTCAGCCCGCGCATCGCGCTGGGCGCCGGGCTCATCCTGCTGGCAGCTTTGTGGGCGTGTCTGCCCGCGCGACCCCGGCAGGCGACACAATGAGAGGCTTATGACGATGAACACCTCCACCATCTACGACTTCACCGTCCGCCAGATCGATGGCCGGGACCAGCCCCTGGCCGCCTGGCGCTCAAAAGTCCTGCTGGTGGTCAATACCGCCAGTGCCTGCGGCTTCACGCCGCAGTACGCCGGTCTCGAGGCACTGCACCGAGACTACGGGGACCGGGGCCTGGTGGTGCTGGGGTTTCCCTGCAACCAGTTTGGCGCCCAGGAGCCTGGCAGCCACTCCGAAATCGCAACCTTTTGCGAAACGCGCTTCGGGGTCAGCTTTCCACTCATGGAAAAGGTCGAGGTCAACGGCGAGCAGGCGATTCCCCTGTACCGTTGGCTCAAAGCCGAAGCCCCCGGTCTGCTCGGGACACAGGCGATCAAGTGGAACTTCACCAAGTTCCTCGTCGGCCGTGACGGCCAGGTGATTCGCCGCTACCCGCCCACCGCCAGACCGGAAGCGATCCGCGCGGACATCGAGTCAGCGCTGGGGCAAGCGGCGCCCGCCTGAGGCCGAGTCAGATCAGGAGGCCAGGGCCTCGTCGAGCAACTCGACCCAATGCCGCACCGGCGTGTCGGTCCCCGATTGCAGATGGGTGATGCAGCCGATATTGGCTGAGGCAATGGCGGCAGGCTGCATCACGCCCAGGTGGCCCAGCTTGCGGTCCCGCAACTGGGTTGCGGTTCCCGGCTGAAGGACCGAGTAGGTGCCTGCGGACCCGCAGCACAGGTGAGCCTCCACCGGCGCCAGTTGCAACTGGAAGCCCAGAGCCCCCAGGTGCTGCTCCACCCCGCCGCGCAACTTCATGCCGTGCTGCAAGGTGCAGGGCGGGTGATAGGCGATGACGCCGGACGGCGGCCGCACCCGGTCTTTCAAAGCGGGGACGAGCTCGGGAAGCAGCTCACTCAGGTCGCGAGCCAGCGCGCTGATGCGGCGGGCCTTTTCGACGTAGGCAGGGTCATCCTTTAGCAGGTGGCCGTACTCCTTGACCGTGACGCCGCAGCCGGAGGCATTGATCACCAGCGCCTCCACCTGACCCTGATCCAGATAAGGCCACCAGGCGTCGATGTTGGCGCGCATCTGGGCGCGGCCGCCGTCCTGGTCGTTGAGGTGAAACTTGACCCCGCCACAGCAACCGGCGCTGGGAGCCGACAGCGCCTGAATGCCCGCAGCGTCGAGCACACGCCGGGTAGCCGCGTTGATGTTGGGGGCCATCGCCGGCTGGACACAGCCTTCCAGCATCAGCACCTGGCGTGCATGGGTGCGTGTGGGCAGGGCGCCCGCGGGCCGAGCAGCAGGCACCTTGGCCTGGAGCCCGGCGGGCAGCAGGCCACGCACCGCCTGGCCCAACTTCATCGCGGGGGCGAACAGGGGCGAGGGCAAGCCCTCCTTCAGCGCCCAGCGCAGCGCGCGCTGGGCTGGGCTCCGAGGCACGCGGGCCTCGACGATGCGCCGGCCGATGTCGACCAGATGACCGTACTGCACCCCGCTCGGACAGGTGCTCTCGCAATTGCGGCAGGTGAGGCAACGGTCCAGGTGCAGCTGGGTCTTTTCCGTCGGCGCTTCCCCCTCAAGCACTTGCTTGATCAGATAGATGCGGCCGCGTGGCCCATCGAGTTCGTCGCCGAAGATCTGGTAGGTCGGGCAAGTGGCGGTGCAAAAGCCGCAGTGCACGCACTTGCGCAGGATGGCCTCAGCCTCCAGGCCATCGGCCTGGTCCTGGAATTCGGGGGCAAGACGTGTCTGCATGGGAGCTCAAAAGCCGGGGTAGAGCCGACCGGGGTTGAGGATGCCGGCGGGGTCGAACTCCCGCTTGAGGTCGCGGTGAATGCGTTCCAGTGCCGGGGCCAGCGGGGCCAGGCGTCCGGGGCGGGCAGCGGCGGCGGGGCCACCGGCGATAAAAAGGGTCGCATGACCACCCACCGCCTGCGCGGCGCGGCGCAGGCCTTCGCCCTCGGCTGGCAGGGCACGCACCCAGCGCTGGCCGCCATGCCACTCGATGTAGGGGGTGTCGGGCAGCGCCAGCACAGGCGCTGTTTGCGGCACCGACAGGCGCCACAGATCCCGGTCGCCACGCGCCTCGAACCAGGGCAGTCGCAGGTCGCGCGAGGCGGTCCAGTCGGCGGCGACGTCACCCAGGCGCTGACCGCCCAGGCGCTGGCAGGCGGCGGCCACGGCGGCGACGGCCCCGCGCAGGCGCAGGTAGAGGGTGGGCACGCCCGCGTCGTCGACCCAGGCGCTGGCGTTCAAAGGCAGACTTTGCCCGCCCCATTCGTTCAGGCGCCGCAGGGCTTCCTCCTGGGACATCTCGAAACGCAGCGTGGCCTCTGCGGGCGCAACCGGCAGCACCTTGAGGCTCACCTCGGCGATCAGGCCCAGCGTGCCCATGGACCCCGCCAGGAGCCGCGAGACGTCGTAGCCGGCCACGTTCTTCATCACTTGTCCGCCAAACACCAGCACCTGGCCGCGGCCGTTGATGACCGTGGCGCCCAACACGTAATCACGTACCGAACCGACGCTGGCGCGGGCCGGGCCCGACAGGCCGGCGGCGACCATGCCGCCCACGGTGGCGCCCCCGGCAAAGTGCGGCGGCTCGAAGGGCAGGCACTGGCCCTGCGCGGCGAGCAGCGCCTCAAGTTGCGAAAGGGGCGTGCCAGCGCGGGCGGTGACCACCAACTCGCTGGGCTCGTAGCTCACGATGCCGCTGAGGTCGGCGGTCGATAGGGTTTCGCCGGCCCGCGCCGGCTCACCGTAAAACGCCTTGCTGCCACCGCCGCGAATACAAAGTGGCTGGCTGCGGCCGGCGGCATCACGAATGCGCTCGGCCACCTGGGCCAGCGCCGAGGCATCCGCCGCCCCGCCCGCCAGGGACGCAGCGGGCGCGGGGGCGGGAGAGGACGTGGTGGGCAGGGGAGTGGCCGACATCATTGCCTCGATGTTATTCGCCCCGCAGGGGGCGGGCCGAGCGGCCAGGCAAAGGCCCCCTGGCTGAGCCGTCTACAAGCTCCGCTGCGGGCCCCGGGTCGACGCAGAAATTGACCGGCAACCCCGGCACCTCGACACGCGTCCACAGCACCTGGCCGGACAGGGGACATGCGGCCAGTTCGGCGGCGGAGCGGCCCTGGCGTGCGGTGGTGAGGTAGAGGGTGCGCAGGTCTTCGCCGCCAAAGCAGGGCATGGTGGGACAGCGTACCGGCAGCGGCCAATCGGCAACGACCCGGCCGTCCGGCGCCAGGCGCAGCAGCCGGCCGCCCTCGAACATGGCCACCCAGTAGTGGCCCTCGGCATCGACCGCCGCGCCATCGGGCCGGCCGCCGTAGCAGGCTGCGTCCCGCGCCGGGTCGCCGCTGGGCGACCAGCCGGCCGGCTTGGGCGCGAAGCGATGAAACTCGCGCGGTCGGGTGAGGGTGCCGGTCAGCGGCTCGAGATCCCAGGCGCGGATCACGTGGTCCGGGGTATCCGCCCAGTACAGCGTGCGACCGTCGGGTGAAAAGGCCAGGCCGTTGCCGGTGGTCGCCCCACCGGCCCTGCGGGTCAGGCCCGGCGTGGCGCGCGGGTCGAAGCAATAGAGGGCGGCGTCCGGCTTGTCACGCGGCTCGTAGATCGTGCCGACCCACAGCCGACCTTCGGCGTCGGCTCGGCCGTCATTGAAGCGGGTGGTGGCGGGGTCATACGGCGCAGCAACAAGCAGCTCAAGGGCGGCGCCCAAGCGCCTTGCTCGGAACAAGCCCTCGCGCAAGGCCAGCAGCAGTCCGCCGCCAGCCACCGGCGCGATGCAGCCCGGCTCGGACGGCAGAGGCCAGCGCTGGTGGGCGCCCGTGGCGGCGTCGGCCCTGCGCAGCGCGCGGCCGGGAATGTCCACCCAATAAAGCGCCGCCTCCTGCGGATGCCAAAACGGCGACTCGCCCAAAGCGTCGGCCGAGTCGGTCAGTGGCGTCCAATTCAGGGATTTCATGAGGATTGGTGGCATTGTGCACAGGCGCAATCGACGGCTGCTTCCTAGCATCGAGCCATGAACCCCTACGACGGACCCCTGCACACGGCGCTGATGCCCGACACATCCAAGACCCCTGGCAGCGCTGCCGGATCAGCCGCGCCAGCGCCTGCCGACCCCATCGCCCATAGCCCCGGGCCGCAAGCGCTGCGGGCTGAGGCCGCCCGTTACGCCCTGTTGCTGCGGCTCGCGCCCGCCCTGCGCCATGAGGCGGCCGCACCCCTGCAACCGATCGCCATGGCGGCCAGCGTGCTCGAGCGGCGGCTGGCCGCGGATACGCCCGATTTGGCGCCCATACGTGACAGCGCGGTGCGGCTGGTGGCCTATGCACGGGCAGCGGCACAAGGCGGCCTGGACCTGGTGAGCTGGCTGGCCCCTGATCGGGCAGCCCTGCTTCCGCTGGCGACCGTGGTGGAGCAGACACTGGGACTGCTGGCGACGCCCATGGGCTTCGAGGGCTTCACACTGCTGTCCCGGATCGACGAGGTGCTGGGTGCCCGGCTGGTCCCGGGGGCAGGGCTACGCCTTGTCCTGCCGGGGTGCCTGCTTTGGCTGAGCGATCAGGCGCCCGCGGGCGGGACCTTGTGCCTGGAGACTCAGGCCCATGCCCTTACCCTGCATCTGGCAGCGGTAAGCGAACGCGAAAATGAAAAAGCCGGCTCGCATCGCGAGCCGGCCTATCGGCGTCTGGGCTGGTCCGACATTCACGTCCTGGCCCTGGGCGAGGGCCTGGATTTGAAGCGGGAGGGCGACGTCCTGGTGTTGACGCTACCCGACCTGCCCTGGACCCATCAGCGGTGGTAGGCGGTTTCGCCGTGGCTGGAGATGTCCAGGCCTTCGCGCTCTTCCTCTTCCGTCACACGCAGGCCGATGACCAGGTCAACGATCTTGTAGGCAACGAAGGCCACCACGGCAGTCCACACCACAGTGGTGAGCACCGCCTGGGCCTGAATCCAGACCTGGGCTGCGATACCGGGGAAGTCGGCGGCGTCACCGCACTTGTTGGTCACGTAGTTGCAGATGCCGGTGCCGCCCAGCGAGGGGGAGGCGAACACGCCGGTCAGGAGCGCACCCACGATGCCGCCCACGCCGTGCACGCCGAACACGTCCAGCGAGTCGTCGGCACCCAGCAGGCGCTTGAGACCGCCCACGCCCCACAGGCAGATCAGGCCAGACAGCAGTCCGATGACGATCGCACCCAAGGGTCCGACAAAGCCGCAGGCCGGGGTGATGGCCACCAAGCCTGCCACTGCGCCAGAGGCGGCGCCCAGCATGGAAGCCTTGCCCTTGGTGAGCGCTTCGCCGGCGATCCAGGCCAGGGTGGCGGCAGCCGTGGCCACGAGGGTGTTGACGAAGGCCAGGGCGGCAACGCCGTTGGCTTCCAGGTTGGAGCCAGCGTTGAAGCCGAACCAGCCCACCCACAGCAGCGAGGCGCCGACCATGGTCAGGGTCAGGCTGTGCGGGGTCATGGACTCCTTGCCGTAGCCGATGCGCTTGCCCACCACGTAGGCACCCACCAGGCCGGCCACACCGGCGTTGATGTGCACCACGGTGCCGCCGGCGAAGTCCAGCGCGCCCTTGGCCCACAGCCAGCCAGCAGCGGCAGTGACCTTCTCGAGCGAGGCAGCGTCGGTGATAGCGTCCGGGCCGTCCCAGTACCAGACCATGTGCGCGATCGGCAGGTAGCTGAACGTGAACCACAGCACCACGAACAGCAGCACCGCGGAGAACTTGATGCGTTCTGCGAAGGCGCCGACGATCAGCGCGCAGGTGATGGCCGCAAAGGTGGCCTGGAAGGCGACGAAGGTCAGCTCCGGAATCACCACGCCCTTGCTGAAGGTGGCCGCCACGGAGTCGGCGGTGATGCCCTTGAGGAACAGCTTGTCGAAGGACCCGATGAAGGGGTTGCCGCCGGTGAAGGCCAGGCTGTAGC
>JACCEC011054554.1_pt1 | contig 19219 bp, 17 predicted proteins | sample 7450121 | NCBI WGS metagenome assembly JACCEC01 (sample SAMN15323455, study PRJNA562643) | freshwater metagenome | isolation source: river surface water | place: USA:Blue River Watershed | collected 2017-08-18 | reverse complement strand
TCATGCCGGCCAATGCGCCGTCGGCACCGAGCATGACTGCGCGCAAATCGTCGTCATTGCCGACACAGCAAAACACCATGTCTGCGCCTTGGGCGGCCAAAGCGGGTGTGGCGGCACTGTGCTGCCCTGGGAACTCGGCGCACCAGGCCTGGGCCTTGGCGGGGTTGCGGTTGTAAACCGTGACGCGATGTCCTGCCAGCGCCAAATGGCCAGCCATGGGATAGCCCATGACACCCAGGCCAATGAAGGCAACAGAAGTGGAGGTGGTGGCTTCGTAGGTTTTGGCGTTGGTGCGTGACATGAACGGCTTTCAAGAAGTAGAGGGCTGCATCTTAGAGGCTTCGACGGGGTCGATCAGACCCGCGGCCAGCAAGGTGTTCAAGCACTGCCCCAAGGTCTGCATGCCGTGTTGTGCGCCGGTTTGCAACACATTGGGCAGTTGCGCGGTTTTGCCTTCCCGAATCATGTTGCGCACCGCGGGTGTGGCAAACAGCAGTTCATGCGCCGCCATCCGACCGGCACCATCGGCACGTCGGCACAGCGTCTGCGTCAGCACACCCAGCAGCGAGAGGCTGAGTTGTTGACGCACCAAGGCCTTGTCTTCGCTCGGGAACACATCGACCAAACGCTCCACGGCTTGGGTGGCGCTGCGGGTGTGCAGTGTGGCCAGCACCAAGTGACCTGTTTCGGCGGCGCTCAAGGCCAGACGCACCGTGGGCAGGTCGCGCAACTCGCCCACCAAGATGACATCCGGGTCTTGTCGCAAGGCCGCACGCAGGGCGGTTTCAAAGCCGCTGCTGTGTCCCGGCACGTTGCGTTGCTGTACCAAACTGGTCTGGCTGGCGTGAAGGAACTCAATGGGGTCTTCCAATGTGAGGATGTGCAGCGCTTGCGTGGTGTTGAGGTGGTGCACCAGCGCTGCCAAGGTGGTGGACTTGCCCGAACCAGTGGCACCTGTGACCAGGATGAGTCCGTGTGGATGGCGCACCCATTCGGCGAGTGCAGGCGGCGCACCGACCGCCGCGAGCGTGGGCACCTGCGACGGGATGCATCGCCACACCGAAGACCAACCGCGCGCTTGCGCAAACACATTGACCCGATACCGACCCAAACCGGGCCAATCGATGGCGCAGTCATGGTCCTGACGTTCTTCCCAGTCGGGCAGGCAGGCTTGCAATTGCTGGCTCAGATCGTGCTGCGTCACCACCTGTGTTTGCAAGGGTTGGAGCTCGCCGTGCACACGCGCCATGGGGGGCAAGCCCGCGCTGAGGTGCAAATCGGACGCAGACAACGCATGGGCTTGGGTCAACCATTGGTGCAAGGTGGCGGTCATGAGCGTAGGGGCTTGTTACAGTCTCATCATGGATGAATTTGCCAAGCGGTATCAATCGGTGCGTGAGCGCATCACACAAGCGACGTTGCAAGCGGGCCGCGCGGCCTCGGACGTGCATTTGCTCGCGGTGTCCAAAACCTTCCCCCCCGAGATGGTCGCGCAAGTGGCCGCTTTGGGTCAGCGGGATTTTGGCGAGAACTATGTGCAAGAGGGCGTCGACAAGATATTGGCGCTGCAACAAGTGCCTGGTTTGGTCTGGCATTGCATCGGCCCTTTGCAAAGCAACAAAACCCGTTTGGTGGCCGAGCACTTCGATTGGGTGCACAGCGTGGATCGATTGAAAATTGCCCAGCGTTTGAGCGAGCAGCGCCCGGCGCACTTGCCGCCGCTGCAAGTTTGTTTGCAAGTGAACATCGATGGTGGCCCCACCAAAGCAGGTGTCACGCCCAGCGAAGCGTTGGCCTTGGCGCAAGCGGTGGCTGTCTTGCCGCGCCTGCGCTTGCGCGGCCTCATGACCATCCCCGATCCAGTGGATGGTTTCGAAAAGCAAGTTGCTGTGCACACGCAGGCCAAGCAATTGTTTGACAACTTGCACGCGGCGTTGTCGTTGCCACCATTCGACACTTTGTCGATGGGCATGAGTGCCGATTTGGAAGCCGCTGTGCAAGCGGGCAGCAGCATGGTGCGGGTGGGGACGGCGCTGTTTGGCGCTCGCTGAGCTGCCGTCTTTGCCAGGGTGAAGCATTCGCTATCAAGCCGCCACACCGTGCTCACCCGCCGCTCACCGCAGCAAAGCTGCGACGTTCGCTACGCGGTTGAGCTCCGCATGGCGGCTTGATGAACCTTTGATTCGCGCAGGCTGTGCATCAGCGTTGAAGCGATGACCAAGCAGATGGCTTCAGCCTGCTCAACATGGCGGTCAGGCCGACGCGAACGTTGACGCGAAGCGGCGGTGAGCGGCGACTGAGCCGCCGTGGTGAGCGGGTCAGAAGGCTTTCGGTTCACGACCTCGATACGACGAGGGACACGCTTTGACGTACTCAGCCCTGCAACCGCGCCCACGCCTCTTGGTATTTGTCCGCTGTCAGTGAAATCACCTCGGATGGCAGCACCGGCGCAGGCGCTGTTTTGTTCCAAGGCGCGCCATCGACTTGCGCGGTTTCCAGCCAGTCGCGCAAATACTGCTTGTCAAAACTGGGTGGGTTCACGCCTTCGGTGTAAGCATCGGCAGGCCAGTAACGCGACGAATCAGGTGTCAGCACCTCGTCCATCAACACCAAAGTGCCTTCGGGGCTCAGGCCAAACTCAAACTTGGTGTCGGCAATGATGATGCCCTTGGCCGCTGCGATGTCATACGCCGCCTGGTACAAGGCAATGCTGATGGTGCGGATGCGCTCGGCCAGGTCTGGACCGATCATGGCCACGGTTTGTTCAAAGCTGATGTTCTCGTCGTGCGCACCCATCTCGGCCTTGGCCGCGGGTGTGAAGATGGGTTCGGGCAGGCGCGATGCGTTTTTCAGGCCTGGGGGCAAAGGCACGCCGCACACCGACTGGCTGTCTTGGTACTCTTTCCAACCACTGCCGGCCAAATACCCGCGCACCACGGCTTCCACCGGGATCGGCTTCAACCGGCGCACCAGCATTGAGCGCTGGGTCACATAGGGCTTCTCGGCATCGGACACCACGCTTTCAGGCGCATCGCCGGTGAGGTGGTTGGGGCAAATATGCCCCAGCTTGTCAAACCAAAACAGCGCCATTTGCGTGAGCAACGCGCCCTTGCCAGGAATGGGCTCGCCCATGACCACGTCAAACGCGCTGATGCGATCGGACGCGACCATCAAGATGCGGTCCTCGCCCACGGCGTAGTTGTCGCGCACCTTGCCGCGTGCGAGCAAAGGCAACGAACCCAGGGTGTGGGTGTGCAGGGTCGGGTTCAATTCACCACCTGTGCCAACAAGCCTTGCTGGTATTTGGTCGCCATCGTGGACAGCGGTGTGCCTTTGATCTTGCCTGCTTGGCCTTCGCAACCAAATTCGAGGTAGCGTTGTTTGCAAATGCCTTTGGCCGCTTCGCGCGCGGGCTTGAGCCATTCGCGGGCGTCAAACTTCTCGGGGTTCTCGGCCAAGAATTGGCGCACCGCCGCGGTCATGGCCAAACGGATGTCGGTGTCGATGTTGATTTTGCGCACGCCGTGTTTGATGGCTTCTTGGATCTCGGACACGGGCACGCCATAGGTTTCTTTCATCTGGCCGCCGTATTGGTTGATGCGTGCCAGCAATTCTTGCGGCACGCTGCTCGAACCGTGCATCACCAAGTGGGTGTTGGGGATGCGGGCATGAATGGCCTTGACTCGGCTGATGGCCAGCACATCGCCGGTGGGTGGACGGGTGAATTTGTAGGCGCCATGGCTGGTGCCAATCGCAATCGCCAAGGCATCCAGCTGGGTGGCTTTGACAAACTGCGCCGCCTCTTCGGGGTCGGTCAACATTTGGCTGTGGTCGAGTTTGCCGACCGCACCCACGCCGTCCTCTTCACCCGCTTCGCCGGTTTCCAGTGAACCCAAGCAGCCGAGTTCACCCTCCACGGTCGCGCCGATCGCGTGCGCCATCGCCACCACTTTTTGCGTCACGCTGACGTTGTAGTCAAAGTCGGCGGGCGTTTTGCCGTCTTCCATCAAGGAGCCGTCCATCATGACCGAGCCAAAACCGAGGTTCAGAGCGCCTTGGCAAATCGCTGGTGAGGTGCCGTGGTCTTGGTGCATCACCAACGGGATGTGGGGATAAGACTCGGTGGCCGCTTGAATCAGGTGCTTGATGAAGGGTTCACCCGCGTACTTGCGCGCACCCGCACTGGCTTGCAGGATCACCGGGGCGCCCACTTCATCGGCGGCGGCCATGACGGCTTGCACCTGCTCGAGGTTGTTCACATTGAAAGCGGGGATGCCATAGCCCTGTTCGGCGGCATGGTCCAGCAGTTCGCGCATCGAAACTAAAGCCATGAAAGTGGTCCTTCAACAATAAAAAAAGGGTTCAAACGACGCGGCCCATCTTGAGCATGTTGGTGCCGCCGGGCGAGCCCATGGGTTCGCCGCAGGTGATGGCATAGACATCGCCGGTGCTGACGATGCCGCGTTTTTTCAAATGGACTTCGGCTTGGGCCAAAGCGGTGTCGCGGTCGGTGCTGGTGTCCATCAACAGCGCGTGCACATTGCGGTAGAGCGCCATGCGGCGCTGGGTGCGCTCGGTGGTGGTCAAGGCGTAAATCGGAATGTGGATGCGGTGGCGGCTCATCCACAAAGGTGTCGAGCCCGATTCGGTCAAGGCCACGATGGCCTTGGCGCCCAGATGGTGCGCGGTGAACAGCGCGCCCATGGCGATGGTTTGGTCGATGAATTGGAATTGCTGGCCGGTGAAGTCCGCGTCGAGTTCCACGTCTTCGGCTTCTTCCGCAGCTTTGCAAATTTGCGCCATTTGTTGCACGGTTTCCAGCGGGTATTTGCCCACGGCGGTTTCGGCGCTCAGCATCACCGCGTCGGTGCCGTCAAGCACCGCATTGGCCACATCGCTGACTTCCGCGCGGGTGGGCACCGGGTTGGTGATCATGCTTTCCATCATTTGGGTGGCGGTGATCGCCACCTTGTCCATTTCGCGCGCCATTTTGATCATGCGCTTTTGCAGGGCGGGCACGGCGGCGTTGCCCACCTCCACCGCCAAGTCGCCACGCGCGACCATGATGCCGTCGCTGGCCCTCAAAATTTCTTCCAAATGGGGAATCGCTTCAAAGCGTTCGATCTTGGCGATCAAGCCGGGCTTGTGTTTGTAGGGCTCGGCGGCCACGTTGCAAAGTTGGCGCGCCATTTCCATGTCGGTGGCGTTTTTCGGGAAACTCACCGCGACATAGTCGGCCTGGAAAGACATGGCGGTTTTGATGTCCTCCATGTCCTTGCCGGTCAGGGCCGGTGCGGTCAGGCCGCCACCTTGCTTGTTGATGCCTTTGTTGTTGGAGAGCTCGCCGCCCATCTTCACCGTGGTGAGCACTTGCTCGCCTTTCACCGCATCCACGGTCAAGACAATCAGGCCATCGTTGAGCAGCAACAGGTCGCCGGCTTTCACATCGCGCGGCAGTTCTTTGTAATCCAGCCCCACCCCTAGTTGATCACCCAAGGCGGTGCGTGAAGCATCCAACACAAACGGGGCACCTGCTTCGAGCATCACTTTGCCATCGGCAAATTTGCCCACGCGGATTTTGGGACCTTGCAAATCGGCCATGATGGCCACCACTTTGCCGGCTTGTTTGGCCGCTTCGCGCACCAGGTTGGCGCGGTCCACATGGTCTTGCGCCTTGCCATGGCTGAAGTTCAGACGCACCACGTTCACACCCGCGCGAATCATTTGCTCCAGCACGGCCAGGTCGCTGGAGGCAGGACCCAGGGTGGCAACGATTTTGGTGGCATGAATTGGCATGGAGGTCCCTTGAAATGAAGCGTCTATTGTCACATGCGCCACGTGGCGCGCAGGCGCGCGTTCACGGTCAGCGTCACTCGTGAATTGTGTGAGTCAGGCTTGCACACCCAGCACCTTGGCGGTCCTAAAGTGCCACCATGAACACCACCACCCTCAACTTCGAAACCCTTTTTCACAGCAGTGCCCATCCCGGCCTGCAAGCCTTGGCCAAACAAGGCCAGGTGCGCCATTACCGCAAAAACACCTTGCTCTACGAGGCGGGGGACACCGGTCAGGCCATCTATGTGGTCCTGTCAGGGCGTTTGCGCGAATTCGCCATGTCCAGCGACAGCCGTCCGCGAGAAATCACCTTGGCGGTTTTGGGCCCGGGTCAATTGGTCGGGGCCATGGCCTTGGATGGCGGCCCGCATTGCGCCAGCGTGCTTTGTCAAAGCCCGGTCAGTTGTGCCGTTGTCAGCCGAGACGCGGCATTGGACGTGCTGCGCCACAACCCCGCTTTGGCCATGGATTTGCTGCAATTGGCCTGGCAAAGGGTGCGTTTGGCCACCGAAACCACCCGTTTGGCCTTGTTTTCGGACGCTTACAGCCGCTTGAGCGCCCTGCTGCAGCGCCAACACGCATCGGGACTGGCCTTGGACGAGCACCCCATGACCCACGCGCAAATGGCCCAGCACATCGGTTGCAGCCGTGAAATGGTCAGCCGAATCCTCAAAGAATTGGTCACCGGCGGCTATGTGGTCCGCGAAACAGACAAGGTTTACCGGGTGTGTAAACGATTGCCCCTACGCTGGTGAAGTGTCAGCTTGGATGAACACTGGATGGCTACAATCAGGGATGGACCGAGAAAAATGACAAAGTCGTTTGTCTCTGGGTACTTTCACCGCTTTGGTGCGCCAGATCACCTGATTTATGAACCAGCTCGAACAACCCATTCCCGCCGACGAACCCATGCCCCACCGCAAGGTGATCCGCGAGTGGTTGGTCCCCTTGTCTCACCGCATCACCTTGGGTGCCATCGCCTTGCTGGTCATGGATTACGCCATTTGGGCCGCTTTGCTGGCGGGCACCGTGATGTTCGAAGCTTGGTGGGCCAAGCTGCTGTGTGCCTTGGCCATGGGTTTCACCATCGGTCGTTTGTTCATCATTGGACACGACGCCTGTCACCAAAGCTTGACACCACACCGCGGCCTGAACAAATGGCTGGGCCGCATCGCCTTCTTGCCTTCCCTCACCACTTACAGCTTGTGGGACATCGGTCACAACGTGGTGCACCACGGCTACACCAATTTGAAGGGCTTCGACTTTGTTTGGGCCCCGCTCACCCAAGAAGAATTTGCCAAATTGAGCTGGATGGGTCGTTTGCTGGACCGCATTTACCGCAGCGGTTGGGCCCCTGGTCTTTATTACATGATTGAAATCTGGTGGAAAAAAATGGTGTTCCCCAACGCCAAAGAAATGCCCACTCGCCGCCCTATCTTCACCAAAGACAGCTGGTTGATCACCGCCTTCGCCGCTGTGTGGCTGGCCGGCATTGTGTGGGCGGCGCAAGTCACCAACCAATCGGTGCTGTGGCTGATGTTGTTCAGCTTTGTCGTGCCCTTCTTGTTCTGGTGCGCCATGATCGGTTTCGTCGTCTATGTGCACCACACCCATGTGAAAGTGTCTTGGCATGATGACCGCAGCGCTTGGGCCAAGGCCCAGCCCTTCGTGTCCACCACGGTGCACCTGACCTTCCCCTTGAAAATCGGCGCCTTGATGCACCACATCATGGAGCACACCGCCCACCATGTGGACATGAGCATCCCGCTGTACCGCTTGAAGCAAGCGCAAAACAAACTGGAAACCCTGCTGCCCGGTCGCATCATCGTGCAACCGTTTTCATGGCGCTGGTATTTCCAAACCGCGCGCGATTGCAAGTTGTATGACTTCACCCGTCAGTGCTGGACCGACTACAAAGGCCGCGCCACCAGCACCCCACCTGCTGGTTTGACCGCCGCCTGACAGTCTTCTCGCGCCATAAAAAAGCCCCGCGTTGCGGGGCTTTTTTTTCTGGGTCAGTGTTTCTTCAGGCGGCGCGCTTCATCAAGATGTCGAAGGCAGGCAAGGTTTTGCCCTCCAGCACTTCAAGGAAAGCACCGCCTCCTGTGGAGATGTAGCCGATCTTGGACTCGATGCCGTACTTGGCAATCGCGGCCAGGGTGTCGCCACCACCGGCAATGCTGAACGCATCGGAGTCGGCAATGGCATGGGCCACCACCTTGGTGCCGTTTTCAAACGCGTCGAACTCGAACACGCCCATGGGACCGTTCCACACGATCGTGCCCGCCGACTTGAGTTGCTGCGCCAAGCGCGCCGCGGTGTCGGGGCCGATGTCCAAAATCAAATCGTCGTCTGACACTTCGCTGGCTTTTTTCACCGTGGCAGGGGCATCGGCACCAAAGCTTTTGGCGCACACCACGTCGGTTGGGATGGGCACCTCAGCGCCACGCGCTTTCATCGCGTCGATCACCGCTTTGGCCTCGCCGACCAGGTCGGGTTCGGCCAAGCTTTTGCCAATGTTCAAACCCGCTGCCAGCATGAAGGTGTTGGCGATGCCGCCACCCACAATCAGTTGGTCCACGTTCTTGGCCAGTGCTTGCAAGATGGTGAGCTTGGTGCTGACTTTGCTGCCGGCCACGATGGCCGCCAGGGGGCGTTTCGGATTGGCCAAGGCCTTGGTGATCGCGTCAATTTCAGCCGACAGCAAAGGACCGGCGCAGGCGATGGGGGCGAATTGGGCGATGCCGTGGGTGGTGCCCTCGGCGCGGTGGGCGGTGCCAAAGGCATCGTTGACATAGATGTCGCACAGCGCGGCCATTTGGCGCGCCAGTGCTTCGCTGTTTTTCTTCTCGCCTTTGTTGACGCGGCAGTTCTCCAGCATCACCACTTGGCCGGCAGCGACTTGCACGCCGTCGACCCAATTCGTCAACACAGGCACATCGCGGCCCAGCAGTTCGCTCAGGCGTTGGGCCACCGGGGCGAGCGAGTCTTCAGGTTTGAACTCGCCTTCGGTGGGGCGGCCCAGGTGGCTGGTGACCATGACCGCTGCGCCGGCGTCCAAGGCCATGCGGATGCAAGGCACGGATGCGCGGATGCGGGTGTCTTCGCTGATGTGACCGTGGTCGTCAAAGGGGACGTTGAGGTCGGCACGGATGAAAACGCGTTGGCCTTGGACTTGGCCTTGGGCGCACAGATCGGCGAAGCGGATGATGTTCATGGGGTTTGTCTCGCTGTGGTGTTTTGGCGCATTCTATTGAACCATTTTTGTGTGCCCAGACCCCGTGTGTGATTGGACTGCAAGACGGCAACGCCGTGCTCGCCCGCCGCTCACCGCAGCAAAGCTGCGACGTTCGCTACGCGGTCAAGCACCGCATGGCCGTCGAAATCAGCCAGCCAGTTGCAGGTTGTAGGCTCTATCGAGTGAAGTGCTCCAAGCAAGCTTGACATGGCGGTCAGGCCGACGCGAACGTTGCCGCGAAGCGGCGGTGAGCGGCGACTGAGCCGCCGTGGCGAGCTTGCAGCGGAATTTCACGTTTCAATCCGAGGCGAACTTGCGTTGGAGCATCACCTTTCGAACCGAGGCGAGCTTGCAGCGGAACTTCACGCATCAAACACTGGCAACCACAGCCCTCCTACCACCCCAACCCGATGTGCAGCGGCAAATACACCGCCATGCCCACCACGATGGTCCCCAGCACCGCTTGGCCCTGCCCACGCCGCCAAAAATAAAACGCCGCCCCCACCGCCGCCGCGTAAATGCGTGCATCACGCCAGTCGCTGATCAGTGCGCCGTGCTTCATCACGATCTCCGGAATGATGACCGCGCTCAGGGCGGCAATCGGCGCATAGCGCAAGCCCCGGTCGGCCCAGGCAGGGAAGGGCAGTTCTTGGTCCACCATGAAAAAAAAGCATCGCGTGACCACGGTGACGCCACCCAAGCCAGCGATCAACACATAAATCCAAAACTCGCTCACCGGTGCGCCTCCTTGCCCGCCAAGGGGCTGCGCTCAAGCAGCAAACACATGGCCACAGCCGCTGCAATCGCCACCACGATGTTGAGCTTCAATGGCAGGGCATACGCCGCCACGGCGGCAGCACCCGCCACGCCGGCAGACACGCGTCGCAAACGGCTGTCTGAGAGCGAACACATGACGCCGACCAAGGCCAGCACGCCGGCAAAGCCCAGGCCCCAACTGCCAGGGATCTTGCTGGCCATGAACACGCCAATCAAGCTCGATATTTGCCAACCGATCCAATTCAAAAAACAGTTGCCCGACAAATACGCCATCTCGGCGCGCTGGCCTTCGGCGTCTTGCGCGGGTTGGGGGAAGCGCTTGACAAACATCACATAGCTCATGTCGGCGGTGATGTAACCCACGCACATGCGTTGCCAGCGCGGCCAGTTCATGAGGTATTGGCGCAGGTGCATGCTGAACACCACAAAGCGCAAATTGACGCAAAACGCGGTGGCCAACACCACCCCAAATGGCGCACCCGCCGCCAGCATGGGCGTGACCGCGAGTTGCGAGCTGCCCGCGTAGACCAACAGCGTCATGGCGGTGGACACCTCCACGCTCAAACCCGATTGCACCATGGCCACACCGGTCATCAAACCCCAGGCCCAAATGCCCGGCGCGACCGACAAAATATCGCGCATGCCCTCTTTGAACGCCGGGTGTTGGTGATTGGCTGGATCGAAAAACATGTGCGTTCAGTGGCCCAGCACCTGTCCTTGGATGCCTGCGTGGCTGTGCAGGAATTCGGCCGCGCTGATGCGTTTGCCGCCGGGCAACTGCACCTGATGCACCTGCAGCGCACCTTGACCCGCGGCCACCAGCAAACCTTCAGTCGCTGCCAACACGGTGCCCGGTGTGGCGTTGTGGGTGTGGTCCCGTGCAGTGGCCGACCAGATCTTCAACGCTTGGCCTTGCAGCAAGGTGTGTGCGCCTGGGAAGGGGTCAAAAGCCCGCAGGCGCTGCGACAGCACCACGGCGGGCAACTGCCAGTCGATCAAAGCTTCTTCTTTCAAAATTTTGGCGGCATAGGTCACCCCCTCGGTGGCTTGTGGCAAGGCTGTCAAAGCGTGCAACTGCGAGAGGGTTTGAACCACCAACTGACCACCCAGCAAAGCGAGTTTGTCGTGCAGGCTGGCGCTGGTGTCTGTCTCGCTGATGGGCAAGGCGGCGCGCATCAGCACGCCGCCCGTGTCCAAGCCCTGGTCCATTTGCATGATGCACACACCGGTTTCACGGTCACCGGCTTCGATGGCGCGTTGAATCGGCGCTGCACCGCGCCAACGCGGCAGCAAGGAGGCATGGATGTTCAGGCAACCCAGGGGCACGCTGTTCAGGGTCCAGGCGGGCAGCAACAAACCGTAGGCGACCACCACCATCAATTCGGCTTGTGCGTTGGCGATGGCTTGTTGCGCTTGCAAGGCGTCGTCGGGGTGCTTGCCGTCCAAACGCAAGCTGGTGGGTTGGCACACCGGCCAGCCCTGTTGCAGGGCGTATTGTTTGACAGCCGAGGCTTGCAATTTCATGCCGCGCCCGGCAGGACGATCGGGTTGTGTCAACACCAAGGCGATCTCATGACCCGCTGTGTGCAGCGCTGCCAATGCCGTCTGGGCAAACACCGGCGTACCGGCGAACACGATGCGCATCAAGCGCGCTCGGCTTCGCGTTGCGCTTTGAGCAACTTGCCTTTGATGCGCATGCGCTTGAGTGGCGACAGGTATTCGACAAACACCTTGCCCATCAAGTGGTCCATCTCGTGCTGGATGCAGACCGCCATCAAACCTTCGGCTTCGATGATGCGCGATTGGCCATGCTCGTCCAAGGCTTGCACTTTGACTTGGGCCGCGCGTTCGACACCGTCGTAAATGCCAGGCACCGACAAGCAGCCTTCTTCGCCTTTGACCCGTTCGTTGCTCATCCACAGCAACTCGGGGTTGATCAAGACGATGGGGCTGTCGCGGTCTTCCGAGGTGTCCATGACCACCAGACGCTGGTGAAAGTCCACCTGGGTGGCGGCCAAGCCCACGCCCTTGGCGTCGTACATGGTTTCAATCATGTCGGCAGCGAACTGGCGAATCTGGTCGTTCACCTCGGCCACCGGTTTGGCCACGGTGTGCAAACGAGGGTCGGGGAAGCAAAGAATGGGGAGTAAAGCCATGGCGATATTGTCGCTTTTTTCAGCCCGGCGCTTGAGCGCCGCTTGCAAAGAACGCAGGCGGCACTCACCTTTGCGCACGGCTGGTTTGTCTACGCTGTCCCCTCCCGCGAAAAACACGCTGACAGCAACAGACAGATCCACCATGTCCCTTTTCACACCTCAGACCCCTATCGCCGAAATGCCCGACTGGGCGGCTTGGTTGCGTTTGCACATGACGCCCATGCTCGGTCCGCAAACCCTGCGTCGCTTGTTGCAAAGCTTTGGCTCGGCGCAAGCCTTGCTGTCGACTTCCGTGCAGGCTTTGCAAGCGCATGTGAGCGAGGCGCAATCGCGGGCTTTGCAAGTGGCACCGCCCGATTGGATGGGCGCTTGCGAGCGCACCCAGGCCTGGCTGACCCAGTCCACCGACGCGGTGCAGCACGCGGTTTGGACGTGGTGCGACCCGGCCTACCCGCCTGGTTTGCTGGCATTGGACGACCCGCCGCCGTTGGTGTTTGCACAAGGTCAGTTGCACCTGCCTTGTGAGAACAGCATCGCCATCGTCGGCAGTCGCAACCCGACACCGCAGGGGCGTGAGAACGCCAAAGCCTTGGCCCACAGCCTGCACAGGTCGGGGTGTTGCGTGGTGTCGGGTCTGGCCTTGGGGATCGATGGCGCGGCGCACCAAGGGGCTTTGCAAGCCGCGATGCAACAACCCGCAAACGCCTCATGCGCCACAGTCGCAGTGGTGGGCACCGGTTTGGACCAGGTGTATCCACGCGCCCATCAGACATTGGCACGCGAAGTGGCGCTGCATGGCTGGGTGATCAGCGAACTGCCACCGGGCACACCGCCCATGGCGCATCACTTTCCCAGACGCAATCGGCTGATCGCCGGGTTGAGTTCGGGGGTGTTGGTGGTGGAAGCCGCGCTGAAGTCGGGCTCGCTCATCACCGCCGACTTGGCCTTGTCGCAGGGCAAAGAGGTGTTTGCGGTGCCGGGCTCCATCCATTCACCCTTGTCGCGCGGTTGTCATGCTTTGCTTCGACAAGGGGCCAAGTTGGTGGAAACCGCACAAGACGTGTTGGAAGAACTCACCTTGCCGTCGCACACACCTCTGGCGCATCCTTCAACCGAGCACAGCGAGTTGTTGTCACCCGATGAACAAGCCTTGCTGGATGCGCTGGGACACGATCCACAACCTTTGGACATGCTGTTGTTGCGCAGCGGTTTGGCACTGGAACAAGCATTGGCGGGCTTGCATGGTTTGCAACACCGCGCGCAAGTGGCTCTCATGGCGGGCGGTTTTTACCAGCGGGTGAAAGCATGAACTCAAAACAGGTTATATTGCCTGCATGTTCGATGTTCTGGTGTATGTCTACGAGCACTACTGGCGTGGTGAAGCCTGTCCCGAGTTGCCTCTCTTAGGTCGCAAACTCAGCGCAGCCGGCTTTGACGCCGACGAAATTGAACAAGCCTTGGGTTGGTTGGCCGGCCTCAACATCGCGGCGCAAAGCGCCGACATGACCCAATCCAGCGCCCCCAAATCCCATCTCACGCCCGCTTATGTGCAGTCGCCTCACAGCATGCGCATTTATTCCGAAGCCGAGCAGCAGCATGTGGGCGCAGACGGCTTGGGCTTTCTCACCTTCATGGAAGGTGCGGGTGTCTTGTCTGCCCAAATGCGTGAGATCGTGGTCGATCGCGCCATGGCCGTTCCCAACGATCCGGTCAGTTTGGATGATTTGAAAATCATCGTGCTCATGGTGTATTGGAGTGCCGGCATCGAACCCGACGCCTTGGTGCTGGACGAGTTGTGCTACGACAAAGAGGCGCGCATCGCACATTGACCTCTGACCCCACAAAAAAAGGCACCCTCGGGTGCCTTTTTTGCTGGATGACGCGGGCTCAAACCACGGCGCCGGAGTTCGGGTCGCTCGGGTCTTCGACTTCTTTTTTGCCGGCCGTCTTGATCAGGTCTTCGCGGCGAATGCCCAGCCACATGGCGAGGGAAGCGGCCACAAACACCGACGAGTAAATGCCAAACAAGATGCCAATGGTCAGCGCCATGGCGAAGTAATGCAGCGTGGCACCACCAAACAGCAGCATGGACAACACCATCAACTGGGTGCTGCCGTGGGTGATGATGGTGCGGCTGATGGTCGAGGTGATCGCGTTGTCGATGATTTCGACCGTGTTCATCTTGCGAAAGCGGCGGAAGTTCTCGCGCACCCGGTCGAAAATCACCACCGACTCGTTCACCGAATAGCCCAGCACCGCCAGCACCGCGGCCAGCACAGGCAAAGAAAATTCCCACTGGAAATAGGCGAAAAAGCCCAGGATGATGATCACGTCGTGCAAGTTGGCAATGATGCCGGCCACCGCGTATTTCCACTCGAAGCGTATGGACAGGTAAATCATGATGCCCACCACCACGAAGGCCAGGGCTTTCAATCCATCCACCGCCAACTCGTCGCCGACTTGCGGCCCGACGAACTCGGTGCGCTTCAGATCGGCGCTGGGGTCGATTTCTTTCAATGCAGCCAACACCTTGGCGCTTTGTTCACTGGCGTTGCTGCCTTTGGCCGCTGGCATGCGAATCAGCACATCGCGCGCCGAACCAAAGTTTTGCACTTGCACATCGGTCAAGCCCAGCTTGCTGATTTGTTCGCGCACCGGGTCCAAGGCCACAGGCTGGGCAAAGCTGACCTCCATCAAGGTGCCGCCGGTGAATTCCACCGACAAATGCAAACCCTTGCTGAACAAAAAGAAGACAGCGGCAATGAAGGTGATGAAGGAAATGCCGTTGAACACCAAGGCATGGCGCATGAACGGAATGTCTTTTTGGATTTTGAAAAATTCCATGGTCTGCTTTCAGTCGGCTTTGGCTTTGGCGATCACATCGCGGGTGGATTCATCAGGGCGCCAGACGGTGCCAATGGACACGGATTGCAAACGTTTTTGGCGGCCATACCAAAGGTTGACCAAGCCGCGCGAGAAAAACACCGCTGAGAACATGCTGGTCAAAATGCCCAGGCAATGCACCACCGCGAAACCGCGCACCGGGCCGGAGCCAAAGGCCAGCAACGCCAAGCCCGCAATCAAGGTGGTGACGTTGGAGTCCAAGATGGTCGACCAAGCGCGGTCGTAGCCCGTGTGGATGGCGGTTTGCGGGGCCGCGCCGTTGCGCAACTCCTCGCGCACACGCTCGTTGATCAACACGTTGGCGTCGATCGCCATGCCCAGCACCAGGGCCATGGCCGCCATGCCAGGCAAGGTGAGTGTGGCTTGCAACATGGACAACACCGCCACCAACAACAGCAAGTTCACTGCCAGGGCGATGCTGGAGATCACGCCAAAGAGGGCGTAATAAATGCACATGAAGATGGCCACGGCCACAAAGCCCCAGGTCACCGAGTCGAAACCTTTGGCGATGTTTTCAGCGCCCAAGCTGGGGCCGATGGTGCGCTCTTCGATGATGTCCATGGGCGCAGCCAGCGAACCGGCGCGCAGCAACAGAGCCGTGTCCGCCGCTTCAACCGTCGTCATGCGACCCGAAATTTGCACCCGTCCACCGCCAATTTCAGAGCGAATGACTGGGGCCGTCACGACCTCGCCTTTGCCTTTTTCGAACAGCAAAATCGCCATGCGCTTGCCCACGTTTTCACGGGTCACGTCTTTGAAGATGCGCGCGCCTTTGGCGTCCAAGGTGAGATGCACCGCGGCTTCTTGGGTTTGGTTGTCAAAGCCGGGTTGGGCGTCGGTCAGGTTTTCACCGGTCAACAGCACTTGCTTTTTGACCACCACACCTTGGCCATTGCGGTCCAGGTATTTCTCGGTCCCAAACGGCACCATGCCACTGCCCACCTCGGCCAATCGCGCTTCCGAACTGTCGTCGGCCATGCGGATTTCCAAGGTGGCGGTGCGTCCCAATATGTCTTTGGCCTTGGCGGTGTCTTGCACGCCAGGCAGTTGCACCACGATGCGGTCCAGGCCTTGTTGTTGGATGACAGGTTCAGCCACACCCAGTTCGTTGATCCGGTTGTGCAGCGTGGTGATGTTTTGCTTCAACGCTTGTTCTTGCACGCGTTTGGCCGCTTCGGGCTTGAGGTTGGCGCGCAGCACCACGCCATCGCTGGACGGGGTGATGTTGGTCAGCAAATCGGCGAACTGGTCGCGCATGAGCTTTTGGGCAGCTTCAGCGGTTTCTTTGTCGCTGAACGCGATGGTGATGTCTTGTTGCTCGCGTGCAATGCCGCTGTGACGCAGGTTTTTCTCGCGCAAAGCGCTGCGCAAATCGCCGCTCAAGGACTCGGCTTTTTTGGTCAGCGCGGCCTGCATGTCCACTTGCAGCATGAAGTGCACACCACCGCGCAAGTCCAGGCCCAGGTACATGGGCGCTGCATTGATGCTGGCCAGCCATGCAGGGGTGCGCGGAATCAGGTTCAAGGCCACCACGAAACTGGGGTTGTCTGCTTCGGGGTTCAAGGCTTGTTGCACGGCGTCTTTGGCCTTGATTTGCTGGTCGGTGCTTTCAAAGCGCAGCTTGAGCGAATTGGGTTCCAGCGTGACCAAGCTGGGCGACAGATTGGCCGCTTTCAGCGCCTCTTCCACCTTGGTTTGCGTGCCCAAGTCGAGCTTGACGCTGGCGCGCGCGGGCGAAACCTGTACCGCAGGCGCTTCGCCAAAAAAATTGGGCAGTGTGTACAAACTGCCCAGCAAGACCGCGGTCACCAGGACCACGTATTTCCACAATGAATAACGGTTCATATCGAGTTACTTGATCGAGCCCTTGGGCAACACTTGCACGACAGCCGAGCGCTGCATTTGAACGATGACGCCCTGGCCCACTTCGACGCCAATTTGGTTGTCACCCAGTTGCGTGATTTTGCCCAGCAGGCCGCCAGAGGTGACCACTTCATCGCCTTTGGCCAGCGCATCGATCATGGCTTTGAGCTCTTTTTGACGCTTCATTTGGGGGCGAATCATGACGAAATACAGCACCACGAACATCAGCACCAAGGGCAGCATGCTCATGAGCGATGAGCCCAGGTCACCGCCAGCAGCGGCAGCGGGTGCGGTTTGGGCGTAAGCAGAGGACATCAACACAAAAACTCTCCTGAAATAGGCAACCGCGGATTGTATGCCTTGGTTTTTTTCCTCGGCGGGGCAAGGACTTGCCTGCATTTCTCGGGTCGTCATTCGAGCAACCCTCAGTCCTCCAGGCCAACCCTGCCGGGCTCGAACACCGCTCACCGCAGCACAGCTGCGACGTTCGCGGCTGTCCGACCCCGGCATGTTTGGCCAGGTGAAAGATGTTTATAGCGCTGCTGGCACCAAGTGAAGAAATGCATTGCTCCGCGCATTCATACTGATAAGGCCAGATGTACCGTGCTCGACCGCGTAGCGAACGTCGCAGCTTTGCTGCGGTGAGCGGCGGGCGAGTCGGGACATCGGCCAGATAGCAGAGCCTGAAGCCTCGCACAAACAACTCACCCCAAATGCGGCCCAATCAAGCCCGCGATCTCAAACATCCCCACCGAGTCCTTGCCAAACACCGCTTTGAGCTTGGCGTCGGCGTGGATGGTGCGTTTGTCTTTCGGGTCTTGCAGGTTCTGCGCCTTGATGTAATCCCACAGCTTTTTCATCACCTCGGTGCGGGCCACGGCCTCGGGCCCGATGACCGCAGCCAAGGCCGCGCTGGGTGCTTTGCCCTCGGCGGGCTTGCGTGGCTTTTTGGGTTTGGCTTCCTTTTCGGCTTTGGCGGCGGCTTTTTTGGCCGCAGGCGTTTTCTTGCCGGGCATGGTTTTGCCAGCGGCTTTCACCAAGGCGCGGGTGGTGGGCGCGCCGCCTTTTTTCGGGTACTTGCTGGGCTCGAACGCAAAGCTCACCTTGCCGGCCTCGGCGTCGTAGGTGAGGTAGGCCTTGAAAGCGCGGCGGGTGCGCATCGACACAAACTTCTCGAGCAAATCGGTTTTGCCCTCTGCCAGGAGCTTTTTCACCTGGTCGTGCTCGATCACCTGTTGCAAGATGACGCGGCCTGTTTTGAAGTCGCAGCTGGGCGTGGGTTGGGCGTTGGTGGGCACGGCTTTGCTGCACACATAGTTGGCGCCGTGTTCGTGCACCGCTGAGCCGCACTTGGGGCAAGCGCCCAGGTTCTCGGCGTCGCCAAACTCGACAATCTCACCGCTTTCTGCGTTCTTGTCTTCGCCAAAGTCAAACTCCAGCTTCCAGTTCTTTTCTTCTTCGTTGAACTTGAGCGCGATTTCAGCGGTGAAAGGCCACCCGGCTTTGGAGCGAAAGCCCTCCAGCGGACCAATCTTCTTGTCGCGCATGAATTGCTCCACCTCTGCCAATTCAAAGGTGCGGCCCGCCGGTGTTTTGCCAAACGAGAAACCGCAGCCTGGGCCTGTGATCTCGCCGTCGGCATTGGTTTTGGCCACGGCACCAGGCGCGCCGATGCAGCTGTAGCGGCGGTAGTTTTCTTTCACCACGCCCCCACAGTTGGGGCAAGGGGTGGTGAGGGTGGCGTAGTCGCCGGGGATGGTGTCGCGGTCGTATTCCTTGGCTTTTTTCCCCATGCGCCCGGTCATCTCGGCGATGTCTTGCATGAAGGCTTCGCGCGAGAGCAGGCCTTTTTCCATTTGCGACAGCTTGAATTCCCAGTCGCCGGTGAGGTCGGCGCGGGAAAGTTCTTCCACACCCAGGCCGCGCAACAACGTCATCAACTGGAAGGCCTTGGCGGTGGGGATGAGCTCGCGCCCTTCGCGCAACATGTATTTCTCGTTCAACAAACCTTCGATGATGGCCGAGCGGGTGGCTGGCGTGCCCAAACCTTTTTCTTGCATGGCTTCACGCAATTCGTCGTCTTCGACGTTCTTGCCAGCGCTCTCCATCGCACCCAGCAAGGTGGCTTCGGTGAAGCGCGCAGGAGGGCGGGTTTTCAGGCCCTTGGGGTCGGCTTCAGTCACTTGAGGTTGTTCGCCCGCGTTGAGCTTGACCAAGATCTTGCCCGACTCTTTGTCATCGTCCTCGTCGACTTCCTTGCCATAAATGGCTTGCCAACCGGGCTCGACCAACACCCGGCCAGTGGATTTGAAGTGCTGGGTTTGGCCCAATGCCGCCACCTGGCTGATGCGGGTGGTGTCCATGAACTGTGCGGGTGGGTAAAACACCGCGATGAAGCGGCGAACCACAAAGTCGTAGAGCTTTTGCTCGGCGTCCGACAAGCCAC
>JACCEC012305563.1_pt1 | contig 19223 bp, 19 predicted proteins | sample 7450121 | NCBI WGS metagenome assembly JACCEC01 (sample SAMN15323455, study PRJNA562643) | freshwater metagenome | isolation source: river surface water | place: USA:Blue River Watershed | collected 2017-08-18 | reverse complement strand
GTTTCATGGGGACCCCTTGTCTGAAACGGGTGGTTTGCATTTGCCATTGACCCACCGTGTTGACATGCCATTCACGCAACAGCAAATGGTCTGCCGCGATGAGCACCACCTCGCCAAAATCCTGCCCCATGGCCTGACCAACATGCACCTGGCGTATTTGCCCTGCATGCGCCACCAAGGCTTGTGCCGCCCCTGCTTGCTGCAACATGCCCAGCCATCGCAGGTTCGACAAAGGAATGCCCCGCAAAGCACCTGCCGCGGCTTGCTGAGCCGAACGTGGCAAAACCATGCGCAAGCCCTGCTCGTCGAATGGGTTGTGCAACACATCGTCGGTGCTGGTGTTGGGCGGCGGCCAGGACACCTTCAACGCCTCAGACCGCAATGGCCCCCCGGCTTTGTTTGGGAAAGGATGTTGAGAGACAGTGGCAGTTGCGGAGCGCGCGGTCCAAGTGACATTGAGTTGGAGGTGCCCCGTCTCTGGCAAGACGCTCAGTTCGAAAGCGTCGATGGCGTGATGCGGATGACTTTGCGGCAAGCGTTGCCAAGCGGCCTGCACATAGGACCAAGGCCCCACCCACACGGTGCTGTTTTCGTCCAAAGTTGCGGGTGCTTGCAAACCATGCTCGCGAGCCAACAAGACCCAATGCGTGCGGATGCTGCTGTCTTCCCCAGGGGATGGCACGGATTGCCAGGCCGGCAGGTCCAAGCCTGAGGGATGTGCTTGACCTTGCAAAGCGGCCACCATCTGTTGATGCGCTTGCAACTGGGGTTGCAGTTGCGCCATTTGAGACTGCCAAGCGACGGCGTCCTCTTCGGCGGTCCATTGCGATTGCCAAGCCTCTTGTGAATACAGGGCGGAGACACCGGCCGTCAACAACAGGCCCAACAACACCAGCACCAGCGCTTGCGCAGATGCTGGCCATGCATGCAACACATGCCAATGGCTGCGCCATTGCGGCCATGGCGAACGCCAAGCCCGGCTCATGAACCGCCACCAACTTGCTTGGACAAACCAAAGCGGTGTTGCCGTACAGCCCAGCCGTTCATGTCTCGCCAAACCGCAGTCTGCCAATCGCTGCGCTGGGCTTGCAGCGGCTCTTGCCACGCTTGCAAATGCGCGGCGCTGATGGCCCAACCCGTGAGATGCAATTGTTGTTCACGCCACACCATGCGTTCGAGTTGCACACCCCGGGGCGGTGTCTTCATCACCTGATGGAGCACACGCCAAGCTTGCCGCTGGGTCTCTTGCCACTGCAACCATTGGGCCTGAATCCGCAATGCCTCTTGCTGGCGCTTGGCCCACAAGGGCGCGTCCACCAGCGCTGCTTGCATCTGGTCCACCTGGGTTTGCCAAGCTTGGCGTTGTGCTCGTTGCTGCTGCCAAGCTTGGTCCAGTTCATGATCCAAGCCCAGCACGACCAACAGACTGCCCAGCACACACAGCGCCAAACCCCAGCGCCAGCGACGCAGGGCTTGTTGACGCGAGCGTTCGCGCCAAGGCAATAAATTGAATGCACTGGAGTTCATGGCATCACCACCCCCAAGGCCAAGCCACCCAAGACCGCTTGCTGTTGCGCTGTCAGACCAGATTCGGGCAAGGGCAAAGTTGGCGCGCTGGCATGTTGAGCGCAATGGTTTTGCCAACGCACATCGGCCTGCCAAGGGGGTTCAAGCCGCACCAATTGCAAACCAGCAGCGCGGCACCATTGTTCGCAAGCCTGCACCCAGGCACGAGACGTGGCCACCACCTCCACGGTTTGCTGGGGCTGGGCTTGCATCGCGGCTTGCAACCAGGCTGGCCCCCGAGGCTTGGTGGTGTCGGTCTTCGTCGGCTGGGTGAGTTGAAAATCCCAGATCGCTTCACTCACCGGCCAGGGCAAGGCAGAACCGAGTTGGGTTTGAATCTGCGCATGCATTTGTGGGGGCGACAAACCGGGTTCGAGTTGCAAGTTCAGGCGCTGCAGTTGCGACTCGGGCACGGCCAGCGCCAAAGCCTGTGCTTGAAAGCCGCTGCGAAGCCGTGCCATGCGCAACTGGGAGGGATCTGGCCAGGCATGCGCCAAGGCGTGCTGTCGCTCGCGCGCACCCAAGGCTTGCCAATGCCATGCCTGTAGCGTGCAGCCCTGGTTGGGCTGGCCCTGGCTTTGCGACAAACCCAGACCTTGATCGGTCCACAGCAAACCCAAACCTCGGCGCGGGGAACGAGAAAGGTGCAACCATTTCATGCGCTGTTCCTTGTTGAAAGTGGTGATGCACAGGTTGTAAATTCGCCATGCTGATAGTGGTGAAAGCAGCACTGCCGATTTTTTTACAATCTGCTCAACTCCTTCCAACCTGGCCACCCGCGCCAACCCCACCCCATGCCCCCAAACCCACCCCCTGCCGAGCCCAGCAAAGCAGCGTCCAGCGCTTCAGCCGCCAACAATTTGTGGCGGGTGTTGGGCAGTTTTTTCTTGTGGTTCGTGGGCTTGTCCGCTGCGGGTGTCGCTGCGGTGGTGTTGCTCGTGGGTGTGGCCCTGGCCATGGCCTACCCCCAGTTGCCTGATATTTCGGAATTGGCCGATTACCGACCCAAGTTGTCCATGCGGGTGTTTTCAGCTGAAGGCAAGGTGATTGGTGAATTTGGCGAGGAACGGCGCAAACTCATTCCGTTCAAAGACATTCCAGACGTGGTGAAAAACGCGGTGCTCTCCATTGAAGACGCGCGCTTTTACCAGCACGGCGGCGTCGATTACATCGGTTTGGCGCGCGCCAGCTTGGCCAATGTCGGACGCGCCAAAAGCCAAGGCGCGTCCACCATCACCATGCAGGTGGCGCGCAATGTCTACCTGTCCTCAGAAAAAACTTTCACCCGCAAAATTTACGAGTTGCTGCTGACCTACAAGCTCGAACACCTGCTGAGCAAAGACCAGATTTTTGAAATCTATTTGAACCAAATTTTCCTGGGCCACCGTGCTTACGGTTTCGCAGCTGCGGCTGAAACCTATTTTGGCAAACCCATCCAATCGTTGAGCATCGCGGAAGCCGCCATGCTGGCGGGTTTGCCCAAAGCCCCTTCGGCTTACAACCCGATCAACAACCCCAAGCGCGCCCGTTCACGACAGCTCTACATCATCGAGCGCATGCAAGACAACGGTTTCATCACCGCCGAGCAGGCCGTCGCGGCCAAGGCCGAAGAGCTCAAATTTCGTTCTGTCAACACCGCCAACAGCACCCATGCGGAATACGTGGCAGAGATGGCCCGTCAACTCATGTTTGTCCAATATGGCCCTGACATCTACACCCGTGGCTTGAATGTCTACACCACGATCAAGGCCGAGGACCAGGAAGTGGCCTACCAAGCCCTGCGTCGTGGCATCTTGGACTACGAGTTGCGGCAGGTGTACCGGGGGCCTGAAAAATTCATCACCTTGCCCACAGATCCGCGCGAACGCGAGGACGACATTGACGAGGCCCTGATTGAAGCTGGCGACAAGGGCGATTTGCTGGCCGCCGTGGTGCTGGAAGCCGCGCCCAAAAAAGTGCGTGTGATGCGGCAAAACAGTGAAGAACTGGAAATCACAGGTGACGGCTTGAAGCCGGTGCAATCGGGCTTGTCCGACAAAGCTCCACCCCACATCAAACTGCGCCCTGGGGCGGTGGTGCGGGTGAGCAAAACCGCCAAAGGTGAATGGGCGTTGACACAAATGCCCGAGGTCGAGGGCGCGTTTGTGGCGCTCGACCCGCGCGATGGTGCGATCCGCTCCTTGGTGGGTGGCTTTGATTTTGACAAAAACAAATTCAACCACGTGACCCAAGCATGGCGTCAACCCGGCTCGAGTTTCAAGCCCTTCATTTACTCCGCGGCTTTGGAAAAAGGTTTCACACCGACGACCATGGTCAACGACGCGCCCTTGTTCTTTGACGCCAGCGTCACCGGCAGCCAAGCCTGGGAGCCCAAAAATTACGATGGCAAATTCGAAGGTGTGATGCCTTTGAAAACTGCTTTGGCCAAATCCAAAAACATGGTGTCGATCCGCATCTTGCAAGCCGTTGGTCCGCAAAACGCGCAAGAATGGATCAGTCGTTTTGGCTTTGATCCAGACAAACACCCAGCCTACTTGACCATGGCCCTGGGCGCAGGTTCGGTCACCCCCATGCAAGTGGCGCTGGGCTATTCGGTGTTTGCCAACGGTGGTTACCTGGTCAAACCGTATCTGATCACCAAGGTGACCGATCCTTTGGGCAAAGTGCTCTCCAGTTACACCCCGATCGAGTTGGATGAGCGCTCACGCGCCATTGAACCGCGCAATGCCTTTGTCATGAGCCATTTGCTGCAAGAGGTGACCCGCTCTGGCACCGCCGCCAAGGCACAACAGGTGTTGAAGCGGGGAGACATCTACGGCAAAACCGGCACCACCAATGACTCGATGGACGCTTGGTTTGCCGGCTACAACCCCACCCTTGCCGCCGTCACCTGGATTGGCTATGACACCCCTCGCAAACTGGGTGACCGGGAAACCGGGGGTGGTTTGAGCTTGCCGGTGTGGATCAGCTACATGCAACACGCCCTGAAAAACACCCCCATCACTCCGATGTCAGTGCCTTCGGGCGTGATCTATGAATCTAACGATTGGTATTTCCAGGAATACAACCAAAGCGGCGGCGTCTCCAGCCTGGGCTTGGATGGCAAGCCGGCTGACACAGAAACGCAGGACGCGGAAAAGAAAAAAATCCTGGACCTGTTCAAGGAGTGAAGCGCAAGGCCACGCCTGTTTGGGCGCTGGCGTCTTGGCTCAATTGCTGCCAAAACTCCCCTTGGCCTTTGGTGTCTTGCCAATGCTGGCCGTCGAATCGGTAGTGGTAGCCGCCGCTTTTGGCCGCCAACCAAACCTCTTGCAATGGTTTTTGCAAATTCACAATGATTTGGCTGCGGTTGGCGAAAGTCAGGGTGATCATGCCGCCCACCCGTTGGTTGTCGATGTCGTTGTCCGCGTCGTCGTTCAAGCGGTCACAGGCGGCCTCCAAGCTTTGCAACAGGGCTTCGGCGTGGTTCAAAAATTCAAGGTCGGTCATGGTGTCTGGTCGGGTTGAAGGCTGGGCAACGCCATGCGGGGCGGGCCTGGAGGCGCTGGGTACAATTTCAGCAATGAAAAAACAGATTCTAGGCAGCCTGCTGGTCCTGCTCTGCGGCATGGCCATGTTGCTGAGCGGATGTGGGCAAAAAGGTGATTTGTTCATCCCCAACGACCCTGAAGCGAAAGACCGCGCGCAGTTCCCCCAAGTCTTGTTACCCCCCACACCATGACCACACCCACCTTGCCTGGTGCGCCTTTTTTGGCCTACCGTGACAACGCCTTGCACTTGGAAAACCTGTCGCTGCAAGCGCTGGCCCAAACACACGGCACGCCCTTGTTTGTGTATTCCAAGGCGGCCATGTTGGCGGCCTTGTCGGCTTATCAGCGGGCTTTCCAAGGCCGTCAAGCCAAGGTGCACTACGCCATGAAAGCCAATTCTTCGCTGGGCGTGTTGCAGGTGTTTGCCCAAGCCGGGTGCGGTTTTGACATCGTTTCAGGCGGTGAACTGCACCGCGTGCTGGCCGCTGGTGGCCGCGCCCAAGATGTGATTTTTTCGGGCGTGGGCAAAAGCCGCGCCGAAATGCAACTGGCTTTGGAAGCCGGTATCGCCTGCTTCAATGTGGAGAGCGAAGCCGAGTTGGACGTGCTCAACGAAGTGGCGCTGGCTTGCGGCAAAGTGGCCCCCATCAGCATTCGCGTCAACCCCAATGTCGACCCGAAAACGCACCCCTATATTTCCACCGGCCTCAAAGGCAACAAATTTGGCGTGGCGCAAGAACGCACCTTGCAGGCTTATCAACACGCGGCGTCCTTGCCTGGCTTGAAGGTGGTGGGCATTGACTTCCACATTGGTTCGCAAATCACCACCAGCGAACCCTATTTCGATGCCATGGACAAGTTGCTGGATCTGGTGGAGCAGATCGAAGCCGCAGGCATTCCCATCCACCACCTGGATTTTGGGGGTGGCCTGGGCATCGACTACAACGGCGACACGCCGCCAGCCGCCGATGCTTTGTGGGCACAAATGCTGGCCCGCCTGGACGCGCGCGGTTTTGGTGATCGACAACTGATGATCGAACCCGGTCGCTCACTGGTGGGCAACGCCGGGGTGTGCCTGACCGAGGTGCAGTTCATCAAACCTGGCGAGCAAAAGAACTTTTGCATCGTGGACGCCGCCATGAACGATTTGCCCCGACCCGCCATGTACCAAGCGTTTCACCAAATCGTGCCGCTGCAGCCACGTGCCGGTGACGCCACGGTCTATGACGTGGTGGGACCGGTGTGTGAAAGCGGTGACTGGATTGGTCGTGACCGCGCGTTGCTGGTGCAAGCCGGTGACACCCTGGCGGTGTTGTCAGCAGGCGCTTATTGCATGAGCATGGCCAGCAACTACAACACACGTGGTCGACCCGCCGAGGTGTTGGTGGACGGCGCGACGGCACATGTGATTCGCCAACGTGAAACGGTACAAGACCAAATGCGGGGCGAGCAGTTGCGCCCCTGAGTCGGCTCAACGCTGCCGCCACCACCACACGCGCCAAGCCATGAGCGCGCTCAAAAGAGCGGCATACACCCAGACCTCGGCAAAATTGTTTTTGCCCGTGCGCATCCAGAAAAAATGCAGCACTGCCAACAAAGCAACCGCATACACCAAGCGGTGCAACATTTGCCAACGACGCCCGCCCAGCCAACGCAAGGCCAGGTTGTTGGATGTCATGGCCAGCGGCCACATCAACACAAAAGCACTGAAGCCCAACCAAATGAACGGGCGTTTCAGGATGTCGCGCCAGATGTCGTCCAGCACCAAACCTTGGTCGAACCAGGCATAACACAGCAGGTGCAGCAAGGCATAAACAAAGGTAGCGACGCCCACGGTTCGGCGCAGTCGCAGCAAACCTGGCGCTTTCAAAACCACTCGCAATGGGGTGATCGCCAACACCAGGCACAGGCCGCGCAAGGTCCAATCGCCACTTTGGCGGGTCAGGGCTTCCGCGGGATTGGCGCCCAACAAGTCATGGAAGGCGGCGTACACCAACCAGGCCATGGGCCACGCCAACAAGAACATCAACACGGGTTTGGCCCAGGGCGACAGCAAGGCGTTGCGCCAGTTCATGGGTGGTTCAAAAGTTTTTGGCCAGGTCCATGCCCGCGTAAAGCTGGCCCACTTGGGCTTCGTAGCCATTGAACATCTGGGTTTTCAATTTCTTGGCAAACAAGCCGCCTTCGCCAATGCGCCGTTCGCTGGCTTGGCTCCAGCGCGGGTGGTCGACATTCGGGTTCACATTGGAATAAAAACCGTATTCATTGGCTGCCGCTTTGTTCCAAGCGGTCAAGGGCTGCTTGTCGGTGAATCGGATTTTCACAATGCTCTTGGCGTTTTTGAAGCCATATTTCCAGGGCACATTCAAACGCACTGGCGCACCGTTTTGCTTGGGCAGCACCTCGCCATACATGCCAAACGTCAGCAAGGTGAGCGGGTGCATCGCCTCATCCATGCGCAAACCTTCGACATAGGGCCAACTCAACACACGCGAACCCACGTAGGGCATGGTTTTCGGGTCGGCCAAGGTGACAAACTCCACGAACTTGGCGCTGCCCAAAGGCTCGACTTTTTTGATCAACTCCGACAAGGAGTAACCCACCCAAGGCAAGACCATGGACCAGCCTTCGACGCAACGCATGCGGTATATGCGTTCTTCCATGGGGCTGAGTTTGAGCAGGTCTTCTAGATTCATGCGACCCGGTTTTTTCACCAACCCTTCAATCTCAACGCTCCAAGGCGAGGTTTTCAAGGTGTGGGCATTGCGGCCGGGGTCGGATTTGTCGGTGCCGAATTCGTAAAAGTTGTTGTAAGTGGTGGCGTCTTTGTAACTGGTGAGGGACTCGCTGGTCATGGCCCCAGCCAGCTTGGACGGTGTTGCACTCAAGGGTGCCAGCTCCCCTGGGCGCGGCGCATTTTGCGCCCATGCCATCGGGGGTGCAGCAGCAGCCAAGCCCAGCAAACCCAAGCCTTGGAGCAAGGCCCGGCGCTCTTGGTAAACCGCGGAAGGGGTGATGTCGCTGGACTGAGGGTGAATGAAACCATCGCGCTGGGTCTTGATCAACATGGTGCTGGCTCCTGGGAAGGGACAAGAAAAAAGGCTGGCACCAGGCCAGCCTTGGAAGTCGAGTGTCTGGTGACTCAGTTCAAACCGGCCATGTAATCGGCCAGTGCCTTGATTTCACGGTCGTTGAGCTTGGCAGCGACTTGGTTCATTTGCAAGCTGTTTTTGCGCACGCCATCACGGAATTGGGTCAATTGAGAGATGGTGTAGTCCGCGTGTTGGCCGCTCAAACGGGGGTATTGGGCAGGAATGCCAGCGCCGGTGGGGCTGTGGCAGCCAGCACAAGCGGGGACTTGGCGGTCGGCAATGCCGCCGCGGTAGATTTTTTCACCCAAAGTGGCCAGTTCTTTGTCCTTGGCGAAACCGGGCTTGGCCTTGGTGCTGGCGAGGTAAGCCGAGATGTTGCGCATGTCGTCCTCGCTCAAACCAGCCGCGAAACCAGACATGATGGCATTGGCACGCTTGCCGGATTTGAATTCAGCCAGCTGTTTGGCCAAGTATTCGGGGTGTTGTTGGGACAATTTGGGGTAGATCGGCGCGCCAGCATTGCCATCTGCGCCATGGCAGGACGAACAAACGCCGTTGTACAAGGCTGCGCCTTTGGCTGTATCGGCTTTGGGGGGGGCTTTGGGCGCATCGTTGGCATGCGCAGACAAGAAACTGCCGACCAGTGCGACAGACAAGAACAAACGGGCTAGCAAAGTCATGGCAATCTAGTATGAATAAAGTTCAACGCTGATTCTACAATGCACCCCTGCGCTCAGCCTGGGCGCAATTCAGGAATTCCCCCATGGCCACTCCCTCCCCCGTTGTTGATGCGGCGCACGCAGACCGCGTCAAACAAGCCGTGGGCTGGTTGCACACCGCCCGGTTTCTCACCACGGCCGCGCAATTGCACCATTTGCCGGCCTATCAGCAGCCGGAAATTGCGTTCGTGGGCCGCTCCAATGCTGGCAAATCCACCTGCATCAATGTGCTGACCCAACAGCGCCAGTTGGCCTATGCCTCCAAAACGCCAGGCCGCACCCAGCACATCAACCTGTTTGCGCTGGGCCGTCAAAACCAGACCGATGCGGTGCTGGCCGACTTGCCTGGCTATGGCTATGCCGCTGTTCCTAAAGCCGACAAGGTGCGTTGGCAGCGCGTGATGGCCAACTACCTCATGACCCGCGACAACCTCAAAGGCGTGGTCTTGTTGTGCGACCCGCGCCTGGGGGTGACCGAACTCGATGAAATCTTGCTGGAAGTCATTCGTCCCAAGGTGGAAGAAGGGCTGAAATTCATGATGTTGCTGACCAAAGCCGACAAACTCAACCGCGCCGAGGCCGACAAGGCCTTGTCCATCGCCAAGCTGCAATCGGGTGGCGGCCAAGCGCATTTGTTCTCTTCGTTGAAAAAACAAGGTGTGGAAAACGTCAGCCTCCAATTGTGGAACTGGACCCACCCCGAGTCGAGCGACACATGATCCAAGAAAAACGCTTCGAACTGCCGCACGGCATGGGTCTGAACTGCCGTGTGGCAGGCACCGAAGGCCGACCGGTCCTGATGTTTTTGCACGGCTTCCCCGAAGCCGCCTTTGTGTGGGACCCCTTGTTGGCCCATTTCAGTCAAGCGGCCCATGGTGGTTATTTCTGCATCGCTCCACATATGCGCGGCTTTGCCGGCTCGAGCAGCCCCACCGAGGTGGCCGCCTACCGCGCCAAGCATTTGGTGCAAGACATCGCCGCGTTGAAACAGCAGGTTTCGCCGGATCAAGCGTTGGCTGCTTTGGTGGCGCACGACTGGGGGGGTGCGGTGGCTTGGAACCTGGCCAACCAACACCCCGAATGGCTGCACGACCTGGTCATCATCAACTCGCCCCACCCCGGGACTTTTTTGCGCGAGTTGAAACACAGCCCTGCACAACAAGCCGCCAGCGCCTACATGAACTTCTTGATTCGCCCTGATGCCGAAGCACTGTTGGCCGAGGACGACTACCGTCGTTTGTGGGCCTTCTTTGACAACATGGGCGCCAGCCACGGTCCCCACGCCTGGTTGAGCGAGGACGAGAAAAACAAATACCGTGCGGTTTGGAACCAAGGCTTGACGGGGGCCTTGAACTATTACCGTGCATCGCCGCTGCGCCCGCCTCGGCCTGAAGACCCTGCCGCCAGTGCCATTGATTTGCCCGATGCCATGCTGACAATCGACTTGCCGACGTTGGTGATTTGGGGCATGCAAGACATCGCTTTGCCGCCGGGTTTGCTCGATGGCTTAGAGACCTATGTGCCGCACATGGAATTGGCGCGCATCGACGAAGGCACGCATTGGCTGGTGCACGAGCAACCCGCCCGTGTGGCCGAGCTCATTCAGCATTGGCTTGGCCGTAAACCGACCGATCACCCTCAGGCCGGGTCTTGAAGCGTTTGTGCACCCAGTAATACTGGGCTGGCGACAGGCGCACCCAGGCTTCAATGTCTTGGTTCATGCGCAAGGTGTCCGCGGCCAGGTCATGGCTTGGGAAAGCATTCCAGACAGGTCCCATCTCCATCTCATAGCCTTGTGGCGTCAAGCGTGTCACCACGGTGCACACCCGGGCACCTCCCAATTTGGCAAACCGAGGCAGTGAGGTCAGGGTGGCCGCAGGCACCCCAAAAAACCGCGACCACACAGCACCCTCCAATCCGAAATCCATGTCGGGTGAAAAGTGCAAACGCTGCCCTTCTTTCAAAGCTTGCAACAAAGGTTTAGGGCCAGCTTGCCGCGCCACCGATTGCAAACGTCCCGAGCGGTTGCGCCCCTGCATCATCCAATCTTGGGCATGGGGGTCGCTCAACGGCACATAGACACAAGCCATGTGCACCTGCTTGAGCACGGTGAGCGCCACACCACCCGCATCAAGGCCGACAAAATGCGGTGCCAGCATGATCAGGGGCGAGGGGTCTTGCAAAGCATGCCAATCGCCTGCAAAGCGCAGGCGTTGCCGCAACGTGGCCACAGGGGCATGCCACAACCATGCGCGGTCCAACAAAGATTGCGCCACCCAAACGAAGTGCTGTTGCGCCATGTGGCGTTGTTCTGCAACGCTGAGCTCGGGCCAACACAGTGCGATATTGGTCGCCACCACATGCCCACGACGAGCCGAGACCCGAAACAAGAGCTGACCCAGCAACCAACCCATGGCCCTCAGCCAAGACAAGGGCAGCAGCGACATGGCTTGCATGAACCAACGCAAAGGGTTCATGACGTTGTTTCCTGGCGTGGTTGTTTGAAGCGTCCATAGCCCCACAAATACTGTTGTGGGCATTGGCGAATCAAACGCTCCATGGCGCGGTTGAGTTGGGCCACAGCGGCGTTCAAGTCAGGATCGAGGGCATGGCCCAGGGGTTCCACATGGATGCAATAACCTTGACCTCGGGGCAAACGTTCGCCCCAAGCCAGCACCACGGCTGCTTGGGTTTGCAAAGCCAATCGGGCAGCCAAGGTCATGGTGTAGGCGGGACGACCCCACATGTCCGACCAAACACCCATGCCCTCTGGTGGCACTTGGTCGGGCAACAGGCCTATCGCTTCACCACGGCGCAGTGCTTTGAGCAACTGGCGCACACCGTCCATGTTGGTGGGCACCGCTTTCATGTGCTGGCGTTCTCGGGCGTGTCGCAGCAAGTCACGCAACCAGGCCTGTCGCGCTGGGCGGTACAGCACGGTCAAGGGTCCATGGCTGGCCCCAAAGTGGGCCGCACAACTGGGTGCGGTGATTTCAAAACAACCCAGATGCGGGGTGAGGAACACCACGCCCTGGCCTTGTGCGTATGCAGCTTCTATGTGTTGCAAGCCGTTCCATTGCACCGGCATGGGCGCCGCAAACCACACCCGAAAAGACTCCAAGGCCTGACAACCGGCTGCTGCCACTGCCGCACGCACTTGCTCGAAACGGTAACCGGCTTGCGTCGACTGTTCTTTGAAATGACGACGGTAAGTGGGCGACAAGCTCCAAGTCAACCAACCCAGCACCGCACCGACGCGGTGCATCCAAGGCAAGGGCAAAAAGGCCAGCAAGCGCAACAGTGTGGTCATGGAATGAGCAAATACAAAGATGGCATCAGGCCCCGAAAACCCATATGGCTTTGGTTAGAATCTCCATTGTCGCTGAGTTAATGAAGCAACTTGCAGGGCGACAAACTCGCAAGAGTCGGCTGGTTCATCCGCCATCTGCTAAAGCGTTCGCCGAACTTCTTGGTCAGGCAACGCGTCCAACCATTCAAAGGAGTTATACATGGCGAACGATTATTTATTCACATCCGAATCTGTCTCAGAAGGTCACCCCGACAAAGTCGCGGACCAAATTTCTGATGCGATTTTGGATGCCATCTTCAAAGAAGACCCGCGCAGCCGTGTGGCCGCAGAAACACTGACCAACACCGGCTTGGTCGTGCTAGCCGGTGAGATCACCACCAATGCGCATGTCGACTACATCCAAGTGGCCCGCGACACCATCAAGCGCATCGGCTATGACAACACCGAATACGGCATCGATTACAAAGGCTGCGCGGTCATGGTTTGCTATGACAAGCAGTCCAACGACATCGCCCAAGGTGTGGACCACGCGTCGGACGACCACTTGAACACCGGCGCTGGTGACCAGGGTTTGATGTTTGGCTACGCTTGCCAAGAGACGCCCGAGTTGATGCCTGCCCCCATTTATTACGCCCACCGCCTGGTCGAGCGTCAAGCCCATTTGCGTCGCGATGGCCGCCTGCCTTTCCTGCGCCCCGACGCGAAAAGCCAAGTGACCATGCGTTATGTGGACGGTAAGCCCCACAGCATCGATACCGTCGTGTTGTCCACCCAGCACAGCCCTGACCAGTCAGAGAGCCAAACCAAAATGAAGGCCTCTTTCAACGAAGCCATCATCGAAGAAATCATCAAACCTGTATTGCCCAAAGAGTGGCTCAAAGACACCCGTTACCTGATCAACCCCACCGGCCGTTTCGTGGTGGGTGGCCCGCAAGGGGATTGCGGCTTGACCGGTCGCAAAATCATCGTGGACACCTACGGTGGTGCCTGTCCCCACGGTGGCGGCGCTTTCTCTGGCAAAGACCCCTCCAAAGTCGATCGCTCGGCGGCTTATGCAGCGCGTTATGTGGCGAAAAACGTGGTGGCCGCTGGCCTCGCGACCCAGTGTCAAGTGCAAGTGGCCTATGCCATTGGCGTGGCCAAGCCCATGAACATCACGGTCAACACTTACGGCACGGGTGTCATTGCCGACGACAAAATCGCGGCCTTGGTGAACGAACATTTCGACCTGCGTCCCAAGGGCATCATTCAAATGCTCGACCTGTTGCGCCCCATCTACGAAAAAACCGCCTCCTATGGGCACTTTGGCCGCGACGAACCCGAGTTCACTTGGGAACGCACCGACAAAGCGGCTGCCTTGAAAGCGGCGGCAGGCGTCAAATAAACCGTTCGATCGCCAACAAAAAGGGCACCCTGGGGTGCCCTTTTTTCATGGGCCTGCCATGCTGGCAAAGCCCACTGACGGTGAAGCTCAGTTCAGCCCGGCGATGTAATGGGCCAGGTTTTCAATGTCCTCTTCGCTGAGGGTACTGGCCACGCTGGTCATGTTGCCTGCGTCGTTGGTACGGGCTTTGGCCTTGAAATCTTTCATGGTTTTAACCACGTAGTCGTAGTTTTGACCAGCAACTTTGGGGATCTCGTTTTGTCCGACAAATTCACCCAAGTGGCACATGGCGCACAGGGTTTCATCGGCTTTGGCTTGGCCCAGTTTGGCTTTGGCTGGATCAGCCTTGAAATTTTTGCTGGTGAGTTTTTGCTTGGCATAAAACTGTGCCAGTTCATGCATGTCATCGCGGCTCAAGCCTGCGGTCATGGGCGTCATCATGTCGTTGTGGCGGCGGCCTTCTTGGAAATCGCGCAATTGCAAATAGATGTATCGCGCGTTTTGCGCCGCCAGGCTGGGAACGCCAGGCATGGTCGAGTTGCCAGTGGCACCATGACAGCCGGCACAAGCAGCGGCCTTGGCAGGAGCTTCAGCTTGTGAGGCGATGGGCAATGCGAAGAATGCAATGGCCACAAACAGTGAAGAGAGAAGAGAAGAGGGTTTCATAAGGGATCAGGATTCATACATGAAAAAGGCCTGCGGGCACTTGCGTGCCGCACAGGCCTCAGCTGATGACAGCTCAGTCAGCTCAGGGCAGTGCGAACACGACCACAGAGTTGCCGCGCTTGGCGTCAATTTGGTTGTTACCACCGGCAGCCACAGCGATGTACTGCTTGCCACCCACAGAGTAGGAAACGGCTGGGGCATTCACACCGGCACCTGTTTGGTATTCCCACAATTTCTTGCCGTTTTTGGCATCGAATGCGCGGAACAAACCGTTAGCTTCACCGTTGAACACCAAACCGCCTGAAGTGGCCAGCACGCCGCCGATCAGAGGTTGGTCGGTTTCAAATTTCCATGCCACTTTGCCAGTGTCGATGTTGACAGCAGACAAACGACCGGATTGCTTCTCGCTGGGGATGGTCTTGAATGCACCACCCAACCACAGCTTGCCACCAGGGTACTTGGAAGGTTCCACGTGGTAAGTCATGGGCTGCAGCAAGTTGGCGGCATAGGCCATGCGTGTCTCGGGGTTGAAAGCCATGGGGCTCCATTCCACACCGCCGTTGGCACCCAACATCATCTTGGCGCCTTCTTTGGTGGGCAATGTCCACAGGCCGTCTTGCGGCACCATGGCTTCAGAGAAACGAATCAACTCGCCTGTGGCACGGTCGTGCACATAGACGTGGCCGGTTTTGCCAGCGTGGATGGCCACTTTGGTCATCTTGCCGTCTTTGCCCTTGGCTTCAGTCAAGATGACTGGAGACACAGCGTCCAAGTCCCACACGTCATGGGCGATGTACTGATGGTGCCACTTGTACTTGCCGGTGTTCAGGTCCACAGAGACGATGGAGTCGGTATAGAGGTTGTCGCCGGGACGCTCAGCGCCGTACAAGTCGGGTGAGGGGTTGCCCACCACGAAGAAGATGGAGTTGGTTTCCAAATCGACAGCAGGTGCCATCCACACGCCACCACCCAAGGTTTTGTAGAAATCGCCGCCTTGCTTGGCCAATTGCTCTTTCTCGGCGTTGATGTCACGCAGCATGTTGCGGCCGGTGGAATCGTTGACAGCCCAAACACCTTCATGACCTTTTTCAGGAATGGTGTGGAAGGTCCACTGCAATTTGCCGTCTTTGGCGTCAAAAGATTTGACGAAGCCACGGATGCCGTATTCGCCACCGTTGGTGCCGATCAGGACACGACCGTTGACAGCCACTGGCGCCATGGTTTCAGAGTAGCCCAACTCGGGGTCGGCAATTTGTGTTGACCAGTTCAGCTTGCCGGTCTTGGCATCCAACGCCACCAATTTGGCGTCGAGTGTGCCCATGAAAACTTGACCGCCAGAGATGGCCACACCGCGGTTGTTAGGACCGCAGCAATAAGTGGTGACGGGGCCCATTTTGTGTTTGTAATGCCAGAACTGCTCGCCGGTGACAGCGTCGATGGCGTACACATGGTTGTATGAGGTGGTGAGGTACATCACGCCGTCAACCACGATAGGAGCGGTTTGCATGGATTCCAACACTTCGGTTTGGAATGTGAATGCTGGACGCAACTTGCTGACGTTACCCGCGTTGATTTGGTTGTTGGGGTAGTAGCGCGTTTGCGAATAACTCATGTTCGAGTGCAAGAAGTTTGCACCGTCTTTGTCAGCTGCGTTCAGCTGGTTTTGCTGAACTGCAACTGCTTTTTTGACTTCTGCTTGAGCAGAAGCCGCGACCAAAACACCCACTGCGGCGCAGAGGATGGTTTGGGAAATTGTCTTTCCAATTTTTTGCATTTGTGCTCCTTCAGCCTTGCGGCTTTGTTTGTGAAACCGGGCTGAATGCGTTTCAAGAAAATCACGAATCGAATTCAGGTCCCAGAAGTCTGGGGAATTTTTTGACGTTAACCTTGTGCTGTCAGAACACGAATTACCATCAAGGAAAATTTCCCATGACCCATCTTAACCATGCAGTCTTGAATTTCAACTTGGTTCCAACCAAGTCAAGGGAAATCCCTTAAGACTTCAACAGCCTAAGCTTTCTTCTTTCAGAGCCCAATCATGATGTTTACCCTGACCTCTTTTTCGCGTTTGCTAACTATTGCATTCTGTTTTTGGACCTTTTCTGCACAGCCGAGTTGGGCCCAAATGGACCCCAATTTGACGGTGAATGCCCAATTGCTGGTGGCCGCAAGGCAAGCCGACTTGGAAGGCATCAACAAAAGTTTGTCGCGTGGTGCAGCCCCCAACTCACGCAACCGCTCTGGCAAAACAACCTTGTTCATTGGCGTTGAAAAAAACCGCTTGGACATCGTCAAAACCATGATCAACGCAGGCGGCGATGTGAACCTGCCATCGCTGGAAAAAGTCACACCGTTGCTGGCAGCCAGTTACGCTGGACATCCCGAAATCGTGCAACTGCTGATCGAAAAGGGGGCCGATCTGGAAGCGGTCGATCGTTTGAAAAAATCCTCGTTGGTCTATGCGGCCGGCATGGGACACACCCGGGTGACTGAACTGTTGCTGAGCGCTGGTGCCAAGGTCAACGCGGCCTATGTGGACGGACTCACACCCTTGATGTGGGCCGCAGGGCAAGGCCACACGGATGTGGTGAAAGTCCTGCTCGCCAAAGGCGCAGACAAGTCCCTGAAGGATGACCGCGGACTGACCGCACTGGACATGGCTGTCGAAAACAAACACACCGACTTGGCCCAGTTGCTGCAGTGAAGCCCGTCACTGATTGGGCTCGTTGAAACAGCTTTTTTCGACTTCGTCGTACATGGCGGCACGTTGCGTGTCGCTGTGGTAAATCTTCCAAATCTCGTCGGCAATGGCGCGGGTGATGGCCTTGAACTCTGGGTTGCAATGGTGTTTGAGTTGATCCTGGAATGTGGGCTGGCTGCGCCGCCAATGGTTTTCTCGCAAGATAAAGGCGTAATGGGTCAACTCATGACCCACGCCCCAAGTGACCATTTCCTTGGTGTAGTGCTCAATGGTGCGTGGTGCGATGCTGATTTGCATCTCGTAATCGGGGAATTCTCGGGTGGGGTATTGAAAACCCATGCGCGCAAATGGAGGCACATGCCAGTCCAGCACCAACTTGGGCGGCGGCAAATCGGGCGGCGCTTGGGTGGTTTTTTTCACAAACACCCATAGTCGGCTGATGACATCGAAATCGATGTCGGGCGGTGTGTACTCGATGTGCGAAATATCACTTGCAGCCCATGCCTGCCAGGACAGGCACAAACCCACGATTGCAAGTTGACAGCGTTTGAATGACATGGCCCGACCCGGAATGAAAAGTGAAGTTATCACCAAGGCTTGACCGCTCCTGGCTCACCTGCCAATTCCCCCTTTTAACAAGGGGTTTCGCTCAAAAAAACGGCCCCTGCACTGGATGCAGGGGCCGTTTTGACAACCTGTGTCGCTAGTCGGTCAGGCGGCTTGGCGCTCGTCCACCACCCATTTGGCGGCGCTGCCACCAATCATGATTTTGCGCGGCATCTTTTCTTCAGGGATCACGTTTTCCAGTTGAACCACCAGCAAGCCATTGAGCATGTCGGCGGAGCGGACCACCACGGTCTCTGCCAGTGTGAAGTGGTGTGTGAAGTCACGGGTGGCAATGCCTTTGTGCAGGAATTGACCGGGGTTGGTGTTTTTCACTTTGCCGACGATGCTCAGTTTGTTGCCCTCGGCGGTGATGTCGATTTCGTCTTGGCTGAACCCTGCGACAGCCACTTCGATGGCGTAGTCGTGATCATTGCGTTTGACGATGTTGTAGGGTGGGTAAGCCTGTGCGCGACCCGCACCCTCGGTGGATTCGAGTTGTTCGAACGCATCGATCAAGCGTTCAAAACCAACGGAACTGAGCAGTAAATTGCGACCAAATGCATAAGCCATTTTGTGATTTCCTTGTCAAGCGAAGTGGATGAAACATCCAAGCCCCGAAGGCACCTGGATGACTCTCAGTTATGGTGTCGGCTTGCTTTTTCAAGGTCTGCGAGGCAGATACCAACAGATGAACAACATCCGTCATGTGCTTTACCTGCACGGTTTTCGCTCCAGCCCCATGTCTGCCAAAGCCAAGTTTTTGGCCCATTGGTTTCAGCGAAACCAGCCACAAGTGGTTTGGTGCTGCCCCCAACTGCCAGCCTCACCCAGGGACAGTGCCGCGTTGATCCATGCGTTGGTGAGCGACTGGCCTGCACATGAAATGGCGGTGATGGGTTCGTCGTTGGGAGGTTTTTATGCGACCTGGCTGGCTGCCCAAAAACACTGCCAGGCCATGTTGCTCAACCCGGCGGTGCACCCGGCGCGGGATTTGGCCCGGTACATCGGTGAACACCCGGTCTGGCAAAACCCCGATGACCACATCTTCTTTGACCCGTCCTACATTGATGAGTTGAAATCCTTGTATGTGGGAGAGGGTGTGTCTTGGTTGGGCGATGACGAACTGCTCCAAGCGACCCCAGATGCCACCAACATGTTGGCCGTCATCGCCACAGGCGACGAGGTGTTGGATTGGCGAGAGATGTCAACCCGTTATGCCCAGGTCCAGCAGCACCTGATCCAGGGTTCCGACCATGGGCTCAGCGACTTCGAGCGGCATTGGGTCGATCTGCAGCGTTTTTTCGGATTTAATTAGTGATTAAACATTCATTTAACAGCTGTTTGTCATCCTGTTCTTGAAAATCCGGCAATTGCCCGTATCATTAGCAGTCGCAGGCGTCGAGTGCTAACAACACCCAGCCTTGTGTAGGTCAGGCACATGCAGTGCACTTTTTTTGAACAACGTTTCCCTCAGGAGAACCCATGAAACTTCGTCCTTTGCACGATCGTGTGATCGTCAAGCGCATCGAAAGCGAAACCAAAACCGCATCCGGCATCGTCATCCCTGACAACGCCGCGGAAAAGCCCGATCAAGGCGAAATCCTGGCTGTCGGCCCCGGCAAAACCAATGACAAAGGCGAAACCAAAGC
>JACCEC010571197.1_pt1 | contig 19259 bp, 21 predicted proteins | sample 7450121 | NCBI WGS metagenome assembly JACCEC01 (sample SAMN15323455, study PRJNA562643) | freshwater metagenome | isolation source: river surface water | place: USA:Blue River Watershed | collected 2017-08-18 | reverse complement strand
GGTGTGGGGTCGGGGGGTCGGGTCGGGGTGTCGGGTCGGGGTGTCGGGTCGGGGTGTCGGGTCGGGGTGCTGGGTCGTGGTGTCGCGTCGGGGTCCGGTGGTGTCGTCGCTTGCGCTCCTCAACCACCGGCTAATGGGTGCCATGCCTCCGGCATGGGTTTTGGTGCCTATGGCATGGGGGGGTGGGGGGAGAATATGGGGGATTTCCAAATCGGGACGTCCCGTTTGAGGAGGTCGATTAGGTGTTCCAGAAATCGGAGGGCATTGGGGCGGCGTTCGCTTCGGATGCGGATAAAGAGAGACGCATCGCCGGCTTTTACGAAGCCGGTGCGGTGATAGAAATCGAGGCTGAGGATCGGGTATTTCTCGTTGAGGCCGTTGCTGATGCGTTGGATCTCCTGCGTGGCCATGGGAGTGTACGATTCGTAATGTAGGCCCTCTAGCGGGGATCCGGCTTCGGTGTTTCGCACAACGCCGGCAAACTCAATCACGGCTCCGGCGTCACCCTCTGAATGATGGGAGACGGGACGCGGTTCCAAGGGGGCTGAGTCGATTTTAATGAGGATTTCCATGGGTACCTAGGCGACGACTATCCGCCGCTGACGGGGGGGATGATGGCAATCTCGGAGCCTGTCCCGAGTGGAGAATCCCAAGCGGCATATTCGTGGTCGAGGGCGACTCGCATGGAGGAGGTGGGGAGCTCAGGGAGCGTTCTCGCAATGATTTGAGCTAGCGTTTCGCTGGGTTCAGCCTCCACGGTGAGTTCACCAGAGGGAACCCATTTTTTCGCGGCAGAAAAGGCGAGGATTCGGATGGGACGAGTTTTCACGGGGGCTAGGGGAGCGCGTTGAACGCAAGGCCAACGTGGGCAACGATATCGGACGCGGTGAGGGATTCGTTTGAGAGGCCGGAGGGATGTTGGGGAGAGGTGAGCGTTTGAGCGGTTTTACCGCAGAGCCATGCGCCGCAGGCACCCGCCGCAGCGGCTGATAATCCCCGCGCAAGGAAGGCGGCAGCCACGCCACTGAGGACATCCCCCATTCCACCCGAAGCCATTCCAGGGCATCCGGTCGTGTTGTAAAGCGCAGGGCCAGTGGGGGCTTGAACGATGGTGCGTGAACCTTTGAGGAGACAGGTGGCGTTCGTCTTTTGCACCAGCAGCCGAGCGGCTTCGAGGCGTGGAGATTGAGTTGAACCGGGAAGGAGACGCTCCATTTCTCCAGGGTGCGGGGTCAGAAGAATCTCACGATTTTCCGACTGTTCGGACACAGAGCGGATTGCGTGGACGGTGAGATGATTGAGCGCGTCTGCGTCGAGCAGACATGGGCCTGAAAAATGGCGCAGCACGCTGAGGAGTTCATGCGACTGAACTGGGCCGAGGCCGGGGCCGATGACCAGTGCGTCAGCTCGAACATCCCGTACGTCCGAGAGTTTGCGCATCGGGCGAACCATGATGGGAGCCGGGGCTATAGAGGACGCCGCCGGCCAGATGGATTCAGGGACGCAAAGGGTGACTAGGCCGGCTCCGGCGCGGAGGGCTCCGGAAGCGCAAAGGACGGCTGCGCCTGCCATGCCTGCGGATCCCGCGACGACGAGGACACGTCCGGCTTGCCCTTTGTGGAGGTCGAACGAGGAGCGTTGGAGAAAGGAGGCGACGAGTTGATCGGTAATTAGGGCGTCCGAGCGGACAGATTTTCCCGCAAGGGTTGGGGTGTTTGCAGCTTCGGTGAGTGCGGTGAGGGGTAGGAGTTCGAGACGACCGACGTGATTGAGAGCCTCATCCGCGAGGAGGCCGGGTTTTGGGAATCCGATGGTGAGGGTTAGGTCTGCTTCGACGGCGTCGGGAGAGGGGATTCCGGTGTCGGGATGGAGTCCTGACGGCAGGTCTAAAGCGATGGAATGAACCCGGCGCGACTGGCGCAACTGGTTCATGTGGCGGGACAGGCTGGCGTAAGGTGGGGTGAGTGCACCTGAGGAGCCAGTTCCAATGAGGCCGTCGAGGAGAAGAATGGTGCTGGCGCTTGGAAGATTTGCGAGAAGTGGGAGTTGGTGCGCGTGCGAGCAGAGTCCGGCTTCACCGAATTTTTTTCGGGTGAGCGGAGCCCAATCGGATTCCGGGGACGCGGGGATGAGCGAGACGTTCCATCCGCTGACGGCGAGTTCGCGGGCGACCACGAGTGCGTCTCCGCCATTGTGACCTTTTCCGAAGATGGCGAAGGCGTGTCCGGGGGACGGATAGGCCTCGCGGAGTTTGCGAGCGGCGCCTGTGCCGGCCTCCTCCATCAGCGCTTCGGGCGAGGCACCGGATGCGAAAACCGATTGCTCGAGGGCCCGGATTTGGGAGGCGGTCAGAATCATGGGATCGCTTCGGGGCTGAGGCCGAAGAACGATTCGGCGGCACTGGTGGTGTGTCGCGCGAGGTCTTCGAGCGGTTCCGCGCGGAGTTGTGCGATGAACTCGGCAATGAGTCGGGTGTGTGCGGGTTCGCAGCGCTGGCCGCGGTGCGGAACAGGGGCGAGGAATGGGCAGTCCGTTTCGAGAAAAAATGACCCGGCAGGTAATCGTTTCACGGTGTCGTGAACGGTCGTTGCGGTTTTGAAGGTTGTGATGCCGGTGAACGAGACGGCGTGCCCGAGGTCGAGAAGTTGTCGTGCTTGTTCGTAAGTTCCTCCGAAACAGTGATAAACGGCCCGAAGTTTTCCGGTGAACGGGAGCAGCAGTGAGAGTGTGTCGTCCCAAGAATCGCGTTGGTGGACGACCACGTTTTTTTTGTGTGTTACCGCAAGGAGGAGTTGTTGGGTGAAAAAATCGGCCTGACGCGCACGGATGCGGGCTTTCTCGGACGTATCGAGGTGGGATTCGCGGTGGTAGTCGAGTCCGCATTCACCCAGCGCAACCACTTTTGGGTGGTCGAGGAGGGTGGGCAGATGACGCGGTGCGGTGTCATCCTCCTCTGCGACGTAGCAAGGGTGGATTCCAACGGCAGCGAAGAGGTTAGGATGCCGCTCTGCGAGGGCAATGGAACGGAGAGACCCCTCAGCGGAGGTGGAGATTTGCAGAATCCTCCGAACACCAGCTTGGGTAGCTCGTTCGAGAACCGAGGAGAGGTCTTGCTCGAAACGGTCGAAGTCGAGGTGGGCGTGCGTATCGATCAGCATGGAAAAATCACCACTCGACGACGGTGGAGGCCCATGTGAGGCCGCCTCCGAAAACAACCATCAGGATGGTTTCGCCGCGATGCATGCGTCCGGTCCGAGCTGCTTCATCCAGAGCGATTGCGACGGCGGCGGCGCTGGTGTTACCGAATCGGTCGAGATTGATCATGAAACGGTCCATGGAGACGTTCATGCGGGAGGCGATGGCCTCGATGATGCGCAAGTTGGCTTGGTGCGGGATGAAGCAGGCCACGTTTTCGACGGCGACGCCTGCGTGAGCCAGCGCGGTTTGTCCGGCGTTCAGCATCGCGGTGACCGCTTGTTTGTAGGTTTCTTTCCCGTTCATCTGAATGGTGTTCAGGCGTTGGGCAGCGTTTTCTGCGGTTACGGGGAACTTGCAACCGCCGCCGGGGATTTGGAGGATTTCTGCGAATCGGCCGTCGCTTCCGTTAACGGAGGAGAGGATGCCACGGGAGCCGGGGCGATGGCGGAGGACGGCGGCGCCGGCGCCGTCACCGAAGAGCACGCAGGTATTCCGATCGGTCCAGTTGACGATGGTGGACAACTTTTCCGCGCCGATGACGAGGACGGTTTTCATGGCACCAGTGCCGATGAACTGCCGCGCGATTTCGAGCGCGTAGAGGAAGCCTGAGCAAGCGGCGCTGACATCAAAGCAGACAGCTTTGAACGCACCGATGCGGGTTTGGACGAAGCAGGCGGTCGAAGGGAAGAACATGTCGGGCGTGATGGTGGCCACGATAATCATGTCGACCTCTTCGGCGGTGACGTTGGCGTTTTCGAGGGCGGCTTGGGCTGCTTTTGCGGCCATGTCGCTGGTGGTTTCGCCTTCGGCGGCGATTCTGCGTTCGCGAATCCCCGTACGAGTGAGGATCCATTCGTCAGAGGTTTCCACCATTTTTTCGAGGTCTGCGTTACTCAGGACGCGTTCGGGAACGTAGGAGCCAGTGCCGATGATGGAGGCGGAAAGCGGGTTGGTTGCGGACATTCGAGATGGCAGGGTTTAAAGCTGAAGCAGGTACGCGGGAATCGTTTATTCGTCGGAGACAACGACTTCCGCAGCGGTCTCTGGGGATGGAGCGGCGTTCGTGGCGTTGTAGCGTGAGATTTCTTCGATGATGTGTGGGTTCACACCATGACGAACCGTTTCGAATCCGGCTCGGATTGCATTTTTGACGGCGAGCGGGGAACTGCCTCCATGGGCGATGATGCAGGTTCCGTTGACGCCGAGGAGCGGCATGCCGCCGTATTCGTCGGCGTTGGTTTTCTTTTTGATGCTGCGAAAAGCGTCCCGTGCGAGCCACGCGCCAGCCATGCGAACGGGGCTCTTTTTTAGCTCGCTTTTGAGCCAACCGAAGATGGCGTGGGCGACGGCCTCAATCGTTTTCAGCATGACGTTTCCGACGAAGCCATCGCAGACGACAACTTCGACGGGATTTTCGAAAAGGTCGTGTCCCTCGACATTTCCGCGAAAGTTGAGTCCGCTTGCACGAAGGAGTTCAAATGCTTCCCGAGTGAACTCATTGCCTTTCTCATCCTCGGTGCCGATGGAGACGAGGCCGATGGAGGGGTTGGCGTAGCCGAGGACGTGACGGGAGTAGGCGGCGCCCATGATTGCGTTTTGGACTAACTGCCGAGGGGAGGGGTCGGTATTTGCTCCGGCGTCAATCAGAACAAAGTAGTTGGTTTCGGTCGGAATGATGGCGCCGATGGCGGGCCGCTCGATTCCGGGGAGGGTGCGCAACTTGATGTGCGAGGCCGCGACGGCTGCCCCTGTGTGGCCGGCGCTGACAATGGCGTCTGCTTTGCCCGTTTTGACGAGGTCGACGGCACGGCTGACGGAGGAATCGCGCTTTCTTCGGACGGAATCGGTGGCGGCGTCGGACATTTCGACGACTTGGGTGGAGTGGACGATTTCGATTCGGGAATCTTCGAAGTGGTGTTTGCGCAGTTCGGTTTGGATGCGTTCCTGATCGCCAACGAGAAAAAGGGTTTCGAGGGAGGAGCGGTCCCATTCTTTGAGGGCGAGGACAGCGCCCTCAATGAGGTTTTGGGGGGCGAAATCGCCGCCCATGGCATCCAAGGCAATCTTCATCTCTGTTGAGCGTGTGTTGTCTGTCGAAAAGGGGCTTTGCTCTCCAAGGGGAGAGCCTTGTCCGTTGCATAAAGTCGGACGGATGCGGGGGGGTTGGAAAGGTAAATCTGGGTTGGGGTGGCGGGAGGTTCTGGGGGATGCATCGTTTGACAAACGGGGGGGTGGGGTTACGTTGGCGCCCCTCATGGGTGGATTGATTGTCAGACCGCGTTCGCGCATTTTTCACGGGCACGACTGGGTGTATTCCAGCGAAGTGTTGAAGGTGTTTGGGGATCCGGCAGATGGGGACGTGGTTTCTTTGAAGGATGGGCGGGACCGAATGTTGGGGAGCGCGATTTACAATGCGAAGTCCCAGATTGTGGCGCGGCGTTTCAGCAGGCAGCGACAGGACCTGGACTTGGACTTTTTCGAGCGGCGTTTGCGGATGGCGTTAGCGGATCGGAAGCGGTGGGGTGTGGACACGGGGTTGTGCCGGTTGGTTTGGGCGGAAAGTGACGGATTGCCGGGGGTGGTGGTTGATTCGTACGCAGGGGTGTTGGTGTTTCAGACCCTGACGTTGGCGATGGATTTGAGGCGGGAGTTGTTGATTGAGGCGATGCGTCGGGTGTTCGGTCCGGTGACGATTGTGGAGCGCAACGATGCGCCCGTTCGGCGTGCGGAGGGGATGGAGTTGCGAACAGGAGTGGTGTTTGGTCCGGAGCCTGGGGTGACGCAGGTGACGATGGATGGATTGGTTTACGGACTGGACTTGTTGGGGGGGCAGAAGACGGGATTTTATCTGGACCAGCGCGAAGCTTACCGGGCGGTGTCGCGTTACGCTTCGGGTCGTCGGGTACTGGACTGTTTTGCGAATCAGGGTGCGTTTGGGTTGGCGTGTGCGCGTGCGGGGGCGTCGTCTGTTTCGGCAGTGGAGATTAGTGATTCGGCGGTGGAGTCGATTCGGCGGAATGCGTCCGCGAATGGATTGGTCGTGGATGCGGTGGCTGCGAATGTGTTTGATTTTCTGAAGGCTGAGGAGGAGCGGGCGGGGGCGTACGATTTGATTGTTTTGGATCCTCCGTCGTTCACCAAGAGCAAGGGGCGGGTGGAGGATGCGTTGCGCGGGTACAAGGAGATACACTTGCGCGCGTTGAAGTTGCTGAAGCCAGAGGGCATTCTGGCGACGTTCTGCTGCTCGCACCATGTTTCGCGGGAACAGTTTCTCGCGACGGTAGTGGAGGCGTGTGTGGACTCGAAGCGTACGGTTCGTCAACGGGAGTTGCTTGGACACGGTGCGGATCACCCTGTTTTGCCGACGATTCCTGAGAGCGAGTATCTGAAGGGCTTTATTTTCGAGTTGGTGCCGGGGCGATAAGCTTTCTCTGCCGAGAGGGGATGAGCGGTGTGATGAGGAGATTGCGCTCGTCCCATTCAGCGGAGCTAACTGTTTTGGTGGGTTGATCGTCTCTGGTGTCCGGGAGAGCGCGGCTTATCCAATGGAATCCGTCGCGCGAGACGGGGCTGGAATGAGGGCGAGTTTTTTTCTCGAACGTATTTTTCGAGGGGGAAGTGAGCGAAACCGAGGTTGACGATCTGGCGAGAGAGGAGGGAGAGGCCTGCGGGGGGATTCCAGTTGCGGCAGGGGTTCACCAGAACGAGCCGCCCGCCGGGCGTGAGAAAGCGAACGGCCATTTGGAAGAGTGCAGCCATGAGTTCCTGAAGACTTTTTTGTGGAACCCGCTTTCCGAGGGGCGGATTGGTGACGATGAGCGTCAGAGATTGCTCTGGAATTCCCAGATTCGGGACATCTCGGAAATCCGAGCATTCAAAACGGATTTCTGGCGTTGGGCTTGAGTGTCGATGGATGTTGGAGAGGACGGATGAAACGTTTTCACCAGCAACTCGGCATGCGTCTGGGGCGAGGTCGGTCCCTACGACGAGCGCTGGTACGCTTTGAAAAACGCATTCTGCGAGTTCGAGGCCGGATCCGCAAAAGGGGTCCCAGATTCGTTCTCTTTCTTGAAAGGGAGCGGCTCCCACTTGAGCCAGTCTGGCGATCGCAGCTGCAAGAGGAGGGTGCGACGCGGCGGGAACATCGCCTTTGCGGTAAGCAAACCGAGGGTCGGGACGGAACTTCGGAACCAAATCAACGGCTACCAGAGTTGGTGTTTCTCGCACGCGAAGTTCCCAGAGGGCAGCGCGGGGATCATTCAGGAGCTCTGGGCGTTGCGCGTGAACAGCCCCAGCCAGTTGATTTGCGAGGCTTCCCGAGATGCGGCGGGCGGGAAAATCCCAGCGATAGCGGATGGGGCCGTCCGTGAATGTTTGTAGAGTTTCGAACGATTGACGGGAGGCGGCGGCTTTGGCGAGCTCGTCGATGGGTAACGGGGCACCGCGGTGCGGCAGAGCGGGAAGTCTTGCGAGAGGGAAACCGAGACCGCTCCAGCAGCGGAGGCTGAGCAACTCACTGAGAGTGAAGGGAGCCCGCGCAGTCAGCTCCACCCCTGCTGAATCGGAGTTGATTGGGTGGTTTTGGTGTTTCGCTTGTCTTGCATCGAAACTGGCTTTGCATCGGGGGTTTGCCGCTATTTCTTCGCCAAGGATGAACTCAAGACCGCTCCGGCACTCGAGGAGAACGCGGGTGCCGTGGAAGTGGGTGAGCGGCGTCTCCATCGCAAGTTTGCCGGCGCCCGAATCGCGGGCGACGTTCGCCTTCAGTCTTTGTTGAGCGGGTCTCAAATCGGCGGCGGCCGATGCCGCGGTTCGCTGGAGCGTTTGCATTCCCCCGACCCGCTCGAGAGTGCGGGTGACTGCGCGCTGTTCTCGTTCGGAGGCGGGACGCTCCCATAAGCCAAGGAGTGCCGCTTCGTCGTTGTCGTCGGAGCCGAGCTTTGGCAGCGCTTGCACGGCATATCGGCGAACTTTTTCCGCAGGATCCTGAAGGAGGGATCGCACCCAGTTTCGAGCGGTTTTCCTTTGCTCCGAGGAGCCGTGCTGTGCAAACACGACGGCTACTGCACGGACGACCGAGACAGTGCTCAAGCGCTCAGCGGGTGTCGCGAGATTGAAGGCCTTTACGTGGTCCCAGAGTGCATCACAGTCGAGTTGGCTCAGGGCAAGGTAGTGGGCGCGAACGCGCTGATTTGATTCGTTTTTCACGATTGGTCAGTGGATTTTATCGGCTGATGTTGCGGGTAACAGGGAGAATGGACGGAGGAGGATGCTCAAACCGGTGCAGGACGGGTCTCCTATCTCGGGTTCCGCGATTTTCTCGGAGCGTCTTTCGGCGTGATTCGGACGCTCACTGGGCGGTGGTCACTGGCTTCCAACCAGTTGTCCGCTCTCACAATCCATCCTCTTTTTTCAGGAATCTCTGGAAGGAGCGCGAAGCTGGCGAGGAGATAATCAATCCGCGCGTAGGTGTCGGCTGTTTTCCAGTAATGAGTCCAGCGGTCGCCAAGTTGATCTGCGGCAGGGAGTTCAAAGAGTGCATTTTTCCCGCGAAATCGTATCAGCTCTCGAATGGGAGCTGACTCACGGGTGTCGTTGAGATCGCCATACACGAGGAGATTTGTTTCGGGATTTTCGTCGAGGATGGAGTCGAGGTGGTCACGAAGTTTGGCTGATTCGTGGCGGCGCACGACGGATTCATCTTCGGGAACAGGAAGCTTCGACTTGAGGTGGGCTCCGACGAGGCGGAGTTGGTAGGACGGGGTGATTTGGACGGTGACGTCGAGAAATCCCCGTCGGACGGCGAGGGGCTTTGTTCCGAGCATGTATTCACGGAGGGATGCGTCGGTCTTCGTTGCGAAGGGGAACTTGGAGAGTAGAGCGAGGTGGCGGTCAGGGTCGGGGCCGTTGATCCATTCAGCGTGAGGGAGTGAGATGCCGGCGGCGTTGAGGCGGCGTTGGAGATCTTTGAGGGCATTCAGGGAGCCCATTTCGCTGATGCCGAGGAGGTCCGGTTTTATTTGCTCAAGGGTTCGGATCAGGGCGTTGATGGAGGACTCGGATTTTGTGGGATGCCTTGGCGAGGCTTCGACCTCGTAGTTCTGGACATTGAATGTGGTGAAGGTGACCGGTTCCTCGGCGGAGGAGTGCGGTTGAAGAAAGGCAAAAAGGAAAGTGGCGAATCCGCTTATCTGTTTCAGTGTGAGCGTTCTCATATCGGATGGAGAGTCAGGGCTGAAAACGAAAAGCCCCGCTCAAGGCGGGGCTTTGCTGCAAAAACTCTGCGGAAAGTTAAGCGTTCGGTTTGGGTGCCGAATCGCTGACGCTCGTCGGATTTGCAGGAGCTGTAGAAGCTACTGGAGCGGTGCTGGTTGCAGGGGTTGCCGCTGATGGATGGGAATCCCCGTGATGCGGATCCGAGTGATAGGAATGAGAGGTGTCCGTAACGACCGGCCGATTCAGTTCATCATGCAGGGAATCCTTAGCCTTGGAGAACTCTTTGACCGCCTGCCCCATCCCACGAGCAAGTTCAGGAAGTTTCTTCGCGCCGAACAGAAGAAGGATGACAATGAAGATGATGAGCATATCAGGGCCGGCGAAGTTTCCGAGGAGTCCAAACAGGGGAGAAGAGGCCATAGTTTTATTGCTTCGCTGTTTGTAGCACTGGGATGGCCTTGTCGCAACGGACGATTTCCCCCATTGCTGAGTTTCTCTCCCTAAGCATCTTGGGGCTCTAAGTTTTCAGCGCACTTGATTACAGGGCTTGTTCGCGATGCAATCTCGGAATGTTCACGGGCGTTGGCGGAACGGTTTTGGGAATGTCCGAATACTTCGGGCGGCTGGTGTTGTTGGGGAGGGACACGGTGAAGAGTTTTTGGCGCCGTCCGTTTCGCCGAGATTTGTATCTGAGGCAGATAGTGGAGATTGGGGCGCGTTCGCAACTGGTGGTGCTGGTGACGGGGGCGTTTACGGGGGCAGTGTTTGCGGCGCAGACGTTTTTTCAGTTTCACCGTTTGGGGATGGATTCAGCGGTGGGAGCGGTGGTTTCCGTGTCGATGTTTCGCGAGTTGGGGCCTGTTTTGACGGCGTTGATGTTGAGCGGGCGGGTCGGGGCTGCGATTGCGGCCGAGATTGGGACGATGAAGGTCACGGAGCAGGTTGATGCTCTGAGGGCGATGGGGGTTGATCCGGTGGATTATCTGGTGGTTCCAAGGGTGCTGGCTCTGTTGTCGTCGGCTCCGCTCTTGGTTGCGGAGTGTGTCGGGGTGGCGGTGTCGGCGGGCTATCTGGTGGCGGTTCGGGTGTTGGGTGTTTCGCACGCGTACTACGTGACGAACATGCTGAAGTTCACCACGGGGAGAGATATTAAAATGGCTTTGGTGAAGGGTTTGGCATTCGCTTTGGTGATCGGATTTATTGCATGCGATCAAGGGTTGCGGGCGAGGAATGGGGCCGCCGGGGTGGGGCGGGCGCCGACGGAAGCGGTCGTGATTGCCTCGCTGGTCGTTCTTGTCGCCAACTTCTTTTTGTCATTTGCGTTGAACCTCATTTTTCCTGCATGAAAGCACCGTTGGATTTGATGATTTGCGTTCGCGGGGTGACGAAGCGGTTCGGCGATCAGGCGGTGTTACGTGGGCTGGATATGGACATTCCCAGAGGTGGAACGACAGTGGTTTTGGGACGGTCTGGATGTGGAAAGAGTGTCTTGCTCAAGCATTTCATCGGTTTGATGCGGGCGGACTCTGGTCGGATTGAAGTGGACGGGGAGGACGTGTCCGCGATGAGCGAGGAAGATTTCGTTCGGATTCGGCGCAAGGTGGGGATGCTTTTTCAAGGAGCGGCGTTGTTTGACTCGATGAGTGTCGGCGGGAATCTTGCGTTCCCATTGCGCGAGAGCGGGGTGCGCGATGAGGAAGAGATTGGCTTCCGAGTGCGCGAGGCGTTGGAGATGGTGGGTTTGGCGGGAGAAGAGATGAAGATGCCGGACGAGCTCAGCGGAGGGATGCGGAAGCGGGTGGGGCTTGCGCGAACGATTGTGTCTCGTCCAGCGTGTATTCTGTATGACGAGCCAACGACCGGTTTGGACCCGATTGCGACGGATTCCATTAACCATCTGATTCGAAGGCTTCAGGAACGGTTGCGGGTGACATCGGTTGTTGTGACTCACGATATGAGGACCGCGTTTCACACGGCGGATCACCTGGTTTTTTTGCATGAAGGAACGGTGTATGCGCAGGGGAGTCCGGAAGAGGTTCGCGGGTCGAAGGACCCGGTTTTGCGTGATTTCATTGAGGGGCGGAGTCGGGAGGGATAGGTGAGGTAGTGCGCGATTGAAGGGATATCCATGGAAACGAACAAACAGCGTCGGTTGGAAGTATGGGTGGGCGGCTTTTTTTTGACGGGTCTCTCGGTGATTGCCGCGATGGTGATTGTTTTTGGGAAGCGCGGGCAGGGGATGGGGAGTGCCTATGTTTTGAACGTGGTGTTTCCGAATGCGTCGGGGTTGGTGTCGGGAAGTGACGTGATGCTGGCGGGGGCGAAAATTGGATTTGTGGAGGATAATCCGAGGTTGGTTGGGGATTCGTTCAAGGTTGCGGTGAGGGTTAAGGTTCGGGGCGATGTGAAAATTCCACGGCAGTCGAACTTTGTGATCGGAAGTGTTAACTTGCTGGGGGATAAGTATATTGAGGTAACTCCTTCCGAGGGGTTTGACCCGAAGGAGGTGTGGCGTTCGGGAGAGGTGGTGGAGGGGACGAAGCTTGGGGGGTTGGAGGATATGACGCAGAAGGGCTCTCAGGTACTCGCCCAGTTGTCGGAGAGTTTGGCTCACATTCAGACGCTGACGGGGGCGATTAACTCGCGGTTATTGAGTGAGCAGAACTTGGCGTCTTGGGACAAAATGATGGTGAACTTGGGTGAGAGTTCCGAGGACTTCCGCAAGTTAGCTGCGGAGCTCAGTTCGAAGGGGGTAGAGGACATTAATGCGGCGGCTGCGGATTTTCGCAGTGTGGCGAAGAAGGCGAACGCGGCGGCGGATTCCTTGCAAAAAATGATGAAGGAGGCGTCGGAGGGCAAGGGCCCGTTCGCAACGTTGATGAAGGACAAAGAGACTGCTGACAATCTGAAGGCGTTGATTTTGAACCTGAGGCGCTCGGGTGTTTTGTTTTACAAGGACCGTCCGTCAGAGGCGGAGGTTCCGAAGAAGAAGTAGCCGTTTTTTGGCAGGCGGGCTGGCGAGATTTGTTTCGGGTTGCCCTCGGTGGGATGCGGGGGGAAGGTGGCCGTTAAGTTGATGGACGATTTAGAGCGAAAGTTTGGTCGGTACGCGATTCCGCATTTATTGCTGTGGGTAGCGATTTTAAATGGGCTGACGTTTGTGCTTTGCACGTTTAACCCGGGGTTCCGAGACGCGGTGCGTTTGGATCCGGTTGCCTTGATGAGCGGGCAGGTTTGGAGGGTTGTGACCCAAGCGTTTGTTCCGAGCGTCGGAGGAATCCTGCCGGATTGGGTCGCAGTGATTTTTTACCTGATGTTTTTGACGTGGATTGGGGAGGGGTTGGAGCGCGCCATGGGGAGGGTGCGGTTGAATCTTTTCTATGGTTTGGGGCTACTGGCTTCAGCGGCTGGGGCGTTGATTTCCGGCCAGGGAGAGATGGGTTTTTTGCTGAATAACACCCTGATTTTTGCGTTTGCGTTTTTCTACCCGGACATGTCGGTGCTGGCGTTCATGATTATCCCGGTGCGGATTGTGTGGTTGGCTGCTCTGGATGCTCTGTACGTGGTCATCCTGTTTTTTTCTGCGGGTTGGAGGGGGAGGTTGGGAATCTTGGTGGCGATGGCGCATTTTTTCGGGATGTTTGGGCCGGCACTCTGGCGGGGATTTGTCGCATGGAGGCGCAGGGGCGCGGGCGGTCGTGAGACGGGGAGGGCGGAGGTTGTATCGGAGGCTTTTCACTGTTGCTCGCATTGCGGAAGGACGGATCGCACAAACCCTGAGCTGGATTTTCGGGTGGCCGGTGATGGTGCCGAATACTGTGGCGAGCACCTTCCTCGGCGCGGTGGTGGGTCAGTTTCCTGAAAACCTTCTTGATTTCCCACGCTGCTGCAGGATGATTCGCGGCTCACGAAACAAGATACAGGACGATTTATGGCACAGACACAGGAAGCGGTTGCGCTTCAGTTGCACGCGAAGGACACGGGAAGCGCTGACGTACAGGTTGCGTTGTTGACTGCTCGGATTAATCAGTTGACGGAACATCTCAGGACCCATGTGAAGGATCACGCTTCACGTCGTGGTTTGTTGATTATGGTTTCCCGTCGTCGTCGGCTTTTGGATTACCTCAAGCGCACGGCGGCAGATCGTTACAAGTCCGCTCTGGAGAAATTGAATCTCCGCAAGTGAGGGTTGGTTCTGGGAGCGTTCCTCCTGCTGAGTGCCGGTTACGGCTGCAGGAGAAAGCGCTGAGGTTGAAGTTACGGATGTTCGAAATCCGATGAGTTTTGGAAGACGCACCTTGGTGAATCAAGTGTGCGTCTTTCGATTTTTGGTCGACTGAGAAAACCGCAAATCGCGGTGGTTTCAATCGGGCAGAAGGTTCTTTCCACGAGAATAGGATAAATGTTCACGATTCAGTGTTGGCGGTTGAATGCTGCCTCTCGAATCGGTTTTTGCGGACCGTGTGGTTCGCAGGCTGCCTCAGGGCAGGCGTTGGAAGGGGCAAGGTGCAGGTGACTGGTCGCCGGAGATTTTCGCTGGACGGAGCCCCGCGCATTCAGATTGCCACGCGAGAGCGTGTTTCTCGGAGTGTGCGGGGCTACGAGCCAGGAAAAACGGCGAGCGGTTGCCTCAGGTAGAAAAGAAAGAGAGACAGAAAATGAGTACAGTATATCAGGCAACAGCACAGGTTGGGAGCACGTCGGTCACATTCGAGACTGGGCGGATGGCGAAGTTGGCGGACGGGGCGGTGACGGTTCAGTGCGGGGAGACCATCATCCTTGTTTCAGCAGTGTCTGCGACGAAGGTGAAGGATGGGCAGGATTTCTTCCCATTGACGGTGGATTACCGAGAAAAAGCGGCAGCCGTCGGGAAGTTTCCTGGCGGTTATTTCAAGCGCGAGGGGCGTCCCTCGGAGAAAGAAATTCTAACGGCGCGGATGACGGATCGTCCTTTGCGCCCTTTGTTTCCTAAGGGTTATCTCTATGATACGCAGGTCATTTCGGTCTTGTTGTCTGCGGACGGCGAGAATGATCCGGACATGCTCTCGATTAATGGCGCGTCAGCGGCGTTGATGGTATCGGACATCCCATTTGCTGGGCCGGTTGGCGCGGTTCGCGTTGGTCGGGTGGGCGGTCAGTTTGTTGCGAACCCGACGCACACGCAGCGTTTGGACAGCGACTTGGACTTGGTGTACGTGGGGACGCGCAATGAGGTAATCATGATTGAAGGGGCGGCGAATGAGATTCCTGAGGATGAGTTCATTCAGGCGTTGGCGTTTGCCCACCAGCACGCAGTTGCATTGATTGATGCTCAGGTGGCGTTGGCGAGCAAAGCGGGCAAGCCGAAGCGGCAGGCTGAACTGATGCTGGTGAAGGACGAGTTGCTCGAAATTGCCTACGGGGTTGCCGGGGACCGCATTGAGGCAGCGTTGTATCAACCGAGCAAGGTTTTGCGAGGCAAGGCGGTTGACGCGCTGAAGAAGGAAGTCGAGGCGGCGGTGAAGTCCAAGTACCCTGAGGCGACGGGGTTTGAGGTGAGTCAGGCATTCGATTATCTTCAGAAGAAGGCGTTCCGAATTTCCATTTTGGACAAGCAAGTGCGCTGTGATGGGCGCAAGCTTGACGAGTTGAGGTCGTTGGGCGCTGAGATTGGGATGCTGCCGCGCTCTCATGGGTCCGCTTTGTTTCAACGAGGTGAAACACAGGCAGTTGCCCTTGCTACGCTTGCGACGGCAGGCGAGGCGCAGGAACTCGATGGCTACACCGGTGGTGAAAAGTTCAAGCGCTTCATTTTGCATTACAACTTCCCTCCGTTCTCGGTGGGAGAAACGGGCCGCACGGGCAGTCCTGGCCGCCGTGAAATTGGCCACGGAGCTTTGGCGGAACGTTCGATTGCACCAGTGATTCCTTCCGAGGAGGAGTTTCCGTATGCGATTCGGGTTTCCTCCGAGATCATGGAGTCGAATGGTTCGACCTCGATGGCTTCGGTTTGTGGAGGCGTGTTGGCGTTGATGGATGCGGGTGTGCCGTTGCGTCGTCCGGTGGCGGGTATCTCTGTGGGTTTGGTGACGGAGTTTGAGGGGGAGACGATGAAGCGTTATTCGCTCTTGTCGGACATCATTGGATCGGAAGATCACTTCGGCGATATGGACTGCAAGATCTGCGGTACGGAGGTCGGGATTACGGGCTTTCAGTTAGATCTGAAGCTCGCGGGGATTTCGCATGAACTGATGACGCAGGCTGTCCGTCAGGCCAAGGTTCTGCGCACGCAGATTCTGGGGTTCATGGGGGGGGTACTGTCGTCTCCGCGCGCCGAGTTGTCGAAGTGGGCGCCACGGATTGAGTCGCTCCGTATTCCAGTGGATAAGATTGGTCAGCTCATTGGGCCTGGCGGGAAGAATATCAAGGGAATCACGGCTGAGACGGGTTGTGAGATCAACATTGAGGATGACGGGCGGGTGAACGTGTACTCGAACAACCCTGACGGGATGGCTCGTGCTCTTCAGATCATCAAGTCGATGTTCGCAGAGATTGAGGTGGGTGAGACGTACCAAGGGCGTGTGGTTTCGATCAAGGAGTTCGGAGCGTTTGTGGAAGTCATGCCGGGCAAGGACGGGCTCGTCCATGTTTCGGAGTTGGCTGAAGTTCGGGTACGCGCCGTTGAGGATGTGGTGAAAGTTGGCGACGTAATCTGGGTGAAATGCATCGGGATCGACGACAAGGGAAGAGTTAAGCTTTCCCGAAAAGCGGCGATGAAAGAGCGTGACGCCGCAGCGGCAGCACCTGTGCAGGAATAACCTGCTTTGTTAGAGGCCGTCTTCCGACTTGTGCGGAAGACGGTTTTTTTTGTGGCGATGTAGCGTGTGGTAGATTGGCGGGCCCCAGCCAATTTTAAACGCCAACATTTTCTTGATAAGTGTTGTTTTCCGGTTTTTATTTGTCGTTGGGAAAATGAAAAATAATCAGAAAGCCACAATCGGAGAAATGCTTGAGAGATGGGTGCCGGGAGCGAGTTTGATATCACCGCTTCGGATTACTCAGGCGGGACCCGATACCGGACTGGGAGGTTTTATGGTGACCGTGCAATGGGGGGAGCGCTCCTTTCGATTCTCCTGTGGATGCAAGAGCCGGTCGACGCCGCAGGCGATTTATCTTGCTCGGGAGGAAGCTCGAAAGTCATCGAGCAAGGGGGTGTGGCCGCTTGTTTACGTGCCTTACTTGTCGCCGGAGAGATTGGCGGAGTTCGAGCGTTCGGGAGAATCTGCGGTTGATTTGTGCGGCAATGGAGTGGTCCAGATCCCGGAGAAGTTATTTATTTTTCGTGGGGGAGCTCCGAATCGGTTTCGAGATTCTCGACCATTGAATGACCCGTTTTCGGGAAAATCCGCTCTGGTTGGACGTGCGTTTGCGACGCGAGGGCGCTTTGAAAGTTTGAATGGGCTGTTTGAGGCGATTCGGTCGATGGGGGGGCAAATTTCTTTGCCGCAGGTTTCAAAGGCGGCAAGCGCCTTGGTTGAGGAACTGTTGGTGGAAAAGGTCAAAGGCGTGATGCGTGTGGTGGACACCGCTTTACTAATGAAGAGGCTTGCGGAGGGGTGGCGATCCGGAGAGGGCAGGCGCTTACGTGTTTCGGTTGGCTCAGGGGTCGATTGGAGCGAGGCATTAGAGGGGCGCAACGGGCTGAAGTGGGCGGTGAGCGGGATGTTTTCTCTCCGGCGGTACGCCCCGTTTGCGATTGCGGGGGTGCGTACAGTGATGGTTTCGGATTTGGAAGGTGCGGTTAAAGCGTTACGCGGAAGAGTGGCGGAGGAAGATGGTCCGGCAGATCTTGAGTTGGTTGAGCGTGGGACGGATGAGGCGCTGTTTGATGTGCGTTCAGACGATTCAGGGACGGTGTGGTCCGGACCGGTGCAGACGTGGATTGAGCTTCAGGGTGGGCAGGGGCGTTACATGGTTGCGGCTGAGCGAGTGATGCAGTTTATCTGCGAGCATCAATCGCGAGGTCCGGATCAAGAATCTGCGCTGGGTTAGCGTGTTTGATTGCTGAGATGGACTCGTTGCCTGCCGAGGGGCGCGGTTAGATGAACTGAATCTCACCAAACTTCGAGGGAACGTGAAACTGAGCAATTCCCGTCGGACTCCATGCCGTCAGCTCGCGAGGGGCGTTATTTGGTCGGTCGATGCGCGTGAAGTTTACGCGCCACGCGGGTGAATCGCTTGGGGGCGTTGGCAGGTCTGCGAAGGGGATGTCGAACTCCGCGTTCCAGCCCTCGAGGGTTCGAAATACAGCGGAAGTGAATCCCGGTGATTCCCAGCTAAAGTCTTTTCGCGCGCCGTAGCGGGTTCGCCGAATCACGAGTTCGAGATGAGCGTTGAGTGGATTGACCTCAAACTCGTAGTAGACGAAGGAATCGCCGAAGGGATCGATGAAGATTTCCGCGACATCCTCAGTGTAGAGAGGTTGTTTGTGGCCCGTGAGCGTTGCTTTTGGTTCAGGGGTATGTAGTTCGAATAGCGCTCTGAAGGAAGATTTGGTTCGGCCAATGCGAACTGATCCGAGGTTTTTCGGGGGGGCTCCGGAGACATTGTCGACCAGTTGGAGGACTGGGGCGTCCGCCCATGCCGTGTTTGATGGCGAGCCTGTGGGGGGGGGTAAATCAAGGATCGGACAAAACGCCACGGGGTATCCGTTCGATTGTAGGGTCATAGGCAACCGGATTCTCGCAGGAATCGAGTGGCGATTGCGCGGTGACTGATGTGATTCTTCAGTTCGAGAGCGATTTCTGCGAAGGACTGCGAGAAGCCCTCTGGGACGAAGAGGGGGTCATAACCAAATCCTCCGATTCCCGATTCTGCGCGCGCGATGGTCCCTTTGATTTCGCCGCGGAAGGTTAGTGCGGGCTTGCCGGGAAGGATTAATGCGAGGACGCAGACAAAGCGGGCAGAGCGTTCGGAGCAGTTCTCCAAGGAGGCAAGAAGCTTCTCGCGGTTTTGTTGATCCGAGGCATTTGGGCCAGCAAATCGGGCGGTGTGGATTCCTGGAGCTCCGCCGAGTGCATCCACTTCGAGGCCTGAGTCATCAGCCAGCACTGGGATGTCCGATTCTTCAGCTGCTGCGAGAGCTTTGATGAGTGCGTTGGCTTCGAAGGAGTTGCCGGTTTCCTCAGGCGCACTGTGGCTTGGGCGACGCGACAGATCCGAGACGATGAAGTGGTTGCCGAGCAGGGCTTGGATTTCGGCCGTCTTGTGTCGATTGCCGGAGGCAAAGAGCAGGTGAAATCGGTCTGAATCGGGGGTCATTGCCAGGAGATGATGTCGTCCGAGTTGAGGAACGAGCCGTCCTTTGACCCCATTTTTCCGTCCGGTCCGAGGGAGAATACCCCTACGCCCGTCCTGGGCGCTTTGAGGTCAACAAAGTCGGGGTAAAAGCCATCGGTGCCGATGGTATCAAGGGCGTTGCTGTAGTCGGTGTCGAGGGCGATTCCGAATGCCATGCCCCAAGGATCGAGAAGTTTACCGGTTTCGATGTCGATACCACCGCGTGCGCTGGACCCCGTTCCGGTGGCATTTTTGCCTTCGTAGTACACGGTTTTGCGAGGGTTGAGCAGTGCCGTCATTCCACCGGATCCCGAGGTTCCCCCGGTGCCTCCAGACGTCCCCGAGGACGCGCCGCCGGTTCCTCCTGAGGAAGATGTGCCTCCGGCAATTTCCTGGGCTCGGAGCGCGCGAATGATGGCGGAGTTGTCCTCCGAGGGTCGGATGAGGGTGTCTTTACCGGTGCTATATTGACTGGAGGCGGGGTAGCGGGCGTAATCGGTGTAGTAGTTCCGGATGGCGCTTGCGAT
>JACCEC010212357.1_pt1 | contig 19261 bp, 18 predicted proteins | sample 7450121 | NCBI WGS metagenome assembly JACCEC01 (sample SAMN15323455, study PRJNA562643) | freshwater metagenome | isolation source: river surface water | place: USA:Blue River Watershed | collected 2017-08-18 | reverse complement strand
GGGCGGCGCGGAGCTTGGCCTCGTCCTTCACGAGCAGGCCGCGGAGGGCGACGACGTAGATTTTGTCCATGCGGTTGGCGCCGGTGAAGGTGCCGGTGGAGCCGCCGGGCGCCTGGGTCGTGGCCGAGGGGGTGAATTTCTCGACCGCGCGCATGTAGGCCTCGAGCTGCGCGGGGCTGAGTTCGCCGTGGAGCAAGATGGCCGTGTCGACGAGGAGTTTGGGGGAGCCGATCTCCCAGTCCCACCAGTTGTCGTAGATGCGCTTGGTCTCGTTGTAGCGGTTGGCCTGCATCCAATCGAGGGCGGCGAGCAAGTCGGTGCGGAGGGCGGGATTGCCGCGGAGGGAGGAGCCGACGGTGACGTAGCCGAGCGCCATGGCGCGCAGGCGGGAGAAGCAGGTGCTGACGTGCGCGGAGTCGGTGGTGCTGGCGGCGTCGCTCCACAGCGCGGTGCGGCCGGCGGCCTTGTTGAGCGAGGTCCAGTGGGTGTTCGCCGTGTTGGCGAGGCCCGCCACCACGGCGGCGGTGCGGGGGTCGCCGAGGTCGAGGTCAGGGCCGCCGGTGAGGAGATCGAACCATTTGCGGCGAAGGGTATCGAACTCGTCCGCGCGCGCGGGTGCGGCGAACAGCAGGGCGGCGACAGTCAGCAGGACGAGGCGGCGGAAGCAGGCGACGAGGCGGGGCATGGCAGGGGGCGGGCAGCGGGAAAGCGCCGGCCGGCTGCGCGGGTGGCTGCGGGCGGCGAGGGGTGGGGTGAAAGCGGAGCAGGGGTTGCGCGGCGAAAGGCGCGGGGAGAAGCGGGGGTCTCAGTAGAGCAGGTAGTTGGCGCGGTCGGCGCGGAATTTGTCTTCGCCGGCCTTCCAGCCGGCGACGATCTCGGCGGCGGACTTGCCGGCCTGGAGGGCGAGGCGGGTGGCGTCGGTGCCGTTCACCTTGTCGAACATGTCGAATTTTTTCCCGGCCTTCACGGCCTCGGCAAAGACGTCGCGGCCGGTGACGGCCTTGAGGGCCTCAAGGGCGTAGTAGTTGAGCGCGGTGAGCGGGGCGCGGGCCGGATCGGTGAAGTGCAGCTGCACGCCGCCGATGACCTCGTCCTTGTAGGCGGCGTAGTAGGGTTTGTAGGTGAGCGGGCGGAAGACGACGCCGGGCAGGCCGTAGCCGTTGAGTTTCGCGGCGAGGGCGTGCGGATCGAGTTTCGGCAGCGCGATCGTCTGGAACGGCAAGGTGTCGCCGACGCCGGTGCTGACGGAGCCGATCTCGCCGATCATGCCGGTGGCGACCTGGAAAAGGGGCGACTCGGCGTGCGGGATGTGCGGCGAGGCCGGCACCCAGGGCAGGCCGGTGTCGGCCCAGGTCATGTCGCGGCGCCAGCCGCGGAGCGGGACGACGGTGAGCTTGCAGGGCGTTTTGATCCAGCCGCGGGCGTTGAGCATGCGGGCGAGCTCGCCGCAGGTCAGGCCGTAGACGTAGGGAATGTCCCACTGGCTGACGAAGGAGCGGAGTTTTTCCTGTTCCACGAGCGGGCCCTCGATGCGTTGGCCGCCGAGGGGATTGGGCCGGTCGAGCACGATGAACTCGATGCCGGCGGCACCGCAGGCCTCCATTGCGAGGCCCATCGTGCTGATGAAAGTGTAGGAGCGGCTGCCGGTGTCCTGCAGGTCGTAGACGACGGCGTCGAGGCCCTCGAGCATCTTGGGCGTGGGCTTGCGGGTGGCGCCGTAGAGGGAGTGGACGGGCAGGCCGGTGCGGGTGTCGGTGCGGCTCTCGATTTTGTCGCCGGCGGGGACGTCGCCGTAGATGCCGTGCTCGGGGCCGAAGAGGGCGACCAGGCGGACGCCGGGGGCGCGGCGGAGGACCTCGACGGTGGATTCGAGGCGGCGGTTGACGCCGGAAGGATTGGTGATGAGGCCGACGCGCTTGCCGGCGAGGGCCTTGAAGCCGTCGGCCGCGAGCACCTCGCTGCCGAGGAGCACGGGAGCGGCGGGAGCGGCGGGAGCGGACGTGGCGGCGCGGGTGGCCGCCAGACTGAAAGAAAGCAGCAGGAGAACACGAACGAACGACATGACGGCACGATCAGCCGTGCGTCCGGCCGAGGCCAATCGGATTCTGATCGGTTGCGGGCCGGAGCGGTGCCGGCCCGTGCGGAGTGCGCGGGCTTACTCCGGCTTGAGGGCAAGTTCGCGCTCGAGGGCGCGCAGCAGGGCGGTTTGCGACGACGTTTCCGCGACGAAGCGTCCGTCGCGTGCGATCAGGAGCCAGGCGGGATAGACGTTTTTGCCCAAGCTGCGGGAAACCTCGCCGATCGTGCCTTTGCGATCCCACGCAACGCGCCAGGGGAGCTGCTGGGCGTCGACATCGAGGGCGGTGTCGAGCGCGGTGAGCGGCGCATCGCCGGCGCGCCCGGGATCCCCGCCGGTGACCTGGATGATTTCGAGGCCTCGTTTCTGATAGGCGGTGTGCAGGCCGTGCAGGAAGTCGACCTGCTCTTTCCAGGTCAGCGGAACGATGGCCACGAGCACGAGCTTGCCGACGTAGTCCTGGGTGTCGGCGAAGCGACCGTCGAGTGCTGCCAGGCGGAGCCACACCGGCTGGGCCTGGCCGAGCAGGAGTTTCAGACGCCCCTCCGCCATGGTGCGGAGATCGACGTCGCGCCGCGCGTTGCCCGGGTAGCGTTGAATCAGGCCGAGCAGGAAGCGCTGGGCGTGGGCCGGATCCGCCGCGTCAAGCAGCTCGGCGATGGACCGCGCGCCGTTGATCAGATTCAGGCTTTGCGGGAGCTCCCGCTCCCAGCGCTCGAACCAGCCGAGCATCTGGCGGAGCACCGCCTGCCCCTCGGGCGATTTCACGCGACTCTTCCAGCGGACGCCGTTGTTCGTGATCAAGAAGCTAAACGCCGCCGTGCGGGCCCGGGGACTTGCGTCGGGCGCTTCGAGCAACTGTTCCAAGCGTTCCTGCTGCAAGCGCGACCAGGCGGCCATGCGTTCGCGGTCGCGCACGACCTGGGCGACGCCGTTCTCGACGACGGTCCGCTCCCACTGCGGGGTGACCGTCAACATCGTCCATACTTCCCAGCGCAGGGGCTCGTTGGGGTGGTCGGCCCAAAATTTGAGACCGCGCGCATGGAGCTCGAGGCCCTTCGCGACCATCCAGGCGGATTCGTCCTGGGACCGACGGGCGGTTCCCTGCGGGGGTCCGGCTTCTCTGAAGGCCTTCAACGCCAAATATTCCTTTTCGGCGACGGTGGGTTCGGCACCGGCCACTCCGGTGGCCCAGCGGAGCAGGCACAGGCCGATCACGATGACGGCCCGAACGCGCCGAAGGGACAGAGGCTGCGGGATGACTGCCAGATTCGGGGAGGGCGGGGGCAGCGGCGAAAGCAGGGCGAGAACCACGGGGCGGCATCCCGCCTGAGACGGACGGACGAGGCGAGCCGTTTGCGACGGCGAGTCGGGCTGGGGCGGCGGCGCGAGGCGCGGGCTTTCGCGATTGAGCCGTTGGGTTCGCGGCGCTGGACTGCGGTTCTTCTCCTCATGAGTCCGATTTTCCGCCGGCCTTTTTTCTGCGCTGCGGCGCTCGCCGCCCTTCTCGTCTCCGGCTGCGTGTCGCGGCCGGGCACGCCGCTCGCCCGCAAGGGCGACGAGATCGTCGTCGCGGGGCAGTTGTTTCACACCGGCACGCGGGTCGTCACGTGGATGGATCCGCGGGGCTACGACGGCTACCGGGTGGAGCGGCGCTTCGCGCCGGAGGCGGAGAGCTCGTGGGAGAAAACCAAGGACGCGGTGAAGGACATCCGCACGCCCGCGCGCTACAACCTGCGGCGCGACGGGCTGTCGCCGGAGGAGATCGAGCGCGTGCGCGGCGGCGGTTGGGACCTGCCGCTGCTGCAGCGCACGGTCGACCAGTTCGTGCTGCACTACGACGTCGCGGGGGTGAGCAAGACCTGCTTCAAGATCCTCCACGACCTGCGCGGGCTGAGCGTGCACTTCATGCTCGATGTGGACGGGACGATTTACCAGACGGTCGACCTGAAGGAGCGGACCTGGCACGCGACGACCTCCAACGGCCGCTCGATCGGCATCGAGATCGCCAACATGGGGGCGTATCCCCCCGGCGCGCACAAGGCGCTGGAGGAATGGTATCCCCGCGACGAAAAAGGCCCCTACCTCAAGGTGCCCGAGCGGGTCGGCGACCCCATGATCTACACGCCGGACTTCACCGGCCGCCCGGCGCGCCCGGAGCTGGTGCGCGGCACGGTGCAGGGCCGGGAGCTGCTGCAATACGACCTGACGCCGCAGCAATACGCGGCGCTGACCAAGCTCACCGCGGCGCTCTGCAAGGTGTTTCCCAAGCTGACCTGCGACTATCCGCGCGACGCCGCGGGCAAGCTGGTGACGAGCAAGCTGCCGGACGACGAGCTGAAGCGCTACGCCGGCGTGCTCGGCCACTACCACGTGCAGACGAACAAGACCGATCCGGGCCCGGCGCTCGACTGGGACGGCGTGATCGGCGGGGCGCGGCGGATGCTGGGCTTGCCGGCGCTGAAAGCGGGTGCGCCGACGCCGGTGCTCGTGCCCTGGGCCGCGGCGCCCGCGCCGACCGCGCAGTGAAGCCGCGTCCGTCGCGGCGGCCCGGCCCGGCCGCGGGTGAAATCGGGTCTGGAAATCGGCGGCGGAACCGTCGTGGTGTGACGCCGCCATGATCCGCCCCGCCGCCGCCCTGGCCCGCACGCTCTCGCTGCGGGACGTGAAATGGCGCGAGACCTTCCGGCCGCAGCGGAGCGATCCCGACCTGCGCCCGGTGCCGCTGGGGTTCGCCGCTCTGGTGGTGATCGGCGCCTGCCTGCTGATGCTGCCCGCGGCGCATGCGCCCGGGCGCACGCTGGCCTGGATCGACGCGTTCTTCGTGGCGGTGTCGGCGGTGTGCGTGACGGGCCTGTCGCCGGTGAATCCGGCGGAGGTGTTCAGCGGTTTCGGGCAGGCGGTGCTGCTCGCGCTGGTGCAGCTGGGCGGCCTCGGGATCGTGACGGCCAGCCTGGCGCTGGTGATGCTCGGCGGGGAGCGGCTGTCGCTCGCGCACGAAGGGGCGGTGGCGGCGACGATCGGGCGGCTGCAGCGCGCGCGGCCCGCGGAGTTGTTCCGCTTCAGCTGCCTCGTGGTGGCGCTGGTGGAGACGGCGGGGGCGGCGACCCTCTATTGGCGGCTCGATGCGCTCAATCCCGGCGCGGACCCGCTGGCGCTGCTGTGGCAGGCGGTGTTCCATGCGGTGAGCGCGTTCTGCAACGCGGGCTTTTCCATCTTCCCCGAGGGTCTGGTGCGGTGGCGGGGCGACCTGTGGCTGCTCGGGATCGTGGACGTGCTGGTGATCGCGGGCGGCATCGGGCTGCTCTCGCTGATGAACCTGCGGTATTTCTATTTCTGGCGCCGCGATCCGCGGCGGCGGGGGCAACTGACGCTGCAGACCGAGATTTCGGCCGCGGCCACCGTGGTGCTGCTCCTGCTTGCGGCCGCGACGACGCTGGTCTTCGAGTGGGACCGCACGCTGGCGGGCGAGGACGCGGCCCACAAGGCGGCATGGTCGCTGTTCCACGCGGTGTCGCTGCGGACGGCGGGCTTCAACGTGGTGGACGTGGGCGCGATGCACCCGGCGACGCTGCTGCTGGGCCTGGGCTTCATGTTCGTCGGCGGGTCGCCGGGCTCGATGGCCGGCGGAATCAAGACCGTGACGGCGGCGGTGCTGGCGGCGACGGCCTGGGCCGCCCTGACGCGCCGGGAAAACGTGGAACTCTTCCGGCGCCGGATCGACGCGCGCACCTCGGGCATCGCGCTGATGCTCACGCTGCTGGCGGGGGCGACGGTGGCGGCGGGCCTGCTGGCGCTGATGTTCACGGAATTCCATTCGGACTCGGCGCACACGCCCGCCCACTGGCTCGGGCTGGCGTTCGAGGCGGTGTCGGCCTTCGGCACGACGGGCCTGAGCGCGGGGGTGACGCCTCTGCTGACCCCGGCGGGCAAGATGGTGGTGATGGCGCTGATGTTCGCCGGGCGCGTGGGCCCGCTGATGCTGGCCGTCTACCTCGCGCGGCCGGTGAAGAAGTGGCACGTGCGGTATCCGGAGGAGCAGGTGGCCCTCGGCTGATTTTATGGCAAAGCGCATCTTCATCCTCGGCGGCGGTCGGTTCGGCGTGCACCTGGCAACCCGGCTCTCGGAGCTGGGCTGCGAAGTCGTGATCGGGGACAGCGGCGCCGCGCGGGTGAAGGACCTGGCGGACGACGGTTTCCACGTGCTCGAAATGGACGCGAGCGACGAGGACGCGCTGCAGTCGGCGGGCGTGCTCGAGGCCGACGTCGTGGTGGTGGCGATCGGCGACAACATGCAGGGCAGCATCCTCGCGAGCCTGTTGCTCAAGCAGCTCGGGGCGAAACGGGTGGTGGCGCGGGCGCTGGACGTGAAGCACGCGCAGGTGCTGGAGCGGCTCGGGGTCGACGAAGTGGTGCTGCCGAGCCGCGAGGTGGCGCAGCGGCTGGCGGAGTGCCTGCACGAAGGCGTTCCGGGCGGGCGGCAGCCGATCGCGGGCGACTACGTGCTGGCGGAAGTGCGGCTGGGGGCCGCGTTGGACGGCCAGACGCTGGCGCAGGCGCAGCTGCCGCGGAACCACGGGATCACGGCCGTGCTGCTGAAGCGGCCGGCGGGCGGGGGCATCGAGGTCGACGAGGCGCGGGGCGACCTGCGGCTGGCCGCCGGCTGCGAGCTGGTGGTGGTGGGCAAGCGCGAGCGGATCGCGCGGTTCGAGCGGGCCTGCGGCGACGGTCCGGTGGCCAAAGCGGGCTGAGCCAAGGGCCGCCGGCGTTTTCTGACCAAAGCGACAGTCTGCGGGGCTTGGCAGGGGCGAGCCGCGGTCGCCTGATCGGGTCAGGCGACCAAACCCGAACCGTCTCCCCCGGCCAGCCGGTGGTCCGAGGCGGGTGCCGGCCGGAACCGCGTTGCGGGCCCCGCCGGTGCGGTCGTCGCAGGAACGGAGTTCACGTGCGTTGCCGTCGCGGCGGGCGTGGCGACCGGCCGGCCGGCGCGCGGCCGATCGCTCCGGGCCCGCGGAGCGCGCCGCCCAACGAAAGGAAACCATCCCATGCGAATCGAAATTCCCCGCGAGTTTGAGCGCCTCGGCGCCGTGCGCGTCTACGGCCTGCAAAAAGTCTACGAACTCGACGCCGGACCGGAGGCCGTGACCGCCGACCGCGACGACGCGGTCGTGCGCAGCCTGTCGTCCGAATCGATCTACGAGGTGCAGCGGCAGATGGCGATCGTCGTGCCGGTGCGCAGCGAGCGGCTGAAGCTGATCGAAGGCGTGCTGGTCGGCATCCCGAACCCCTGCCTCGTGATCGTCGTGTCGAACAGCCCGCGCGAGCCCACGGACCGCTTTTTCCTCGAGCAGGAGTCGATCGAGAATTTCTGCCGCTTCACGCGCAAGCAGGTGCTGATCGTGCACCAGAAGGACCCGGTCGTGGCGGCGGCGTTCGCGGCCGGCGGCTACGGCGACCTGCTCGACGACGCGGGGCTGGTGCGCAACGGCAAGGCCGAGGGCATGATGATCGGCACGGTGCTCGCGCGCATGATGGGACGGCGCTACGTGGGCTTCGTCGACGCGGACAACTACTTCCCCGGCGCGGTGGCCGAATACGTGCGCGAGTATGCGGCGGGGTTCCTGATGCACGGCGCGGACCACACGGTGGTGCGCATCTCGTGGCACTCGAAGCCGAAGATCGTGGAGCAGTCCCTCTACTTCGCGAAATGGGGCCGCAGCTCGCGGCGCTGCAACCGCGCGATCAACCAGCTGCTGAGCCATTTCACGGGCTTCGAGACGGAGATCGTGAAGACCGGCAACGCCGGCGAGCATGCGCTCAGCCTCGATCTGGCGATGTCGATGCGCTACGCGACCGGCTACGCGGTGGAGCCGTATCACTTCGTCGACCTGCTGGAGGAATACGGCGGCATCGTGCCGAGCGAGCACGGCGACATGCGGCGCCTCGTGCGGGTCTGCCAGATCGAGTCGCGCAATCCCCACCTGCACGCGGACAAGGGCGACGCCCATGTGGCCGACATGATCATCGGCTCGCTGGCGACGATCTTCCACTCGCGGCTTTGCCCGGGCTGGCTGCAGGACGAGATCCTCACGGAGCTGCGGCGCGACGGCTTCCTCAAGGAAGGGCAGTCGATCGCGCCGGTCCGGGTGTATCCGAGCCTGGGGCAGCTGGACGTGGACCGCTTTGCCGCCGTCGCCCAGGAGGTGGTGGAGAGGAGCGTGGGCGCGCGCTTTTTCAACGCGGGCACCCCGGCCGCGCCGGCCGCGGTGCGGGTGCCGGCGCTCGAGGTGCCGGCCGGACCGGACGCCTGAACCCGATCCCGCCGATGACCGGCCGGCCGCCGCTGCTCCTGGTGTTCACCGACCTCGACGGGTCGTTGCTGGATGCGCGCACCTACGGGGCGGAGGCGGCGCGCGGCGCGCTGGCGGCGCTGGGCGCCCGCGGCGTGCCGGTGGTGTTCTGTTCCTCGAAGACGGCGGCCGAACAGCGGGCGCTGCGCGCGGAGCTGGGCCTGCCTCCGGCGCCCTACATCGTGGAAAACGGCGCGGCGGTGCGGATGCCGGCGGAGTGCGGCTGGACGGCGAGCGACTGGCCGTGGACCTCGGTCGGCGACGGCACGCGCGAACGCGTGCGCGTGCTGGGGCGGACCTTCGAGGCGGTGCGCGCGGGGATCGCGCGGGCGGCGCGGGCCAGCGGCGTGCCGGTGACGGGTTACGCGGACCTGACCTTGGCCGAGGTCGCGTTGCGCACGGGCCTGGCGCCGGCGGCGGCGGCGCGGGCCGCGCTGCGCGAGCACAGCGAGACGCTGGTGGATGCGTTTCCGCCGGGAGATTGGATCCGGCTGGAGGCGGCGCTGCAGGCGGAGGGCTTGAGCGGCCGGCATGGCGGGCGTTTCCGCACGGTGGCCGGCATCGAGACGGACAAGGGCCATGCGGTGCGGGTGGTCACGGATGTCTTCCGGGTGGTGGCGGAGGGCGGGCCGGTGCTGACCGTCGGGCTCGGCGACAGCGCCAATGACGAAGGCATGCTGCTGGCGGTGGACCGGCCGTATTTGATTCCGCAGAGCCCGGGCCGCTGGGCGGCGATGGAGATCCCCGGCCTGCGCCGGGTGGCGCAGCCCGGACCGGCCGGCTGGCAGGACGCGGTGATGGAGGTGCTGGCGGAGACGGCGGACGCCCGCGTGCGCGGCGAAGCGATCGCCGGTTGACGGAGGCGTGGAACGGCCGGGACGGCGCCCGCGGTCGGGGCCGACCACAACCGCGGCGGCGGTGCGGGCGAAGAGCGCGGCGCCGAGCCGAGCGGCACCGGGCGTCGCGACCGTGGCGGCGGGTGGGGGCCCGGCGAGCAGTTGGAGATTGCGCCGAAAAGCGGGGCGGAGTCGGGTGCGGGTCCGAAGGCGGCGACCTTTCTCCATGTTCAACTACAGTTTCATCTACGTCGCGGTGTGTGCGCTGATCGGCTACTGGGGGCGCGACCGGAAGTTCGGCTTCTGGGGCTTCTTCGCCGGAGCCCTGCTGCTGACGCCCCTGCTGGGCGTGGTGCTGGTGCTGATCGCGGACAAGCGGGTGCGGCCGCCGGGCGCCTGACTGCCGGCCGGCGATCAACCGGCGACGGCATCGAGGGCGCGGCGCAGGCTGCGGCCTTCGGGCGTAGCGTAGGGTCAGAGGTCGAGGTCGACGTGGTCGCCCATCGTCGCGAGGTTGAAGAGCGCCTGGGCGGCGACTTGCGGGTGGCAGAAGCTGGCGATGTTGGGGCCGGCGGTGCGGTAACCCACGTCCCTGCGGCGCTGCTGGTTGGCGACGAAGGCGCGACGGGTGAACGCGGGAGCCGGGCCAGGGGTATGGGTGGGGCCGCACCGCAAGGGGGCGCCGGTGCGGCGGCGCGAAATGCTAGAGATCGCGGCCGAAGGGGAGCGCGGAGCCGAGCTGCTCCCAGCCCTCGCCCAGCCAGAAGGCGCGGCCGGCCGGGTTGTCGGCGGCGACGAGCAGCAGGGCGCGCGTGAGGCCGGCCGCGCGGAGCTCCTCGAGCGAGCGGCGGACGACGGCGCGACCGAGGCCGCGGCCGCGGTGGGCCGGGTGGACGGCGAGGTGGTAGAGCAGACCGCGCCGGCCGTCGTGTCCGGCCAGCACGGCGGCCACGAGTGCGCCATCGACAAGGGCGACGGTGCTGCACCCGGGATTACGGGCGAGGTAGCGGGCGAGTTCGTCGGGCGCGTCGCCCTCGGCGAGTTCCACGCCGGGGACGGCGGCCCACAGCGCGAGGGCCGTGGGCAGGTCGGCAGACTCGAAGGCGCGGACGATGGCGGACATGGGCGCGAGGCTGGGGCGGCGGGGCGGACGGAGCGACGCGGAAAAAGGCCGCGAGGGGTGCAGCGGGCAACGAGGGCCCGCGAGCGGAGGACCTGGAATCGGCGGCGGGGGCGAACGGCGGCTTGCGCTCGCGGGGGCCGCCCGCGGAGGGTGGGCGGGCGTGAATGCCGCCGAAAAACTCTGCCTCGCCTGCGGGCTGTGCTGCGACGGTTCGCTCTTCGGCCACGTGCGGCTCGGACCGGAGGACGATGCGCGCCGGCTGAAAGCGGCGGGCTTGCCCGTGACGGTGTCGCGCGGCGCGGAGCGGGTGGTGCGGTTTCGCCAGCCCTGCGCGGCGCTGGGTGCGGACTGCCGGTGCGCGGTCTATGCGGAGCGGCCGGGGCAGTGCCGGCGCTTCGAGTGCGGCATCTACAAGGATGCGGTGGCGGGGCGGATCGAATTTCCCGCGGCGTTGCGGCTGGTGAAGAAGGCGCGACGGCAGGCCGACACGGTGCGCGGGCTGTTGCGGGCCCTGGGCGACACGACGGAGGAGCGGTCGCTGGGCGAGCGTTTCCGGCGCGTGCTGCGACGGATGGAGACGGACGGGGGCGATGCGGCGGCGGCGGATGCGTTTGCGGAACTCGGATTGGCGATGCACGCGTTCACGCGGCTGGCGGAGGAGAAGTTTCACACGCGGCCCGGGACGGCATGACGACGCTCGGCATCGATCTCTCGTCGATGCCGCCGGGCACGGCGGCCTGTGCGATCACATGGGGCAAGCGGCGCGCAATGGCGGGTCCGCCGCACTTGGCGTGCGACGATGCCCGGCTCGATGCATTGATCGCGGACGCGGACGTGGTCGGGATCGACGCGCCGCTGGGGTGGCCGGCGCCGTTTGCGGCGGCGGTGGGCGAGTGGACCTTGTCCGAGTGGAACGAGACGATCCGCGACGGGTTGATGCTGCGGGAAACGGACCGGGACATCGCGCGCCGGACGAAGACGCGGCCGCTGAGCGTGTCTTCGGACCGTATCGCGCTGCCGGCGATGCGGGCGATGGCGTTGCTCCGGCGGCACGGCGTGACGGATCGCAGCGGGGACGGGCGTTTTTTCGAGGTGTATCCGGCCGGGAGTCTGGCGGCGTGGGGACTCACGCCGGCGCAGAGCTACAAGCATGCGACGGCGGAGAGCCGCGCGGCGCGGCGGGCGCTGCTGGCGGAGCTGCGGCGGCGGCTGCCGTGGCTCGAGGTCGCGGACGACTACGCGGAGAACACGGATGCGCTCGACGCGTTGCTGGCGGCGCTGAGCGCGCGGGCGGCGGCGCAGGGTTTGTCGGGGCGACCGCGGACGACCGCGCAGGCGGAACGGGCGCGCAGCGAAGGGTGGATCCACGTGGCGGAGCGGTGGCCGACGCTGTAGCGCACGGGCCGCGATCGGCGCAGGCGGAGTCGGCGGGGGCGAGACCGCCGCGGGGGGAGGAAACAGAGGGAATCCGCAGGGGCCTCGCGGGCAAAGACGGGTGGGCGCGGGCGGGAGGCGAGAAAGATGCTATTGACAATGACCGAACAATAGTTGCTAGTAGCAACGACAACAAAAGCCACCCCTTCCGATCAAAACCATGAAAACGTCCTCCTTCCTTGCGGCCCTCCGGGCCCAGCCGCACCTGCCGGTCGAGTTTCGCGCCGGCACCGAAACCTTGCACCCGGGTTACCACCTCACCGAGGTCAAACGCGTCGCCTACGAGACGATGGACTGCGGGGCGATGACGCACCGGTGGGCGGAGTCGCAGTTCGAGCTCTGGGTGCCGGCCAGGGCCGGAGCGATCGCGGAGCGGGACGCGATGACGGCGGCGAAATTCCTGAGAATCGTCGATCGCGTGGAAGCGGAGCTGCCGCTGGCGGACGGCGCCGAGGCGCGGATCTACGCGAGCTTCGGCGAGCAGCCGGCGGTGTTGCACGGCGTCGAGCGCGTGGCGGTCGTCGACGGGCGGCTGCGGGTCGACCTGGTCGCGGATCGGGCGCGCTGCAAAGCGGCGGAGCGCCGGATCGGCGCGCTCACAGGCGGCTGCTGCGGAACGCCGGGGGCTCACGCGGAGCCGGTGGCGGCGGCGACGGGCCCGGAGTGCGGGTGCGAGGCGGCGCCGGCCGAGGGGCGCGCGGCGTGCTGCGTAGGTTGAGCGCAACGGCGGGTTGAGTTCGGCGCGACGCGGCGGTTATCGTCCGGGTCGCGCCCTTTCTTACTTCCATGCCTGTCGCCGCCACCACCGTCCGCAACGCCGATGCCGCGCTCCGTGAGGTCGTGCGCCTGTTTTTGCAGGCGCAGCGGGAGCTGACGGCGTGTTGCGACGAGGCGACGGCGAAGGAGTGCGAGGCGCTCATGCTCATCGCCAAGCAGGAGGGGCTGACCGTGCAGGCGTTTGCGGAGCAGATGGGCCTGGAAAAGACCTGGGCGAGCCGGCTGCTCGTGCGCATGGAGGAAGGCGGGCTGATCAAACGGACCGACAACCCGGCCGACAAACGCAGCCTGCTCGTCGAGCTCACGGCGAAGGGCAGGAGCGAGCAGCGCAAGCTGAGCGAGCGCTTCGACGCGCACGCGACGAGCCTGTTGGGCTGCGTGCCGCCGGCGGAGCGGGCCAACGTCGAGCGCGCGCTCGGTCACCTGCGCGACGCGCTCACGCAGTGCCTGGAAAAGTGCGGCGGGAAGCGGTGCGGGGAGTGACGGTCGTTAGCGTCCCGAAGTGAGCGGTCGAAGGGAAGAGCTGCTGCGCGTTGAACGCGGCGCGCAACGGGCGCGGATGCTTTGACAGCCCGCCCGCTTTTCCCGGAGGAAGGAGCGCCCCGCCTCCGAATCCCCGGCATATCCATTCCATGAAGCTCCGCCGCGTTCGCCTGTTCGCCGTTCTGATGCTCGGCGTTGTTGCCGGCCAACTTCGCGCCGCCCCGGCGTCGCGACCCAACGTGCTGTTCTTCTTCTGCGACGACCAACGCGCCGACACCATCGCCGCGCTGGGGAATCCTTACATCCGCACGCCGAACCTCGATCGTCTGGTCCGTCGGGGCGTCGCCTTCAACCGCGCCTACATGATGGGCGGCATGCAGGGGGCCACGTGCGTGCCGTCGCGCGCGATGCTGCTGAGCGGGCGTTCCCTGTTCCGTGTCGACGAGAAGCTGCTGCGCGACGAGACGTGGCCGGCCGCGTTCGGCCGCGCCGGTTACACCACGCTCGTCAGCGGCAAGTGGCACAACGGCGATCCTTCGATCGCGCGGAGTTTCCAGCGCGGACGCTCGATGCTCGTCGCCGGCATGGCCGACCCGCTGCAGGCCGACCTCAGCCATCTCGGGCCCGACGGCCGGATCACGCCGCCGCAGCGCAGCGCCGCGCACATCTGCTCGGTCTTCGCCGACGAGGCCATCGCGCTCCTGCGGGAGAAGAGCACGTCGCCGTTTTTCTGTTACATCCCCTTCGACGGCCCGCACGACCCGCACGTAGTTCCGCCGGATTTCCCGATCGACTACCGTCCCGAGGATATCCCGCTGCCGCGCAATTTCCTGCCGCAGCACCCGTGGAACAACGGCTGGATGCAGAACCGCGACGAGTCCCTGCTGCCGTGGCCGCGTCCGCCCGCCGAGGTGCGGAAGATGAACGCGGAATACTACCGCTACATCTCCTACCTCGACGCGCAGATCGGCCGTGTTCTCGATGCCCTCGACGCATCGCCGCACGCCGCGAACACCTACATCGTCTTTGCCGCCGATTCCGGCGTCGCCCGCGGCAGCCACGGCCTCATCGGCAAACAGAACATGTATGAGCACTCGATGCGCGTGCCGCTGATCGTCGCGGGCCCCGGTCTCGCGCAGAACCGCACCACCGAGGCCATGTGCTACCTCTTCGACGTGCTGCCCACCCTCGGCGCGCTCTGCGGGGTCAAGGCCCCCGCGACGAGCGAGGGCCTCGACTTTTCCCCTGTCCTGCGCGATCCGGCACGGCCGGCCCGCTCGCAGCTCATGTTCGCCTTTCGCGATATTCAGCGCGCCTACCGTGACGACCGTTGGAAGCTCATCCGGTATCCGCAGGTCGATCGCACGCAGCTCTTCGATCTGCAGGCGGATCCCGACGAGATCACCGACCTCGCCGAACGCCCCGAGCACGCCGAGCGCGTCGCCACCCTGGCCGCGCGGCTTCTTGCCGAAATGAAGCGTTGGGAGGATCCGCTGCCGGCGCTGACCGTCGCGCGGCCGCAGTCCGCCGCGTGGGAGCCCTCCGATACCCCCACGACCAAGAAGGGGAAAAAGAAGTCCGGTTGATGGACGCTTGCGGCAGTGCGGGCGTTCGGGTGGTGGCGCGTTGAGGTCGGGTTGCCCGGAACCGAGGGCCGGGGGCGGTGAGCCCGGCCGGAAGGCCGCGGCCGCTACCCGCCGACGCGGTCGAGGGCGGCCTTGATCGCGTGGAGGTAGTTGGGGTGCCAGAGTTCGTGCTCGGCGTCGGGGACGACGGTGTAGGTGGGCTGACGGTAGAAATCGCGGACGGCGGTGGCGCGGCGGTGCATTTGCTCGTCCTCGAGGGCGCCTACGAGCACGTCGGCAGGGGTGGCGGCGTTGCCGGCGCGGTAGGAGATCATCCAGCGCTCCGGCTCGTCGTCGTCTTCCAGAAAGAACGGCGAGATCGAGCCGAGGATCAGGTGGCGGGCGCGCAGCGCGCCGAGGTGCGAGTAGAGGGCGCCCAGGGAAAACCCCATCACGATCTTGCCGGCCGTCTGCGCGTCGACTTGGGGGAAGTGCGTGGTCGAGCCGAAGGGCGGCTGGGGGCCGGTCCAGTCGAGACGAACAAATTCCGTCTCCCAGCCCGCGGCGTGGACGAAATCGACGAAGGGTTTGAAGCGGCGCTCGGCGCCCGGCATCGGCGGGACAATGGTCAGCATCGGCATGGGCGCGGAAATTGGCGGGAGGCGCGGTCGGGGCAAGGCGCGCGGTGCGGCGTTCGGTCGACCGGGGCGCCGTCTACTGGAGGGATCGGCTGCGGCGGCAGGATCGAGGATCCTGGTCGGGTGTCCGACGGAGCGGTGGGCGGGCACGCCGCCGGCTTTCTGGCGGTGGAATGCTTCGCCGGAAGCGGGCGCAAAAAAGCCGCGCCCGGAAAGGCGCGGCTTGGAGAGAGAGTCGGGACAGCGGGCGCCGGAGGCGGCGCTTACTTGATCTCGAGCTGCGGACGGCCCTTCTCGGGCCAGTCGATGTGGAAGAACTTCCCGCGCGGCTTGTCGGTGCGTTCGTAGGTGTGGGCGCCGAAGTAGTCGCGCTGACCCTGGAGCAAGTTGGCCGGGAGGCGGGCCGAGCGGTAGCTGTCGTAGTAGGCGAGGGCCGACGAGAAGGTGGGCGCCGCGACGCCGCACTCGGCGGCGAGGGCGACGACCTTGCGCCAGTTTTCCTGCGCCTGCTTCACCGTCTTGTTGAAATACGGGTCGAGGAGCAGGTTCGCGAGGTTCGGGTTACGCTGGTAGGCCTCGGTGATCTTCTGGAGGAAGACCGCGCGGATGATACAGCCGCCGCGCCAGATCTGGGCGATCTCGCCGAAGTTGAGCGTCCACTTGTATTCCTTCTGCGCCTCGCGCATGAGCTGGAAGCCCTGGGCGTAGGAGCAGATCTTGGAGCAGTAGAGGGCGTCGTGGATGGCGGCGATGAGCGCCTTCTTGGAGCCTTTGTATTTCTTGGACGGGCCCTTGAGGATCTTGGAGGCGGCGACGCGCTCTTCCTTCACGGCGCTGATGCAGCGGGCGAAGACGGACTCGGCGATCGTCGGGGCGGGGACGCCCATGTCGAGGGCGTTGACGGAGGTCCATTTGCCGGTGCCCTTCTGGCCGGCGGTGGCGAGGCTGACGTCGACGATGGGTTTCTTGGTGACCGGGTCCTTCTGCTTGAGGATGTCGGCGGTGATCTCGATGAGGAAGGAGCCGAGCATGCCCTGGTTCCACTCGGCGAAGATGGCGCCCATCTCGGGGGCCTTGAGCTTCAGCAGACCCTGCATGAGGGCGTAGGCCTCACAGATCATCTGCATGTCGCCATACTCGATGCCGTTGTGGACCATCTTCACGTAGTGGCCGGCGCCGTTTTCACCGATGTAGGTGGCGCAGGGGACGCCGCCGACGATGGGCTTGCCGGGGGCGGCGCCGACGAGCGGGCGGCCGGTCTTGGCGTCGACCTTGGCGGCGACGGCGTTCCAGATGGGCTCGAGTTCCTTGTAGGCGGCGGGGTCGCCGCCGGGCATGAGGGCGGGGCCGAAGCGGGCGCCTTCTTCACCGCCGGAGACGCCGGAGCCGATGAAGCGGAAACCCTTTTCGCGGAGCGCCTTTTCGCGGCGGATGGTGTCGGTCCAGAGGGCGTTGCCGCCGTCGATGATGATGTCGCCCGGCTCGAAGACGGAGACGAGGCCGTCGATCACGGCGTCGGTGGCCTTGCCGGCCTGGACGAGAATGATGGCCTTGCGGGGCTTGGAGAGGGACGCGGCGAACTCTTGGAGCGTCTTGGTGCCGACGAGGCCGCCCGGGGTGTTGGGGTTTTCGGCGACGAACTGCTCGGTCTTCTCGACCGTGCGGTTGTAGACCGAGATTTTGAAGCCGTGGTCGGCGATGTTGAGCGCGAGGTTCTGACCCATAACGGCGAGGCCGATGAGTCCGATGTCGGAGTGCGTTTTAGCCATGGCGAGGAAGTCGGGTGGAGGGACCACTCCTAGGCGAAGGGGCGGGAAAACCAACCCGATTCTCGCGGCGGGGATACTTATGACGGGCGGGAGGGGGCCGGTGCGTCCGGCGGCGGAGGACGCCGCGCGGGCGCGTCGGGGCCGGGGGTGGAGCCGGCGCGGCCGACGATGCGGGGTCGGCCGTGGCGCGGGGATTTCAGGCCTTGCCCTTGGTGGGGAAGAACATGGCGAGCCACTGGACGGCCGGGGTGGCCCACTTGGGTTCGTTGCGTTCGTAGACCCAGTTGAAGCCGACCATCGTCGTCACGAGAAACACACCGACGGTGAGGAAGACCTTGTCGACCTTGGCGACCTTGCGCACGACGATGATGGCGCCGATCAGAATCCCGAGGCACAGGGCGATGCGCCACCAGAAGTCCGACGGAATCTGTTGGAGGCGTTGGAGGGCGTTGGGCGTCGGTGAGGTGCCCGTCGCGGCCAGGGCAGCTAACGTGTGCATGGCTCCGGCGTAGGGCCGCGGGGTGGCGATTCGAGGGGGAACGTGGCCGGGGCGGAGATTGACGGAGTTTTGGCAGTTGGGGGGCGGGTGGCGCGCCGTGACCGGCGGTCAGGGGAGACACGAAGGTGGCGGAGCGGACAAAGGGGCAGGCGGACCGGGATGTTGGCGCGGGGTCGGGAAAAGAAACAGCCGCGGGCGACGGGCGCCCGCGGCTGGGTTGGGTTGCGGAAACGACGGGACGTGAACTCAGGGCAGCACGGACACCATCGCGGGCATGCGGCCGATCTCGATGGCGTAGGTGGGCTTGAGCTTCAGACGGTCGTGCAGGCCATTGAGCCAGCCGGTGCGCTTGGTGACGTAGTCGGAGGTCGGGAGGCTCCAGGTGACGCCGACGATGGCGAAGTTGGCGTCGACCAGCACGCCGATGGTGCCGGTGCCGAGGCCGGGGAGGTGGGTATCGACGCCGTTTACCGGGACGAGGCGGGAGTCGGCCGTGTGGAGGCTGGACGAGCTGTCGAGGATCTCGACCTCGTAGTAGGTGGTGCCGGCGAACTCGGGTTTGGCGGCGCTGTGGCCGGACGGGTAGGGCTTGGCGGAGTTCATCCGGACCGAGACGATGAGCATGGCATGGTCTTTGTCGTCGGAGCCGACCTGGGCCCAGAGGAGGACGTCGCCGGGCTGGGCTTGGTCGAGGCGCGAGACCTTCGAGGCGAAGCCCTGGCCGGCGTTGAGCAGGGCGATCATCTGGTAGGGCGCGGGGCTGGCGGAGGTCTTGGTCACGCCGGTGAGCGGGTCGGTGAAGGTGTAGGCGCTCCAGCTGAAGTTGTAGACGGCCTTGAGCAGGTGGGTGACGAAGGGGGCGCAGCGGGTGTTGTTGCCGGGGCGGATGCCGTTGGCGGCGTCGAGGAAGCGGATGTAGGAGGCATCCGTGGAGCTGTTCCAGCTGCCGCCGTAGCGGTTGAGCGGGGTGCCGTTGGTCTCGGTGAAGATGCCCTGGTCCTGGAGGGCGCCGATTTCGTCGGCGAGCTGGAGACCCTTGACGAGGTGGACGGGCTGGGCGGCGAGGGTGGCGACGGCGCCGAGGAGGCAAAGGGTGCCGAGGGCGAGCGTGCCGACGAGGCGATGCCAGGTCGCGGGGACCGGGGAGGGAGCGGACGGAGCGGTGACGAGTTGCATGGGCGGAAGCGCGGGGGCGCGGGAGGTTTGGATTTTTTTCGGGATGATGAACGGTCGGCGGGCGGCGGCGCGGAGAGCGCACCGCTGTCGACGGACACAGGATGCCCGAAAAACGGGCGCGGCGGTATGGGCCGGCCGGGGGTGGGCCGAAAGGCGAAGACCGGGGCGAAGCCGCGTCGCGCGGGTGAGGCGGCGCGGGGTCCGAAACGCGCCGGGCGCACGGCAGACCGGGTCCCCGGGGGCCGCGCGGGTGCGGTGGCGCGGCGCCGACGTCAGCCGGCGAGCAGCCAGTCGCAGACGGCCAGGAGACGGGCGCGGAGAGGTTCGCCGCGGGCGGCGAAGGCGCGCTGGTGGCGCTCGTAGTCGGCGCGACCGGCCGGCGTCTCGATCGGGATCGGGGCAAAGCCGAGGGTCGCGAGATCGTAGGGGCTGGCGCGCATATCCACTTCACGGATATCGCGGGCGAGCTCGAAGCAGTCGGCGACCAGCTCCGCGGCGGTGAAGGGGGCGAGTTTGAAGGCCCACTTGTAGAGG
>JACCEC011058533.1_pt1 | contig 19282 bp, 9 predicted proteins | sample 7450121 | NCBI WGS metagenome assembly JACCEC01 (sample SAMN15323455, study PRJNA562643) | freshwater metagenome | isolation source: river surface water | place: USA:Blue River Watershed | collected 2017-08-18 | reverse complement strand
TCGTTGCAAGTTGTGGTGGAATCACTATTTCAACTCTAAGGCAGTATATTGAAAACCAAAATCAACCCGATTCCGATAAACCCTGACCGCAATTCATCCCACGCTGCCCTATCGGGTCAGACGTGGGATGAATTGCGGAAGCAGCTAAAAAATGGACACAAATTCCCCCTACGAGAAATTTTGATGGGTGTTGAAATTGGTTTTTTTTGATCTACCAAGGACTTCCAATCATTGTAAATCCTGACCAATAATAGGGATGGGATAGATTGGTAATATTAGTTCCTTTGAGTTCATCAGGAAGAGGAATAGCACCAAAACTGGTGATTAATTGATCATTTTCGATGCGAGTTGTGCCTTGAATCATATCAAGTTGAGCTTTTTGTAATGCGATCGCTTTAATGGGAGCTTGTTTTAAATCTTGATAAAATTCACTCATTAATCCTAACGTTCCTTGGTCGCTCACATACCATAAACTGGCTAACGCTGATTTCACTCCTGCTTGGACGGCTAATCCTGCAAATCCTAATTCTGAACGGCGATCGCCTAACGCAGTTCGACAAGCGCTTAAAGTCAATAATTCCACCGTTGGATTATCCCAATTTAAACTTGGTAATTCGCTCAGGGGTAATTTTTCATTCCATAATTGAATATAAGAATTATTAGGAGATCCTGCTTTAAAATCAGCATGAGTCGCTAAATGAATGACTTCAAAATCGGATAATCGGCGCTGGAATTTCAAATTTTCTAAGGTAAATCGTTCGTTTAAATATTCTTCACCGGGCCAAAGTTGGATAATATTGGCTAATTCAACAGGAACCGCAGGTAAAGGATTTTGGTCTTGAAATTGACTCGCTCCCATGGCTAAAACTTCAGCTTCACCAATGGGTTGATAACGAAAGTCAACGAAGCTGGTACTAGGAATAATACTAATAGCATATTTTTCAATTAAAAATTGTTGACCATCCCATAAGGCAGCGATGGGTAAACTGCGTAAACCGGGGTCAAGGGAGAAAAGAATAGTAGAAACTCCTAATTTTTGTAAATCTTCGGTGATGGGTTGAATCATCCATTGATAAAGTTGTTGTGCTGGAGCTTGATAACTAATTGTATCCCGTTTTCGAGGGTTAGTAATTTCCGTTTGAAGGGATCGAATTAAGGGGAATAATTTTTCTTGGGTCGCTTCAGGAACACTATGTCTTAACGGTTCCCCAGAGGAGGGAATAACAATAATTTCTAATTGATCTTCACGAGAAATAAGATAAACAATGGCATAAACTTGTTTAGTTTTTATTTCCAGTTTTTTTAACTGTTGCTGAACTTCTAAACGATCTAATAAAGTCCCTTGAACTCCTAAATAACTTGCAAATTCTTGATTTCTTAACTGTTCTAAAGTTAAAATTGTTAAATCTAACGAATTAGAATTAAAGGCAACATCTGGAGTTGATAATAAATCTTGAGGAAGGGAATCATGGGTTGGATTATTAATGAACTCTGAGGGAATTGCCTGGGGAATTGCCTGGGGAGTGGGAGGAATTAAGAGTTGTTCTTGAAGGATCACTCCGGTATTCCCTGGAGTGGGAGTGGGGGGAATATTCGGGGCGTCATCGGTTTGTATGGCCAGATTTTCTAATATAAATGAGCCTTCAAAGGTTTGCGGGGGAATCAAACTAAAGTTGCCGTTAGTGATAGTGGATACGGCTCCATTAATTGTGAGATTATCTTTGATTACAAAGGGAGAAACCGGAGGGTTAAGTGGCCCTCCTGCGTGACGAATGGTAATCGAACCGTTTCCGAGACGGCCCGCAGTGGACAAGCTGGCGACTCCGGTGGGGGAAAATAAGCTAGGAAAGGAACTCAGAGCTCGAAAGTTGCCTTGAGTTGATTCTACGAAAATATTACCGCCTCGACCATTGGGAGATTCAGCGTTAATAAATTCTACCTGGATATCATTGATGGGGTCAAGGAAAACGTTACCTGCTTGGGTTTGACCTTGGGTGTCAATTTGTCCGGTGGTAATTTGGGTTTGAGCATTAACCGTAATGTCACCGCCCATCATGCCTGATGTCCGTAAATTTCCGGTTGTAATACTTCCCGCCTGACTCTTTAGGGAAATCCCGCCACTATTTCCATTGAGAGATGAGGTATTCAGGTTATTAGTCGTAATATCTCCTTGTTGAGTATTGAGGGAGATCTCCCCACTGTTGCTATTCAGGGATGAGGTGTTGAGGGAATTAACTGTAATATTCCCGTTGTTACTATTGAGGATAATGGCTCCAGTTGCCGTAATATCACGGGTGTTAATGTCGTTAGTGGCTGTAATTACAACTCTATTATTACTGAAAGTATTGCCAGTGAGGTTAACAAGATTACTGGTATTCAGGTTGAGCCCTCCAAAACCGACGGTAATGGGTGCATTCGCTTGAATGCTTCTGGCGTTAATGGCTAAACCGTTGAGGGGATTTTCAGGGATAAAGGTATCTAAATTTACATCATTATTCCCTGCGTTGAGGGTTAAATTTCCTTGTCCGGTGAGGGTTGAGCCGATAAAGTTAATAGCCCCCTTGTTAATACTGGTATCTAATGTTACTGAGTTTGCGGCAATATTAACGGTATTGACGGGGTAAAAGTCGAGTCCGGTGGCGGTGTAGATATTTCCCAACAGATTAACAATATTTGCTTGTTGGAAAATTAATGTGTTGATGGGGTTATTATTATTGCCAACGGTATTGAGAGAAATATTACCATTTCCGGCATTTAGGATTAAGGTTTGGGAACCCGTGATGGGGCTATTATTAAATAGAATAGCACCATTATTATTACTGGTATTAATGGTGATGGGGTTCGCGAGTTGAGTTCCTCCTAAAGCATTACTAAAATCAACAATATTATTAACGGTTAAATTGCCTTGTAGGGTCGTTTGTCCGGTCGTATTAACTTGTAAACTCAACAAAGGGTTAGTGTCACCGATACTTGAGAAGATTATATTTCCATTTCCGGTATTAACTGTTAAATTGCTATTGCCATTAACGGGAAAATTAAAACTAATATTTCCACTACCATTACTCCCCAATGAAGTTAGAATAATATTAGGGGATGCGAGTTGAACAGGACGATTATATTGTTGTTGACTTCCGATGCCATTATTAGCAGAAGTATTAATATCACGATTTAAAATAATCGGATTATTTGCGCTATTGAAAGTCAGAGTTCCCGCTTGACCGTTGATGGTACTGGTATTGACACCCCCTAAGTTAAGAGTTCCAGGGGTATTTAGGGTAATATTTCCGCCATTATTAACAGAACTGGTATTCAGTATTCCGGGGTTAGTTGTGATATTTCCGTTAATACTATTTAAGGTGATTGCTTGACCGTTTGTGGTAATATTTCCCGTGATAATATTATTTGTAGCTTTGATTTCAACAAAACTGTTATTGCTGGTATTAATATCTTGGGAAAGGGTGACACTATCGCTAGAATTAATTCTCAAATTTCCCGTATTAACGTTAATAGCAGAGGTACTATTAACTATTCCCGCCGTTATATCTAACCCTCCCACGTTCACAGTATTATTAAATTGAACGTCTCCAGCTTGTAGTGTTAACCCATTATTATTAGGGGGAATACTGTTAACGGTATTATTAAAGGTAATATTACCGCTTCCCAATACTCCTGACGTATTCAGGGTAATAGGTTGATTTAATTCAACAGGTTGATTAAAGGTTAAATTACTTCCACTTCCACTATTTCCCGAAGTATTAATATTTCCGGTTAACTCAACTTTCTCACTGTTAACCGTTAAGGTTCCCGCTTGGTTACTTTGGGTACTGGTATTAATCTCGCCGAGGGTAGCAGTGGCGGTTGTTGTAATATTAATATTACCGCCATTGCTATTATTAGAACTGGTATTAAGGGTTCCTAAACTGCTATCAATAGTTCCGGTATTACTACTAATATTAATAGCTTGACCTTCAGTAGTCAGGTCAGAAGTTGTAATATTATTTAGTGCATTAATATTAATCGTTCCGGTATGATTAACAATGATAGGTGCGGTTAAATTAACGGTTCCTTGACTATTAATATTAATGCCTCCATTTTCAACCGTAATATTAGCATGACTATTCATATCTCCACTATTAACCGTTAACCCATTTAGGGTATTTGTTCCTCCGATAGTTTCATTAACGGTAACGGTTCCTGTTCCCGCTTGAATAGTTAAATTAGAATTCTCTGGTGTATTACTATTAACCGTATTATTAAAGGTAACATTTCCACTTCCTGCGGTTCCCGATGTGGTTAAGGTAACACTATCAGCATTTAAAATAACAGGAGAATTAAAGGTAATATTACGACCCGAACCTTGAGTAGCTGAGGTATCAATATTATTAGTTAATGTGATCTGATTTCCCGCCAAAGTTAGAGTACCCGCTTGAGAGGTTTCTAAATTAGATTCTGTGCGGGTATTAATTGCACTAACAGTTAAATTATTAGCTGCATTTAGGTTAATTTCTCCTCCATCTTGGGTGGTAGAACTACTATTGAGAATACCTGCGGTTGTATTAATATTTCCCGTATTACTGGTTAGAGAAATTCCGCCGCCATTACTAATTATATCCTGGGTGGTAATGTCTGCTTCTGCGACTACCTCAACCGAACTATTATTAGTTGTCACTCGACCGCCAAAGTTAACATCTTGGGTTGCAGTAATATTAATTCCCCCATTTTCAACAGTAACCGTAGACTCACTAACAACATTACCACTATTTATGGTTAAAGTTTGTAGCGGAATACCGTCTCCCACCGCTTGATTAAAACTAACATTTCCTTCCCCAGTTTGTAGCGTTAAACTCTGACTTCCATTCACCGTCCCATTAAACGTAACATTACCACTGCTATTATTACCAGTTGTTGTGAGGGTAAGGTTATCTGAACCTAGAATAACATTAGCATTAAAATTAATATTACTTCCTTGACCTTGGGTGGCAGAGGTATTAATATCTCCGGTTAAATTAATGGTATGATCTCCAGATGTAATAGTTAAGGTTCCCCCTTGACTATTAGTAGAATTAGAAGCGGTACGGGTATTAATTTCTCCTAAAGTAACGCTTCCAAATGCGTCTAAGGTTTGGTTTCCTCCATTGTTATTGGTAGAACTACTATCTAAAATTCCAGCTTGGGTATTAATATCACCGTTACTGCTTCTTAAAGTTATCGTTTCACCGTCAGTAACAATATCCTGAGTGATAATATTTTCCGATGATAAAATATCCACATTAGCACCCTCGTGCGCTAAAATATCAGCTAAATTCACTTCTCCACTGGCATTAATCCTTAATCCAGAGTTGGTTAAATTAATCGGTGCTATACTATTAATATTACCCCCAATTATTGTTAAATTATTGAGGGGGTTCAGACTTCCCACACTATTATTAAAACCGATATTTCCCGTTCCCGCTTGTAGAATTAAAGTCTGGCTTCCGGGTGTGGTTCCATCAACGGTATGATTAAAAATAATATTGCCACTTCCTGTACTCCCACTGGTGTTAAATGTTGTTGTCGGTTGGGTCAGTTGAACGGGTGCAGAAATCGTAATATTATTTCCTTGACCTGCGGTGGCAGAGGTGTTAATATTATTAGTAAGAGTTACGATATCATTGGCAGAATTTAGGGTTACACTTCCGGCTTTGCTATTGCCAGAATTAGCTGTTGTACTGGTATTAATACTAGCAATTGTAAGATTATCTGCGGCATCAACCGTTATATTTCCTCCATTTCCAACGGTAGAACTACTATCGAGGATGCCAAAACTACTATTAATATTTCCCTGACTACTTTTAAGATTAATTGCGCCTCCAGAATTGGTCAAAGAACTAATGAATAAATTCTGATTTCCTGATATTGTAATTTCTCCTGAACCTATGGTTGTTACAGGGGTATTATCTCCAATAACAACACTGGTGGTATTACTACCATTATTCACACCATCGATTAAAATAGACCCTGTATTGGTTTGAATTTGACTTGCTTGAAAAATTCCGACACCTTCACTTTCAGGAACCTCCGCACTGCGACCTCGTAAATTAATATCTCCACTGCCAAAACTATTAATTTGTGCCGCATTAATAACTAGAATTCCATTACTATCTCCCCCGCTTCCATTCCCTGTTCCCCTTAAATTAATGCTTCCGGTTCCAGATGATTGAATGAGACTATTTCCTAATAAAATACCCTGTCCATTAAACTCACCTTGACTGACTCCTATTAAGTTTAAATTTCCATCATTAACTTGAAGTAAAGAATTATTGAAAATAAAAATACCTTGACTATTCGTAGACTGACTACTACTTCCTACTAAGGTAATATTTCCAGTCGTTGTTGTCTCCAAAGTTGCACCCCCAAATAGGGAAATTCCATGACTCCCACTTCCTGTGGCACTACTGAGTCCATCTAAATTAATATTGCCAATTCCTGTTGAAACAATTTCGCCTCCTTCCCCTACAAACACCCCCGGACTTGTATTAATACCCCGTCCTATACCATTAATTAAAATCTCTCCATCTACCGTTATAATTTGTCCATTAGAGATAAAAATTCCTTCGCTATTGTTACCATCACCGCTAACCCCTGAGAGGTTAAGGGTTCCGGTTCCAGATGAAGAAATCATAGTATTATTTAAAATAGAAATGCCATCATTATTATTTCCAGTTGCATTATTATTTCCTTGAACATTAATATTTCCGCTTCCCGTTGAGGTCATACTACTATTACTGAGATAAACCGCAACACTACCATCATTTCCCTCGGATGTTCCCGTCAGTTGAATGACACCATCAACGGTTAAAAGATTCCCTTGATTAAAATTAACGCCAAAACTATTGAATCCATTTTGACTGTTTCCCGTTAAGGTAATATTCCCGGTTGTGGTTTGCAGGGTAGAATTATTATTAAGTAAAATCCCAATATTATTAGTAATATTGCCTTGACTATTTCCGATAATATTAATAGTTCCAGCTTCTGAATTTAGGGTGGATTGATTTAACCAAACCCCAATATTTGTATCGGTTTGCGTTCCACTGGTTCCCGTTAAACTAATATTACCACTACCGGAATTTAAAACACTATTCGTTAATAAAATTCCGTGATTAAAAGGTTGACTATTAACTCCAAAACCCTCAAGGTTAATATTTCCTCCCAGGGTATTAAGTTGACTATTATCTATCCAAACCCCAGACGGAAAAATCGAATTTCCTCGACCTGTTGCCGTAAAATCTCCTCCATTTGTATCAATTGTAGCGTTACGAATAAAAACAGCACCATTATTATTATTATCAAAATCGGCATTAAAATCAACGTTTAATTGGTCAGTATCTCCTGGGTTACTGTCACTAATAGTATATCCATTTAAAATAATATTACCGATGGCATTTAACGTTAAGCTTCGTTCTCCCTGAATGCCATCAAAATCCAAGGATGTTTTAAAAGTAATATTACCATCTTGAGTATTATTTCCTACCTCTGACGTTTCTACAATGACATTTCCTTGTGTTAAAGCTGACCGCAATTTAAAGACACTTAATCTAGCATTATCATCGGTAGTTTTAAATAATAATTCCCCCGTTTTTTGATTGACATTTGTATTTGCTTCAGAATCAACAATATCAATATTATTGGGGTCAATTAACCAAGTTCCGCCTAACCCAGAAGCTGCTGAAATATCAGGTGCTTGGTTAATTTCTAAAACACCATGACTACTGGTTTCAACAAATCCCCCATTTCCGCTTTGTGTTCCTCCTTGAACTTGAATTCCGCCATAAACTTGTGTTAATTCCTCAGACCAAACAATCACTTCACCGCCATTTCCCGTTTCTAAAGCATTCGCATTGACAAACGAATCAGAACTAATAAAAGTTTTTTCAGCAGTCGGAAAATCCCCTAATCCTTTATAATCTCCCCCAATTAAAATCGTACCGCCTCCGGTTAATCCCGATGCGTTTAAGGTACTATTTAAAAGTCCTATTCTTTCCCCAGCTAACTGAAGACTTCCCCCGGTTTGAGTGGAAGAACTCACATCAATTTGTCCTGATATAATATTCGTTCCAGCATCACTGGGAATAACAACCCCGGATGAGGTTAAAATCACCTGTCCTTGAGCATTAACTTTAACTGTATTCGCATTTATAACCGTTCCCCCTGTCAATAATTCCGGTAAAGATAAGGGGGTAAAAGTTGAGTTAAATTCAGGCAGATTAGAGGGTAATTCTAAATTTAATAAATGTCCATCTTGGGAAATTCTAATGAGATTTTCTCCGGTAACTGCTGCAATGATAATATTTCCTTCCGGTGCAGAAAGGGTTCCTGTATTTAAAACTGTTCCTGCTAATAAGCTAATATTTTCTCCAGGGGAAACGGTGAGGTTTCCTAAATTAACTAAACTCCCCGGATTTTCAGGATTAAAGATAAAATCACTCGGTGTTCCCACTAAGGTTTGCCATTGATTATCCCCGAAAGCTTGAAACCAATTTTGATTCCCAAACCCAATACTACTGGCGGTGGTTGCGGTAAAAGATGCCGGAATATTTAAACTGGCATTTTCTCCAAATATTATTCCAGCAGGATTGATTAAAAATAAATTAGAATTTCCCCCCGTAACCTGAATTAACCCATTAATAAAAGAAGCTTCCCCCCCAGTCACTCGCCCTAAAATATTCTGTATGGTAGGATTAGAAATAAAATTCAGGATTTGTCCTTGAGATAGTCCTAATTTCTCAAAACTATGAAATAAATTTACCCCATCTGCCGATAAACGACCGCCATTAATATTAAATTGATTACCTTGGGAATTAACGCGAGTTCCCGTTCCATCCGAGGCGGGAATAATAGTTTGTGCAGTGGTTGAGACAGAGGCAATAACCAGTAACCCGGTTGTCGTCAGAATAACTGAAATTGCAGATGACCATTGCCAGTGAGGGGGATTTTTTTTTGTCCGTTTCATATCTCAATTAATCCACGCCAGTTTGAATCTATCCTAAACTAATTCTGGGTCAAGATCAACTATTAATCTTGAGAAAAAATTATGAATTTTTATAAAATTATGTAATTTTATGCTAGAATAAAAAGACGAACTTAATCCCTTTTCGAGATCAATGGATCAACAACAACAAGTTACTTTAAATGAGTCGGTCGCTACAACGGATTTAACAACTTTGCGACATTGGCTACTGGATTTATTGTGTCAGTTAGCCTATAAAGAAGGAGATTTTGTACTTTCTTCGGGTCAACAGAGTTCCTATTATATTAATTGTAAACAAGTCACTCTTCACCCTCAAGGTTCTTTAGCCATTGGTCGTTTATTATTAGCTCTATTACCCGAACAAACTCAAGCCGTTGCGGGATTAACCTTGGGTGCTGACCCGATTGTATCGGCGGTAAGTGTGGTTTCAGCTTATGAAAATCAGCCTGTTTTTGCCTTAATTGTTCGTAAGGAGGCCAAAGGACACGGAACCCAAGCTTATATTGAAGGGCCAAGCTTGCCTGCGGGTGCTGCGGTGGTGGTCTTAGAAGATGTGGTGACAACGGGACAATCGGCGATGAAAGCCGTTAAACGCCTACAGGATGCGGGTTATCAGGTGAATCATATTATTGCCTTAGTCGACCGACAACAGGGAGGCGGAGAACTTTACAAAGCAGAAGGGCTAGAATTTCAAAGCTTATTTACCATTGATGAACTAAAAGCCCATCATGCTATCATCAACAGTGCCAAAATATGATATCCTCCTGATATTTCTAATTTTGCCACATACCATCCCTTCCCAAAAAATTATCGATGAATAGCAAACATTTAATCGGGCCTGGATTTGCGCTGCTGTTAGGTACAGTATTCCTGGGAACTGCGGTTGCAAAAGAACTCACCGCAGATGAGAAAACAGTGGTTTGTAAACTCAAAGAAGTGGTTAAGGAGGCGGGAAGAGACGGTTATGAATTGGCTTTTTGGCCCGTTGTCCGTAAGGGGCCACCGAAAGCCAACGCCCCTTTAACCATGCGGCTTGATCCCTCTATTGAATATTTATTTGTTGGCTATTGTGATGAAAATTGTACCGATGTTAATTTAAGTGTGAAAACCCTGGACGGGAAAGTGTTACAGTCGGAAAAAGATAGCTTATCGGTGATGACCTTTAAACCCCCAGAATTCAAAGATTATGAACTTAATCTGAATATGGCGACTTGTAGCGCTAAAGATGGGTGTGTTTATGGGATTGGAATTTTAGCGCCCAAAGGTGTGAAAGTTCCCCACGCCCCAGCATTACCCAAAGAAATCGCTCAATTTGAGTTTTGTCAGTAAAGTACCCAACTCGCAAAAACCTTGTAGAGACATTTCATGAAACGTCTCTACAGGGGGTCTAGGCGGCGCACCTTTAATTTGTATCAAAACTCAAAATTCCTTGGTCTCCATCCAAATCAACTGTCTGACCAACGGGTAAAATAGCATTGACTCCTTCATGACCAAAGGGTAAATTAGAAACAATCGGAATTCCTAAATCTTCTAAGCGATTTCTGAACACTTCTTCTACGGAAAAACGATTAGAATTTCTCTGAGCTTCACAACTGCTAAATCGTCCTAATGCAATTCCGCGAACGCCTTTAAACGCACCCACCATGCGCCAATGGGTTAACATTCGATCTAAACGATAGGGTTCTTCATTAACATCTTCAAAAGCCAGAATTGTATTAGTTAAATCCGGTTGATAAGCAGTTCCTAATAAATGGGTGGCAACGGTTAAATTAGCTGGAAATAATCGCCCAGAAACGCAACCTTTCTGCCAAGCTTCTCCTTTTAATGCTTCAAAATATCCCGTTTCTACTCCTTGAAATAACCGTTGAATTGACCAATCCGGTTCACTAGCTAAGGTTGTTAATACAGGGCCATGTATCCCGATAATTTGTGGATGATTCGCAAAAGCCCATAATAACCCCGTAATATCAGAAAATCCAATTAAAAATTTAGGAATAGTAGAATTGATCTGAATTTCATCGAGGTTCAAACCTTCCAATAATCGTGTTGAACCAAACCCCCCTCTGGCGCACAAAATCCCCCGACAACTCTCATCTTTTAACGCTTCTAACAGTTGTTGTCGTCGGTTTTCATCGCTTCCTGCTAAATAGCCCCAATTGAGATCAAAACCGGGTGTGAATTCAATTTCATAACCGTGCGATCGCCAAATTTCAACTCCTTGATTAAAGCGTTCCCATTCTCTTAACGCTCCACTGGGGGCAATGACTCGTAATTTATCACCCGGTTTTAATCCTTTAAAATTAGTCATCTTTTCTATGTTTTTGTAATAAAAGAAAGCCTTACAAAGAAAGAGTTTTGGCAAACCATTGTTCAATGCGATCGCCCAAAGCTTCTAAAGAATATTCTGTTTCCGCCTGTTGACGACAAACAGAACGATCAATTTGATCTAACTTTTGAATCGCATCAACTAACTGATTCCGATTATCCGGTTCTACTAACCAACCCGTTATCCCCTGTTGAATAATTTCCGTTGGCCCTCCTCGACGATAGGAAATCACAGGCACCCCACAAGCTAACGCCTCAATCGCCACATTTCCAAACGCTTCTATCCAGCGATGAGTTATCAGTAACCCTCGACATAAACGGAGGTGTTCTTGAAGTTGATGAGTGGATAAAAACCCTAAATACTCAATCGGTGCTTGAGAATAATTTTGAATAATTTGTTGCCAATAGATTTCATCTTGAATAATCCCCATAATTTTTAAAGGAATTCCCGTTGTTAATGAAGCAGCAACCGCATCTTCTAACCCTTTTTCCGGGGAAATTCTTCCCATCCAAGCCAATTGATTTTGAGGGGAGGCACAAAACTGATATTGAGATAAATCAAACCCATTTTTTAAACAAACATAACCTGTTTTTAACCCAAAGGTTTCAGCTTGACTATGGGTATGAAAAGCAATAGAACCCGGACAACGTTGAATCACATCTTGAACCACTCGATCCATAACATCCGTTAAGGAACCCATACTGATTAAATGAATTAATTTACCTTGAAAAAACGGAGTTAAAAATAACGGCAACCAATCATAAGAAAAATTTAAAATCAGATCATACTGATCAGCAACCTTTTGAACATAATTCCAGAAATTAACTAACACCGAATTATCCGGCATACTCACCGGATCATGACGGTTTAAGGTTTGGGCTGATATTTGTAATGTCCCTGCAATTTCCACCAGTGAAAACGACTCTAATCGAGAATGTTCTGTAGCAATAATTGTGAGGTCATGACCGCGTTGACGCAGAATCTTGGCAAAATTCAAAACCGTTAATTCCAAACCTCCACCCCATCCCGACCCCAAGGGCCCAACTGGAGTAGAGACCAATAATAGTTTTAAACGTTGATTCATCAATTCTCCTGCTTTTTTTTATACAGGTAGCTTTTTAAAGCTTATCACAAGAGTTTTAAACGTTGATTGAGCAATTCCCAGGTTCTCCTAACTTTAAACCGAAGGTTCATCAGGGTTAGAAATAGAGCGAAGGCGACTTAATCGGTTCGTTGCCCATTTTGCCATATCTTGAACTTCAGGATCAGGATCATCAATAGCTCGTTGTAGAATTTGATTCATTTGTGTTGCGAAATCATAAATTCGGATTAAATCTCGAATCGCATTTTTTCTGACGTCTGCATTGTCATCTTGAAGCGACAAACTTAAGGCGCGACTTAGGGGTTTTAACGTGCGAGTTCCGATTTCTGAAAGTGCTGCTAACACTAAACTTCGTTCATTAGAATCGGAATAGATTAATAACTCTAATAACGGTTGAATTGCTCTGGAATCTCCCTTTTGAGCCAGTTCCCAAATTGCATGACTTCTAATATCTGGGTTAGTGTGTTTTAAATCCTGAATCCATTGTTCCTGGGGATCAAGTTTAGACCCATAGGGAAGTTGAGGAAGATTAACCGTATCCGTTACCGGACTATTAACTCCGACAGGTTTCTCAGAGGGTTGATCTGGAATCGAAACCTGTAAGGGCTCTCGATAACCATTTTGCTGGGTGACAGAACTCGGAGGTTGATTCGGCTGAATCATTGTTGGGGCTGTTTGCAGTTCTCCGGGTGAAAAAGTTGTCACCGGGGGGGGTTGAGTTTGGGGAAGTGGAGGAGAAGCAGACGTTACGGTTTGCGCTTCAACATCCACGACAACATCCTCCTCCTCCTCAGAAGGAGCACTAATGAGCCGAATTAAAATTAAAATGGCTCCGCCCGTTACAATTAAAGCTCCCATCCCCAACAGTAAAACCTTTGAGGGTAAGCGGAAGGAAGATTTTTTGGGTTTCGGCTGTTTTTGAGCGTCTGGGGTGCTTTGGGCTAGTTGCCAGAACAGGTCTGAACGCTCTACATTTACTAACGAACTGCTGTGAGTGTTGGTAAGTCGTTGGATTTCGTTCTCAACCGTCGCCATTGCACGACTGAAACAGGAGGTTCCACCCCAGTAGGCAATACAAGCGAATATTAATAAGGTCAGGCGATAAAAAGGAGCCATGAGACTCTATTGAATGGGTGATCGATGCTGATTGATATCCGCTACAACCAAGTTAACAGAGGTTGTCATCAGTTAACACGACTCAGGCGGGTAAACGCTAGATCATCAGACTATGACCGGAAAAAAGTTTAAAGTCAATCAAAACGCTTTCGTGTTTTTGCACGAGTTTTGCTCAACCCCGATTATCTTTTAAAAATGGTTCAAGATCCTAAATTTATTACTACTGAACCCCTGTTGACGGGGGGAGAACAAGCGGAATCAGTCGTTTGGATGGCCATTTGTCAACACTTTAGTCCACGAGATTGTATTGCCTATTGGCGTTATCCGATTTTCTCAAAACTAGGAACGTTTCGCAAAGAACCAGATGTTTTAATCGTAGATGCCAAATTGGGATTAATTATGATTGAGGTGAAATCAATCACGATTGAGCAAATTCTAGGAATTACTGGTCATCGTTGGGAACTCCAAGCATTTTATACTACCCACGCTAATCCTTATCAACAGGCAGAACATCAATTATTTGCCCTCTTAGATTATTGCAATTTAGAACCCATCCTGCATCAGAAGGTTCCGGGTCGTGTCGTTGTCGCCTTACCTCGCATTCTTCAATCTCAATGGCAACATCGAGGTTTTCATAATTTACCCAGTTCTCCCCCCATTTTATTTCAAGAAGATTTTGCCCCGTTAACGGTAGACAGCACCAGTACCATTACCCCTGATTCTCCCAGTTTAATTGAAAAAATTAGGAACATACCGTTAGTAGTCAGGGGAGGTCAACTGTCTCAGGAACAATGGCGAATGTTAAAAGCCATCATAAGTGGAACGCCGTTATTTCGTGCCCCAAGTCGTCGATTTTTTTTCAATCCCACAGAACCTTATTTAACCCGTAGTGCCGTCTTAGCAACGGTTAGACAACGGATTTCTGAACTGGATTTACAACAAGAACAAATCGCTAAAGTTATCCCTCCAGGGCCCCAACGGATTCGAGGGATAGCAGGTTCAGGAAAAACCGTATTATTGTGTCAAAAAGCAGCGCAAATGCACCTTAAGTATCCTGAATGGGATATTGCTTTAGTCTTTTTTAGTCGCAGTTTATATGATTTAATTTTACAACAAGTCGATCAATATTTAAGGCGATTTAGTTGTAATCAAATCTCCTACAATTGCCAAAATTCTAAATTAAAAGTTCTTCATGCTTGGGGTTCAAAAGATCAACCAGGCTTTTATCGAACGATTTGTCAAGCGGCGGGAATTTGGAGCCAAAGTGTTCAACGCACCACTCGTTTAAATGCCAATGAAGCTTTAGCAGAAGCTTGTCATCACTTATTAGCATCGGCAACGATTCCGGCTATTTTTGATGCCGTTTTAATTGATGAAGGTCAAGATTTGATGGTGGATGATGATCTGAAATTTGAAGGAAAACAACCCTTTTATTGGATGGCGTATCAAGCTTTACGTCCGGTGAATCAGGATGAAGTAAATAGTCCAGAACCGATACAAAAACGGTTAATTTGGGCCTATGATGAACTGCAAAGTTTAGATAGTTTAAAGATTCCCACCGCCAGTGAATTATTTGGGGATAAATGGGGACAATTCGTAACCGGAGAATATGGAAACGGAATCAAAAAAACAGAGATTATGTCCCGATGTTATCGAGTTCCCGCCCCGATTTTAACGGCAGCTTATGGCATGGGGTTAGGATTATTACGCCCCCAAGGGTTATTAACAGGAATGAATGGGGTTGAAGATTGGGAAACATTGGGATATAAAGTAACGTTACCGAATAGATCTTTAAATGAAAAACAACCCTATCAATCTTTTTTAAAAAAGGGCGAACCAATTATCCTCGATTGTTGCGATCAAAATTCTCCTAACCTTGTCGCTGAATTTTGGAAAAAACCTCTAATTGAATTTGAAGCTTATCATTCTCGTTTACAAGAATTAACCGCATTAAGCGATCGCGTTTTTTATAATTTAAGAATCGATGGACTACGCCCCAGTCGAGAAATTTTAGTGATTATTTTAGGTCGTGGATGGGAAGCGATTAAACTAGAAACAACGGTTGCTAATTTTTTAATGCAGCAAGGAATTGATATTTTTATCCCTGGAACCCCCGATTGTAATATTCTTAAACCTAGCCCTCATAATACCCATGCCAATCAATTTTGGTGTGAAGGAGGAGTGACAATTTCTCGAATTCATCGAGCCAAAGGACACGAAGCAGATATGGTTTATCTGGTGGGATTAGATCAAATTGCCCAGGTTGAAGATGATTTGAATTTCCGTAATCAATTATTTGTCGCCATGACTCGTTCACGGGGTTGGTTAAGGTTAAGCGGTTTAGGTTCCTATCCGTTTTATGAAGAATTAGCACGGGTGATTGCAAGCGGCGATTCTTTAACGTTTCGGTTCCGATTTCCGCCCCAACGAGATATTAGCATCACCGATGTTGGGGAACTTCTGCGAAGATATAAAAATGGCGATCGCAATTTTCAAGGAGCAAACTTATCCGGTCTGGATTTAACGGGGATTAATTTAAGTCATGCTAATTTAATTGGAGCCAATCTTCAACAAAGCAACCTCACCCATGCCAACTTAAATTACGCTAAATTAGTAGTGGCAAATTTAAGGGAAGCTGAAATCACAGGCGCTAACTTACAGCAAGTCAAGTTCGTTGGTGCTAATTTACAACAAACCCGATTGAATGCTTGTAATTTGAAACGGGCAGATCTCAGTGATGCTGATTTAACTCAGGCGCAATTGGTTCGTGCTAACTTAAAGGATGCCAATTTAAGTGGTGCCAATTTAACTGAGGCTAATCTTTCAGAAGCTAATCTTCAGGGTGCGATTCTTGAGGATGCTAAATGCAGAGATGTTATTTTAATAGAGGCAATCTTATCGGATGGTAAAATATTTGCAAATCAGTCGAACAACCCTGACTGAATCAATGATCATATACAAGATCAACCGAAATCAATTCTCTGTGTTCCCATTCAAAACCGGGGAAAATTGATCGGAATTCTCTATCTTGAAAATAACTTAGCAACAGTCGTGTTTACTCCTGAACGATTAGAAGTTTTCAATATCCTATTTTCTCAATCGGCGATTTCCATTGACAACGCGAAATTGTATTCTCAAGTTCACAATAATGAACACCAAATGACGCAATTTTTAGAAGGAATTCCGGTTGGAGTTGCTGTTTTAGACCCAACAGGTAAGCCCCTTTATACCAATCAAAAAGCTCAAGAATTGCTAAAAACCCAAGTGGTACCCGGAATTTTTTGTGAAGCTTTATCTAATATTTATCAAGGGTATTTGAATTGGTGTTCTGAGAATCGCCTCCCTCAACCCTTACCTTATTGTAATTTATATAATTCCACCCCAGATCCCACCTTTATTTTAGAATTAAACCAGGACGGAAAAACGATTTTACTGGAAACTTGGGTAACACCCACCTATGATGATAAAGAAGAGTTAATCTATTCTATTCTGGCGTTTCAAGATATTACGAAACGTCTGCAAACAGAACAAGCATTAAGGCAAGCTGAAGAAAAATATCGCAGTATTTTTGAAAATGCCAGTGAAGGGTTATTTCAAACCACGCCCGATGGACGTTATATTAGTGCAAATCCGGCGTTAGCCAAAATTTTAGGTTATGATTCACCTTGGGATTTAATGTCAACTGTTACCAATATTGAAGAACAAATTTATGTTGAACCCCAACGGCGATTAGATTTTATCCATTTTATTGATCAACAAGGAGAAGTTTCAGCATTTGAATTCAAAGCCTACCGTAAAGATGGCACGATGATTTGGATTTCAGAAAATGCCAGGGCTGTTTTTAATGAGCAGAATGAACTTTTATATTATGAAGGATTTGTTATTGATATTACCGAACGAAAAACCGCCGAAGAAGAACGACTACAATTTATGGCAAAACTCTCCGAATTAAACCACCATTTAGATGAAGCCTTAGATTCTGAATTTGAACTCACCGATGCAGCCGCACGATTTGTACCCCATGAATTTTTGTCTTTCTTAGGGTATGAAAGTATTGTAGAAGTTCAATTGGGAGCAGCCGTTGAAAAGGAAATGTCAATTTTATTTGCGGATATTCGTGATTTTACGACCCTTTCAGAAGATATGACTCCTGAAGATAATTTTAAATTTATTAATGCGTTTTTAAGTCGCATGGAACCTGCAATTTTAGAAAATGATGGGTTTATTGATAAATATATTGGGGATGAAATTATGGCATTATTTGGCGGGTCTGCTGATGATGCTGTTCGGGCGGGAATTTCGATGATTTCCCGACTTAATGAATATAATCAAACCCGACAACGCCCCGGACGACCCCCGATTAAAATTGGCATTGGAATTAATACCGGAGGATTGATGTTAGGAATTGTTGGCGGTAAAAATCGCCTCGATAGTACGGTAATTAGTGATTCGGTTAATGTTGCTTCTCGCATTGAAAAGTTAACTAAAAATTATGGAGTTTCTTTATTAATTACCCATCGCACTTTCATGGGTTTAGCTGATGCTAACCAATATGCAATTCGGATTATTGATCGAGTTAAAGTCAAAGGAAAATCCGATGCTGTTACGGTCTATGAAGTGTTTGATGCCGATTTACCGGAGATTAAAGCCGGAAAACTGATCACAAAAACAACCTTTGAGTATGGATTAATGCAATATTATTTAGAGCGTTACTCTCAGGCGGCAAGATTATTCCAAGAATGCCTAAATCGAACGCCCCAGGATCAAGTTGCTCAAATTTATTTAGAACGATGTTTATCGAAAATGGAGTCAGGATTTGATATGCTTTGAAACATCCCTTCTATGATTAACAATGACCCAGTATGAGCGATCTATATATTTCGTGGACGGAATACCACCAAAAAATTGAAACCTTAGCCGCCAAAATTTATCAATCTCAATGGCAATTTAATCAAATTGTTTGTTTAGCACGGGGAGGTTTACGAGTCGGAGATCTTCTTTCCCGTATGTTTGAACAACCTATGGCAATTTTAGCGACATCATCCTATCACGGCGTAGGGGGTAAAGTTCGAGGCGCGATCAAAATTGCTGAACACCTAACGATGACAACGGACACCTTAGCAAGTCACATTTTATTAGTCGATGATTTAGTTGATTCTGGGATTAGTTTACAAGAATCCATCACTTGGTTAAAATCCCGCTATCCTCAAATTCAAGACCTGAAAACCGCCGTTCTCTGGTATAAAAGTTGTTCAGTGAGTGTTCCTGATTATTATGTCGATTATTTAGGGGATAACCCCTGGATTCATCAACCCTTTGAATGTTATGAAAACATGAATTTAGCCCAACTCAAACCTTAAGCTTGAGATCCTGAAAGAAATGCTGAACCATCAACCAACAGCGAACAAACTGCCATAGATTGCAAATATTAATTTTACTGCCGTAAAATATTTGATTTTCTTACGCATTGGAAACACACAATTCTACAATCCTGTGTTATCTTGAAAATCGTAAACACTGAACGCATAAAACCGTTTAGGGAGCCAAGGAGGTGATGCCCATGATTGAAAGTAGTAAACGCATGGGTCACCGGATTGGAAAATGCCGGCTGTGCGCCGGGGCTGTCCTCTAGTGAAATGTCTGTGTTCTATTAGGACACTTGCTGACCTAGATAACCGGATTCATTAGAGTGATCTTCCGGCAGTCAGGTTTCAATCCAGGAGACCCGCTA
>JACCEC011409677.1_pt1 | contig 19286 bp, 22 predicted proteins | sample 7450121 | NCBI WGS metagenome assembly JACCEC01 (sample SAMN15323455, study PRJNA562643) | freshwater metagenome | isolation source: river surface water | place: USA:Blue River Watershed | collected 2017-08-18 | reverse complement strand
TCCTTCTCCTCCTCGGTGCTGGCGATAATCTGCGCGGTGCGTAGCTTTAGCAAGCTCTCTAGTTCGTTAGTCATTACTCGGCCGCCATTTCTGCTTCAACGATACGCAGAACAAAGTCGTAAGCATCTGAGCCAATGGTCGCGTATTCCTTCAAGGCATCGGCTAGGTAGTCAAGCTCTAGGTAACCAAGTGCGGCATTGTTCAAGCTATAAAGTGGCTCACCGATAGCTAGCTCAGAGTAGCCGATTAGGTCAAGGAATAGAGTCATTGGCCCTTGTCCTGCTTCATAGTTTAGGCTCCAGTTGTAGAGTGCTACAATTTCAGGGAAGCGCTGCTCGCCCTGCTCTAGCACTTGCTCTAGTGTTGCGGTTGTTGTTGTCATCGTTAGCCCCTTATCTGATAGCGCTTTGCTATCTAATGACATAACTGTATAGGTGCATCTACCCCATTGTCAAGTCGTGTTGGCGGTCATAACCAGACAAACCTTTTAGGTCATAACTCTAGAGTTTTACTTTAGTGTTGAGTATTAGCTGAGAGCGCGAGGGTGAGAGGTAGCGCGATTACTTAAACGGCTAGGCCGTTAGGCCGTGGGTTATCGGTATGAGTTAGAGAGTTATTTAATCGAGAGAGAGTGCCGTAGGTGCTGCCCGCCCTCACTTTTTTATCAAAAAGTTATCCACAGGTTTATCCACAAGCAGGGTAGGGGTGGGTCTGCCCTGCGCAGTGGAAAACAGACGCGGGGGTGCTTAATACGCGTGGTGGGGTATATGTACTCCCCAACAAAATATCTCGACTAAAGTGAGATCTTTTTACCATATGTCCGTTTTATATACACTGTAACGGACATTATATGTGAAGTCAGTCACAATAGTCGGAAATCGACTATTTTTCCTGCCTTATATATAGTAGGGGAGTGAAACGGACCAGCCGTAGTTTCACTCACCGTTGGGGCGCTTCGCTGGCGCTCTCGCGCCCCTAGAGGGGTAACCGCATTTACCCCTCGCTCACTGGGGTTCGCTCGGGAGCTCAAGCACCGTATGCGGTGCTGAGCACCTCTTTTAGTGGGGATGGTTCTATCGATAAGATTAGCTCTACCGAACGTCGACAAATCTCGGTACAGCTCCCCAGGCCCTCTGCTTACAGCACGGCCTGGTCAATAAATTTAGGATCCAATGGATAAGACGAACATCTCCAAAGAAGCAGACCGCGCTAAGAAGGTCATCCTCCAGTGTATAGCTGAGGGTATGACTGTAGAGCAAGCCTGCGCACAGGCTGGTAAATCGGTCAAGACCTACGAGTACTACCGTAGATCAGATGCCAACTTCAAGTCCCTGGCAGATAGAACTCGCCTAGGTACTCTAGAGAAGAACTTTGCAGAAGAGTCAGCCAAGGAACTTGACTTCCCAGCGTGGAGACTTAAGTACCTAAAGAGCCAGACCTTCGGTCACCAGAGAAATCTGATAGATGTGATAGAAGGCCGTGAACCATCCTGGCTTCACCCCTCTATGCGATATGAGAAGGGTACGGCTGATAACCGCATCCTATTGAACATCCCACCGAACCACGCCAAGTCGATGACGGTCACCGTGGATTATGTAACCTACAAGATTGTTAATAACCCGAACTTCAGGGTACTCATAGTTTCCCAAACCCAGCGTCTAGCAGCTGACTTCCTTTATGCTATTAAGCAGCGACTGACGCATCCAATGTACGAAGAACTACAGCAGGCATACGCCGCTGGGGTTGGGTTCAATACTAAGTCAGCCTCCTGGCAGGCCACCCGCGTTACCTTCGGTGAAGAGCTACGCGAGTCATCTGAAAAGGATCCGAACCTAGAGGCTGTAGGTATCGGCGGTCAAATCTACGGTAAGCGTGCTGATATGATTATCATAGATGACGCAGTTACCCTATCTAATGCCAATGACTTTGAACGGCAGATTAAGTGGCTAACCCAAGACGTTAGATCCCGTCTTAACCCTACTGGAAAACTAATCGTAGTAGGTACGCGAGTTTCAGCGGTAGACCTATACAAAGAGCTACGCAACCCAGATAGATACCCAGGTGGCTTAGTCCCTTGGACTTATCTAGCTATGCCAGCCTTGTTAGAATCTAATGAAGACCCCGCTAAGTGGGTCACCCTTTGGCCATATTCAGACCAACCCTTTGATGGTCAACCAGAGGAAGAAAAGACCGAAGAAGGCTTATGGCCTAGATGGTCTGGTAAGAATCTTTACAATGAGCGACAGGCGATGGACTCATCAACCTGGGCTCTGGTCTATCAGCAGCAAGATATATCAGATGATGCCATCTTTGACCCAGTATGTGTGAAGGGGTCCATTGATGGAATGCGTAAAGCAGGTCGTCTAAGTCCTGGCTCTCCTGGTCATCCTAGGGACCTCAACGGGTTTTCTTTTGTTTGCGGTCTTGACCCAGCTATGGTCGGTGACACAGCGGCTGTTTGTTACGCTGTTGACCGTACCAACCATAAGCGCTACATTGTTGACGCTATTAAGATTACTAGACCAACTCCAGCTCAAATCCGTCAGCTGATTATTGACTGGACTAACGTCTATGCTCCTGCTGAATGGATAGTAGAGCGCAACGCTTTCCAATCCTTCTTAACCCAAGATGAAGGCATCCGCCAGTTCCTAGCTTCTAAAGGAACAGTGCTTAGAGAGCACCACACTGGTAACAACAAATGGGATGCAGGCTTCGGTGTAGCTTCTATGTCTACCCTCTTTGGAACTAAGCAGCAAGATGGAAAGCATCACAGAGATAATCTGATTCATCTACCTAGTGATCAAACCGAGAATGTTAAGTCTCTAATAGAACAACTTATTACCTGGTCACCTACCACTAAAGGTAAGACAGATATGGTGATGGCTTTATGGTTCTGTGAGATTAGAGCTAGAGAGTGGCTCAACAATGGAGTGCATCAAGTGCACCACCTAAGAAACCCATTCTTAACTAGGTCTGAAAAGAACAAGCGTATGGTAGTAAACATCGATCAACTATTGCAAGATCAAGAGAGGCAGTTCATCTAATGAAGAAAAAAGCTCCAGCTATGAAGAAGACAGGCAAGGTTGATCCTGCTAAAAAGATTAACCGTATGAACGCATTAGATGCTGCTATTACTAGTGGTAAGGCACTGCCTTCAAAGAACAAGAAGTACCCAGGGGACACAGACGTAAAGATGAAGGGTTTCAAGAAGAAGCCTGTAATCAAGTTAGATAAGAAGAAGAAGTAATATGGCCCGCGAAGTTCCTTATGGAATGAAAATCGAAGGCGGCGCTGGTATGCCTTTAGGTAACTGGAAGTCTGGCGTAACCGTTCGTAAATCTGCTAGTGGCAAGATTACAAAGACTGGCACAGTTTCTAAAAAGAAGAAAGCTGAAGTTGAATCTACTTCCTATCGTGGAAAAGAATTAACCAAGGCTGAGCGCAAGAAGATTCGTGAACAGAACAAAGCAGCTGAGTCTGCTAAGTCTAAAGATCTTGACAAGGTTGAGGCAGCTAAGAAAGCTGCTAAGACTCGCAAGGCAAACCAGAAGAAGCGCGAGCGCAATATGTATCTAAAGGGCGCAGCAGCAGGAACCGCAGGTGGGGCAGTATTGACAAGCGGTTTATATGCTTATGGAAACAAAGACAAAGATAAAAAATCTAAGTCCAATAAGAAGAATAAGTAGGGACAATGTTAACTAGACAAGAGGTTATAGCGAAGGTAGCACGCCTTCAGACAAGGTACGCCAAGCGCGACCAGCGTATGCGCGACGTGCTGTCCGTTCGCCAAGGAGACATCAGCCGTGTATATCCAGCTATGTTCTCTGAAGATTATCCTAAGCCTCTTGTTGCAAACTTTGTTGATGTAGCAGCACGCGACTTAGCTGAGGTTATGGCTCCGCTGCCATCCTTCAACTGCGCAGCAACCAATATGGTTTCCGACGCACAGCGTCGTATGGCTGACATTAGAACTCGTATTGCAAACTACTATATCTCATTTAGCGAACTTGGTATCCAGATGTACCAGGGCGCTGACTGGTTTAACACCTATGGTATGTTGCCAGCAATCGTTGAGATGGATTATGAGAACAATAACCCACGCATTCGTCTACTAAACCCATTCGGTGTCTATCCAGAAATCGATAGATTCGGTAGAACAATTTCTCTAACTCAGGTAGTTGAGACAGATGCAGAAACTCTTGCAGCTCAATACCCAGAGTTTGCTCGTGAGATTATGGGTCGCTCATCTGTAGTTACAGGTTCACCAAAGATTTCATTGGTACGCTACCACGATAAAGACCAAGATCTAATCTTCGTACCAGAGCGTAATAACCTAATCCTTGCTAACATTCCAAACCCGATTGGAAAGTGCTTAGCACGCGTAGCAGTTCGTGCATCTATCGATGGCGAAGCACGCGGTCAATTCGATGATATTCTAGCGGTACAACTAGCACGTGCACGTTTCGCTGTCTTGCAGATCCAAGCAGCTGAAAAGTCAATCCAGGCACCGATTGCTATTCCGCAGGATGTCCAAGAACTTGCTCTTGGCCCTGATTCAATTATGCGTTCTGCTAATCCTCAAGCAATTCGCCGTGTACCGCTAGAACTACCTAATGGCGTATTCACCGAGTCTGGCGTTCTAGAGCGTGAACTACGTATGGGTGCTCGTTACCCAGAGACACGCACTGGAGATATCTCAGCATCTGTTATTACAGGTCGTGGAGTTCAAGCTCTACAAGCTGGCTTTGATACTCAGATTCGTGCAGCACAAGCACAGTTCGCTCGCTTGTTTATGGAACTTACTTCTCTCTGCTTCGAGATTGATGAGAAGATCTTCGGTTCAATTACCAAAGAGATTAAGGGTGTCGATGATGGCACTCCTTACAATATGAAGTACACGCCAAGCCGTGATATCAATGGCAACTATGGTGTAGATGTCCGTTACGGAATTATGTCTGGTATGGATCCAAACCGTGCAATCATTGCATTGTTGCAGATGCGTTCAGATAAATTGGTTTCCCGCGACTATGTACGTCGTGAAATCCCAATGGAGCTAAATGTTACCCAAGAAGAACAACGTATTGACATTGAAGAGATGCGCGATTCTTTGCGCGTTGCTATGGCTCAGTACGCCCAGACTATTCCAGCGCTTGCTGCACAAGGCCAAGATCCTGCGCAGATCGTTGCTCGAATCGCCGAGGTAATTCAAGGCCGTCAAAAAGGTTTGGCGTTGGAGACTATCGTACAAAAAGTCTTCCCAGAACCTGAGCCTCAACCAGAAGTACCAGAAATGGGTACAGAAGTTCCAGCAGCAGGTATGGCCCCCGCACCTGCCTCGCAGCCTAATCCAGAACAACAAGGAGCCCCTGCTGCTGGCCCTCAGTCTCGTCCTGATATCGGATCTCTACTAGCGTCAATTACTGGCGCAGCCTAAGGGGGTGTGAAAATGAACAAAGGTGGTCGTGCAAAGGCTTCTATGGCTAAGCCAGTAGAAGGAAAGAAGGATACCTCAAAGCCAAAAGGCGGAAAGGTAGAGTTCGGAGTTATGCCAGCTGGTCGTAAAGGCAAGAAGGCTTAATAATATTAACGAGAGGATAGAGCGTGGACGAAGATAAAGATTCAGTACCGCGCTCTATTTCTCTGTCAGATTTCTTAGTAGTTTTTACAGGTTTATTTTTGAATTTAGTACGCTCAGTAGAAATGTTCTTCTCAGAGTTATTAGAGATTGCAGTTTATCACGCAAATAGAAAAACAAAAGTTTCCAGAGCTTGGGAACAATTCACAGCAGATTTAGAAAAGATGGAGGACAACAATGGCTGAAAACCCATTAGCAGGAGCGTCAGGCCCTGGCAAGTTCTCCAAGAGAACAGATTTACCTAGCGCTTCTTATGGCGAAGGTGTAGAAACAAAAGCAATTAAAGATGCTGCGCCTCTGGCTACATCACCAGATGTACGTCCAATGAGCCGTTCAGCAATGGGTATGGCTCCAAGCCAAATCACACCTCTATACGCACCATCAGAGCGTCCAGAGGAAGAAGTCACATCAGGTATTGCAATCGGACCTGGCCCTGGACCTGAGGTTCTAGGTGGCGCACCAGCACAAGGCCGTCTATCAGACGCACTAGCACAGATGCTTCCTTATGACACTACTGGCGAAATCACAGTGTTGTACCAAGAGGCACTTGCAAGAGGTAACTAATGTCAGACCTTAATGCAGCTGCAGCCGCTGCTGGTTTACCTAAAGACAAGCGTAAAGATATCGAACGTTTATCTAAGTCGCTAGAGGCACATCGCGCTTTACTTGCGCTGCCTATGGATACTGCACAGCAGGCTTACAAGACTAAGCTCTCTGCTAATGAGCAGCAAGATTTAGTTAAGAAGTTTGGTAACGAGTCTCCAGACGAGCAACCCAACCGTAGCTTACTAGGCACAGCCTGGCACTACACAGGCGGTAAGTTGTTTGAAGGCTTAGAGGCGCTGTCTGACCTATCAACTCGCGTTGCTCGTACAGGTATTATCGCTCTAGAAGAGGGACGTAACCTTGGCGATGCTTGGGATCGCTCAGAAAAAGACGGCGAAAAGGTATTTAACGAAAAGCGTTTAGCTACAGCTGAAGAGAAGTTTGGAAAGACTCTCGTTGGAGTTGCTAAGAAGATTCGTCTAGCCAAGAATGCTGATGAAGTTGCAGAGCTTATGGCTACTGCTACTGAAGAAGAGAAGTACTGGCTACAGATTTCAGACCGTACAGTAAAGAATCTAAAGGGCAGAAACAGCGAACAGCTGCGTGCCGATAGAGATTTACTAGATGATGCTATTTCTGCGGTAAATGCAGCGCAGTATTCTCCAGGTCGTGCTATTGCCAACGTACTTGACACATTTATCCCTGGTGATTTCTATAAGAATGGTTTCTTCTACAAGATTACCTCTGGTGCAGTAGATGCTGCATACCGCGTATTTGCTGACCCAACACTATTGCTTGGTAAGGCTAAGCGTCTGTATGATGTAAACAAGTACGCATATGAGGTTATCCTTGCTTCAGCTCGCAAAAATGGCGATACCGCTGCTAGATATTTTGCTAAGCCAGAGACTCAAGAGTTCTGGAATACTTACGGCTCAGAGCTAAACAAGCTGCGTGAAGCTACAAAGCTAGGCAATAAAGAGGCTGCTGCTAAAGCCCGCATTGCAGCACAGCGCCTAGCCCCAGAGTTTGGCCCAGCTGTTATCAATTTGTTTAACAAGGCTGAGATTACAGATGTAAAGAGCGCACAGGCTTTCTTCCAGAACAACGAAGATGCGTTCAAGATATTCTCTGGTGGTACAGCTCGTCGCCGTATCATTATGCCACGCCTTGATAATGTTCGCAAGGCTCGCATTGCTGTAGCAACTACTGCCAACAAGGTGTTTAACCTAGATGATATTGGCCCACAGCTAGTAGATGATTTCTTTGGATACCCAGAGACACAAGATGGTATCTACAAGGCTGTAACTGAAGATCCTAAGAAGATAATTGAGGCAGCACAGGGTCTAAAGGTTAAGGGTGTAGAGCGTCTACGTTTCTCTAGCGCTGATATGGCGCGTCGTATTGACAATGCTAAGCGCAAGTTTACCCGCATCCCGCTATTTAAGGATGACACATTTGATGTAATGGCAGATGATGCAGCTGAGAAGATGTACCAACTAGCAGCAATCGTTATGCCAACCCGTCAAGCTCGCTTGATTGGCGAGACATTCGGTGCAATAGAAGAAGTCGGTAAGCGTAAAGAGATGTTCTATGGTCTATACGCAACTATTGCTGACATCCGTGGTATGAATATGACTGTAGATGGACAGAAGATTGTCCGTCGTATGACAGGCAAAGGTCAGGTTCGCTACAGCATCACTGGAACTGACGATTATATTGACTTTGGTTTGCTACCTAGCGAGATGAATAACTTCGTTACAGCACCAAGCCTACTAGATATCGACCGTGCGTCTGCACGCATCTCTCTAACCCAGAGAATGCTCGGTATTTCTAACTCTAAGTTTATGGAGAATGCGACCAACGCCTGGTCATTCTTGACTTTGGCTGGTCCTCGCTACGCTCTACGTAACTCAATCGAAGATTTGATGGTTAATATCGCCATTGGTTCAAGCCCTTGGGGTATCGCTAAGAATCGTTATCTAGCAACTCGCTTGAATACAGCGATGCGCTTGACTCCTGGCCTAACAGCTCAGGAAAAGTTCGTATCTGAACCACTAGGTTTGATTATGCGCTTCGTCAATAAGAGCGAGGCTGAGAAGTACGCTACCCGCATCAAAGAATACGACAATGTTTTATCTGCAAAGCGTAAGAAGATTGATGAATACTCACAAATCGTCAAGACTTCTAGTGATCCTAAGCAGGTCAAAGCAGCACAAGCTGGTATCCGTCGCGTTCGTAAAGAAATGGAAGGCGGCTTAGAGCAGGAAGTTCGTAGAACTCTAGCTGAAGCCCTATCTGCTGGACGTGCTCAACGCTTTGCTAAGCAACTAGGTATCAAAGGTTTAGACAAAGAAGACCTAGAAATCCTTACAGAGCAGGTTCTATACGGCGATGTTGACAGCCTACTAGCAACTCTGTCTGAGGGTGGGTTCAACTTTGCTACTGGTGCTAACTATGTAGATTCAGCATTTGATACAGCTAAGACACTAGGCGTTAAGCAGGCAGAACTACGTCTTGACCTAACTGGCCTAAAGACTAAGTACGCTAAAGCGGCAGGCGCTCGTGGCTTTACAGAGATTGGTCTTGTACCAACTAACGAAGCCTCAATGATTGCTTGGGCTCTGCGTATCTCATTCTATGGCAATGATGAACTAGGTTCTATCGCACTAGCTAACTTGGCAGATGATGCTGAGGGTTCAGCTAAAGCTATCAAGGCTATGAAAGATTGGCTGTCAGATTCTAAGAACGCAAAGGTTCTAGATGATGCCCGTCTATCTTCAGGCAAAGACCTGTCAATAGATGAATACGCTCAGATTGTCTACAACCGTGCCAAGGCTATCCTTGTACGCCGTGATACTGGCAAGATTAACACCGATCTTCTAGACAAGATTCGTACATACGACTCTGAATTAGACCGTTATGTAATCTCAGGCAAGCTAACTCTTGATGATTTGCCAGACACTTTCGAGGCAATGCCAGCTTCGGTGGTAGGACCAGAGCTAGTTCCTGTAGCAGATGTCAATAACTACACCTCACCTTTGATGCAAAAGGGTTGGGTATGGCTAGGTCTATCTACAGCTCGTATGTCACGCCAGCCAATGGCGTTATATGAAGTAACCAGAGTACGCAAGATGATGCGTGAGACTGGCTTTGAAGAGGCTTACCTAAACACATTCGTCAATGGCATTGAAGATGCAGATGCTAAAGCAGCAGCTCTAATCAATGCAAAGAAAGAACTTGCAAAGCTGGCTGAAGAGCGTGCAATCTCTGAGGTTCTGCCATACGTAGATAATCCACTTATCCGTAGCCAGGTATCTTTCTCTGCTCGTAACTTTGCTCGTTTCTACCGTGCACAAGAAGACTTCTACCGCCGTATGGGACGTATCGTTAGATACAACCCTGAAGCTATCCAGAAAGCAGCGCTTACATTTGATGGCATAGCGCACAATGGCTGGATTCAAGAAGATGATCGTGGTGAGAAGTACTTCGTATATCCACACTTTGCCCCAGGTTATCGCACAATGCAGGCTGTATTAACAGCTGCTGGTATTCCACAGGACTTCAAGGTCCCATTCCCAGTGCAGTTTGGCGCATCTGTAAAGATGTTGTCTCCATCCCTGAACACAGAGTCTTGGTTGCCTACATTCTCAGGCCCAGCTGCAGCTATACCAGTAACTGCAGTACAGAACTTGGTCAATATATTTGACCCAGGTATGGGCGATACCATTGCTCGTTACTCACTAGGTGAGTACTCAGTAGATCAAGGCTTAGTATCACGCTTGATGCCAGCTCACGTAAACCGTGCGCTAGATGCAATGAGTCAAGATGAGCGTAACAGCCAGTATGCCTCTGCATATCGCAAGGCTGTGACTTATCTAGAGGCTTCAGGCAATGGTATTCCAAAGCGTTATGACGCAGAAGGTAACCTCATTCCACCTACAGCTGGAGAACTTGAGGCATACCGCGAGAGAGTCCGCAGTACAACCCTATCTGTATTAGCACTACGTTTCGTATACGGCTTTGTCCTGCCTGCATCACCATCAGTACAGCTCAAGTCTGATATGCAAGAGTGGATTCGTGATGCTGGCCAGGCCAACTGGAAGCAGTCATTCAATGCCCTACGTGAGCAGTATGACGGTGACTATGACGCTGCTATGAAGCGTTGGGTTGAGCTATATCCAGACCAGGTGCCATACACTGTCACAGAATCAGAGCGCAAGACTATTGCATTCTTTGGATTCGCTGAGGAATCAGGCAAGTTTGTTGAAGACAATGCTCAAATGTTCAAGGATTTCCCTGAGGCTGCAGCATTCTTAATCCCACACAAGGGCGCATTCTCATTCGATGCCTATAGAACAATGGCTAATATGGGACTACGCAAGAACAAGCGTGTAGAGGATTACCTACGTGAGGTTCAGACAGCATCTGACCTACAGGTTTACTACACCAAGCGTGATGAGTATGAGACTTCACTTAAGTTCGCTGGAACTGATATAGGTCGCAGAATTGTCCGCGAGCAGTTCAATACCTGGAAAGACAGATTCTTTGCTGGTCGTCCATTAGTAGCAGAAGAGTTGAACCAAGGCGCTGAAAAGCGAATCAAGACTCTACAGGCTCTAGATGACCTACAGAAGTTTTTGGATGACCCACGCTATAGCAACGTTCGTCCTGACACTCAAGATGTTTTACGTCAAATGAACGAGGCGTACGTTGGATATAAGTCTCAAAAGGAAATCTTTGAACTAACTGGCGGAAGCCAGGAGTTGATGGATGCTATCAAGAGTTCAACTATCAGCAGAATCAAAGACCTATCGCTTTACAACGAGAACACTCAAGCAGCATATGACGTGCTATTCGGCAGACTGTTAGATAACTAGGAGATCGAGTAACTAATGGCAGAAAAAGATATCAAAACAACTCTTGGCAAAACCAAGAGCGAGAGCCGTTATCTCTCCGACCGTGTTGACGTTATGGCTGCAAGAAGAAGAGTTATGGAGGCAGGGGCCAAGCTATCTGCCGCGCAGCGTGGCTTTGCTGCCACTCCATCAAGCAGCAAGGTATATCAGGCTTCAGCTGATGCTGTAAAAACCCGCCAGGCAGAACTAGAAGAAGCCAAGACAGAACTTGCTAGAATCGAAGCAGCGGCTAAAGCCGACTATCAGAAGGCTTACAAGAAAGTATCAGCTAAGAAAGATAAGGCTGATGCCAAGACAATCGATAAAGAAATTGAGATAGCTCGTAATCAGCTAAAAAGACTTGTAGATTCTGGCCAGGATGTAACAGGTCAAGAACTAAAGATTCAAGACCTTATAGACAAGAAGAACAAGACTGGCAAGTACGCGCCTAAAGACGGTACAGCTATAGTTGGAGATCAACAGGGTACATCAAAGACTGTTCGTAACTATGACGCAGAAATTGAAGCAGCTCCTAAGTATGTCTACGGTTTAAGTTCAGGAGAGCGTTTAGCGCTAGCAAGACAACTAAAAGCTGCAGGTCTTTACAATGGACCAGAAACTGGCGTGTTTACAGATGAGCTAGTAGCTTCTTATCAGCTTGCTATTTCGAAGAATAAAAATAGAGCACTGCTAGATCCCAATATTACTTGGGAAGGTTTCTTAAACCAGGAGTCTGCAGCCAATGCAGCACGCAAGGGTGCAGGCGATGGTCTTGGAAAGACTACTGGATCTCAGTCCATCTCTACTCCTAGCGAGGCAGCTGCTACTGTTGAAGCTGTATTCCGAGCAGAGCTTGGTCGCCTACCAACCGCACAAGAGCGCGAGAAGTATGTAGCTGAGCTTATTGCTCAAGAGAAAAAAGCCTCATCAATTACCAAAGCAACACCAACCAAAATCGGTGGAGCAGTAGTAAATGTTTACACAGGTGGCTTAGACAAGAATCAATTCCTAGCTGACAAACTACGCAAGCTCCCAGAGTACAAAGAGGGCAAAGCTGCTGCACGTACATTAAGTGTACAAAGTTTGGCAAGTACAGCTTTGGCTAATGGCCTAAACTTAGATAAAAACTTTGGTGCAGATGTAGTAACTGGCTGGGTAAAGCGCATTGAGGCTGGCGAAGATATTGACATCTTCAAGAACCTTATCCGTAAGACTGCAGCTGTAGGACTACCTGAGAACCTAGTAAAGCTAGTTGATTCAGGCGTAGACCTAGACACAATCTATGCACCATATAAGAGAACTATGGCTAACATCCTAGAACTTCCAGAGACATCAATCACTCTAGATGACCCAGTTCTACGTGGAGCTATCGGCCCAGATAAGCCAATGACACTATTCGATTTCCAGAAGCAACTCCGTAAGGATGCTCGCTGGCAGTACACAGACCAGGCTAGAGAAGAGGTATCAAGTGCAGCGCTTAAGGTACTTCGTGACTTTGGATTCCAGGGGTAATCAATGAGAATAGCAGGAAGACCTACAGGAACATTAGCAGATAGCGAAGCAACAACTGGCGTTGGAACTCGTACTGGATCAACATTAGACCCAAAGCGTATGACTGATAAAGAGCGCAAAGCTATGCGCACTCAGTTAACAGCACAGCGCAAGACAGCCGCTGCGGGTATTAAGGCAGCCGCTAGCGCAGCTGATAAGTTATTCGAAGAGATTAAATTAGATGCTGGCTCTGGAGAAGAGTTCGATGAGTCAGTAATCAAGTCCGCTGAACAGGCAGCTGCTGATGCAAAGCTCGGAGAAATTGCAGCTAATCAAGCTCGCATTCTTTTAGGCGAAGATATCACCGACGAAGGTGACGGCGATGGAACAACACTAACCGCCGAAGACATCAAGCAAATGATGGCTGACTTCTATGCCAAGATTCAAGGCGATGCTATGGCTCAGAAGCGCGAAGCCGCTGAGTCTGCATACAACCTACTCTTTGATGAGTTCAGCCGTTATGGTTTGGGAGCTCTAGTAACTCCACTGCGTAAGTACATCGAAGATGGAATCTCTGCAGCTGAGTTCACAATCCGTCTGCTCAATGAGCCAGCCTACAAGAAGCGCTTTGCTGCTAATGAAGGCCGTATCCAAAAAGGTCTACGCGCTCTATCAGAGGCTGAGTACATTGGACTAGAAGACCAGTACCAAGACATTATGCGTCGTTACGGTATGCCTGAGACTTACTATCGTCAAGAGAAAGATCCAATCACTGGCATCACTTTGCAGCCAGGATTTGAGAAACTAATCGCTGGAGATGTATCTGCAGTAGAACTAGAAGACAGAGTACAGACTGCATACGACCGCGTTATCAACGCTAACCCACAGATTTCTCAGACTCTTCGAGAGTTCTATCCAGAGATTACTAATGGCGACATCCTTGCCTATGCTCTTGACCCAGAGAACGCGATCAACAATATCAAGCGTAAGGTCACTGCTACCGAAATCGGTGCAGCTGCCGCTGGTGAAGGTTTAACTGTCGGTGGAGTATCTGCTAAAGATGTTCTAGGCCAGAGAACTCGTGCCCAAGATTTGGCAGCATCTGGTGTAACTGGACAGCAATACCGTCAAGCAGCCCCAACAATTAAGGAGGCTGCAACTGTAGGTACTCGCCTAGCGAATATCTATGGTGATGAGAAGTACGGGCAGCTTGAAGCTGAAGCTGAACTACTTGACCTCGCTGGAGCAGGAGAAGCTGCAACCAGACGTAAGAAACTAACAGGACTAGAGACAGCACAGTTCTCTAAGTCATCTGGGCTAGCAAGAGGAGCCCTAGGCCGCAGAACAGGCGGCGCAATCTAAGCCTGCTAACGGAACGACTGGCCCGTTAGAGAGATAACAAGACCAGAAGTGGGAGCCATACGAACCTTCCCCAAGTCGTATGAGGCCCGCGAAACCAACTAACCAAGGGAGAAGGACCTATGTCCAACTATGACTACGAAGATGACGACTTTGATACTGATACCAGTAATGATCTCGTCAAACAGTTGCGCAAAGCAAATAAGCAAAAAGAGAAAGAACTAGCTGAACTTAAGTCTCAGTTTGAATCTCTAAACAAAGCGCAAAGAGAACGAGCAATCAAAGATGCACTCGCTAGTCGCGGGGTAAATCAGAAGATCGCTTCATTTATCCCACAGGATATAGACCCAACTGAAGAGTCTGTATCTAAATGGCTTGAAAACTACGCAGATGTGTTTGGTATTCAAGTCCCAGAAACACCCCAGAAACCGAATGTAGACCCAGCTCAAGCTGCCGCTTATCAGAAGATGACAGGCGCAGTAGAAAGCGCACAAACTCCAGCAGCAGCAGATGACGTAATGCGTCGATTGCTTAATGCACAGAGCCGCGAAGAGCTAGATGCTGTCATTCGTGAATCTGGACTCTAATCCGATCCTATTGAAAGGCTAATGCTAAAATGGCACTACCAGGTGGCACAATCACTGGCGTAACCGAAATTAGCAACTTGGTCCAAACAGCGTATGATCAATACGTTCGTATGGCCCTTCGCTCCATTCCTGTAATGCGTGCGATTGCTGATGTTAAGCCAGTACAACAGGCAATGCCAGGATCGTCAGTTGTATTCTCCATCTACTCAGATCTTGCTCAGGCAACATCTACTTTGACGGAAGAATCTGACGTTTCCTCAGTTGCTCTTGGAAACCCATCACAGGTTTCTGTAACTCTAAACGAGTACGGCTCAGCCGTAACCACAACCAAGAAGTTGAACCTAACTTCTTTCAACGATGTAGACGCAGCTCTTGCTGACATCATCGCTTACAACGCTGCAGATTCTATCGACTCTGTAGTAGCGTCTGTTCTAACCGCTGGAACCAACGTTCTATACGGTGGCAACGCAACATCAACAAACACAATCGATGCAGCTGACACAATCACTGTTGCAAAGATTCGTCAGGCTGTAACAGAGCTCCGCACCAACAAGGCATTGCCTCGTATTGGTGAGCTCTATGCTGCATACCTACACCCACGTCAGTCTGCTGACCTACGCGCTGAGACAGGAACTGGTGGATTCCAGGAACTATCCAAGTACGTAGATCGCACACCATTCGTTGCTGGTGCAGTTGGAGTAATCGAAGGTGCATTCGTTGTCGAAACACCTCGCGTTCCATTCGCAGCTAACACTGGTTCTGTAAACGTCTACAAGGCTGTTGTAGCTGGCCGTGAGGCTCTTGCTGAAGCAATGGCACAAGACATCTCAACCGTAATTGGTCCAGAAATCGACGCTCTACGTCGTTTCCGCACCATCGGTTGGTACTACTTCGGTGGATTCGCACGTCTTCGTGAAGCGGCTCTATACCGCATCGAGACTGCTGCAACCAACGGCTAGTTAGTTGATTGACTGCCAGGCAGGGGAAACCCTGCTTGGTGGTGAGTTCACTAAGGAAGGAAGAGATGGCCTACACATTAGTAACACCCTGGTTGAACCAGACCTGGATTCCATCGGGTGAGGATAACTCTCCTTATGCTCGTATCGCTGGTCGTCGCATTACTGGTGGTACACGCACGGGAACTATTCCAGTAAACATCACAGATGTTCCTAGAGGAATTACTTTGATTGTCAATGGAGCTACAGTTACTGAGAGTAGAACACCAAGCCAGGATGCACTTGCAGCTGCAGATGCTTACTACCTTGGCGGTCACACTTACACACTGACCAATGCTGAAGCACAGATTTTGATTAACGCAGGCTATTCAGAATACCTAACACCTATAGAGGAATAATGCCTAGATACGATTACATATGCACCACTTGTGAGGTGCAAGAGGAAATCAGCAAGTCTTACTCTGAGTTCGATAGAAAAGAGATTTGCTCAGACTGTGGAACTGAAATGGTCAGAGCTATCAATATGCCTAACTTTGCAGGCTGCTTCCCTAGCAAGCAAGGCTGGGATAAAGACAAAGAAAAGAAAGACAATAGAGAACTCGACTCCTACTGGTCAGCGGTGAAACAAGGCATTGAGCCTAGGTCTACTCGCCAGGCGGATATCGATGCAGCAGTAAAAATATCCAACGAGGGCGGCAAAGCATTCGATGGAATCAATCTCAAGTACAAGGAGTAGACAATGGACGATATGATGAAAAAGTATCTGAAGTCAGAAATGATGGAAGAGAAGGAAGAAGATTTTCAGCCATACCCAGCTGGTTCCAACGATAAGCCTTTTATGACTTATGACAAGTTGCAGACTGGAGCATTCGGCAAGCCAGCACCAAAGCAGGGCAAGTAATGAAGAAGAAGGCCGCTGCTAAGAAAGTAGCTAAAGTTATGCGTGAGTACAAGGCTGGAAAGCTGCACTCAGGCAAGGATCCAAAGGGACCAAAGAAAGCGCCTGTAGTTAAGAATCGCAAGCAGGCTATTGCTATCGCTCTAAGCGAAGCTGGAATGGCAAAGAAGAAAAAGAAGTAATGTCCTCTGGAAAGTATAAGAAGCACAGAGGCTTCAATGCGGTCCAAATTAAAGATGGATACGTCGTTAGATTAAATAAGAACGGGACTATACGAGCAGTGCTCGGAAAGTACGGTGAGTATGGCAAAGCAAAACAAGCGTGATCCACGTCTTGCACGCGCTGGTGTATCGGGTTTCAATAAACCCAAACGTACGCCTAATCACCCAACTAAGTCCCACGTCGTTGTCGCTAAGGTCGGAGAGCAAGTCAAGACAATCCGATTCGGACAACAAGGAGTAAGTGGTGACAAGAAACCAACTGCTAGACAAAAGTCCTTCAAGGCAAGACACGCTAAGAATATTGCTAAGGGACCTATGTCTGCTGCTTACTGGGCAAACAAGGAGAAATGGTGAAAAAGAAAGCATTCTGGGAGACAGAGAACCCGAAGAAGAAATCTAAGAAGCTATCTCCAGCGCAGAAGTCTGCAGCTAAAGCTCGCGCTAAGAAAGCTGGCAGACCATATCCAAACCTTGTAGACAACGCAGCAGTAGCTAAAAAGAAAAAGAAGTAAGGAGTAAACGGTGGCATTAGGAGTAGCAGGCACAACACTGCTAGATGAGTTAAATCGTCTTGCTAACGGTGGAACATACCCAGCCACCAATACTTATGATGAGGCTGCAGCGGCACGTGCTTGGGCTGCAGCACGCTCAGTAACACTAACAACAACAGATACTGTGGGGGTGCTAAATCAAATTGCTGGCATTGCTTCTAAAGCTGCTTGGCTGGATTACAGCGGTGTATGTAATTACCTCGCTAGCACTACTGGCCTACCTGCAGCGGATGCTCTCAGAAGGATCTCATCGTGACGACACTGAATGATATGATTAACGAAGTCCTGATCAATATGCAGGGCTACACACTAAACCAAGATAGAACTACTTACCTATCTGCTCCAGTAACAACCACCACTTCATCCAGTGCTGCTCCTACTATTCTTGCTTTCGGTTCTACCGAAAATATCGGCAAGGGCATTATCGAAGTAAACAATGAATTGATGTGGGTTGACTCCTATGACAAGGTTGCCAACACTGCAACTGTTGCTCCATATGGTCGTGGCTATCTAGGCTCAACAGCTACTACCCACGCTGTAGATTCCAAGGTAACAATCTCTCCAACATTTCCTCGCTTCGTAGTACAGCGTGCAATCAACGATACTATCGAGGCAATGGGCAGCACAATCTATGCTGTTAAGCAAACCCAGTTTAGCTGGAACGCTGCTCAGAATACCTATGACCTACAAGGTCTAGAAATCCAGCACATATTGTCAATGGCTTGGCAGTCAGTTGGCCCATCTCTAGAGTGGCTACCAATCCGTCGCTACAGCTTTGACTCATTCCCAGACACAGCTGAGTGGGGTTCAGGTTCTCAGACAGTTTCTATCTATGACTCTATCGTTCCTGGCCAGCCAGTCAAGGTTGTCTATGGAACCTACCCAACACCATTCACCAGTGGAACACAGGTCTTTACAACACAGACTGGTCTTCGTAACTCTACTCGTGATGTTGTTATCTATGGTGCAATGTATCGACTACTTGCAAACCTAGACCCAGCACGTACTTCATACGTATCTCCAGAGGCAGACGAGATCGATGCAAAGCGTCCATACAACGCATCTGGAAACGTTATGCGTCAAATCTTTGCGCTGTACACACAGCGTCTTGGTGAGGAAGTCACCGCCCTACAACAAGAGTTTCCTGCTCGAATCCACTACACTCGATAGGTAAAATAAATGACAATCCGTAAGTATACCTCCCGATCACAGCAAACTACATTAACTGCAGGGATCACATCTACAGCTACATCAATGACTGTAGTATCTGCATCCGCACTGCTTGGTGGTGTGACTATCGCAGCAGGTGAAACATTCACCGTAGTAATTGATCCAGATACAGCGCTCGAAGAAATTGTAGACGTATATTCCCCCTCTGGTAACCCAGTATCTGGAAACGTTTTAACTATCGTAAGAGGAATTGACGGCTCCTCAGGACAGGCGCATAGCGCTGGTGCTGCAGTTCGTCATATGGCTATCGGCCGCGATTACCGCGAAGCCAATACCCACGAGAACGCAACAAGTGGAGTTCACGGCGTAACTGGTTCTGTAGTGGGAACCACTGATACCCAGACTCTAACCAACAAGTCAATCTCAGGTGCAGCTAATACTCTTACCAATATCCCTAACTCAGCTACCACAGCAACTAGCGCTAACACCGCTAATGCAATCGTAGCTCGTGATGCTTCAGGTAACTTCGCAGCTGGCACAGTAACCGCTAACCTAACTGGTAACGTAACTGGTGCTGTCACAGGCAACGCATCCACTGCAACAACTCTACAAACCGCTAGAGACTTCCAGATTCTGGGAGATGTAGAAGCCTCTGCGGTTTCCTTCAATGGTTCAGGCAATGTAAATCTGGTAACTCAGATTGCTACTGGAGCTATCGTCAACGCTGATGTTAATGCTTCAGCTAATATTGCACCTAGCAAGATTGCTGGTACAGCTGTAACTCAGGCTGATACTGGAACCGTTACATCTAATATGATAGCTAACGGGACTATCGTAGATGCTGACATCAACGCATCTGCTGCAATCGCTAAGACAAAGATTGCTGGCACTGCTATTACTGCTGCTGATACTGGCACAGTAACAAGCAATATGATTGCTGATGGAACTATTGTTAATGATGACATATCGCCTACAGC
>JACCEC011551850.1_pt1 | contig 19295 bp, 20 predicted proteins | sample 7450121 | NCBI WGS metagenome assembly JACCEC01 (sample SAMN15323455, study PRJNA562643) | freshwater metagenome | isolation source: river surface water | place: USA:Blue River Watershed | collected 2017-08-18 | reverse complement strand
ATAATTGTTTAAAAAAATATTTGAGCCTTAATTTTAAAAATTAAGTTTTTAGAGGTTGCCTTAAGAACCATAATTCAGATAGGTATGTAAAACATTTTAACGATACTATCTTGATGATGTGATGATTTTATTGTTTCATTGCCTGTCCTCCTGGCAAGCCTATGCTTGCTTCGTGATTAGCTACATATTCCATTGCATACCCTGCAAATCCAATAATCCAGCCCAACAAAGTACCACCTTGAATTTCAATTTTTTCAAGATTTGTTAGCTCAACAAAACTTGCAATTTCAATATTATTTTTCATTTTTTTATCTTTTAATTAGTTATTGAAAAATTCTTTACCAGCAGCGTAACCTTTTTTGACGTCATCTGGTGCATATAATAACTCATAGGCTATTTCAGCTACTGCCCACCACCAACCACCTTCTACTTCTTGTACTTCTTGAGCATTAAGCTCTACTAAATTCAAATTTTCTAAATTCATTTTTCTAAAGTTTTAAAATTAAACATTTTTTGGTTTTAACAATTGGTTTTCTCGAGAACTTTTTTGTTCTGACAAATCTTACAATAAATTTTGTGCAAAACTATAACTACATCAAAATAATCATTACTTTTGTAATATAAATTATAATTTATAGTTATGGAAAATGTACTCGAGAAAATAAAAGACATTCGCAAACAAAAAGGATTTTCACACGAATATATGGCGCACAAGCTGGATATGAGTCAACCTGCCTATTCTAAAATCGAAAAAAATGAGACTGTTTTGTCAGTAGATAGGCTTTTTAAAATAGCGGAAATATTAGAAACCCCAGTCAATGATATTTTAGAAATCAATCCTAATAACATCTATAATCAAACTAATAACGATAATGCTATTGGTCATCAAGAAGTTGCACATTTGCATCAAGAAAACAAAGAAATAACCGAAAAACTCATCGAAACCCAGCAAAGCGAAATCCAGTTTTTACGGGAGTTGTTGTCGAAGAGTGGTGGCAAGTAAATAACAGTTCTTCTTGTTTTTTATTTAAAAACGGTTAGAAGTACATTAATTGTTCTTGAGAAAATGCAATAGTTTACTTGGTTCTTGACGATTATCCCAAAAACCAGTAATGATTATTTGTTGTTTTGTAAACTGATACAAAATACTATAATAACTCATATACAAAACTCTAGTCTTTGAAGAAGATGTTTCCATCCCTAATTCGGGATATGATTTTAGGAGAGCGGTACTTTCTTTTATTTTGAGATTCAATTTTTTAGAATACAAATCGTTTTTGTTCCTTTTATTCCAATAATCAAAAACACGATTTCTTTGTCTTAAAGCCGTTGATGTCCATTTTAATTTTCTAACTACATCCATTTGGAGTCTAATTGATCTAATTCTTCTTCGGAAATTAAGTTCCCCGAAGCAATGTCAGCCTCACTCATCATTAGCATTTCTATTTGTTCATCGCTTAAAGACAGGATTTCTGAGGGCTGTGCGGTTGCAAAAATGGTATCAACAGCTTCGAGTAAGCTTTCATTTTTTGTTGATAGAATTCTATTAATAAGTCTATTTTTTGTTTTTTGAATAGTTGTCATAATCAGTTTGTTTAAAAATCAAATTTACAAAATATTTTAATTGACTGGGTAAATAACAAAAACAAATTTATGATTACTACTTTGATTGCTTTTATCCGCATATTTGGGTTAATTAAAAATCAGTTTCGCATTTATAAATGAAATTTTCGATTGTGTTTTTTTGTAACTTTGTGAAAAATTATAGATATAATGCCAACAATAGTAAAAAACTTTTCGGATTTGGATTTAACCAAAACCTATACCTATTCGGATTATTTGCTTTGGCAGTTTTCAGATCGTGTGGAATTGATAAAAGGATTTATAAATAAAATGAGTCCCGCACCGAGTTCTAATCATCAAAGTGTATCGTATAATATTATTGGTTGTTTCTATGAAAATTTCAAAAAAAAACCTTGTCGTGTTTTTGAAGCTCCCTTTGATGTTCGCTTACCCATAAAATCAGCTAAAAAAGATACAACAGTCGTTCAACCCGATTTGTGTGTGATTTGTGATGAAAGCAAAATAGATGAAAAAGGATGTGATGGCACACCCGATTTGATAGTTGAAATATTGTCGCCCAATAATAGCAAACACGATATTCACACAAAATTCAATTTGTATTTAGAAGCCGGTGTTTTAGAATATTGGATTGTAAATCCTAGCGAAAGAATGGTTTTGATTTACGCTTTAAAAAACGGTGAATTCATTGGTTCAAAGCCATTTGTAGAAGGAGAGATACTTAAGAGTTCTTTATTTCCCGATTTGAAAATTGATGTTGAAGATATTTTTTACAGGGTGAAATAGTAAACAAAACAGTGACAATCATTTTTTAATTTATAATTACTTTACCCTTGACAACAAAATCGAACTCTTATTTAGGAAAACTCTTTTTAATTCCCACTACTTTAGGAGAAGAAGGCGACCCTAATGATGTTTTGCCTCAAACTATAAAAAGAAGTATCGATTTCATTGACGATTACATTGTAGAAAATGAGAAAACGGCTCGAAAATTCATAAAAAGCATTCATCCGCAAAAAGTTCAGGCCACACTCAGACTAAGTGCTTTAAATAAACATACCGAAGTTTCTGAACACGCCAAAATGTTGCAAGCTTGCCTAGAAGGAAAAAATGTCGGTTTAATGAGCGAAGCAGGTTGCCCCGGAGTTGCCGATCCTGGTGCTGTAATTGTAAAATTGGCTCACGAGAAAGGAATTCAAGTGGTTCCTCTTGTAGGTCCATCTTCAATTATATTGGCCATCATGGCGTCCGGAATGAACGGTCAAAGCTTTGCTTTTAATGGCTACATTCCCATTGATAAAGCCGAAAAAAAGACAGTTTTAAAAAATTTAGAGAAATTATCTCAAGATAAAAATCAATCCCAAATCTTTATCGAAACGCCTTATAGAAATAATAAAATGCTGGAAGATATTGTTCAGACCTTAAACCCTTCGACTTATCTTTGTGTGGCAACTGATATTACTTTGCCTACTGAATTCATCAAAACGATGCTTGCGAGCGATTGGAAAAAAACAAAAATTGATTTACACAATCGCCCTACCATTTTTATTATTCATAAAATGTAGAAGTATTAACCTAAATTATTGCACAGTTGCATTACTATCAGGGACAATTCCATATGTTTCGTATCCTCCAAAATCTCTCATATAAGTCCGAATTGATGTACCATAGGCATCTTTGAGATAGCGCCTTCCCGAGTGTTTAAAAAATTTTTTAACAGAACCTGCTCCACCAAGATGTGCAGCTGCTAATATTCCAGATTCAGTTACTAAAATACCAGCAATTACTTGCCCTTCATATTTATCAATAACATCTTTTAATAAGGATTTGTTTTTGGCTAAAAGCGCCACAAAAGCTTTTTCTTGCATTTTAGGGCTATTTAGGAATTGGTTGCTGTTATGAATACCTATTGTTTTTAAAGTTTCCTCGCCAAACTGATATTTCCCCATATAACCTAGAGAATTAACTTTTTTGTACTTGCCTTGCGATTCTTTTAAAGCAATTGCTTCTTTATAACCAATAAAAAATTTCCCTGTATAAGGAACATTTAAATTAGTATATTCATTTTGTTTTTCAGAAGGAAATAAGTAGTGTTTTCCATCATTTTTATCGATAAAAAACCAATCATTGGAATCTAAATCGTAAGGCTTAAAACCTGAGCTTAAAAAGGCAATAATAAGAGTCAAACTTGTAAAAAAAGACCACTTGTTTATCATAAATTGTTTTTCTTCAAACGCTGTCACCCTTTGAAATTTCTACGGTGCAAAGATACAAGAAAAACCTAAATATCAAAAATATAACTGAAAATCAAGCTGTTAATATTTTCTAAAAATAAAAAATATAAAACTTAAAACCACTGTAAGCCGAGTATTCAATCGTTGGAGTTGGAATTTTTATAGTATTAAAAATAGAAAAAAAAGTCTTCAAAAAATGCGATTTTGTTTCAATTTTTGTCAAATCTACATCCAAACTGAGGTAAAATTGTCGAAATTTTTCGGGTATTGGAGCAGAATTAGGTATAAAATTAGCCTCATTTCCGCTAATAATACCTTCAGCCCCAAAGCCTAAAGCAACGTTCAACCACTTTGGTATTTTCGAGCCTTTAAAAAAGGAATTTACATTAGCCGAAAACCAATAGGTTTGCCCGTTGTAATCTTTGAGGATTTGCTCTGGAATAGTGCTTCCCAAAACATCCGGACTAAAATTTGAATATTGGGTTTTATGATAGGAGAATTTTGGAATGATGCGTTGTTCTTTCCAAATCAATTCCTGAGAAACATACAAAGCCGTTCCCGAAGCATTGGCAACAACATCTCCCATTGATGCTCCCCATTCTTCTGAAAATCCGTCCATAACCTCAACCGCCGTTAGGAATACAAATCCTAAACTTGCTCCATAAATCAATTGATTTTTCTTGCTCGTACTACTCCAATTCAGGGCTTCGGCTCCCAATCCTCCAATTTGATAGGATGAATATAGATGCCCCAATTTATCCATTTGCATCCACTGGGAATTGTCATTGATAAAATGAAAATCGGATTTAGGATAATCGGCATACCAAAGTTGGTTCAAACCAACCAAAGCTCCTGATGCCAAAACAGCTTCGGTAATAAATACAGTGTTCTGCCTCTTTTTATTTAAAGTATCAGAGGGTTTAAAGAAATTATCGAATGAATGTTGTGCCAAAACACTTTGGAACACCACTAAACACAAAAACCAGTATCGTCTTTTAAACTTCAAAATTATCTGGCTACCTCTTGACTGTTGATCCAATCGGAATATTTCTTAGCATTCACATTATGCTCTGGTAAAGTTGCGGCAAATTCGTGGTACCCAAAACGATCCACACTCGCACAAAAATAAATAAAATCGTGCTTTTCAGGATTTAAAACTGCATCCAAAGCTGTGATGTCAGGCATTGCGATAGGTCCTGGAGGAAGCCCAGTCACTTTATAGGTGTTGTAAGGCGAGTTTAAAAACAAATCGTTGTAAAAAACTCTTTTGATTGTCTGATTGAAATCATTGTCTTTCTTTTTGATGGCATAAATAACGGTAGGATCAGCCTGAAGAGGCATTTCCAGTCTAATTCTATTCAAATAAACACCGGCAATTCTGGGTCTTTCGTCTTTTTTAACCGATTCTTTGTGCACTATCGAAGCCAAAATGGTGGCGCTAATAGGAGTTAAACCTAGTTTTTCAACCTTTTCAATACGCTCTTTGTTCCAAAAATTATGGTATTCCTTAATCATTTTGTCACGGAATTTTTCGGCAGAAATATTCCAATACACCTCATAAGTATTCGGGATAAACATCACAAAAACATTTTCGTCGGTAAACCCATTTTCTTTCAGGAAAATAGAATCTTTGAAGGTATTTAGTAATAATAAACTATCAGGTTCAATTTGAGAACTTATTCTTCCAGCAAAATCTTCTAATCTTTCCTGATTGTTAAAAGCCAATTTTAAAGGAACATTGCTTCGCATTGCTTTAACCAAATCATAGCTGCTCATTCCTTTAATCAATAAAAACCGTCCTGGTTTTACGTTTTCAGGATAATTTCTTTTGCTAGCCACCATTTCAAAACGACCCATATTTTCAACAAAAGGGGCAATTATTTGTTGCACATCTTCATAAGTAGAACCCGTTGGCACGTGAACAAATAATTCGTTTTCTGAAAATTTGGTGTTTTTAGAAAAAATTTGATTGGCAACTATTCCTCCATAAATCAGCAATACTGAAATTAATATGATGGCTGCAATTGTTAGGTGTTTTTTTAAATTCAAAACTAAAATTTTTAAAGTTGATTATTTATTAATTGAAAAATTGCCTCGTCTTTATAAATTCCGTTGACTAAAGTCCAATCTTTTTTTGTGCCTATTTTTTGAAATCCAAATTTAGTAAAAAGAGTTATACTAGCTTCATTTTCTGTACCAATATTTGCATACAATTGATGTAGATTCAAATGATAAAATGCATATCGGATTAATAGTCCCAAAGCCTCGGAACCGATATTCTGCTTTCTGTTTTCAGTTCCTTGAATTACAATGCCAACTCCTGCCCTATTATTCTTGGGATCAAAATCAAATAAATCGATTAAACCAAGTGCCGGAAAATCTTTATCCTGACAAATCGCCAACCGCAATTGCTTGGCTTCATAAATATCCTGATGAGCATTTTTGAGGTATTGTTTCACCAAAAACCGACTGTAAGGAGTTTGTGTATTGCTGACTTCCCAAATGCTTTGGTCGTTTTCCATAGCGTACACAAACTCCAAATCATTAGGTTCGAGTGCTCGGAGGAATATGTTTTCACCTTTTAGTGTAATCATTGAAAAATTAGAGGTTAGAAGTTATTTATATCTCAATCACTCCCTTAAAAACAAATTCCGCAGGACCAATCAAGAAAACATTGGTAAACAAATCACCTATTTTATCAAAAGAAACGGCTAATTTTCCGCCTTCTACGTTTAATTTAATCGAAGAAGCATTCGTTTGTCCTGCAGCATTCATTGCAATCGCAACGGCCGTAGCTCCAGTTCCACAAGCTAAAGTTTCATCTTCAACACCTCTTTCGTAAGTGCGGATCGAGAAAGTATCCTCGTCTATTTTTTTTACAAAATTGATGTTACTTCCTTCTTTTCCGTACAACGAACCGTAACGAAGAGCCGCTCCGTTTTCTTTAACATTATAATGTTCCAAATCTTCTACCATTTGTACGTGATGGGGCGAACCGGTATTCATAAAAGTGTAATCGGCTTCTTTTTTTATATCCGTCACATCAATCATCTGCAAGGAAACGATTCCATCATTAGCAATACTAGCGTGATGCAAACCATCGGTGGCCATAAAAGTACAACTATCTTTAATCACATTCAAATCTTTGGCGAAAGCCACCAAACAGCGACCTCCATTACCACACATTGAACTTTGGTTTCCATCGGAATTGTAATAGAGCATTTTAAAATCGGTTTCAGTGTCTTTTTCTAATAAAATAAGCCCATCGGCACCAATCCCGAAACGTCTATTACACAAACGGGCAACGAGTTGTATATTTCCCTTTGGAAAAAATCCCGAACGATTATCAATCATTACAAAATCGTTTCCTGTTCCTTGATATTTATAGAATTCTAATTGCATTTTATTTTGAATTGAGAATTACAAAAGTACAAATATTAATGATACGTTAAAGAGTGTTAAGCGAGCGTTAAACTGTTTTTTTGAAATAACAAAATTCTTAATTTTACAGCGTAAATTCTTAAATAACTATAAAACTATGAAACGATTTTCAAGCTTATTATTAGTATCATTGTTGAGTGGAGCCGTAACATTGGGCTCATACAAATTGTTATTTGACGACAATGGTTATTTTTCGAAAAAATCAATTATAACCCAAGCCCCAAATTCGTATGGACGAACCGTTGGTTTATCAGCAGAAGCAGTTGACTTTACAGAGGCGGCAGAAAAAACAATTCATACTGTAGTTCACGTAAAAAATGTTTCCCGAAAAAGTGTTTCCAATCCTATTTTGGAATATTTCTACGGCTACCGCGGCGATCAATTACAGGAACAAGTTGGTACTGGTTCTGGTGTAATTATCTCCGAAGATGGTTATATCGTGACCAATAATCACGTAATAAAAGACGCGTCCGAAATTGAGATCACGCTGAACAACAAGAAATCCTACACAGCAAAACTCATCGGAACCGATTCGAAAATGGATATTGCTTTATTAAAAATTACTGCCGACGAAAAGTTACCCTATTCTGCTTTTGCCAATTCTGACTCAGTGAAAATTGGCGAATGGGTTTTGGCAGTTGGAAATCCATATAATCTAAATTCGACCGTGACAGCTGGCATTATTTCGGCAAAAGCTAGAAACTTGGACACAAGCGGAATTCAGTCTTTCATTCAGACTGATGCTGCCGTAAACCCCGGAAACAGTGGTGGCGCCTTGGTAAATACTCGTGGTGAATTAATAGGAATTAACACAATGATATCTTCTCCAACAGGCTCTTACACTGGATATTCTTTCGCGATTCCATCCAACAACGCCCGCAAAATTATTGAGGATTTAATGGAGTTTGGAAATGTGCAAAGAGGTGTTCTTGGCGTTTCAGGGGGCGAATTGAATGCTATGGCCTCCAAAGAATTGGGTATTAAGGAAACACAAGGCTTTTACATCAAAGATGTACAGAAAAAATCGGGTGCTGAAAAAGCAGGTTTGCAAAAAGGCGATATCATTATCAAATTAGACAATCAAAATGTTGCCACATTTGCCGATCTTTCGGGTTACATCAACACCAAAAGACCAAATGACAAAGTAGAAGTTACCTTTATCAGAGATGGAAAAAACAAGGTGTTGCCTGTCGTTTTGAGTAAAAACGAATTTTTCAACACGGAATTCAAAGGTTTAGAATTTGAAAACATCAATGCAGCAGACAAAAAAAGGTTTAATCTTACTGATGGTGTAAAAATCAAATCCATCACCAATGAAAACTTGAAACAATATGAACAAGAACTTATTGGGAATATTATTCTGAGTATTGACAATGTAAAGATAAATGACATAGAATCAGCTTCCAAAATTTTGAATAAAAAAGCCGATAACCAAAGCGTTCAAATGGAAATGATTAATAAAAGAGGAGAAATAATCCGAATTATTATTTAAAGAAACTCTAAGATTTATGTTACAAAATAGACCGCAGATTCTCAGATTAATTAAAAAATCTGGAATCTGCGGTTCACTTTTTAAATAGGCAAAACAGTCGTGCTCTTCACTTCCGAGATGATAAAAAAGCTATTAATCAATGAAACTTCGGGCAAAACCGATAATTTTTTTTGATGAAAATAATGATAACTTTCCATATCAGGTAAGATGATTTTAAGCATATAATCAAAACTACCAGATATAAAGTTGCATTCGACCACTTCGGGCATATTCATAATTGACTGATTGAATCCTTCAGAAACATCGTAGGTTTGTTTGACCAACGTTACTTGACAATACACCATCAAATTATTGCCCATTTTCTTCTTATTCAAAATCGAAACATATTTTTCGATAATTCCTTCTTTTTCCAAACGCTTGACACGATCGTGAACCGGTGTAAGCGAGAGATTTATTTTATTCGCAATATCTTTCAACGTCAAATGTGCATCCACTTGAAGCATTCGTAGAATTTTTTTATCGGTTTCGTCTAAAATCATAGTGAAAAAATGATTAAGGGGTTCATATTTAAGATTCAAAAAAAGATATTTTTTCGTTTTAGAAATACAAACAGTTTTCAATCTAGAAATATTTTATGCAAAAATAAAAAATAAAACAATTATTTTCTTAATTTATTATCTTTTGACACAATATTTCCTTTTTATAGTATCTTTGTATCGTTATTTTTCTAACTACTAAACACAAATTGATATGATTATTGGAGTGCCTAAGGAAATCAAAAACAATGAAAATCGTGTAGCGGTAACACCTGCAGGAGTCGCCGAATTCAAAAAACAAGGACATCTAGTCTATGTGCAAAAAAGTGCTGGAGAAAACAGCGGTTTTAGCGACAAAGCCTATGAAGAAGCGGGAGCCGAATTATTACCGACCATTGAGTCCATTTATTCAATTGCCGAAATGATCATAAAGGTAAAAGAGCCTATTGCTTCTGAATATCCGCTTATTAAAAAAGACCAATTATTATTCACGTATTTCCACTTTGCTTCTTCTGAACCTTTAACTCATGCCATGATTAAGCAAGAAGCGGTTTGTATAGCCTATGAAACGGTTGAAAAATCAGATCGTAGTTTGCCTTTGTTAGTGCCAATGTCTGAAGTTGCAGGAAGAATGGCAATTCAAGAAGGGGCCAAATATCTTGAAAAACCAATGAAAGGAAAGGGAATTCTTCTTGGAGGTGTCCCTGGTGTTCCTCCTGCAAAAGTTTTGGTTTTGGGTGGTGGAATTGTAGGAACGCAAGCTGCTAAAATGGCTGCTGGATTTGGCGCTAGAGTGGTAATTATGGATGTAAGTTTACCTCGTTTACGACATTTGGCCGATATAATGCCAGCCAATGTTACTACTGTTATGTCCAACTATTACAACATTCGCGAAGCCATAGCCGAAGCCGATTTAATTGTAGGAGCTGTATTGATTCCCGGAGCCAAAGCGCCACACTTGATTACTCGTGATATGCTAAAATTGATGCATCCTGGAACTGTTCTCATTGATGTTGCCGTTGACCAAGGAGGATGTATTGAAACTTGCACACCTACAACTCACGAAAATCCAACTTTCGTCATTGATGATATTGTACATTATTGCGTAGCGAATATGCCCGGTGCTGTTCCTTACACTTCTACTTTGGCGTTGACCAATGCTACTTTGCCTTACGCATTGCAATTGGCCAACAAGGGATGGAAAAAAGCTTGTGCTGAAAACGAAGAATTGAAAAAAGGACTCAACGTGGCCAATGGTAAAATTCTTTACAAAGGCGTTGCCGATGCTTGGAACTTGTCTTATGAAGAGGTAGAAACTGTATTGAAAGACCTTGTTTACGCTTAATTAGTATTAAGATTTGAATATTAAGTATTAAGACTAAATTCTTATAAAAACCAAAATCCGTCAAGTTTTAAAACTTGACGGATTTTTTATTTGTCTTACTACTTAATATTCAAATCTTAATACATAAATTTATTCTTTTTGTTTCGTCAAATAATAAATTGGAATTCCTGTTAGCATAATCAAAACGCCCCAACCACAGGTCGAGAATTTGGTTAGCAATAACGAAACACAAACTGCCGAAGCAATTACAATGTATAATAACGGTAAAAAAGGATAGCCAAATGCCTTATAAGGTCTTTCTACATCTGGCATTTTCTTGCGAAGTATAAAAATTCCATAGATTGTCAAAATGTAAAAAATCAATACAATGATGATGACAAAATCTAACAAATCACCGTATTTTCCAGTCAAACACAAAGCCGAAGCCCAAATACACTGCACCCACAATGCCCAAGCTGGTACACTTGCATTGTTCAATTCGGCAGCTTTTTTCAGGAACAATCCATCTTTAGCCATCGTATAATAGACTCTTGCACCCGCCATAATCAATCCGTTGTTACAAGCAAAAGTCGAAATCATAATCATCAACGCAATAATAATCGTTCCCATATCGCCAAAAGTATATTCAGAAGCTACCACAGCCACTCTATCGGATTTGGCAGTAGCAATTTCATTTAGCGGAATCACTGCGAGATACATCAAATTAGTCAAGACATAAATTATAGTCACGATAAAAGTTCCCAGAAACAAACTCAGTCCCACATTGCGTTTCGGATTTTTGATTTCACCCGCAATAAAAGTCACACCCACCCAAGCATCACTCGAGAACAAAGAGCCCACCATCGCAGCCGAAATCCCTGCAATCAAAGCCGTACCGCCAATAGGCATCCAAGAACCACTATCTACATTAAAAGAATGAGTGTCCCAAGCATTGGCCCAGTTGGCATCCCAAACCTCGGCTTTGGCAGCCAATAGAAAACCAAAAACAATCAAACCAAACAAAGACAAAATCTTGATAACTGTCAAAACTGTTTGCAAAATCTTGCTGTTTTTTACCCCACGACTGTTGATATAAGTCAGAAGAATAATAGTAATTATCGAAACAATTTGAGCCGCATTGAGTTTGAAAGAACCAATTTCATACAAGACATTTTCATCGCTCAGAGGAGGAACGAGATAAGCAGCAAATTTAGAAAAGCCGACCCCTACTGCAGCAATTGTACCCGTTTGAATCACAGCAAAGAAACTCCAACCGTATAGAAAAGCAATGAGTTTATTGTAGGCTTCCTTTAAATACACATATTGCCCGCCGGCTTTTGGGAACATCGCGCTCAACTCCCCATAACTCACTGCGGCAACCATCGTAATTAATCCCGAAATAATCCAAATCAAGGTCAGCCATCCTGCCGAACCAACCTGTCTGGCTATGTCCGAGCTTACAATAAATATTCCCGAACCTATCATCGAGCCCACGACGAGCATCGTTCCGTCTAGTAATCCGAGTTCTCTTTTAAAATGTTCTTCGTTGTTGTCTTGCATAATGATTCAGTTTTTTTGTTGGCTAAAGATATACTTTTTTTGGAAATTTCAGAAAATCAAGAAAGAAACTCTATTTTTTTTTAAGGTTGTGCCCTACGGGTTGGGCTGTACTCTATATTCCGATAAACAAAAACTACGACTAAATAGTCGTTTTTCTTAAATCGTGAGATGCCGCTTCCATCCCTCAGGCGAACCTGCATAAAGAGAAATTAATTATTTTAAAGAAATTTTGTAAGAAAAAATTATTATATTTGAGAGTAATATTAAACGAGACAAATATTTTCCAATCTATTCTATTTTGGGAATATTTATAAAATTTTGTTTTGGCTAAATTCAAGTTATGATAAAATTTAAAAATACAAACCAGTAAAAAATAAAGTATGACAAAGTAAGAGCAATTGTATAACTCAATTCAAAATTTATAAGAACTTGGAGTTCAACTACCTGATAAATTAATTGAAGAAACCAATAGAGTTGAAGAAGAAATAATTCAAAAAGAGGTTATTCCTGCTTTATCTGAGGCAATTGATCCGATAATAAATCAAATTCAGAGGGAATTAATTCTCGTAATAGAATATATTCCCGACGAACCATTACAAGTTAAAATGACGAGAAAAAGAAGTTTTAAATTCTCTGAGGAAGAAGAAAACTTTGAAACAAAAAGAAAAGAATTTAAAAAAGAACAGAGTTACACGTTGACACCCCACTCTAAATCCAAATGGACAAATTTAGTTGTCAAGTTTCCAGACGGAAAAGAAATATCAAACAAATTTGCATACCAAACACTTTGCGATGTCATAGAAAATGTTGGACCAGAAAATGTTGTAAGATTAGGTATTAGACAAAGTGGAACTGACTTAGTTTCTAAAACAGAAGACGACTTTTATCAACAGCATAAAATTTCGGGAGGTTGGTTGGTTTTGACCCATTCTTCAACAGACGCAAAAAAGGCTCATTTAGAAGAGATCTCTAAAAGACTAAAATTAAATTTGAAGGTGACAAAAAAGTAAAAAAAACTTGTGATACAACCCGTTTTGAGATAGGGTATAATTTAGTATAAATACCCCTTTCCAACTTATTTTTAAGGATCAATACTACCAAATTAAACCCACAACCCTTTACAACACCCGATTCAACTGAACTAAATTTCTTTCGTAATAGGATTCTTTGGTAGAAGAAATAATTACACCACCATGGGTGGCAGAATGAATGAATTTAATTTCGCTATCACAAACCTCGACCACCATTCCCACATGGTTAATTCGGCCACTTCCTCTGGTTTTAAAAAAAATTAAATCCCCTTTTTGGGCATTTTGAACATCTATTTTAGAACCATACGAAGCCATTTCTACTGATGATCTTGGTAATTTTATATCACTATTAGCAAAAGTATAACACATCAATCCGGAACAATCAAAACCATCTGTCGTGGTTCCGCCAGCGCGATAGGGGGTTCCTATGTTTTCAGAAGCTTTCAATATTAGCTGATTGACAAAACTAGCGTCTCGCTCCATTATTGGATTAGCTATTGAATTCTGTTCAACCGTTTTTACATTTTCAACAACTTCTCCTGCTGGAACTGATTTTTCTAGTTCTTTTGCACTTCGAATTTTAAGCAGAACACCAACTAAAAGTTTATCAGCAATGGTTGGGTTTTGTTTTTCTAGTTCAGCAACTGTGAGTCCGTATTGTTTGGCAATGCCGTATTTCGTTTCTTTGGGTAAAACCTGGTGCGTGATTTCTGATTCTGTTTCTTTGATTTCAACAATTTCTTGTCGTTCTACAGGAACTTGCTTTACTAGTTTGCTCTCTTTAGTTTCGTTTTCGGGTAGGACCTCTTTTTTATCAATAACTTTCTCGGTAACCATGCTCGCATTGGAATCGGTATTTACAGGGACATTAATTTTCTGCCCTACTTTTATGGATTTATTTCCCAATTCAGGATTGGCTTTTTGTAAATCTGCAAGCTTGATTCCGTGTTTTTTTGAGATAGAATATAGAGATTCTTTGGCTAAGACTTCGTGTGTGAGACTGATTGAATTTTTGATGTTGTCTGTAGATTTTTTAGTTTCCTTTTTCTCATCCTCAACTATAGATTGTTGCATAACCAGAGTATGATTTTCAGTTTTTGATTCTTTATTATCAGCAACTTTCTTAGCAACCAAAGTCGTATTAACATCTGCTTTTACAGCAACTGTAATTTTTTGTCCCGCTTTTATGGATTTATTTCCTAATTCGAGATTGGCTTTTTGCAAATCGGCAAGGGCAATTCTGTATTTTTTGGCAATAGAAAACAACGATTCTTTAGGCAAGACTTCGTATTGAATTCCTTCAGTTGGAATTTCCTTTTTTTCATCCAATTTGGGAGCACCAACTATTTCTGCTTTTGAAACTTTTTTTTGGGAAACGGTTGGCTTTATAACTTCAATTTCTTTTTCTGTTTCTTTTGAGACCGCAAAATACTCCACTTTTTGGGGGATCGTGATAGTTTGCCCAATTTTCAAACCCTCTTTTTCAAGATTAGGATTGATTTTATATAAATCTTCAATGACTATTTTATGTTGTTTTGCAATTCCGTAAAGCGTTTCTTTGGGTAGCACTTCATGTGTTTTTTCAGAAAGGTTGCTTGCCAATGTAGTAGTGGAAACCGAAGAATTATTTGCCTTGGTTGGAATTAGTAAAACGGTCTTTAGTTTAATTCCGTTAATGGCATCGGGATTCAATTCGTAAATCACCGAGGGTTTTACTTTGTATTTTTGTGCAATTTCGCTGACGGTTTCCCCCTTAGCAACAGTATGTTGTCTGTACTTTTCTTGGGAAAAAAGACTCGTACTATTCAATAAAACAATCAAAAAAAGACAATTAAAATACTTCATAAATGTTTTTTAAATTTGGAATCAATGCTTCATCATTACTTCCTACTGCAATTGAAACAATAATAATCAATTATTCTAAAAAATGAATAATTATGATTCTTAATGGTAAAACTTAACAATAAAATATAACCTAGAAACAAACTTAATCTATAAATATGAATTTCGCAATTTTTAAGCTAGTCTTTATATTCAATTTAACAATTTGAAGTATAAAAAATGCCCTGATTTTACAGGGCATTCCTAAAAATATAAAATTGTGTACTCAGAGTTAAGAAACTTAAAAACTATAAACTAGTTCACTAATAATTTATGAGATGGTGCAAACTTTGTCAAGTTAATGCCATCAACCGCAGCAATATACTCTTCAATTGTTGGTGTTCTACCAAGAACTGTAGAAAGCACCACAACAGGTGTCGAGGAAAGCAGGGATTCTCCTTTTTTTCCTTCGGTATCTTCAACAACTCTTCCTTGGAAAAGACGAGTAGAAGTTGCCATAACAGTATCTCCTTTTTCTGCTTTTTCCTGATTCCCCATACAAAGGTTACATCCTGGACGTTCTAAATACAATATATTTTCGTATTGAGTACGTGCAGTGCTTTTTGGAGCATTGTCATCAAATTCGAAACCTGAGTATTTTTGCAATACTTCCCAATCCCCTTCAGCTTTCAATTCATCCACGATATTATAAGTTGGTGGAGCCACCACAAGCGGTGCTTTAAACTCAACCTTACCTTTTTGAGCTTCTATATTTTTTAGCATTTGAGCTAAAATTTTCATATCCCCTTTGTGAACCATACAAGAACCTATAAATCCTAGATCTACTTTTTTATCACCTCCATAATACGATAGTGGTCTAATAGTATCGTGGGTATATCTTTTGGAAACATCGGCGTTGTTTACATCAGGATCAGCAATCATTGGCTCCGCAATTTGATCCAAATCAACTAGAACTTCAGCATAATATTTGGCATTGGCATCAGGTTTTAGTGCTGGTTTCTCTCCTGATTTAATTTCAGCAATTCTCTTATCAGCGATAGCAACTAAACCCTTAAGCACGTGTATATGATTGTCCATACCTTTGTCAATCATAATCTGAATTCTTGACTTAGAAATCTCAAGTGATTCAATTAAGGTAGCATCTTCAGAAATACAGATTGAAGCTTTTGCTTTCATTTCAGCGGTCCAATCTGTAAAGGTAAACGCTTGGTCAGAGGTAAGAGTCCCAAGATGAACCTCAATAATTTTCCCTTGAAATACGTTCTCTCCTCCAAATTGTTTCAACATTTGAGCTTGAGTTGCATGTACCACATCACGGAAATCCATATAGGTTTTCATTTCTCCTTTGAAAGTTACTTTCACCGATTCAGGAATAGGCATCGAAGCCTCACCTGTGGCTAGCGCAAGAGCAACTGTTCCTGAATCAGCACCAAAAGCAACACCTTTTGACATTCTGGTATGAGAGTCACCACCAATGATGATAGACCACTCGTCTACAGTAATATCATTCAATACTTTATGGATAACATCGGTCATTGCGTGATATACTCCTTTCGGATCACGAGCTGTGATCAATCCGAAATCATTCATAAATTTCATCAATTTTGGAATGTTAGCCTGCGCTTTTTTATCCCATACAGAAGCCGTGTGACAACCCGATTGATATGCACCGTCAACGATTGGAGAAATTGTTGTAGCCGCCATAGATTCTAATTCTTGAGCAGTCATAAGACCTGTCGTATCTTGTGAACCTACAATATTAACTTCGACACGAACATCCGAACCAGCGTGTAAAACTTTACCTGGAGCCGTACCAACAGCGTTTTTATTGAATATTTTTTCTACGGCTGTAAGTCCTTGTCCTGCGTGAGAAATTTCTTTTGATGGAGCATAAACAAGAGGTGCTTCAATACCCAAAGTCTTAGCTGCAAATGTTTGTAATTTTTTACCAAACACAATCGCATATGATCCACCAGCTTTTATAAATTCCATTTTTTGAGGGGTAAATGCCTTAGATATATCTATCAGCTCTTGGTCTCCATTATACAATTTCTTTTCTTTTATGTTGATGGTAAGAACGGTTCCGGTAGCTACTGAATAAGCTTCTTCGAGAATAGGGTCACCACTTTCATCGCGAATTGGATTTCCATTTTCATCCAATTTTTTTACCCAGTTTTTAAGGTCAAGACCTATACCACCTGTTACATCAACGGTGGTTAAAAAAATTGGTGAAATCCCATTTGTTCCTGCAACGATTGGTGCAAAATTTACAAATGGCACATAAGGACTTGCTTGTTTACCAGTCCAAAGCGCCACATTATTAACACCCGACATTCTCGACGAACCAACACCCATTGTTCCTTTTTCCGCAATCAGCATCACACTTTTATCAGGATGTTGCGCTTGCAATACTTTAATTTCATTTTGAGCCTTGAGTGAAATCATACATTTTCCGTGAAGTTCACGGTCTGATCTTGAGTGTGCTTGGTTACCTGGAGAAAGCAAATCAGTAGAAATATCTCCTTCGCCAGCAATATAAGTTACCACTTTAATTTCATTTGGCACTTCAGGTAATTTTGTAAAAAATTCTGCTTTAGCATAACTTTCTAAAATTTCCCTAGCGATTTCATTACCGCTTTTGTATGCAGCGACCAAACGATCTGTATCAGCCTCGTAAAGATAAACTTGGGTTTTAAGAACTTTTGCAGCCTCTTTTGCAATAGCAACATCCTTTCCTAAAGCTAAGTCAAGCAATACTTTGATCGACGGACCACCCTTCATATGTGATAAAAGTTCAAATGCAAAAGCTGGTGTAATTTCTTTAACTACATATTGTTCAAGGATAATTTCTTTTAAAAACTTAGCTTTCACTCCAGCAGCACTTGTGGTACCGGGAATAGTATTATAGATAAAAAATTGAAGTGAATCTTGACGATATTCATTATTTATATCTTTAATTTGAGCAATGATTTCGCTTAATAAATCCGCTCCATCAATTGGTTTAGGATGAAGTCCTTGTTCTTTTCTTTCTTCGATTTCCTTGATGTAATCCTTATAAGTGTTCATAATTAAAGTCTTTTCAAAGTTAATGGCAAATTATTTTGATTATTTCAAAATAAAATGCCCTATTATTTAGTTGATTATAATTTATATATTCTTGCAAATTTAAGAATTAATGATGAGATTTAATAGACATTAGTTTAATAAACACTATTACACCTGATAATTACACATTAAATAATTTTGTCTTGTTTAATTAGAATATTCTAAAAATCAGATTAATTATTTAAACAATAAATAGAAATCAAGATGTAAAATTTAATTAAATTTTAATTTTACGGTTCTTTTTTAGGATCAAAAACACTTAATTTCCTAATTTATCATTAGAAAAACATTTACATTAATTTATCAATTATCATTTCTTCTGTAATTCCTTCGGCATCAGCTTTGTAGTTTTTGATGATTCTGTGACGGAGGATTCCTGTGGCAACGGCTTTTACATCTTCGATATCTGGTGAAAATTTTCCGTTGAAAGCGGCATTGGCTTTGGCTGCCAAAATTAGATTTTGCGAGGCTCTTGGCCCTGCTCCCCAATCGAGATAATTTTTCACAAATTCGTTTGACAAAGCATTATCAGGACGGGTTTTACTGACCAAAGTTACTGCATATTCAATCACATTATCAGCCACTGGAATTCGCCGAATCAAGTGTTGAAAGTCGATAATTTCTTGGGCCGTAAACAAAGGATTTATGGTGGAATGTGAATCGGTAGTGGTGCGTTTAACCACCTGAACTTCTTCTTCAAAAGAAGGATAATCGAGTTTGATGGCAAACATAAAACGGTCTAATTGGGCTTCGGGCAAAGGATAGGTTCCTTCTTGCTCAATCGGGTTTTGTGTTGCCAAAACAAAATAAGGTAGCGCCAATTTGTAATTATGCCCAGCTACAGTAACCGCTCTTTCTTGCATCGCTTCAAGCAAAGCAGCTTGCGTTTTTGGAGGTGTCCTGTTGATTTCATCAGCGAGAATAATATTGGAAAAAATAGGTCCTTTTATGAATTTGAATTGACGATTTTCGTCTAATATTTCGCTTCCTAAAATATCAGAAGGCATTAAATCTGGAGTGAACTGAATTCGTTTGAAATCTAAACCTAAAGCTTGTGCCAAGGTATTTACCATTAAGGTTTTTGCCAATCCGGGAACACCCACTAAAAGTGCGTGACCACCAGAAAAAATGGAAAGCAGGATTTGATCT
>JACCEC011403598.1_pt1 | contig 19310 bp, 22 predicted proteins | sample 7450121 | NCBI WGS metagenome assembly JACCEC01 (sample SAMN15323455, study PRJNA562643) | freshwater metagenome | isolation source: river surface water | place: USA:Blue River Watershed | collected 2017-08-18 | reverse complement strand
TTCCTCGGTAATAACAGGTTCCTCAACAGTAGGTTCCTCAACAGCAGATTCCTCGGTAATAACAGGATCCTCAACAGCAGATTCCTCACCAGCAACAGCAACTTTATCAACAGATTCCTCAACAGCAGGTTCCTCAACAACAGGTTCCTCAACAGCAATAGCAACTTTATCAACAGATTCCTCAACAACAGGTTCCTCGGTAATAACATATTCCTCAACAGCAGGTTCCTCGGTAATAACACATTCCTCAACAGCAGGTTCCTCGGTAATAACACATTCCTCAACAGCAGATTCCTCGGTAATAACAGGTTCCTCAACAGCAACTTTATCAACTGGATCCTCAGCAACAGCAGGTTCCTCAACTTGAATATCAGTAACGGCAGATTTATCAACTGGATCCTCAGCAACAGCAACTTTATCAACAGATTCCTCAACTGAATCCTCAGCAACAGCAACTTTATCAACTTGATCTTCATACTCTTTCTTAGTTACACTAATATTTTCATTCGAAACACCAAAAATAATAGGATTTTTTACAATACTGGGTCTTCTGAACCAATTAAAACCAAACATTATATATTTGATTATTATATTTTTTCTAAATCTTTTTATGGTTTCTTAGTAATATTACAATTTTTACAATAAGAAATAGTCATCATATAAGATTCAACCCCAGTTTCTACTCTATCATCAACATATTCATGTTCACAATATTCAATTGTTGAAATAAGTGGTTCAATTATATCTATAATTCCATTCATAGCATTTATGTCAAAAATAACATTAAAATCTTTGTAAATCTGATTTTCCAAAGAAAAATTATTATCAAGTTTTAAAACATCATTGTCAATTTCATTTTTTATTTCTCTTAAATCTTTCATTGCTTTTAAAAATGTATTCATCGCAAAACTCATTTTATTAATTATTTCTTTCTCCATTTATGGTTATAATATAACTATAAATAATCTTTATATAGTTTATAATGACCAAGATCCACCAAGTCCAACCATATATGATGCTAATGCGGTTTCTGGTATCATATTAATACAATCTCTATATAAATATTTGGTAGGACCGACTTGTATTGTATTTGGTTCAGCAGAATCAATTATACAAATATTTGGATTAGGCGGTCTAGATGATCCACTCATTGGAAATGGATATATTTGTGCTGTTTCAAATAATCCAACTTTATCTCTAATTGGATCTATTATACCTTTTCGCAAATAATAAGGACCAGTTGTTTTATTAAACTCAGATCTTGTAAAATCTACATTTTCTAAAAGTCCATCTTCATCAGCATCTAATAAACGCATTAATACTGGATGACGCGGTATTGATGCAAAAAACGAGTTTGACAAATATTTTTCTCCTTCTCTATTTTCACATTCTAGACCACATTCATCTTCATTTGCTCCAATAAATGTTTTTCCGGCGCAAAAGTTCATTTTTTGTAATTCTATTAAAAAATCATCTTTAATTATAAAGTTTGAATCAAGATAAATACCACCGTGCTTATATAAGATTTCTAATCTGGCTAAATCAGCAACTTGTGCCATACTATTTTGTCCTCTCTTACTACCTAGCTCAATACTTGTTTGTTGATAAGCATATGTAATTGGAAAATTATCTTCTGTTCTATCTTCATTTATCCATAATCTATATTTGTATCCATTTCTTTTGCATACTTCTCTAACTTGATCAAATAAAAACTGTTTCCAACTTAAGATTGGACCTCCAAACCAGATTTGATGAACAATACGCGGTATTATATTTTTTGGATTTCCACCACGCATTTTTCTTTTTGATTTATTTTTCCGGTTTCTTCTTTTTTTTGTTTGTTTCATATATATCTCTATATATTATAGAGATATATTATAGAGATTACCAAAATGAACCACCAGCAAGTGCACTATTTGCCGGCATCGGTCCAAAATCATTAAAATCACCTGGATGAGCACTTCCAGTTCCAGACACTTTCATCATATAATCATATCCTTGTCCCGAACTTCGGTTTGTAGTTGTCACCGAAGGTGGTGGAGGAAACATTCCACTCTGGGCTCTCGAATCATCAAGATTATCGGCTTGACTTGGTTGATGATTTTGCATAGCCTCTTTTCGCACTGTCTTCTTCTCTTTGCCAGGTCCATTCCAGAGTTCAAGAGCCCTATCTACCAAAATATTAACCTTAATTCCCAACTTTGTTTGTAAACTTAATACAATAACCATAAATGCTAAAATAACAGTTGTCAAATTAAATGGCTCATATTTGTATCCACTATATGTAGGAAAATAAGTAATCATTCTGTGAATTAAAACAACTCCAATAAACATAACAACTGATTGAATGAAGACTTCTGCTAAAAGTTCGAGAGAACTCTTTTCAATATCAGCTTCGGGAATGAATTTCTGAATAGTTTTGTTAAGAAGAACAACGGGCAAAATGGCCATCAAAGAATATTGGATTACATTGAGTATTTCGGCTTTTCCCTCATCAGTTGAATCGAATACGTGATTAATAAAAGTGTTTTGATTAACTGCTTTTGCTTCGTGAATAATATTATCCATTGTATATTATATAACAAAATAAAATAAAGATGTTTGTAATATACAATTAAAATGCAAGAAGAACAACAGTATTTGGACATAATAAAAAACATATTGGATAATGGTACTTGGGAAGAGGGTCGAAATGGGCGAACCAAAAGTGTGTTTGGTTCTACAATGCGCTTTGATTTAACAAATGGGAAAATACCAATTTTAACTACCAAAAAAACAGCTTGGAAAACTTGTCTAAAGGAGCTTTTGTGGTTTATATGCGGTGAAACCGACAACAAGTTATTACAAGACCAGGGTGTTCATATTTGGGATGGAAATACAACACGTGATTTCTTGGATTCACGTGGTTTATCATATAGAGAGGGGCTTATTGGACCCGGTTATGGGTTTCAGTGGAGACATTTTAATGCTCCATATGATTCAAATACTGGAACAAAAATGTATAATAGCGAAGGTATTGACCAATTACAGCAAATTATTGATGCTTTAAAAGATCCATTACAGAGAACCAGTCGACGTCTTATAATGACAGCGTGGAATCCTTGCCAAATTAATGAAATGGCTCTTCCACCTTGTCACATCTTTTGTCAGTTCAATGTACATGATGGGAATAAGTTATCATGCTGTATGTTCCAGCGATCTTGTGATTTTTTTTTAGGAGTTCCATTTAATATTGCTTCATATTCATTGTTGACACATCTAATAGCAAAACACTGCGGTCTTGAAGCATATGAGTTTATTCATTTTATGGGAAACTGCCATATTTATGAAAATGCGGTGGATGCTTGTAAACTACAAAGTTCAAGAACACCATATCCATTTCCAACTGTTTCAATTAAACAAGTTCGAGAGAACATTAGTGATTATAGTATAGATGATTTTATTGTTGATAATTATCAATCTCATGACGCAATTAAGGTCGCAATGGTTGCATAAGTGAATGACCCATTTAATTCTCTATTATTGAATCACCAATTAAAGCCTCTTCGTCATCTGAAATATGATACTCATTTTTATCAATGCTAATATTATTAATACCCATATCGGAAAGAACTTGAACACGTTCTTCAAAAAGAGTCTTATTAACCTCCATAGTATAACTCTGGAGTTTCATAACAATATCCTTGAGATTAGCAATCTCTTCAACCAAGATTTCATACTTTGAGTTAAACTCATCAGCCATTTGGTTGAGTGCGTCTTCAGAGTGTGTTGTTGTTGTTGCTGTTATTGTTCGTGTTAAAGTGGATGAACCAGATTTTGATTCATTCATAAATGTTTCTAAAGTAATTAGGCGCTTATCAACAAGAGAAATTACTTGTGGCAATGTTAGGCCGGATTTGGGGGCTTGTTGCTGTTGTTGTATTTGCGAAGGGGCAGTTTCTTGTAAACTTGCTCCTCCAGCCCTTCTTTTTCTAGCGGCGGCATTTGCTTGGCTCATTTTATATTTTGGTAAATGAAATATAAAATGTATTTTTAACGCGTGCGTTTGGACTTTCTTTGTTTCCGTCTTTTATTGTTGCGCCATTTTCTTTTTGTCTTTTTTCCACCATAGTGTCCAATTTCTCTCTGAATATCTTCTGGTAATTTTTCAAAAGTATTTCTCTCTGGAAGATTTGCGTTTTTAATATGTTCTCTTGCTGTTGGATTGTAATAAATACTAAAGTTGGGGTCTTTTAAATCACCAATTTCATCTTCATAATTTTTACCATATTTTAAATAAATACGCGAAGAACCTGGTTTACCAATATCTTTTAATAATCCAATAAAAATGCCAAGTTTATTATATATTTTAGTATCTCCAGGAAGATGTTTTTTATCTATTCCCACGGCTTCATTTAGTCCATATTGTGTATCAATTTTTGCTAATACATTTGGATTTACTGGTTCTTCAATTATTTTGTAAAATCTCATTAAAAATCCAGTAAATATGCCTTCATTACCAGCTCTTATTACATCTCCATATGAATCTCTAATATTTCCTTCTAAAATACGATTTACTTCAATTTTAAGTTCATCTGTGTTAGTATCTATATCTCTAATAGTTCCAATAAAAGAATTATTTCCACGTTTAATAAAAAATTGTTGTCCAATTGACATATATATTAAAACGTATAAAATATGTAAAAACAATTTCACAATATAATAAATAAATGTCTGGATCAGAAACCAATGATATTCTTGAACGAATTAACGCATTAAAAGACAATTATTATAGTGAAAACAAAAAAAACTTGTTTTTTAAAAAAGACCAAAAGTTTGATTGTGCGCAAATTATAAGTCAAAAGTTTAATTCTAATGAACTTTTTAAAAATATTTTATTAATTAACCAAAATAAATTGTGTTTTAATTATATGCTTTTTAAAACAGTTGTTTATCCCGGCATTTATATGGATTTTATCAAATATATTTTTCACATAAATGGCGAGATTTTAGAAACATATTCTCAATATGATGTTATTTGCGATTTAAAAGGTCTTACAATGACTGGAGTAGAGAGATATAAGGGATTTTTAACACTATTGTCAAATGAGGGATTATCTAATGGAAAAAACTTTTTACAAAAGTTAGAACATATCTTTATTGTAAATCCGCCATTTATGATTTCAAATATTGCCAAAATTATTTTACCACTTTTAGATAAAATTGTTCAAGAGAAAATCGTTATGCCATAAATAGAATATAAAAATATATTAGTTTGTATGAATATGACTTCACAATTTATACAAAGTAACAATCAATCATTATTATGGAAAATTATTAATAATACACCGCAAACAATACAATATTTTTCAAATGCTCCTTATGGAGAGAAAGAACGATGGTTTCAATCGGTTATTGGTCACATATATAATCAATACAATGGGCAACATATTTCTTTGAGAGAAATTAACAAAAAAGCAATTGATTTAATGCTACAGAGTTTACAAGAAAAAGGAAGCCAAAAACAGGAAGTTTATCAACAAAAAAAGGAAATCCAATATGAAACAGTTAAAAGTAGAGAACAACAATTAACAGAGCAGTTTAATAGAAGACAAGCAGAATATGATTCCATGGTTAAAAAAGATACGCCAGTAGTTCATTTTACAGAAAATATAAAAGATGAAGCAATTACTGATATTAATTCTGCTGTAAACGAATATATGAAGGAACGAAATAATATTATAATTCCTACACCACCACCTTCACTTTTGCAACAACAACAAAAACAACAAACAAAACTTGATCTAACAAACGCAGAACCAATATCTTTAATGGTTGAAGAGTTTGAAGAAAAAATACATATTAATAAATCTTTTGATGTCCCAAAAGAATATCAAAATAAAAAGGTAGTCCAATGGGGTGAAAACCAAGAACACATATTTGGAAAAAATGAGTCTATTACAGAAAATGCACGTTTTACAAATATTGAAAAGGAATTGGAAGAAATAAAATCCAAATTGGATATAATATTAAGTTCATTAAATAATATAAAACAAAATATATAAAAAATATATTAATTTAAAATGTCTGAAATTGTACATAAAGAGTTTGAAGGAACACAATTTCGTCTTGCAAACTATTGGCAAAGATTTTTGTCATATAATTCATTTAACACAAGACCAATAAATTATTTAGAAATTGGAACATTTTATGGAGCAAACTTATTTTCTGTAGCAAATACCTATGCTTCTCATCCAGAGAGTAAACTATATTGTATAGACCCATGGATAGACTATACTGATTATGATGAATATAAAACACAACAAAATACAATTTATAATACATTTAATAAAAATCTAGAAAATTTTTCAGAAAAACACAAAATAAATGTATTTCGTGGTTATAGTAATAATGAAGTACCAAAACTTTCAGATGAGTATTTTGACATAATATATATTGATGGAAATCATGAGCCAGAATATGTTTTAGAAGATGCGGTTCTATGTTTTAGAAAATTAAAAGAAGGAGGAATAATGATATTTGATGATTATGGATGGGGAGGCCCAAACCTTACTAAGAGAGGAATAGATAGTTTTGTCCATGCATATTATAAAAAGATAAATATATTAGGTGAACAATCGTCTCAAGTTTTTATTCAAAAAATAAAGTCTCACACATAAATATAAAGATTTTTATACACATATTATAATAATATGGCAAATCTATTATTTGAAAACACCTATTTTATTAATTTAGAACATCGCGTTGACAGATTGATGCACGTTAAGAAAGAACTATCAAAAATAAATATTAGTGGTAATCGTTTTAATGCAATCAAACTCACAAATGGAGCAATTGGATGTTCAATGAGTCATTTAAAATGTTTGGAATATGCGAAAACTATGATGATGCCTTATGTTTTTATTTGTGAAGATGATATTCAATTCTTAAACCCCGAACTTTTTCTTACTAATCTGGATAAGTTTTACAAAAATATATCAGAATGGGATGTTCTTATTGTATCTGGAAATATTTGTCCGCCTTATCATACAATTGATGATTATTGTGTTAAGTTAGTAAATTGTCAAACAACAACTGGATATATTGTTCAACAACATTATTATGATACATTGATTACAAACTTTCGGGAAGGAATAACAAAACTTTTGGCTGATCCAAATAATAAACGTGAATATGCTATTGATATATACTGGAAAAGATTACAAGCAAAAGACAATTGGTATATGATTATTCCGCCAACAGTTGTTCAAATGGAAGGATTTAGTGATGTAGAAGGGAGAGAAACCAATTATAAACATTTGATGACAGATATGAATAAAGAGTGGTTATTCAGACCAGTTATAAAAAATACTACTCAATATAAACCCGAAAGTTTTATTCCAAGTTCAGTATATGAGTTTAAACCACCATCAAAAAACTTGCCAAATAATCATATCCAGCAGGGATTTGATTTAGGTATTAAATATAGAAACCATTTTGAAACAATAAATGGAAAAATGAATTTGCCTAGTAAGAAATAATTTTATTATATTCTATTCTATATAATAAAATGAACTTTATAAGAACTGAAATCAATAATGGAACATTGTCTTCTCTCAAAGCAATGCCCCAAAAAGATTCAACAAGTGATGGAACAAGTAGTTTTGCGTTGGGACGTCGTTCTTATTATGAAACATATGCCTCGGCTCCATCAAATGATGTTATGAAACAGAAGAAGTTTATTGGTGGAAATCGTGATGCATCTTCAGTTGTTGCCAGACGTAAAACAAATGAAATTGGTGTTGGAACATTAAATGCGTCTAGTCAACCATTGTCTTTCACAACTGTAAGAGATATTAATGTGCGAAATAATGCTTTACGGCGTGTTCGCGCCGGAGGCGCTTATGTTCCAAAGGTTGCTAAGTCGGCTTCGGTTGACCCACGAAAATATATCTTCTAAACAGGGGAACTACGTTCCCCTGTAACCCCTCCTTTTATTTTGGAATAAACAAAGAGGTTCCCCTTTAACCCCTCCTTTTATTTTGGAATAAACAAAGAGGTTCCCCTGTAACTCCTCCTTTTATTTTGGAATAAACAAAGAGGTTCCCCTTTAACCCCTCCTTTTATTTATAAAACTATGTTCTCTCAAATGAGGGAGGGGTCGTAGGTTCCCTACTCAATTCGCCATTCTCCTCCTTCATTAATCGCATTTCCGACAAAATTATTGGGTGGATCAATATCATACAACATTTTCACATTTCTATCTTTAGTTTCAACAGATATATACGACTTGCCCAATATATTCATTTCAACACCCTTTAATTTAATTTTAGGTTTTACCACATTTTGCATTGTGTCTTGTTCTAATATTGGAACCGTTGCAAAATCATTGTTATTTACTCTACCAAATGTATAGCAAACTAATTCACCAGAACCCTTATATAACGAGCAGTCCATTGCCGTCTCTTTTGCCGCGTTCAAAATCTGTTTGTTAATTCGTTCTTTGGTATTTGCGATTTCATACAAATACTCATCTGTTGTTTTTCCATCATCCAATGTTTTCAACTCAATATTTTTCTCAAGTTGCTCTTGTGAAATGGTGGATAAATAGAGAAAAACCTTTATATTTCGCAAATGTTCTGGTAAGTTTTTATGACTACAAATACGTCTGGCTCTTCCAATAACTTGTTCAATACGAACAGGATGCCAATATGGTTCAGAAATATGGACAAAACGCGTATTTTCCAAATTAATACCTTCTGCGCCAGAGGATGTAATCATAAAGATTTTAATAATCTCTCCCATATAATTATTTTCATGTATTTTTTCCAATTTATTTCGTATTGTAGATGATAATTGCGACCAATTGCTATTATAAACATTACGAATAATCTCCTTTTCTTCTTCGGTCTCTGTTCCAGTATATAAAACAAATCTTGGTTTGCCTTCGTCTTCTAGATTTGGTGGTTGAATATCCCATTCACCAGCAATACGAGTAAGTTTAAACTCCGTATATCCATTTTGTTCCAAAATTAGTTTTAGAACACCAATGCCCTCAATAGTTCTAAATTGACTATAAACCAAATGAAGACCCTCATTCTCTTCATCATCCAATTGTTCTAACATATGTAAAAACTTTGGACTAAGATTTTCTAATCCTTCTTTTGTCAAATATTTATTGCCATTTTCTTTCAAAAAAGCGAGAGCTTTATTGAGTTCTTCAGCATAATCAAACTCAAATAATGAACCAATTTCAGATTCATCTTCAAACTCTTCTTGTTTTGTTGGGTCTGCCTCTTTCACTTTTGTTGACGGTCTTGGATATTCTGGAGGAAAAACAAAATTACAAAGTTCTCTTGAAAAAATGCGATAAGTCGATGTTGTCTCTTTATATATATCTTTATCTATTTTGGGTTTTTTCTTTTTATATTGACCTCTTTCATCTTTTCTAGCAACAGAATATTCCAAAAGTTGGTGATTGCTCATTGGAACCCGAATAATTTGAAAATCGCGATTACTGTCATATTTGGGCAATAACTTCTCTTGCGCACTCTTAAAATAAGATGTTAGTCCAAGAATACGGCGTTTAAATAAATCCTCATTTTTCAAATTGCCAGTTTCTGGATCAATAAACTTGCTAATAAATGAATCAACATCATCAGGTAAAGCCTTAATATTGTCGTATTTAATTTTTGGGCGTTCAACATCAAGACCATTCCGTTCAAGTATTGAAATAATGCGTTCTTTAAAGTCATTATCACTTATATTTCCAGTATCATCAAGTGTTACACCGGTATAATCGGCAAATGGATCTTTGGGATTCTTTTTCAAAACATTCACAAATCCAAATGGATTTCTTGTAATAAAAACCTTGTTTCCACTATATTCCACATAATCATATACATTGAAATTGTCTTTTTCAAAAAACTTTAATATTGTGTCTCTATCAATTTTCTGCGAGGTTTTTACAACAACTGGAAATGTCCATGTTTTAATATATCCTCGCAACATATTGAAGAGAATGGCAATTTCATTGGGATAATTGATAATTGGGGTTCCAGTCAAAAATATGAGTTTTGCGTTTTGAGCTCCAAGAAGATAATCATACAAGCGATATGCTAGAGATTCGCGTTTATTAATTTTATTTACAACGCGACTTACAAAATTGTGGGCTTCATCAATAATAATTACACAATTATCAAATGGGTTTTTTGAATTATTATCTGTCATTTTGTTTAGTGCGCGCATATTTAAACCATTGTAATTAATATCCAAGTATTTCTTACGAATCATCATATCAAGTTGTTTATCTACATCGTTTTGCTCAATTGGAGATAAATCTTCGTATTTTTTTCCACCGGTATTTCCTTCGGTTTTCTTGCCAAGCCATACACCATTCTGCATAATATATTCTTCATCCAATGCTGTTACTTTGGAAAGTTTGGTTGCGTCGGTTTTATTTACAACAACAGTTTTTACCCAATATTGGTTTTTGCGATAAATGTCGTCTCCGCATTTTTTTAATTCGTTGAAGAAGTTTGATTTGAGAGAGGCTGGTGTCATAATAACAATTTGTTTTTTGGATTTCATTCCTTCGGCAACAGCAATAGATGTGCATGTTTTTCCGGATCCAAGACCATGATAAATAAGAAGACCGCGATATGGTGAATAGAGATTAATATAATCGCGGACAACTTTTTGGTGAGTTAATGTTTCAAAGTCTTTGGTTGCGCGTTTTTCACATGAAACATCTTCATCAGATATCCGAGCCATTTCTTCGGCATGGGATTTAAAAAGTCCATTAAGTTTTTGAATAAACATTCCGCGATTTGTCATGTAATATGTAGATGCCTTTTGAATTGTTTGTTTTTTGGGTTTTGTAATATCGGTATAGAGCTCACCACTAAATACAACCATATTCTCTTTGATTGCTTCTTGAATAGCTTTTTGCTTTTTTGTAACTCTGGGTTTTCTTTGTGCCTTTTCCTTTGGTTCCTTTGGTTCTTTTGGTTCCTTTGGTTCTTTTGGTTCCTTTGGTTCTCTTGGTTCCTTTGGTTCCTTTGGTTCTTCTTTGGATTCCTTTTCTTCCTTTTCTTCCTTTTCTCCTTTTGGTTTATCCAAAACAAGTTCATCAACAGATTCACCATTTATCAATTTGTTGAGACGTTTTAAAACCATAGACCTATCTATCTTTTTTTCATCAAGTTTGTCAACAATAAAATCTTCTGGTTCAACCATTTTTTCAACATCTGGAAAAACTTCGTCAACAACTTCTTTCTTTTTGCATATTTTTACAATTGTAGATTCTTGTTTTTTTGGTTCCGGTCTTTGTTCCATAATAATATAATGAAATATATTATTATATTTATTAGAATCTATAGTTAACATTGTTTTTGTATATTAAAAACTCTGATTCAAATGCTTAAGTGCCATCTCACAAGCAATTTGTTCCGCCTTCTTTTTAATCTTGTGCTTACCTTCTCCTAAAAATATGAAAACCTTTGAATGTATTGACATATATTCGTGAATATCTTTAAACTGAGAAAACATAGTATATGGAACTGAGTTTTTATGTGTAAGACCAAAAACTGGTTGCCCCAAACATAAATATACACCCATATGATATCCAGTGTCTGGATTTTGTTCTGATACTTCCATATACTCTGGTGTAATCTTAAACTCTTTTTGGATTTTCACTTGTAAAATATTCTTAAAATTGTCATCATTGCGAATTAATGTCATCCAATCTACGTGCTTCTCAAATACACTTTCCACAAATATTTGCGCAATTTGGAATCCAGGTCCCGATAAAAATATATTTTCAAAAAGATTACCTTCATCTTTTACTTCCATTTTGTTATAATCTAGAAAAATAGCACCTAAAAATGCCTCAAACACACATCCCAACTTTTTCAAATTAGTTCGCGTATCTTTTGATTCTGCGTGTTTTGATAATACTACCCATTTATGTAGACCCATTTCATACGCTAGTTTGCCGATTGCTTCATTCTTTACAAGGGCAATCTTTTTTTCTGTCATAAAACCCTCATTCTCTTTAGGAAAACGCAAATAAAGAACCCATTTGGCAATAAGTTCAAGGACACCATCTCCAACAAACTCCAATCGTTCATTTGACTTAGTATGTAATGGCATACAGTCATGTGGTTTAGGAACAATCACAATATTATTTTGCTGGTTTTCTAATTCGGGACGACGTAAATAAGATTTGTTAATAAATGCGCGACGATAGAGTTTTATATTTGTAATAGGAATATTAATTCCATATGTGCGAAGAATTTTTTCAACATCTTCGTGTTGTATTTCTTTATTTAGCGGATTGTATGGGTCAAAAATATAAATCTCTTTTCCCGATTCTGTTTTTTCAATGCGAATATCATCATCCGAATTGAAAATAGACTTTATGTTTTGGTGTTGCATTTTTATTCTTTAGTTTAGTAGTAATTATCTTTTTATGTGTTTTTCAAAAGTCTTGAAAAAAATCTTTTGGCTATATATAAATGACTTTGTATAACGCCGCATCAAGAGCAAGAAATACTGGAACATTAGTTAACCAAAATAGTGGAGGAGGTTCTAAGAAGGCTGGTCTGTTTCCTACCGTTGGAAATGATTCATGGACAAGTTTAGCTTATGGAAAGGTTCCTGGAAAGTGCTTTACATTGGCTTGTAGTAGAGTATCCAGATACCCTAATGCCAACTGCCGTGTTATTCGTCCTATTGGTTCAACTGTTATGACTGGATGGAAGTGTTAAATAGCCCTCTAAGTTTCAAAAACAATAAATCCGTTTTATTGTTTTTTTAAAAGTTTTATCTCCTTCTGCTTTTATTTTTATTTTTTCTACTTTTCCTTTTCTTACTTTTTCCACCCTTTTTATAAGACTTATTTTTAGCCCATTTTACCATTTTTTCTGTTGTTCTCTCTCCATTATAGTATTCAACATTTCCACCTTCTATCTTAAAGATTGTAGGGTATCCAGCTTGTATGGAAACATTTGATTTATGTTTTTTATTTAATTTTTCTAAATCATTCATTTGGTCAGGATTGAATTGAACGACTTCAATGGACCCACCAATTTGATTTTTCATTTTATTCCATGCCTCTACTAAGTTATCACAATGAGGACAACCATCCATATAAAGTTTTCCAACTACAGTCATTATATTTTATGACTATATATTAATAATGAATAAGATATTGATTCTCTCGCTAATTGTATTTTTAGCAGGATTGTATTATTATACAACTATGAGTAAAATAGAAGGTATGACAACAGATTCGTCTTGTCCCGATTTACTTATTCGCAAAGGCAATACACTTCTCTTATATAATACTAAATCTAAAACTGACCCTCTTCCTTTTTATAATATGGATGAGTATATCAACTATTTAGAAATCCAACGCAGAAAAGGCATCGATTGTCCGGTTCTCTTCCTTCAATATGAAACAACCGCCCAAGGAACTGATGTCTATCGTATGCGACCCAGTCCATTTGACTTACAAGGTGGCGTTCCGCCAAATATTGACCCCACTACATTTGGCGCAAATATTAAGTCAATTGATGGAAATCCAATTCAAGTTTTAGATGCTACGCGTGATAATCCTCCGTATAATCAGGGACTTTATGCCGGGTTTGACCCCCGAGGATTACACGTTGGAGAGCGTACGGAACTTGATGTTATACATGAAAGCACTAGCACAGGCAAAGTAGAAAGTGAGAATCCAATGGATTTCAACTGGGGTGGTGTTCAGGTAACAGAGAATGCGGTTCGTTCTGGAAATTATGCGGATAGATATGTCAGCAAGCCAATGTATTTTAGTCCAAAAACAACGTATTTACCAGACATTTATGGAGCAAGTTCTAGGCCACCGAATGAAGTTCCAGAGTTTTTGAAACCAGCTGCGCCTTAGATAAAAATTGATGTTTTTGTTGTTTCTTTTTATAACAACACAAACAAATAACACAAACAAATAACACAAATAAATAACACAAACAAAATGTTTTCCAAGTTTTACGAATACAATATTCATCCAATGGAGACCCGATTTAAAACCAAATTAGAGGAACTATTCAACAAACATCCAATGTGTACCAGAACAAAGAGTTTACAACTTGAGGAATTGTCAATTTCAGACATCGATAATATGTATAGTCTTCCAAAGAAAGCAAATCTTATTCTTGTATTTGACACTGAAACAACTGGTCTTATTAATAAGGATTTGCTTCCTATTCAGTATAAACATTTGAATCTCTATCCTTATATTACACAAATTAGTGCGATTCTCTATGATGTAGAGAATAAAACAGCCAAAAAAGTGTTTAACACTTATATAAAAATTCCAGATGATGTTGAAATCCCAGAAGCTGTTGTAAATATTACAGGAATTACACGAGAGAAATGTAATAGTGGAATGGAAATTAGAGACGCACTTTCTAGATTTTATAATATTTATATGAAAAGCAATGCTATTGTAGCCCACAATATGTGGTTTGACAGCAAGATGATTCGCATTGAATGTATGCGCAATAATTTTCCAAATATGCTTAATATATTTTATAGCCACGAATCAAATCCAAGAGATATTCATTGTACGATGATGCTTGGAACAAAACATTTGGGTCTTAATAAGTTTGTGCGTTTATCTGTTCTCTACGAATTATTATTTGGAGAGAAGGTAGATGAAAGCAAACTTCATAACTCAATGTTTGATACAGAGTTATGTTTGAAATGCTATTTACACCTTCTCTCGAAAACAACTTTGTAAGAAGTTTTATAGTATTACAAAATAGTAAAAATATTAAATAAAAATCAATAAAAAGAGGGGTTTATCCCCCATTATATGTACTCAATAATTAATCTTTGAATATCTGGAATTATTTTTTTAGTTTTTAATGAAAGTAATGCGTATGTTCTTTCTACATATTTTTTTATATATTTTTCTTTTGCGTATTCCATATTATTATATGTTAATGCTCTCCAATCCCATGGTTTATCTGGATTTGCCATAATATCTTCAAATGAAATGTTAGGATTAGCTGAAAGCAGTTCCCAACACCAAAATCTATCTTCGTGTTTTAATACATCTTTTATTGTAATTGTTATATTTCTGGATATCCAATAACCATACCAAGGCATCTTTGGATTCTCTATAATAGTTTTATAATCAATGGTTTTTGTTAACCATTTCCAGTTCCAAAAATAATGTGGGCGTTCCAAAACATGTTGAAGTTTGACGTTTTTATTTACGCTTAGAACATCGGCGTCCCAAGGTAATGATGGATTATTAAGAATATCTTCATAGTTAATTAGAGAGGTTAGACTTTTCCAATACCAGTGTTTATCTAAGTTTGCCAATATATGCTCAATACGAATATTTGGGTTATCACTTATAAAAGTCCAAAGCCATGGTTTATCAGGATGTGCGCAAATAATATCATATGTAACATTTGGATTTCTACCTACATAATCCCAATCCCAAGGTTTGTCTGGATTTTTGAGAATAATATCAATTGTAATATTTGGATTTTCACTTATAGTGCTCCAAACCCATGGTTTAGTTGGATTTTCGCAAATGTTTTCAAATGTAATATTTTTATGTTTACCTAACCAATGCCAAACCCATGGTATATGTGGATTATCCAATACTACTTCCATTGTAACAAAATCTAATGTACTTATTTGGTCCCAACACCAATCCTTATCTACATATTCTAATACAAACTCAAGATTAATATTTGGATTACAACTCAATAATTTCCAGTTCCAATTTATATCTATATTTTCTTTAATAAAGTCGAGACTAATATTTTGATTACATCCCAAAAAGTTCCAATTCCAGTCTCTATCTATATTTTCTTTAATAAAGTCAATATATTTGGTTGACCATTCTTGTTCTGCTTTCAAAGCAATTAGTGATGTTTTGTTGTTGGTGTCCATTGTTGTTGATTATATTATTTTCTTTTGTTTTTATCCTTTTCATTAGTAAAAAGATTTCAATTTTACAATTTACAATGGTATAAAGAGAAAATAATTGAAACAACTAATAAATGAAAGTTATTTTAGATGAAAGAGAATCTTCTCTCTACGATATTTGTTTAACACATGAAAATTGGGACAAATCATTATTTACATTGGAAAAACGTGTATTACAACTTGGAGATATTTTATTTACAAATGATGATGAGTCAATTACATTTTTATGTATTGAGAGAAAATCTTTATCCGACTTATTAGCTTCAATTAAGGATGGTAGATATACCGAGCAGTCATATCGATTATCTAATTGTTTTCCAAATCCGCACAATGTTATTTATTTGCTTGAAGGAATGATTGTTAAAGACAAGAAATTAATCATTTCATGTATTGCATCTCTCAACTATTTCAAAGGGTTTTCTGTTCATAGAACAGTTTCTTTAGCAGAAACAGCATTATATATTCTCTGTATGGCAGATAAACTTTCGCGTGAGTTTAAAAAGGGAAATGTGGGCTATAAACCAGATCAGAATATAGAAACAAATACTACTTTAACAAATAATATTCAAAGTACAGATTACTGTGGTGTTGTAAAGGTTTCAAAAAAGGCAAATATAACAAAAGAAAATGTAGCCCAAATGATGTTAATGCAAATACCAGGAATTAGTTCAGCAACAGCAGTTGAAATTATGAAACCTTTTACAAACTTTATGGGATTTGTTGATTGTATTCGAGAAAATCCAGAATATTTAGAAACAATTAAAATTAATGGGCGAAAAATGGGGTCAAACATTGTCAAAGGGATTCGCGAGTTTATTTTGGATTTATAGTTCTATTTTCTCTTTGAATATATATAATGAGACAAAGTCAAAAACAGAGAAAACAGAAGAAGAATAGAAGAAATAGCCGAAGACAACGAGGTGGTGATGCTCAAGCAGTTTCTACTGCGGTTAATACATTAAAAGAGAAGATGGAAGAAGTTAATAATGCGATTACTGGTATAGATGAAGCCGTAACAACAATTGCTGAAGTTGTTCCTGAGGCTACTGAGGCTACTCCTACTCCTACTGATGCTACTGAGGCTACTCCTACTCCTACTCCTAGTGAGGATAAGAAGGAATCTGAGATTGTCGAAGAGCCTAAGGATGAAGCCAAGGATGTTGATGAGGCCAAGGATGAAGAAGTCGTTTCTGATATGCAAGGTGGCCGAAGAAAGAGCAGAAAGAATAAGAAAAATAACAAGAAGAGAAGAAACAGTAAGAGAAGAAATAGTAAGAGACGTAATTAAATCATATCTTATTCTCTTATTGTGAATATTCTCTCAATAATAATTGAATAAATGCGTTTTTATTTGTATTATGTGAATCACTTTCACATAATGTTATTACCTTAACATTATTGTTTATATCTGCGCACCATTTTAACAACATATTGTCATTATATGGACACATATCCATAATACAAACTGTTTTACAACAGGAGTTTCCTAAAAGTTTGGTTAATTCTTCTTGGTCAATTTTAATAAAATCAGATGGTATCATTACTTTGGAAAGGTTGTCAAAACTTCCAGATTCACCATAAAATCCAGACTCTGTTTTTATGATTCCATTTCCATATCCAGAATAGTAAATAAATATTTCACCAACTAATCCACTTGACCCAATAATTGTATTTAATGTGGTTAATAAAATCTCTCGGCAAGGTTCTATTAAGACAATAATATTTTGTTCTGTAAATCCACGGTCATTTATTAAAATATGTTTGGCATTCTCTAAACTTTTGATGCGGTTTTGTAATTCTACAATAGGAGAATCAATGTAATTGAGACCGATCAATAAAGCTATTTTGGATGTTTGTTTCATTAATTCGACAATTGGGTTTGGTGGAGACTCAATCGGTAATAGGTCTTGAATAACGGAGTCTTGAATAACGGGGTCTTGGATAACGGAGTCTTGAATAACGGGGTCTTGGATAACGGAGTCTTGAATAACGGAGTCTTGGATAACGGGGTCTTGGATAACGGAGTCTTGGATAACGGAGTCTTGTATAACAGGGTCTTGGATAACGGAGTCTTGAATAACGGAGTCTTGAATAACTGTCTCTTCAATAGGATTAACAAAAATGTCTGACATATATAATGTTCAAATAGAAGATTATATATTATTATCTAAGAAATATATGTTTTCTTAGTTTTTTTGTATTTAGTTTTTTTGTTTTGTTTTGATTTATTTTTTTTTATTTTTCCTCCACCATATGAAGAAGAAATTATATCTGAGATAATTTTTTTTATAAATATAATATTATCAACAACATTTTCTTCTAAATTCATTATTTTAACACATTTAACTACTTCATCAATACTATGATGATTTGGAACATTTGTAAATAACGCACATAGTAACATAGGTTTCCAATCTATACCAAGTACCAATGCCATTTCAAGTAATAAAATAGTAGATCCTGATATCCCAGCAATAGTACATTTTTCATTTTGTAGTTCATCAACATAATCTTTATAATAACATTTTCCTGTAAAAAAGTTTGGATTAGGACCATATAATGAAAGTTCTTTTTCAGATAAATCTTCTAATAAATCAGATTCATTAAAACTACATTCAATTGGTTTTTTCATATTTTTTATAATTTGTTTTTTGAACAAATACGCTGGATAAATATAAAGAACAGGTGCCCATAATTCATAAAGTTTTTTTTTTAAAATGTATTTATAACAAGTAATTTCATCCTTTTTATTAGTCATTAAAACAAGTTGATTAACTCTCATTTTATTCCATTTATTTTCTTTACTAGTAAAAATATGGTGAAGTAAAAGTATAGAAGCATTTTTTGGTGCTCTATTTATTGAATCATTAAATGTATTATATATAGCATTTATTTTTTCTCGAATTGTACAATCATTATTTATAAGATATTCAAACTTTTTTTCCGGATCATCTGTTCCAATATTTCCCATTTCATTTGGATCATCTGATAAAAAATCTTTTTCACTAAATCCAATACTTTTCAATTTTTTTAAAACACCATTTAAATAATTTTTTAATTTTATTGAAATCTCAGGTGTAAATAATTCTTTTATTATAGAAGTTTCACTATTACATAATAAATTATTATTTATACTTTCTGAACTAGTATTCATATGTATATATATACATATAAAGCTCTATCTTACTTATTTCTTTGTTTTTCTCATTCCTCTCCTTCTTTTTTTTGTAGTTCTCTTTCTACCTTTCTTAGTTCTTCCTCCTGCATATCCACCCCCTGGAGGTGTTGGTGGCATAAATATTTTCTTTTTTGACTGTATTTTTTTCTCTTTATTTTTTTCT
>JACCEC012181945.1_pt1 | contig 19338 bp, 10 predicted proteins | sample 7450121 | NCBI WGS metagenome assembly JACCEC01 (sample SAMN15323455, study PRJNA562643) | freshwater metagenome | isolation source: river surface water | place: USA:Blue River Watershed | collected 2017-08-18 | reverse complement strand
TCTGGATATAAAAAAGCAAAGCTCAGAGCACACTCTGATTTTTATTGGAACAAGGAAGTTAATAATTGGGCAATAAGTTTTCTAGACCAGTTCGACATAATGTGCGAAAGCAAAGGCAAGAACCTCGCCAGTATGGAACTGTACAAACAATGGAAGGAAATAGTATGATGACTAGAGAAAAACTAATTCATCATGTTGAACATCTTAAAGAAAAACATGACGACTTAGACAAACAGATACAGGTATTATACGAGCACCATACCAACGATTTCAAAGTAGAAGATCTTAAAAAGAAAAAGCTCAAACTCCGTGACGAGATTGAGCAAACAAATAAAAAAATTAATGCAATAAAATAAAAGGGCCCAAAGGCCCTTTTATTATGCCTTGGGTTGCTTAGGAGCTCTTGGCTTACGAGGTTTAGCACCAGGTTTCTTTGGTGCACCAGGTTTCTTTGGAGCTTTTTTCTTAGCAGGTTCAAGACTGGCAACAACCGCTTCCGTTGCTTTTTCAGCTACCGGAGTTGGTCGTTGAGCAATGGCAATATCTGCTGTGTCTACAATTGGTGTTTCAACTTTATATGGAGCTTCTGGCTGTTGTGCCTCAGCAGTTTTAGTACCAAATAACTTCTTGAAGAAATTGATCATAATAATCTCCTTGTTGACTATTTAGTTTTAAATATGCTACTATATAATTTAATATGCAAAATACACCAATTATTACCGTAACCTGCTTGAGAGACTTGCCGTTGTTAGATTTGCAGGCACAGTCAGTAAGCCTATATCTAGACACATCTTGCCCAGTATATCTAGTAGTAAACGAAGACAATACTGATTATTGGTTTGAACAGTTTGATAAAAACTACCGACATTATTATAAAAACCATAAACTAACTATTTTAGTAAAAAATGATTTTAACAACAACTGGAAGGATTGGATCCCCAGTGAAAATAATCCATGGGCAGTTGGTTGGGAAACACAGCAGGTTTTAAAATTAGCAGTATCTACGAAAATCGATTGTAAGCAATTTATGATTTTAGATACACAGAATGTTTTAATAAGGCACTGGAGTCCTACGCAGTACGGATACATTAATAATAAAATACCTGCTAGAAAAGGTCATCATGTTATGCCCGAGTCTATATGGGAACAGTATGCAAAAAGTCTAGGGTTACTACATGTACCAGATAAAAAACACTTAATGTCAATTTGTACTCCATTGTTCTTAAGTAAAGAAGTCTGTGACAGTTTAATTAATGTACACGGCGGAGTTGAAAATTTTGCTAGATGGTTTAAGTATGCATCAAATGTTAAAAGTGAATTCATACTGTATAATCTTTGGGCAGAAGTTCGTGGAGGATGTTGGACGCATCATTACTTTATTCCAGAAATAGAAGATTGGGCAAATCCGTATCTAAGAGATTGCTACACAGAAGAAGACTTTTTAGCCTTTTATAACTTTTTGGGTGTGCATAAATCGCACAACTGGTTCAGTATTAATCACAGAGCATGGGGAAATATGACTGCGGACCAATACGACAGACTGTGTAAAAAATTAGAATTATATAATTTAAAACCCAACTTCGACGAGTATCGCAACAGTTATATTGACCTTAAATTCTAAATAAATATCAAATGTACAATTTTATCAAATGGGCTTTAAAAGAAGGCAAGACTCCTAAAACATTAGAGTTACTGCCATTACCTTATAAAAAAGACGACCTAGATCCTGCTATCAGCGAAGACGCCATCAACTATCACTATGGTAAATTAGCCAAAGCATACGTTACTAGATTCAACGACGGCGAAGGTGATGCAGATTTTAACGAAGCAGGTGCATTTCTGCACAACATCCTGTTTCAACAATATAGAGCACCAAGTAGCCGAAACCAGCCTGCTGGTAGTGCCGGTGAGTTTATTATTAAACATTGGAAAACATTTGAACGTTTTCAAGAAGCATTTAGTAAAAAAGCAATGTCTATCCAAGGCAGCGGCTGGGTATATTTGGCACGAGACGGGGACATTAAAACCATTGTTAATCACGAAATTCGTCCAGATATTGTGTTATTAATTGACTGGTGGGAACACGCCTGGGCACTAGATTATCAAGCAGACAAGAAAAAATATCTAGAAAACCAGTGGAAAATTATTGACTGGAATGTGATTTCTGGTCGAGTTGGGTTATTGTCTTAAGACTACTCACTGGCATATCCCATACTTTACGAGCTTCGACGCCTTTACTCTGAGCAAATTTTTTAGCGTCGCAGTCTCCGCATACATGGTAAACGTTGTTGTTTAAACGTTTAGGATCCATGTTTCCTCTATCTCTTTTAAAAATACCGCTACAGCAGTCACATTGAAAAATTAAGACTGTCTTTTTACGCATATAGGCATGCAATGTGCCATACTTACTCTTGCGGTAATGGCTTGTTTGAGCGTATTCTTGTCCTAAGTACATCATATATTTACATTAAGATTATAAAAACGTTTTGATAAATATGATATCGAGGACAAAAAGTGATTACAATTTCTCCATCAGCAAAAGAAAAAATTAAAGACTTACTGTACGAAGAAGGCAATCCTAAGCTATCTCTTCGTACTTTTGTACAAGGAGGAGGCTGTAGTGGTTTTAGCTACGGATTTACTTTTGACGAAGAAGTCAATGAAGACGATTTTGAAATCCCTTTAGACGAATTTAAAGTATTAGTAGATAGCATGAGTATGCAATATCTACTGGGCGCAGAAATCGACTATAAAGAAGAGCTAATGGGCTCACAATTTACAATTAAAAATCCCAACGCAGTTACAACCTGCGGATGTGGTTCCAGTTTCGGAGTATAATATAAATGGCAAAGCAACTTATTGATATTGGTGTACAAGGTAACGACGGTACTGGTGACAGTATTAGAGAATCGTTTAGAAAAGTTAACGACAACTTTTCAGAACTGTATGCTGTTTTTGGAGTAGAAGGTGCAATTAACTTTACTAATTTAAGTGATGCACCTGCCACTTATGGTTCCAATCAAGTGATTATGGCAAACCTTGCCGGTAATAAACTTACTGCAAGAACCATAGAAGTTGAGGGCGCCTTGATAATGGACGACTCCGACGAAACTAAATTGAAACTAAGCGTGGGCGCACAAGGTTTAGAAGACGATACTAGCCCATCTCTTTCATATTCAATGAATGCCAATGGGTTGTCAATATTCAATATGGCAACTCCGACTATTGATATTGCACAGAATCTTCTTGACGACAATGCAGGCATTAGTCCGCCAGTTGAAACTGTTTTTAACAAAATGGTTATTAACAAGGAGTATGGCGACACCCACTACTTAAAAGTTGACGAAAACGGTGCAGTAGTTGGGCCTCTTGCAGTTCGCGACGAGCCACAGTTTCCTAACTTCTTAGATGAAAACTACGATGCAACACTATCTGGAAATTTTTTAAAGAACGAAGCAGTACAGCGCCAACACGTAGTTTATCGTGGTGGCGACACCATGTCTGGGCCGTTATTTTTAAACGACCATCCAGCTCCTTTAGCAGGATATGCTACTCCAAATGGTGCCACTGACTTACAGGCTGCAACTAAATTTTATGTTGATAACCAAACTTTCTCAAGTGCAGTTAACCTCTATGTCAGTACTGCTTCTGGAGACGATCTACAACAAAAAACACCTGTTGGAAAAGAAGGACGTTTCTGGCAATACGCATATAAAACTATTGGCGCTGCTTGTTTAGCAGCAGAAAATTTACAGGCCATTGCTAACTCAGAACCAGGACCTTACAGACAAAAATTAAGTTACACCATTGGGCCAGATCAATATTTTAGCACAATTCTTGACATACGTTTACAAGACGGTAACACTGCCGTAGAAGGTTATCAAGATGCATTTGACTTATTACAGTTAAACAAAGCATTTATTCAAGCTGAAACTATTGCCTATATCAACAACAAATACGTTAATAGGTTTGTATATGACAAATTAAAATGTCAGCGCGATGTAGGTTTGATTTTAGATGCAGTCGGTTACGATATTGTATTTGGAACTACATTTAATTCTAATAGAGCTGCAACATTCTATTTCAACGGAACCGGCGATAAAGTTCTTGGCCCTCAACTGATTCAGACCATCGAAGCAATCAAGTATGTAAAAACTCAGATTGGAGATTTTTCATACGACAATACTGCATTAAGTGTTTACATGGGGCAGGTCATCGATGCACTATGCTACGACTTAGTACTCAAATCAAACTACCAAAGTTTACAAATTGCCAATTTATTCCCATATTCCGATGCAAACATCAGCATTGCAGAACTTGTAGAAGTTCTTATAAATTTACAGAATCTTATTCTTGCGTTACCTGCTGTATCTTCTATTCCGTTAGCGGCAGAATCAATACAAGTTAACATTACATCTATGATTGATGTTGTGTCTGGTGATGATTTCCCCACAGTTATTTTTGAAACACAACCAGATTCAGAAACTGGACAAACTAGTGCCAGAGACCTTTTAATTGCTAACATTGCCTTTTTACAAGCAGAGACAGTTGCATTCTTGGGTGCAGAATATCCAAACTTATCATACGACAGAAATATTTGTAAGAGAGACATCAAATATATTATTTGGGCTCTAACCTACGATTTCATGTATGGCGGGAACAGTCAAAGTGTATTTGCTGGTTTAAGATATTGGGATGGTACACAGCAACTTATTGCTGAATACGAAGTTACTCCGTTCTTTGCAGTTTTAGACTACATGAAATCTTTAATTTCTGATGTTGTTAAGAGTGATGCTCCGTCTACTGTTTATCAACAGAGTATTAAACAATATCGAAATGAAACGTTACTAGAAGGTGAGGATGTAATACCTTCAATCTTGTCAAACATTGAGATTATAAAAGATATTATTTCTGATTCAGGTAATGCTCCTGCATCTGTTTATCCAACATTTACTTCAGCAGCCGACGCTCTTAAAACTGCTAGAACAGCTATTCAAACAAACAAAGCATCTTTCCAAACTGCAACAGTTAACTATGTTGAAACTAATTTCCCTGTAATCAACAATCCAAGTGTGTTGACAGATATTAGCGATAGATTAGATATCATTATTGACTTACTAACACTGGGTATTGAAACTCGTAGCCAATCTGTATTCCCAGAGCCAGCTGGTCTTTCGACTGGATATCAAGATGCAAAAGCTCTTGCGTTAGCGAACGTTGATTTTGTTGCCGACGAAACATACGGATGGCTAGGAACAAACTATCCGAGCTATGTTGTTGATGAAGATCAGTTTAAACGACATATTATAGACTGTATTGAAGCCAGCATTTACGATTTATACTATGGTGGTAATTCTGCAGCTAGATATAAAGGCGAACAACTAGCAGCTGACGGGTTTGGTGTTGATGAGTTTTTAGAAGCATTAAGTTTTGCTGGATCACTATTAACACTAAACGTTATTCAAAATCAAGCTCCTGGAACAACATACAGTTCTACTTCGCAATTTATTGATGGCGATTCATACCCTGACGGTGGGTTGGCATCAACTCCTATTGGTTTATCATTTAGTTATATCAGCACTATCACTGACGGTGCTGAAGGTCCTACATTGTTATTACCAAGTGTGGCTGGATACAATTCAGACTATACCGAAGCACAAACAGTTATCGATTTAAATCGAGATGAAATTGCAGTTAATACAACTGATTGGTTAGATGCAAACTATAAAGGTGGGTTTAACTACGACGAAACCACTTGTTATCGAGATGTTGGATTAATTGTTGATGCTATGAGTATTGACTTAATTACCGGCGGTACTTATCAAAGTATTAACGCTGGTAAGAGCTATTATCGTAATGCTAGTGCCAGGGCTATTGCTATTGGAACACAATACAAAGAAACACTAGATGCAATTAATTTTGCGAAAGATTTACATATACAAGTATTAAATCAAACAACAGCCAATCGTTTCCAAACACTTGTGACTCAAACATTTAACCCTGCCAAGCAAGCATCTGCTGCTTCTATTGCAGATTTAGTTACAAACGTTACTACAATGATTAACATTATCGAAGGCGGTGTTGGTATTGCACCAACTCCAACATTTGGTACAGGTATTTGGAATATTGTCATTGACAATGGCGGTAATGGTTACGTCGACCAAGGTTCTCCAGGTAACAACGACATTATTGCAGCTAAAGTTTTAGTTGGTGTTGATACCGCGGCCTATGGTGGTATTGTAAAGTATGCTCCAGGAACTAGCGCAATTGGCGATACTATTCAAATTCGTTTAACAAAACCTGGATTCTTTACTATTGGTGAACAGATTGAATTTGGTGAAACTGTTCAAGATCAACACATTACAATCTTTGTCGAAAGTGGAATTTATTTAGAAGATTACCCAATCAAGCTACCAGCAAACACAAGTATTAAAGGCGACGAATTCCGTAGAACTATTGTACGTCCTCGAGACAGGATTAGTCAAAGTCCATGGCGTAAAGTATTCTTCTATCGAGATGCAGTTATTGATGCTCTAGAACTAGGCCCTATTAACTACGATGAAGATTATGCTACTGTTTCAAGTATTGTACTTGGAGGTACTACAAACAAGATTGTAGTTACTTTAAATACTGGACAAGTTCCTGGTTCTTGGGTTGGAAAGATTTTAATGGACGACTATGGTTCATTAACTGCCACCGGCACTTCATCTGCAACTAACAGGATTACTACATCCACCGCCCACGGATTTAGCCCAAACGATCCAATTATTTTTAGAGGAACTGCGTTTGGCAATGTTGAAGCAGGTAAAATTTACTATGTAGTTTCAACACCAACATCAACTACATTTACTATTACTGACAAAATTGGTGGGGAAGTTGTAACTCTTTCAACTGCAAGCGGAACTATTTTAGTAATGCGTTCAGATCGACGTGGTAAGGCCATCATCGATTCAGTAAGCGGTAACTTTATGAACTGTAGCGTCATTTACCCATTTAATTCCGCTACAACTATTTCTGCCGGAGATTGGCATTTATACGACCCGCTGAACTATGGGCGTCATTACTTAACCAATCCGCTTGATGCAACTAGCGAAGCAAAAAATAATAAAGAAATTGATGCATTCTTATGTAACGATCAAACAAGAATTAGCAACATGACTTTCCAAGGGCACGGCGGATTCTCCATGGTTCTTGACCCAGAAGGTCAAATTAAAACCAAGTCACCATACGGACAAGTATGTTCATCATTCTCACAATCAAATAACCGCAAGCGTTTTGCAGGCGGGCAGTTTGTTGACGGTTTTACTGGACGTTTAAGAGGTATTATTGATAAGATTGAATATGATGGTGTTGAAAACTATGATTTAACACAATTAAATTCAGGCAGTGACTACACACCAACATCCGGAGAATATACTTATAATAATGTTCCAATTAAAGGTATTGAAGTAACTGCAACTAATACATATTCTTCCACCAGTCAAATCAAACTTGCTGATGTTGAAAACATAGTTGTCGGTAGTGCAATTACATTTAGCGGTAGTACTTTAGGCGGTATCGAAGCCGATAAAAGATACTATATCACATCCATTGATTCTCCTGTTGACAAGTTAATCAAAATTAGTAAAGTACAAGGCGGAGACGCTATTGAATTAACAAATGCTTCAGGTACGATGACTGGTATAACAGGCGGAACTGGAGCAACAGCAAACATTACAGTCATTAATGGTGTAATTACTAACGTAGTTTCAAATACTCCTGGAGAATACTATAAAACAGGAGAATGGATAACTGTTGATTCTTCCGACATTGGAGGTACAGGATCTGGATTCTTAGTTCCAATTTTTGGGGTTAACGGCAAAGGCGAAATCATTACTGTTAAAGGAAGCACAAACAGTGGCCTTGAATTACGTCCTCCACAACCACCATGTGCATTCTTCGTTGAAGGAAGTCGTTATCAAATTAACGATGTTATCAGTTGGATGCCTAACGACCCAGCAGGGCCAAAAGTAGTATTAAAACTAGACGTAGCAACACCTTACGATGCTGCAGGTGTTTATAACAACGAAATCTGTTATAGAGACACTGGGTTAATCCTTGATGCAGTTACATACGACCTTGTGCTTGGTTCAAATTATCAAACTGTAAAATCTGGTATTTCTTATACAAGATCAACAGCTGCATTGGTATTAACTGGACAAAGAACACCAACACTAGCTGGTTTAAATTATGCAAGAGATTCGGCAGTAGATGTATTAACTGATTCGGCATCAATTACATCTTTACAAAATTCCATGGCTATAATTAATACTATTATAGAACAGGGTACTACTGCTGCTCCAACAATAACATACCCAACAGTAACTAATTTAACAACAGCTGATGCAGAAAAATTAAAAGATAATTTGATTGCAAACAAAGCATTTGTCCAAGCTGAAATTGTTGCTTACATTGCCTCTTCATTTAATTTAAAAAATTATCCTACATATAGCGCAGTTAAATCTTCAAGAGATGTTGGATATGTATTAGACGCAATGATTTACGACATTATGTATGGCGGCAACTCAATGACCTACGATGCTGCCGAAGCATACTATTCAAAAATCACACTAGCAAGTCAAATCAGCGGAGTTGAAGAGATTTGTACAGATGCAATGGTAAGATTGACAGCTATTTTAGAACAAATAGCCACAAACAGTACTGTAACTAAATCAAACGGTAACCTGTTAAATCAAACTATTGATGCAGGTTATTCGATTGGGTCTGGAACAGCCGAGTATGCAAAAATTTCAACATTGGTTAATATAGTCAAGGACTATCTTGCCGATGGCGACTTTGACAGTCCAACAACCAGAACTGAACCAGATCTTTCATTGTTAGATTCTTCATTCGATACTGTAAATGAACAAAAAGATTTAGTTGATGATGCAAGAGCAGACATACAGCAAAGCGTCATTGATTTCTTAAATGACGGTGGCCAGCTTAGAATTAATATTGAAATGGGCGGTAACAAGTCCATGTTGGCCAACGACTTTGCTATGATTAACGACTTAGGATATGCTATTTTCTGTAAGAACGGTGGTATATCAGAACAAGTTTCAACATTCACTTACTATTGTCATACACACTATTGGGCTGCTGACGGCGGACAGATTCGTTCTGTTGCTGGTTCTAATGCTCACGGTACATATGGTCTACGTGCTTCAGGCTACGACATAACCGAGAAACCAGACGCAGTTAACCTTGCCAACGACATGGCACAAGTAGCTCGTATCTACAAGCAAGGCTCTTTTGCAAGTGAAATGACACCAACTGCAACTAAGCAGGCATTAAGTGTTTATATCTATGGTTATTCATATATTCCAACTAATACAAGTGAATTAGAAATTGACCACAGCATGGCAGGTGGAGCAATCTTAAGATATGAAATTAGTTCTATTGAACATACAGTAGTTACAATTGGCGGGCAGAACATTCTTAAGATGAACCTGAGCACCGCAGGTAACAACGGCACTTCAAGTACTGGTATAGCATATCCATTATATGACGGGCAGATGGTTACCATACGTGTTTTACAAAATATTAAATTTAATAATATTGCCAACGTAAACCCAACTCGTCCAAGTACAGCCTTACAATATAATGATAACCTAGCAGACATTTATCGTATTCTTGCCTATAACTTAAATGACTCAACAGGCGAATTGTTGGCAAACAATATTTCTATATTGCAGTCTGACAGTTCATTCGACTACTATAAATTTACAACTGATTTAAACAACCTAGGATCATTAGACTTAGATCAAGCAATTGCCATAACTGGAGTAAGCGGCGACGGTACTACTGTTACTGTAACTTATGCTACTCAAACAAGTGCTCCGTTTACAGTTGGAGATTTTATTACTGTTCAATATGTAATTGATGATAGTTTTTCAACTACAGCATTCAACGGAGCTTATCGTGTTACGAATTGTACAACTACACAAGTACAATTTGCAAGTACAGTAACATCTACATACGTAGGCGGCGGCTATGTAGGTGAAAAGACACAGGGCTCTCGAGTAGGTGATAACAAAGTTGCAGTTCTTGAGATTAGTCAAGCAACAACTATTAATCAAATTAACAAAGGACTTTATCTATTTGGATGGCACGGACGTACACACAGAATTTCAAGTTACACCGTTCCATTAAAAATAGCTCAAGCAAGTACAATCGTAAGTTGGACTTCTGGAACTAGGACCCTTGTTGTTGATACTGTAGCAGGCGAAATTGAACTTGGAGATATCCTTTCAGGAACTGGTTGGCCTGTTGGTACACCGGTGTATGTAGAAAGTATAACTCCTCCTGTATTGCCAGCAACAACTTACACTATTGTAGTTAACTCTACAACAGGTGTTACTTCTCCTAGCGGTACAGTAACATTTGGCGTTAATAGAAACGGATATTTAAATATCGATTCCAACGGTATTACTAATATTGTTGGTGACGGTTCTACCTTGCCTGCGCTTTCATTTGTAAGTAAAAATGTTCCAACATCAGGATTAAAGTTTGCCACATTCGATGTTGCATGGACACCAAATTCTTTACCAATTGTTGATAACTGGTATAAGTTTAGCGGGCAAACAACTACAGGATATAATTACTGGCATCAAGTTTCTGGCGCAGTAAGCGAAACTGAAATCGCAGTTGATGACATTACTGGATTGCAAGTAGGCATGGTTGTAACTAGTATAACGCCAGGTTCTTATATTCCCGACGGAACTATTATTCAAAGTATCGATAGTGTAGCCAATACATTTACTGTTGCACCAGCATGTTGGGTTCCAGCAGGCGCTGAAGTTAGTTCAACAGTAGTTGCTACTGTGGCAAGCATTACAATTACTAATGCGGGTTCTGGTTACACATACGCACCAACACTGACTGTTGGAACTTTCCCGGCATCAAACGGTGAAACTGCAAGAGCCATTGCAACTTGTACTGTAAAGAACGGATCTATTGAAACAGTTACCGTAGTAAGTCCAGGTTATGGTTATACTAGCACACCAACAATTTTCATAGAGTACGGCAACGCTGTACTTACAGCAGTATTAACATCTAGCCCAACAGTTAATACTACAGCCAGCGCAGGTGTTAGTAGGAATCAAATTACAGTTGCGTACGATTCTGATCCAGGAACATACATTGAAAACGACTATGTTGAATTTGTAGGAGGCATTGCTGATGTTGCTGGAGGTGTGTCAGCAGGTACTGTATTAAACGTAGCGTCTGTTGCATCCGGTACACTAAAAGTTGGTATGCGTGTGTACGGAACAGATGTTGATGCAGACACTTATATCACTGCACTTGGAACAGGAACTGGCGGTACAGGAACTTATACTGTCAATGTAAGTCAATTGATTAACGTTGGCAGCACTATGTATGCTGAAACCAGTGTTACATCATTTACAAGTAAAGACGGTCCTGCTACATTTACTGGAAGCATTACTGGTACAACATTAAGTGCTACATGGACTTCTGGCACTATTGCAGTTGGACAAAGAATTAGTGGAACAGGTATTGCCACAGGCACTTATATTACTGCCAACTTAACTGGCTCTGGTACAAGTGGATCAAGTACATGGACTGTTAGTGTTAGCCAAACAGTAGGTGCTGGCACTGACATGACAACCGATTACGCTGTTGTTCTTGGAATTAATACAGAAGCTCTAGCACCAACAACAGGTGTATACTACAGAGTTAAGAACAGCAATAATCCGTTATACAACGGACTATACTATGCTGTTAAGAGTACAACTTCAAGTATTACACTAAATTATTCATATGACCCTGGTACTTGGAATAGTGCAATCACTGTAAGTTCCTTTAGCTCTAAGTCCGGAACAGGTCCATACTTAGTAACATTGACCATTCCTTCACAAAGTCAAATTCCAACACCTGGAACATGGTGGACAGTGACTGGTAATGGTACATCATCATATAACGGAACATTTGTTGTTAGTGAAAGTACTGCAACAAGTATAACATTTGAATATCCTACAGATCCAGGTGCTTACGGTGCTGGAACAACAACGATAACACCGGTAGTTACTATAGCTAAACAAGTGTTAAGTGCAACAAGTAGTCAGTTAGGTTTCAGCAAACCATTCAGCACAGGTTCTGCAACAACATTACGTATTGGTTATCCTGCAGGAACACCTGCACAGATTACTACACGTATTAGTACTTGCCGTGCAACAGGACATGACTTCTTGGATATTGGTACTGGCGGCTATTCAACAACAAACTATCCATATCAAATTTATGGTAACCCAACACAAAGTAAACAACAGGCTAACGAAGTTTACGAAGAAGGCGTAGGTCGTGTATTCTATGTAACAACTGACCAAAACGGTATTTTCCGTGTAGGACGTTTCTTTACAGTTGACCAGGGTACTGGTACAGTTACATTCAGTGCTTCAATTGCGTTGAGTAACTTAGACGGTTTAGGATTTAAGCGTGGTGTTGTTGTAAGTGAATTCTCAACAGATAGTTCAATGACTAACAACGCACCTGAAATTGTTCCAGTGCAATCGGCTGTGCGTGGTTACATTGACAAGCGTTTAGGATTGGATCACGGAGGCGGACCAGTTCCATTAAGTAACTTAGTTGGTCCAGGTTATCTAGCTCTTAACGGTGCATTAACCATGAAAGGTAACTTAAACATGGGTACGTTTGCTATTGCAAACTTAGCTACACCGTTAAGTACTGATCCTGGAACTAACGCCACTAACAAGACTTATGTTGACACAGCAGTTGCTGAATTTGATGAATTTAGCGAATTAAGAGATGTTCAATGGACTAGCTTAATAGAAGGTAATATTCCTGTCTATGACCAAAGTACTGTTCTTAATGTAGTTGGCGGACTTGGAAACGGAACTAATTTAACACTAAACTTCTTAGCTCAAGCAAGTGCTCCGTTCCCAATTGGCAGCATTATTGTTGTGGATGGAATTACTCCTGCAGGGTATAACGGAACATACGTTGTTACTGGCTGTACTACAACCAGTGTAAGCTATGCAAGTACTGTTACACTGGCTTATATAAGCGGAGGTACTATTACTGCCAATAAGTGGCGTAATATTAACTTACCAGACAACAGCGCAACAAGTGATGTATTGTTAACTTATAACGGAACAACTGGTAAAATTACATCTGCTATTCAAGCTGGTAAGATTGTTAACAGCATGGTAAGTGCAACTGCTGGTATTGTACAGAGCAAACTAGCAATGACTGCCGCAAGTACTAGAACAAATGCTACTGGCATTGCACAAGCAGACCTAGGACTTGCTTCGTTTAAGAGTACAGAATTTCAATCAACAAACGGTTGGATTGAACACAAAGATTCAACAAGTGTATCAACTGGTATTGTTTATAGCAAACTACAGTACGCTTCTCAAGCAACTGTATTAGGTAGAGGCAAAACAGCAGGCACTGGAACTATTGGTGAAATTTCATTTGGTAATGTTGTTTCAGGCGGTGACGGTATTAAGAATGCATCGTTCGGTTCTGGACCGACTGCACTAACTGGCTATGCTATGTTGGTAAGTTATGACGGTTCATCAACAGACAACAACACATACGGAGTTGTTAAAGTCAGTCAAACAGGCGAAGCTAACAGTTTAGTCAAAACTGATAACACCAATAACATCCAGTTAAACAGCGGCTATATTAATGCTACTCAGCTGTTAATTGGCGGTAAGAAAGTAGTTGACATAAACGTTTCGTCCAACAACGTACAACTGTACACTCCTGGAGGATATAACTTCTTATCATCAGCTGGTACAACTAGCGGTAATACAACAACTGTTATGTCGGGTGTGGTTGATGTTACATCAGGTACATTAAAATCAACCACACTAACATCAGGTGGTGCAGCTACTGCTGGTACTATTACAGGTGCATGGAGTTTTGCTGCTTCAAGCTCGCTAGACTTAGCTACAAATAATGTTAACTTCTATACTAAGCTATTATCAGCTGGTAATGATACAACTAACGGAACTATTCAAGGTTACTGGTCATTAAACGGATCAAGTCGTTTACAGGCTACATACGCTGACTTAGCTGAGTACTACGAAGGCGATAGAGAATATAAACCTGGCATGGTTCTAGTGTTTGGTGGCGACAAAGAAGTTACCACAACCACTACTATGAACGACACAAGAGCAGCGGGCGTTGTTACAACTAACCCTGCTTATGTAATGAACCAAGAACAAAAAGGTATCAAGGTTTGTATTGCACTGGCGGGTCGGGTACCGTGTTGGGTAGTGGGTCGGGTTAAGAAAGGAGACTTGCTGACAACGGCAACCACAACTGGTTGTGCAATGAAAGCAACTAACCCTGTACTAGGATCAATTATTGGTAAGGCACTAGAAGACAAAGATACTGGCGAAGCTGGTATCATCCAAGTTGCTGTAGGGAGAGTATAATGGCTAGACTTAATATTAATATTGGAACTACAGCTAACGACAAAACTGGTGATCCGTTACGTACAGCGTTTGACAAAGTTAATCAAAACTTTGTTGAATTGTATGCTCATGTGGGTGCAGATGTACAGATACCTAGCCAATCAGGCAACAACGGCAAATACTTGACCACCAACGGCACTACACTTAGTTGGGGTACAGTTGCAAGTACAGATACTGGCGTTGTTAGATTTAATAACAATGTTGTTCATACTAGTGCTGGTCAGAACTTAGTTGTTAATCCAAGCAATGACAGTCTTAACAAAATTGTTATTCCTGGAGCTGGCAACGGCGGAAGTTTTCCTTTAAGTTTAACCAACACAGAAGGCAATGTTACAATAACAGCTAACTCTAAAACTTGGCAATTTAATACTACTGGAACATTAGATCTTCCAACTAGTAATTCAGGAGTAGGTACTGTTCAATCACCAGCAGGTATATGGTTAAACGCCAACGGTGTACTATGGCAGTTTAATAGTAACGGTTCCATTGATTTTCCATTAGTAAACGGCACAACTAGTCTTATTAGGTCTAGCGGAAATACTACAATTAATTCTAATGGTAAAGAATGGATGTTTAACTCGAGCGGAACATTAACATTTCCAAATGGTGGAAGTTTAAGAGTATCGGCTGCTCCTGCAAACAGTACTGGTGCATCTGGAGATAAAGCAGGGTCAGTAGCTTTTGACGGAAATTACATTTATTACTGCACAGCTGATTATGTAGCAGTAGGCGGAGGTGGCGGAGCGTCTGCTTCTTTAGTACCTAATGAACTAGGACAAAGTGTAAACACTATTACCATAGCAAAAGGTGCACCTCCTAATACCAACTGGGCTGATCCGCAAGTTGGTTGGACGTTGACTGTAAATTCAACTACGGTAACTGTTGAAGAAATCACTGGAGATGTTGATAATCTGTATATTGTAGTAAGCGGATTTATAACACTACCACCAACTGGATCGATAACGTTTACAGAACCTGGAGGTACACAACCAGATATTTGGAAGCGAGTAGCATGGTCTAACGACACATGGTAAATATATTAAAGAGAACGTACTATGCCAATACAAACAATTAATCTAGGTAACTATGCAAATGACGGCACCGGCGACGATTTGCGTACTGCTTTTGAAAAAGTAAATGCAAATTTTGAATTAGTCGGTGGAACATTAGGTATCATCAACGGAGAAAATTTAGGATCCGGTATTGCTGTTTTCAAACGAAGAGACAATGACAATTTAACTTTAGAATTTAAAACACTAACTAGCTCAGATAATTCTGTTGAGATTACTGCAAATCCAGACGGTAACACTATTAATTTTGTAAACAAGTCGTTGCTTGAAAATGATCCTTCCCCTTCTTTGTCAGCGGACTTAGAATTAAACGGAAATAATATAGTAATTGGATCAGAGGGTTATGGAGATGTACAAACAACAGTCTGGGGCATTGATGTTAGAAATACAAATAGTCTAATTGAAATGTTTATACAATCTGGATCAGTAAGTTTAGACTTTGGTTCAATCCAAGAAGGAACCACAGGAGTTCCCGATGCACCTACAAACATTGTAGATCTTAACGGTGTTCTTCCAGCGTTTGCTGGATTTTCTGTTCCTGATCCATCAGGAATAAATTTAAATTTTGGATCAATAGCATAATATGGCACTCAATGTTTGGACCAAACCTACTGGCTGGAACTTTGGCCAGGAAATAGGAACTAATATCACTGTACATTCTGGGGAGTTCATTCCTGGATTCCAGTATGTGATACAGAGTGTTGGAACAACAGATTTTAAAAAAATAGGTGCTCTACAAAGTATAGTTGGCACTATTTTTACTGCCTCTAATTCAGGGGCAAACGCAGGACCAGATCAAGTTGATTTTGAAACAGGGTTAACTTATACTAGCCCAGGTTCAGGAACAGCATCAAGATTAGCATTTAGCGAACGAAATATATTAAAAATTTTACTGCCTGTTCAAAATGAAAGCGGTGTAGATTTTAATGTTATATCCGGTAAACTGCCGCCAGGCATGAGGCTTGCGTATGACACAGAACTAAACAAGTGGGTAATAACTGGTTCTGCTTTTGAAGTTCCTCGTCTTACTGATTTTCAATTTTGTATAAGGGCCAGCAAAAACGGTGAGATATCAGACAGGACATTCTTTATCACAATCGAAGGCGAAGACAAACCAGAGTTTTTAACAAACGAAGGGCTGCTACCACTAGGTAATAACGATGAACTGTATGTTCCAGATAGCAGTTATGTTGACTTTCAAATTGAAGCAATTGATAAAGATACTTCATCAGGACAGCGTTTAAGTTATTTTATTGCCGACGGTGATGGAGAATTGCCACCAGGGTTAATATTAACATCTGACGGAAGGATTGTTGGATTTGTACAACCTACATTATCCATTAAACCAACAGACGGAAATGGTACATTTGATAACAGCTATTATGATGCTGTTGCATATGATTTTGCCTTTACTCCAACAAACGGTTACGACAGTTATACATTTGACAGCGTATTTTTTGACTTTGCGTTACAGTCAACCAGACCTAAAAAACTAAACAGAACTTTTGAATTCTTTATCACAGTCACAGACGGCGATAGTTCTGAGCGAAGAAAGTTTAAAATTTTTGTAGTAGGTGATGATTATTTTAGAGCAGACAACACTACGTTACTAACAGGCGATCCACTGTTTACAACTGACGTCACATACTTACGTTCCCCAGTGTGGTTAACTCCTAGCTATCTGGGACTGTACAGGGCTAATAATTATATTACATTAATTTTAGATACATATGATACAGAAAATGTAATTTACAGTTCTGAAATTATCAATGCTGATACAAAATCAACCACACGTAAGATTTCACCATTGGACAATGTTTCTACTGGAAATAAACTAACAGTTGCATACACCGCGGTTGCACCCACTGTTGGACATTTTCTTACTTTCCAAGGTTTAGTAACTGGATCTTCAAAAATTTTCCAAGTTACTAATGTAGAATCTCTTTTAAACCATCAATACAGACTAACACTTAACGACACCCTCGAAGTTGATATTCCAAACGGTATTGAATTTTTAATTGGTACTATGAGCCAACTTCCGGAAGGCATGCAATTTGACGAGAACAATGCAGAAATTTTTGGGTTAGTTCCTTATCAGCCAGCAGTAACAAAAACTTATAAATTTACAATAAGTGCTACTAAACTTGGTGATAAGGGAGAACGTGCTACTACATCAAAAATTTTTACAGTAGATTTACTTGGTGAAGTTGACAGCGTACTACGATGGAGTACTGACAGCGACTTAGGCACAATTAATGCAAATTTTGTATCGACATTATCAGTTAATGCAATTTCAAATATTGAAGACAACACAATTTTATACACAGTAACCAGCGGTAGTTTACCTCCAGGACTAAGTCTCGACCTCGACGGCGAGATAGTTGGGAAAGTAAACCAATATGCAACTTTAGACGGTGACGGAAACGTATTAGTTCCAGGACTAACTACATTTGATTTTACTACAACCCCGACTACATTTGATGGTGATACTACCAGTTCAGACAGAGTATTTGAGTTTACAGTCAAGGCTCAAGACAAATACGGTTATAGTGCTATTTCTAAAACTTTTAAAATAACTGTTGATACTCCAAATCAAAAGGTATTCAGTAACATAAGAGTTCAACCATTCTTAAAAACATCTCAAAGAGCTCTGTGGAAAGAATTTATCAACAATGCTACCGTGTTTACTCCAACAAGTATATACAGGACCAACGATACAAATTTTGGTATTCAAGATAATTTGTCTATGATAGTATATGCTGGGATAGAAACAAAAGAAGCGGCTGCTTATGTAAGCGCCATGGGGCTAAATCATAAAAAGAAACGTTTTCATTTTGGATCAGTTAAAAAAGCAGTTGCTTATATACCGGGAACTAAAACTGCGGTATATGAAGTTGTCTATGTTGAAATGATAGATCCGTTAGAAATAAACGGAAAACGATTACCTTTAGAAATTAAAAACTTGGGAAAAGATCCAAAAACTATTACTGTAGACACCAGCAACTCTATCTGGAGCAGATCCTTGTCTGACTTGTTAAGAGACGATCCGTACTCCGAACGCCCTGAAAAAAATATCACGGTGGATAGCCAGGGTTATCAGGTGTCTGACCCTAATGTTGACACTTACTTTCCAAACAGCATTAGTATTTGGAGAGAACGATTACAAAAATGGACCGGGAATAACGAATCCTTTGCAGTAGAAAGAAACTATCTTCCGCTGTGGATGCGCAGCATACAACCAGGAACAAAGCAAGAAATTGATTTTAAATTAGCCGTACCGCTCTGCTACTGCAAAGTTGGTGCGGCCGATGACATTTTACTTAATATTAAGAATTATATAAAAACTAGCGGATTTTCCTTTAACCAGCTAGATTATACAGCAGACAGGTATATAATTGATTCTGTTGAAGGTTTAACCGCAGATAAATACCTAGTATTCAGAAATGATAGGATAACAATATGAGCAGCCAAATAGATAATTCCAACATTGATAACACATTTCCCGAAGCCGGCAAGGACAACGATAGCCAGGGTTTTAGAGATAATTTTTCAGCTATCAAAACAAACCTTGCTTATGCAAAAACTGAAATAGAAGATTTACAAAACAATGTTGTCAGGACAGACCAAGATAACGATTTAGGTGGTAAAAACCTCTCCAATGGTAATTACACAAATTTCCATGGAACATCGTATTCGCAAACTGTTAGCGGCACAGCAAATATTGATATAGCTAACGGATCAATGCAGTCATTTATCCTAACTAG
>JACCEC010417773.1_pt1 | contig 19345 bp, 11 predicted proteins | sample 7450121 | NCBI WGS metagenome assembly JACCEC01 (sample SAMN15323455, study PRJNA562643) | freshwater metagenome | isolation source: river surface water | place: USA:Blue River Watershed | collected 2017-08-18 | reverse complement strand
ATCCGTCGTCGGGCCTCCTGGCGGAAGCGGGGGTCCAAGAACCGGGCAAGCAAGACAGGATCTAGGCGCACTACCCTCTCCTCGTCCCCCACGTGGGTATAAATCCCGTCGGAAGCCAGATGCCGGAATGGGAGATTCAGATCGATGGCATTACCCCGGCGCGGGGTGCATATCGGGGAATAGGACCGAAACCGAAGGTTCAGCTGGGCATCCTTATGCACCAGGCCATCCGCACCAACCAGCCCCGCCTCGGACAAGTCCAAGATCGCCAACACCAATAGCGGCTTGTTCGGCGCCATCCCCTTCCGGTCCTTGGCGACCTTTAGCACAAGCAAACGGCTTAGGGCTTCTTCGATCATGTCTATATGTTGGCAATGGTTTAGGTCTCAATCAACAGAGGACCCTCGAAACATACATGGGAACCATAACTATTGATCATTAAAACAGGCCATTTATATTTATTGATATGAATATAGACGATAGAATCAGAAGCCTCACAGATGACAGGCACAGGAAAGGGCTCGAATGGTTCATGGCGAACGCAGGAAAGACCTTATCCGTACCCAAGTCACTTGTTGACGGAACGATCCTCCATGAGCCGGCCGGCGGAGGCATGTACGTCCCCAAAGACAGCAAATACGTACTTAGTCTGAAATCATCTCACAATGCCAACGAAGACTCTATCTACAGAGATTTTGAGCCGACAAAGACCGCCGACGGTTGGCGCTATCGCTATCAACATGTGAACCAAGGTGGTCCGACTTGGAAAAATCAACGACTACAAGCCAACATCGATGATGCCGTTCCGGTTGGAGTTTTCCGCCAAGTGCCGAAGAAGGTTGGGGGCATAACCCAGTATGATGTACTAGGAGTAGCCTTCGTCACACTTTACGATACCGAGTCGGGCTATTTCGAGATGGAAAGCGCTCCCGCACAAACTGAAGAGCTCACAAGCAGCTATAACCGTCCGAACTTAGAAGCCGACCTCAGGCGCTGGAGGGAGACACAGCAAGCGATCCGCGAAGGCCAAGCAGATTTCCGAAAAGAGCTTATCGCGGCATACCAAGGAAGATGCGCCATATCGGGCTACGACTTGGAGCTAGCCCTAGACGCAGCCCATGTAAGAAGGTACAACGGTCGACACACTAACTTTGTCCAAAACGGACTCCTGCTGCGCAAGGATCTACACAAGCTTTTCGACCACGGGGTTTTCGGAATACGACCAAGCGACCTTACGATTGTCATCAATGAGCAGGCGAAGAAATCGAGGTACGCAGAACTGAGCGGAATGCGTCTAACGAAACCCAAGGACCTGCATCTCAGCCCGGACGTAGGATTACTCGAGGAGCATCTTAAAACCTGGAACTTAACTTAAAAAGAACCTCTGCAGCCACGTTGACAAACATGTAAATAGAGCGCATGGCTCGCGGCATGTAGACTCGGGCGAGGCGGCGGTCGAGCGGACGGGAGAGATTACAGGCCGCTAAGAAATATGCTTGTTACCAAATCTGCGCACTATCTAAGCGCCAACTGCAAGGAGATGATGAGAACTACCTCATCCGTGTTCGTTCGTCGTCAGCAGAGCTTAAAGCGGCCAAATCTCCGCAGCAAGATCGGCTAGCCTTTCGTTTCTATCCGCGATGCCTTCAGCGTCCGCGCTCTTGGGTGAAATGCCTTTGTTGACTGCAAAGTCATCGCCATTGGAGGACTTAACCACGAAATTGCCGGGGCTGCTCACGGCTGCCAAATAGTCCTGTCCATTCCTGAAACCCAAATCCTTACAGTAGGTATTCGAGGGAGACTCTATCGGGACCTTGACCGGCTCTACCGTCCAGCCGACGAAGTCTGGCCTGTCAGCATAGATGTTCGAACGGGCTCCGGGGAACTTCAGCGCGTAGTTAAGGCGATAGAAGACAGGGACCCACTTCTTGTTCCTACCCTTTTCTACAACTGAAGAGACAAACATCGCTTTGAATGCCTGGTCACGGGGCACGCTCAACTGCTGACGTTGGAAGAACTTACGCACCTCTTTTTCGAGCGACTCAGGATCCATGCCCATGGACCCATTCCTGATGCTGATCGCCAGGTCTGAGACAGATTTCTCGAGAGTATTTGTAGTCTGGCCGCAAACAGACATGCGCATAAGCACAGACTCCAAGACATATCCCACGCGCTTAACAGCCTCCACGCGCTTATTAACGGCCCCGTCAAGCATAAGGTCGTGCACCCCTAAAAGCACAGTCCTGAACATCACGGCACCCATTGAATTCTGAACCTTCAAGAAGCTGAACTCATCGGCAGCATCTTCCATTTTCGCATAGGCAACAAGGTTTCTGCCCATCGTCGCACTGATCTCCTTGAACGCGGCATCGGCGCCGAGCTTAGCGACCTTCTCTTGAGCCCACTTGTTATAGGCGTCGAACAAGTCGTCACCGCGGACGAAAGACTGGCTACTCAACCAGAAGCTGCGAAGAAACTTACAGCGAAGTGAGCTCTTTGTGAAAACATTGCAGATGCCATCCCTGCCCTCCCAGAGATCCTGAACGGTACCACGGGCCCCAGGAGAAAGCTTTGCGTGCATATAAAATGCACTTTTGATAAGCTCATCTTCGTCCAAAGGCATTCCAGTTGCATTCAATGACTTAAAGATCTTGATACCGTCGGAATTATCCTCGGCCAATATCTTAACCATACGAATCGAGTCGAGCATCGATAGCGCAAGCATTTCTGTTGCCGCAGAGAGAGACACGCCTTTGTCATGGCTCATTTCAGCCAATGATCGGCTAACCATACTCTGTATCTGTCGGTATGCCTTGAAAAGTATGCTATCGGCCAAAAACTTGGCGGCGTCTTTATCGCCTTTCTCATACTTCTCGAGGACACCCTTGCGCACCTCACCGACGATCTCAGTGAAGATCGGTAAGTCTGCATCCTTCGGTTGAAGCAAGGGGCTTCCGTTCTCGCGGTGAAGCAAGGCGAATATCTGAGCCGCGAGGTCCTCCTTGCCCTTGATCCCCTTAAGGTCATGCGCCAGGACAGCCAACACTAAGCTCAGGGTGGTGGTTCTCTGCTGCCCGTCGATGATCTCCCATGCATTCTTTCGCTCGCCGGGGGCAAAGACAACTGACCCAAGGAAGGCGCCTTTGTCGCCGGCGTCCCGACAATAGAAAATGATATCGTGGAAGATCTCCTCAACACGCTCGCTGTCCCACTTATATGTCCTCTGGTACCAAGGAACATCGATTGCACGAAGCTCTTTGAAAAGCCCACGGAGTGTTGTAACGTGAGCGTCTATCTCGTTAGTAGACATGCCAAATGACTATCCCGCAATAAGCTATAAACAAGCAATTAGGACTGCGGCCTGAATCCCATACCCTCCGCCTTGGCAGCCAAGTCAGTAGCCCAATTGAGCTTCTTGCCTTCGAGGATCTCAAAGTAGGCCTCTCCTTCGGCAAGTTCAGCGATGAAAGCCATGTCTTTCCTGCCGAAGGCCTTGTTTTGCTTGGACCAACTCAGAAGGGATTCCCAGGTCTCCCGGCGCGTATAGTCGCCAGACAATTCGGACAAGGGCTCCTTCTTAGATTTCGCAGCAGCCGAGGGGCCAAGGCCCATCTCAGGACATGAACCAAGATCCATGGGCAGCCCCGCCTTCGCAAAGCTGGCCCAACACTCAGGCTTCTTGGCCCATTCGCCTACGTTCGCCACGTTATGCGGTGGTTTGCTTATATGCTCAAAGGCGGCGGCAGCAACTTTGGCTATAACCGCCTTCAGCTGGTCGCTAAGGCCCTGCGCCAACCAAATGGAGTCTAAGTTCAGCTTATCTTCGGTCCGCTGGTAGATGTAGGCGAGAGAATAGGCGACAACGTTAGCACGATACCCCCCTTGCTTGAGAGACTGGACGACTGACTCGGCCGTCCGAAACATAATGAGACGGGCGACGATGTGCTTGAATGCATTGTCATCAATGATTGGCGTCGCCTTCTCGATCAACCCCATGAAGTAGACAAAGTTCTTCTCTCCGCCGCGACTGACAATGTGAGGTTCGCCCCAGTACGTCACTTCAGATTTCCCAAGGTCGACCTTGGTGAACATCTGATTCTCAGGATTTTGTCTTTGCCAAGTTTTGCCCGGATTATTGACCTTCTCGACCAAGTAAGCTCCACGCGCACGCTCGTAAAACCAGCGTGTCTGCGTCGTATTCTTTGCTGTAATCGTAGTGAAGATCGTCCTGGACTTCGCCTCGATATCAATGTGATAGGGCTGGTTGGCCTTCAGGTCGGTCACCTTGACAGCGTTCTGACTATTTGAGTATTTTGATATATCGGCAACTAGCTGTGGGACGTCGGCTCCTTTGCGGGGGACCGTGAGTTTGAACTGGATCCGAAGGCCCCCGACTTCCTTGCCCTCGCGCTTCTTAGCATGGTAGATCGAGCCTGTCGTCTGGGCACCGTTGACAATCTGAAGATCGTTGATCGAGCTGATCATGCAAATCCCGTTTTTGTCGGGCTTGGTGCAAGCTACGGATGACGCCGTGAGCGAAAGCCCATTGTTATATGCGAGGAATTTACCTGGATTGTCGCGGATCGTCTCCTGGATGCCCGCATTTACCTTGCCGCGCGCTTGCAGGTACATCCGAACGTTTTGCTCGATCAGCCGCGAAGAATACCGTCCGTACATCTGCGCAATTGTCTCACCATCGATCACCCCAAGATAGCTGTCATAGCCACCTTTTGGCTCCTCGACATGGATGACGGAAAGCGGCCCGGACTTCAGGTGCTTGAATTCAATGACAATGGGCTCTCTGGCTTGCCCAGACTGCACCACCTTGTGCAGCCGGTCGGCATCGTAAAATGAGGTTTCGATTCGCTGGCCCCGTTCCGTCTCGATCTTTCGCTCAAACTTAGGGCATACCCCAGTCGTGAAAACAAACACCCGCACCGTTTCGATCTTATCGCCGGCGTCAAAAATGGCCTTCATCGATCCATGCGTCTCGAATGCGGGCTCGAGCTCGCGATGGTGACCATTCTCGGCAAGACGAAGGAATCGTACTGCCTTGTCCACCTGGCTATTGACTTGGCCTGCTGTCAGTTTCTCCCCGAGTTTCGCCACCGGGACCACGCAGAACAGGTGGAGTTGGGTGAAGTCAGCTTCGAGATAATACCCCTGGATTGCAGCTTCTCCCTTCTTAGTGCCAGCTCCGTGGCTGAAAGAGCATGGCTCGAAATCCATCAAACCAATGTCCTTATCCTTGAGCACTCCGAAGAAATAACTGGCTACGGCAGCTGAGTAGAAAGCCTCGGCGCCATTACCTGACTGCCCCAGCCTGCCCTGCTCACCATCGATGGATCCACCGAGGTAATTAAGAAAATCGTCGAACTTCATCCTTCGCTCCTAAGGTATTCACGGACTGGCGTTTCCTCCACCTTGAACGGCTCACAAGCCCCGACTTCGATCTCGTAATGGACTTTGCCCAAGCCGGGAGGAATCATGGACTCGGTGATCCTAGGGAATCCCTCGCGAACATGGAAATAAGCTGAGTCCCTAAGGACATATAGCTCGCCCATGTTGGGTGCATGCTCATCTCGATATCCAACTAAGAGTAGCGCTTCGTCAAATGCGGCCGAGGCAGTAGGATATGACGCCAAGGCTTGACGAAGTGCGTCGACGGCTTGGGGCAAGGTCGACCCTTGCGCGGGCTTCTCCTCGACGGTAAGAACAACCAGATAGAGCCTTTCGATGGTACGTGTATCCAACTGACGTTCGCTCGAGATCTTAAGGCGCTGGGGCATGGCCCCCATCGTGGTCTTGACCTCGAAGGCGCAAACCTCGCCCATGAAGTCCTGAGGCTGGGCGTGGGGTCCGGTCCAATACCTAACAGCCTTTTCGGGGCCAATTTCGGGGATAAGGAGCTCCTTGAGAAAATTCAGCTCGCCAAAGAGACCAAGGCGGGCTTCCGGCCCCAAAAGCTCGCTTGAGCGCGAGAGCACCTTATGCAGTCGGTTCATTCCATCAACGAAGTGGCCGACGGTCTTTTCGCCATCCAGGCCCGAGGGTGTCTGAGCGGCCACAAGCAGCAATATGTGTTCCGCCAAGCCGGCGGTTTTGCTGGGCGGAAGATCAGCAACCTCAAAGACGACGCACGGCCTACTCTTGGTCTTACGCAATTCCGCCATGTAGCCCTTGAGCTGGGGTAATTTCTTGGGAGCTTGGCCTTCGTTATCTAGTTCGATGATAACGGAAGCCCTCAGGTCATTGCAACTTATGGCACAAAGCGTTCGACAGCCGACTTCGTGTCGTGAGCTTCGCATGAGCAGGGTTGATGTCTCACCGCTCGCTTTGGCTTCCGCCCTCAGGATGTCAAAAATGCTAGTTGAGCTCATAGAATTCAATCTTCAATACCTTCGTCGATATCAGGAATGCCGAAGAGCTTCTGGAAGACTTGGTTGACCTGATATTCGAGTAGGTTCACCTTCTCCGAAGAGGCGAAGCTAGCGGCGATGCCAATCACCGGAAGGGAAAGGTTTGCGACCCTCCTGCCCGCATTGTCCTCACCGAGGACAGGGGTAAAGGGGTAAATCAGCAGCAACGCCTTCTTATCCGGGCGGACGAGCCGGAAGTCCTCGCCATTAGGCCTTGTGAATGGAGGTAGCCCTTCCCTGCGAATTCGTGTCCGCATGGTAAGCTCGAAAGCTACATCATATAGATTCTTGCCGATCAGATCGACGATGACAGGTTCGAGATCCTGGAGTTCAGACTTCTCGAGAAGCTCATCGGCCAGATCCTCGTCCAAGATGATGCTACGGAGGTCAATACCCTGATCCTTCGGATCCAAGAGATTATGCTTGCGCGGGGAAAAGACCGGAGAAGGCAGGCTTTCAAGGAAAGGCTTGGTCTTTTCATCCTCAGCACGCTCGACGGATCGGATCAGGGCATGACGCTGCTTGCCAAGCAATTGATAGGCGACCCCCTTACCACGTTCCTCCACCATGCCCGCGACAGAGACCGTCCAGCTCTTGGCGTATTCGTCCTGGGCGTTGAGGAAGTCGAGAAATGGCTGCTTGGCGAACACGTTGGCTCCCGAAGGCAGCTGCAGCTTCTCGATAAAATCGATGACTTTGGCCTTCGAAACGTCGTCGAACACGAGATGCGAACCCTCCAGCTTGGCAGACTTGATACCGTCGAGCAGCTCGGCAAACTTGGTAAATTGCTCAAAATTCTCCCTGATGACGCCTTCATCCGAGTTGAGCATAGTGGACTGAATGAGCTGGTTGGCGAACGTCAGCTGGCGCCTAGTGGAATGTCTCATCTTGGCAAGGGAGGTGATACGCAGTCCCTGAGGATGAGTACGAACCTTGAGACCATACTGCAGGGGAGTCTTCCGCAATCTCGCCATCTTGAGGAATTCCCTGCGTAGCTCGGTGTCGGCCAGTGCGATATGTTTATACCAGCTGACCAACTGGCCGCTAGTGTAAACACGACAGACGTCGACATAGCCGTCCTTATAACCAAACCAGCGCCCCATTTGCATGAGGGTATCGTACATCTTGGACGTGCGGAGGAAGAAGCTGACGGTCAAGGCCTCCAAGGTCAGGCCTCGGGAAAGCTTGTCACCGCCAATCGCAATTACGAAAAGACCGTCTGCCTGACGGTCATAATCCAAGATGTCGGGGCTTGATCCATGGATAGCTCGGACGCAGGTCTTGCGTACACAATGGACGAGTTCGGCGGCAACTTCGTCCCAAGTGACCTCTGGGATGTCGTAGTGAGCCGGGATCTTCTCGCTGGCGGGGACAAAGTCCGTTTCCCAAAGTTTTTTGATACTATCGACCACTGCAAAGGAGCCAGTCTCCAACGAGCGCCTAAGCGCATCGACCTCGGCAGTCACAAGGAGCACGTACCTGTCGATCACGTTCGTGAACCTCGAGACGTGGATGAGCATCGAGTTGTGCTTAGAGAAGTTGCGCTTCCTACCGCGGACGACTCGGACCGCCGAGGCGAGAATGAAGGCGTGGATCGCCTCTCGCATCTTATTTGGGATCTCAGTCGGACGGAAATCCGTCTTATGCCTTTCCGGCACCTGGCGGATGTAATCCTGCTGCATGAGCTCCCGGACGATGCCTAAGGCCTCCTCGGCTTGGATCCCCGACTCCACGTCGTCGTCCAACCCAAAGACCTTGGTGGGGCCGACATAGTTGTCCGGGGGCTGTATATTGATGATGAAGTTACGGGGAAAAAGATTCCTAGATGACGTATCGTCCGCGAATAAGTTCGCATAAGGCGTAGCCGTGTAACCGACATAAGCCGCGCGCTCAAAAGACCCAAGGAGGTTCACCAACTGATGATTGATAGCGGTCATGTCATCGCCGCTCGCCGTGTTGATGCTGGCATTGTCGGCCTCATCGTCGATGAGGAGCATGGGGCAGCGATCGACGCGTTTACCGAAGTTGTCGCTCGACTGAGGCTCCCTCCCCCCAAAAGGCTCAAGGCATACGCCGTCGGCACGTGTCGTACCCGAATTGGCGCGAGCCCACTTGCTAAGGTTTTCCAGTATCTTCGCATGCTTCTTGACGACAACGACAACAGGGTCGCCTCCCAAGGAGATGACGGCGCCGGCAAGTGTGTTGGCGTTGAAGTCAGACTCCGTGGACGTGAGGCTGTGGACCTTTATGCCAGGGCCGAACGCCGAGACACCGTAGCGCTCGGTAGTTCCGGTCCCCCTGCTGTCCATACCGGTGACGGTCTGATCGATGCGGAGCTGGGTCTGATTGCGCAGGTTGTCATGCACCCCGGCGACGACGACGATGAATTTGTAGCCAGCGTCGAGGGCCTTGTTGATCAAACCTGCATAATTCGCGGTCTTTCCCGACTGGACACTACCCACGACCAACCCGCGGGTGGACCACTCGCCCTCGCGCCTCGGGTTCTCTAGGCAGTCCAGGATTTGGTCGGAAACTCGGCCGATCATACCCACCACTTCGTTAGGCAGACCGGACCTATCCAAGAGGTACTGCCGGTAGCGATCCCACAGATGCCAATCAATGTTGGGCCGGGCTGAAGTAAGCCAGTCGACGTGATCTGCCTCATCCCCCTTCAGGAAGGAATAATCATCGTTCTTGACCGTGTTTTCGTGCAACACGGCGGCGATGGCCGCCTCCTTAATTTCATCGGTGACGACCAGGTTAGGGTCGTCCTCGCGAAGGCGTCGTATGAATATATCGATGACGGACACCACCTCGTCTTTTGTCGGGACACCCAGCTCCTTAGCCCTGCTTCGAAGACGAAGGCGTACGCTGCTTCGAATATTTGAGACAATTTCGGTGTCCATATTAGATTTTTTTAAGAATATCTGGGTAATGACTATAAGGGTAAAGCCCCCAAAGGGCCTCCTTGGCCTGCTGCCGGGTTCCGTTGATTTTGGCGAATACATCTATGGCTTCCCTGAACTTGTCGGCGATCTGCTCGTCCGTCATTCCTTCAAAGGGTCCAGCAATTGAGTCGGGCTTCTCGCTGTTAACCAAGGATATCTCAGCGATGGGAAGGGTTTGCTCCATTAGCTCAACGAGAAGCCTTAGGGCCTTCTTATCCTCGGAGCCCGTGGCGACCTTGGCGTAAAGTGGGTGATTCCTGTTTATGACAAACTTGACGATGCCTGTGTCCGTCACTGCCTCCTTTTTCCAGATAAATTCGGGGCCCGAGGGACTGGCTGTGGGCAGCTGCCTCTTACCTCTATAGCGATAAACCTCATATGCCCTGCTCCTTGTCGCTTCGGCTGCAGCGCTTAACCTTGAGCAGATACCATCTGGTAATGCCACGTTAGTCTTGGTTACGCTAATGCCGACGGCCAAGTCCAAGGTGTTGGGGACATCTATGGCTATGCGTGCTAGCTTAAAGTGGTCGGCCGGCTTGAAAAGACCCATCCAGCCGCCCGCGACGATAATGCGGCCACGGCGATAGACATAAATGCCCTGCTGTCCGGCCAAGCCATTCAGCCCGCCCACCCTAGCCTGCTCGGCCTGAGACATTCGCTTTGGGTGGGGCATGACGGCACATCGGATCGCGATCTCCTCTCCGCGATAGCTGAACTTCTCAACCGGCACGAACTCCGGCTCGGGCTGAGAGCCGAGCGGATCCCAAGGCAGTATCGGTGTAATGCCGCAGAGGATCTTGACCTGGCCACCCTCAATGAAGCGATGAAAGACCATCCCAAGATGCTGGAGGGCTGCGAAGAGAGAGGATCGGACAGAATCCTCGGTCTTATCCCTACCGTCTGCACCGCCCTTCAGGAGGGTATCCATGCCCTCCCAGAGAACAATAGTGCCCGAGGACTTGGCCCCTAGATCAGCCTCAAGCTCTTTAACCCTAGGGCCAGTTCCACGCAGTAAGTACCATTCATCTTCTCTGGAGACATGGTCGACATCCCAGCAATACGACGAAACCCCGTGCCCGGACACCTTGCTCAGAACAGTGACCTTTCGGCACGCCCAGATGGAGGCAGTCTTAAGTCCTAGGCCAAATCTTCCAAAGTCATCGGCATCGCGCGCCTCTTTCGGGCTTTTGCTACCAAACTTCATCGCACACTGGAAAAGACTTTCATCATTTACGAGCTGGTCGTCCATGCCGACGCCGTCATCTTTTATGATGAGACGCGAATTGGGCCCATCCCACTCCAAGTCGATACGGATGTTCTTGGCCTTGGCGGTAATGCTATTGTCCACCAAATCCGCCAAGGCGGATGCGAAGCTGTAATCGAAGGCGCGAAGGCTCTCGATACTAGCTCTAGCTGAGGGAGGCAGCCTTATGCTCATCAAGCATGTTGAATAAAATATCCTAATAGAGACTCAACACCTTACTTAAAACCGAGCGATTTCGCCACAATTTGGCCAATTTGATAGGCTAAGTAAGGGGGCACGGCGTTGCCTACCTGATGATACTGCTGCGTCCGGTTACCCATGAAGAAGTAGTCGTCCGGGAAGGTCTGGATCCGTGCGGCCTCGCGGACCGAGAAGCTACGGGCCTGGGCCGGGTCATAGTGGATGTAATAGTGCCCGTCCTTGGAGATATGCGAGGTCACCGTACCGCTTGGCTTATCGGCCAGCTGTACCTTAAAACGGTCGGCGAAGACCATCGGACTGTCGTCATGTACATTCTGATGCTTGGGCAGGAGCTCCTTTGGCACGTTGTCATGAAGGGTCGGGCTTTTGCCGGTCTTCTTGGCCTCGGCTGCCCACCAGGCATAGCGCTCCAAGTCCTCTTTCATGTGGGAACGAGCCTGGTGATTCAACAGGACGTCATTCAACTGGCTGGACAATGGCGAGAGGAAGGCGAAAAGGCTGTTGGGGAGGCTTTCACGAAGCCCCTTAGCCTGAGTCATTGGCTTTCCGGCCTGCTTGAGACTGTAGTCTTTTCGATCCTCCCCCGAATCCAAGCCTTTGAGCGAAGGCAGGTCCCCGATCGCCTCGGCAACTGTGACAAGCTTGCGGGTAAGGAGGGGTTCAGGGGCGACCTTCAGATCCTTACGGACTCCGATGATAATCACGCGGTGTCGGGTCTGCGGCACACCATGGCGCTCGGCCCTGATAAGGAAGTCGTCGGAGCCCATACCGGGCAAAGCGCCCTCCTCCGCTTCAAGCGAATGGAGCTCATACCCCTTGGTACCGGCGTCACGTAGGTCCCTCAGGATAGCAGGCAAAATAGGCTTACCAGCCACCTTGGCCGTGTTGAGACCCTTGACGTTCTCCATGACGAAGATCGCGGGTTCGAACTTCTCAATGATTGCTAGGTACTCCTTGTAGAGGAAGTGACGGTGGTCGGCCTTAAGCCCGTCGTGGTTCTGCATGCGAGAACGCCCCACGAGTGAATAAGCCTGGCAAGGCGGACCGCCGATCAGCACCCAGGTCTTCGTCTTACTTAAGCGCTCTTTGATGAGGGAATGAATCAGCAGATTATCCTTGCCCAGTTCAAGATGGCAGGCTTCTTCCTGGGCCTCCGTCCATTCTGGGAGTTTGGCTAGTTCCGCCAACGCAGCCTGCTTCGCATTGAGGTTATCGGAGGCGAGCAGATCCAAATAGGCCGGAGGAACCTTACGGTGATGGCGCATCCAAGCGCGGTAGAAGGCCCTCAGCCTGAGCGTCTCTATCGCGTGGGGGTCCTTCTCGATCGAGATGATGGTCCGGAAAGCCTTGCCATCCTCCACGCGCGAGAACCCCTCCCCCAGCCCGCCAGGTCCGGCAAAAAGGTCTACCACGGGGATGGGCGAAGAAGGCATAGGATTGAAGTAACGAACGAGTACCAGGAGACAAGAAATGCAAAGACATGCCAGGTAAAAGTTGCTAACAAAAAGGGGCGCCTAAGCGCCCCGGGAGTAAAACTCGGTCTAGTTTACTTTGCTATGACTGCCTAAAGACCCAGAAGTCGGCGGCGAGGTCGGGGCGGTGAGGTAGTCGTACGGAATCTAGCAGTAGCCCTCGATGCCCCAATTGGCTGACCAGGAGTTACAGACGAAGAACATCCGGCTCTGGTAGTCATACCCTGAGGTCTTCATGCGAGGGCCGATGCCGTAGACACTGACCTTTGGTTCTACTGACCGCCGCGCCAACAGTGCTGGCACGCGGCTCCTCTTACACGCCTCTCCATGCTGCGGTATTGGCATGGTGCGTCGCGGCACGCCCCCAAGGATTAACTTACCAGGTGTCCTGCAAAACCCTTAGTTATTAGCAGACTTAGGAAAAGTTAGCAGAGTTGGCGCCAAGAACGGCCATCAGCCAAGAACGGCTTTATCACGATACTAAACCAGTCGTTTTCTAAACTTAACTATGAGGCTCAAGTCCAGGAACGTTCGTCCGTCCTTTTCATAGGCGCGGCCGACATAAGCACCGATTTCACGCTTCTCCTTTGGTACACGCTTAACGTCCGGAGTGTCAAAATAGGTACTTTCAAAAAGATAATTGCGGAATTCGTCATCGTCTTCGAAGCAATAGCCAGTCACCCGGCCGTCTTTAATAACTAAAACCCACCCACCTTTAACTTCAGTCGAATCACCCCAAGGCTCCGCCGTGTTCATTCCTTGGGCATACTTCTTAAAAAGATCTTTGATTCGAAGCTCCAGAACTCGTGAGGCCCGCTGATGAGGATGCCCAATGCGCTGCATCATGGCAACACAAGCAGGCAGGCCCACAAGATCGGAAGGACTGCTCTTCTCGGTTAAGAAACGCTGGTAAAGCACCTCCGCAAGCATCTCAGGGAAATGAGTGTCTATGCTCATGAGGTTCTCCCTGAAAACCTCATGCGGGACGGAAGAGAACTTTACCTGGACGCAGGCATCGGTCGCGAGCGCAGGAATAATTGTCGCAGGACCTAATTTCGGCTGACGCCCCGACTTGTCCGCACCATAGGCACCCCCAGAAGACTGGGCCACATAACGACTTTCGACCTCCTCCGCGTGGTGCTTTGTGCAATTAACAATCTCATAAGTAATGAGCGTGGCACCTGAATGATTAATGAGGCAGGAATTTGCCCCCATCAGTGACTTAACGCTAAACCCTTGAGTAACCTTAGAGCCATTAGGCTGCTTAAAAGTGAGGTACAAATCGGACTTCGACGTTGCTGGCGCCTTAAGGCCAGACGTCTGGAGTAAAACAATCAGTTTGTTCGCATTCTCGCTTTGCAAATCCTGAGCATGATCAGAACCGCCTGCTGCAGGCTCTTTCCGGTCACGCTTAGTCTTCGAGGTGGACCATCCCACAAGTTCGGCACGAAGGGCTGAAACCAAGGAAGCCACATCCGCGACAGCGCAAAGCCTGGAAGCCAAGCCAGTAGCCTCGGGCTTAACGTAAATGCTTCCTCCCTCCGAGTAATACGCCCGACGGAGCAATTCGCCGAGCTGGCCCTTCTTCGCATTTGCACGCTCTCCGGGAGCCTCACGGGAAACCTCAATGATCTCTAGCCTGCCCTTGGGAATCTCTCCAGTTGGGTCCGTCAGTTCCAAATAGCCGTCGGCAATAATTGTAGCGAAAGCCAGGAACTCACTGTGGTCACCGATATTGCCCCTCTTGAAACCATCGAAGGACTCAGCCATTGTCCAAGGCCTCCACTATTGCATTCGCCCAAGCGTGGACGGCGGCAACAGCAACACTGTTGCCAAGCTGCTTCATGCGCTGAGTCATGGGGACATCAGCCGGGAAAGAATAGTTCTTGGGAAAACCCTGGATCTTAAGCCCTTCCTTGTCGAAAATCTGGCGCTCCTTGCCGTCGACGACGTACCAATCCCAATTACGGCGATCTCGAACGCCCGAGCCACGTCCGCCGCAGCGCAACGTGAATCCAACATCGCGAACCTTATCCTGCCCATAGTAAGTCACGCGTCCTTCCATAACATCAGACATCGTGTACATGAGAGTCTTCGCCTTTTTAGGGGGATTCTTGGCAAAATATTTAGCCGCCTTCTCACTTCGGAAACCAGCCATGAAAAGTCGAGGGCGGTGCTGCGGGAGACCGTAGTCGCTTGCACGAATAACCTGGGCAAAGACAGGCATTTTCGCGGGACCATCGACGTCCCCATGGTAACCGCAATCCTTGAGGATATTGCAGATTATATCAAAAGTCCTACCTCCGTCGTGGGTTAAAAGACCACGGACATTCTCCAAAAAGATGGCCGCAGGCTTATGCTGACGGATGATTTCCTCGATTCGGAAAAACAAAGTCCCTCGAGCGTCCTTAAATCCGCGCTTAAAACCCGCCTGCGAAAAAGGCTGACAGGGAAACCCCCCACAAAGGATGTCGAAGCTCGGGATCTTATCGACAGGGAACTTGGTAATATCGCCAGCAAAGAACTGGTCGTTATTAGCGAAGATCGGCTTATCCTGCCCCTTGTTGAAGTTATGCCGATATGTGCGACGGGCGGCCGCATCCCACTCGCTGGCGAACACACACTGGGCATTATCAGTGTCGTTAAACGCCACATGGAAGCCCCCAATGCCCGCAAACAGGTCAATGAATTTGTATTTATCCTTCGGGCGCTTTCTGGACATAGGCTCTGAAAGACTACAAAAGTATTTTGCGGCCCTAGCAAATCCAAATAGGAATCAAGTCTACTCAATAACTTGAGGGTTATGGGGTTATGGAGAAATACCGTTCGGCATCTGCCCGTAGCGCCCGCCCCTTATCATGAATCATTTCGAGTAGACGGCCTGGATGGCCCAGAAGTCGGCGGCGAGGTCGGGGCTGGCAAGGTAGTCGTATGGGATCCAGCAGTAGCCCTCGATACCCCACTTGGCGGACCAGGAGTTACGGACGAGGAACATCCGACTTTGGTCGTCATAGCCGACGGCCATCATGGCATGGCCGCCGACATAGGCCTCGCCACGGACCGGGAGCGGAACGAGGCCGGTGTGCATGACGATGGGGCTCTCGAACGACTGGTAGACGCCGACGCCGAAGACGAAGGGCACGCCGGCCGCCAAGGCGCCCTTGAGGGCATTGAGATCCCGATTCTCTAGGAAGAAGGCTTCCTTAAGGCGCAACCCGTCGGCCGTCTCGAAGGCCTTCCGCGACGGCACGTCCGCGAACCTGGCCGGCACATAGGGCCAGTCGGCCTCATGGCAGGCGCCGAGCTCCCGGACGACCTCGGTGGTCAGGTGCATGCTAGCACCTGTATCCTGGCCGATCGTCCCCAGTTGGGCCCGCTCGTTCCAATAGATGTAAAGCCGCGAGGGCATGAACGGCTTGCCGCCCTGGCGCTTGAGGTCGAACTCCAACGCCGCCGAGATCGCATTGGCGGTACAGCTGCCCAGCTTCGCCTGGTCGTAGACCGGCGGGCAGCCGGCCCGCAGGTCGACCGACTTCGGCAGCCGCTTCGGCTTAGCGACCCCGAAGGCATCGTGGTCGAAGGGCGTCGAATCGATGTGGCGGAGGGACGGCGTCCAGCCGTAGCCGCGGACGTGGGCAGGTGTTTCACGCCCAGGATGAACCTGTAGGCGGGATAATTTCAACAGGTTGACCAGTTGATCAGTTGGCCGGTTGGCAGGAGAAGTTTTAGATGCGAGAGGCCCGGAGGCACAGAAGCTCGGTTGACCAGACGATGCCGACGGGCGAACTACATGCCGCCGCGAAGGCTTCGCCTTCGGTTTCTGCTTACGCACGGCGACGTCCTTTCCAGAGGCAGATCGGCGCTGGGTGGCTACGCTGGGGGGGGTTCTCGCGGAGTTTTTCATGACCCCACGATGCTCACCAACCACCCTGCCCCACCTCAAACCGAAGCCCATGAGGTTGATCTCTCAGAGAGAACTGAGAAGGATTGCTCAGCCAGCTAGAAGCGAGTTCTCAAAAGTCTACAGGCTTATCCAAAGTCTCACAACCTGCGCTGATTAATTTCTGATAAGTCGCATCAAGGTCCGCCTGCGGTGGAACGAATATCACCGACCCCTGGCGTCCACGGGTAAGCAGGACTCGATAAGTATTCCGCCGTAGCGCGAGCGGGTCATGAATAACTGTAGTCTTCTTCCATTTCTTACCCTTGGAGATGTCCCAATTGCTTTCGCCACCCTCAACAAGTTGCGACTCCCAGGTGAAATCGTCCCCCCAACAGACTAGGGCTGCGTCTAACTCCAGGCCTTGAGCCTCAAACTGGGTAATCGCCTCCCTCAGACGCCGACAAGAATTGGGATTGTTGTCACCCTCAACGTACCACTCACCTACCACAGACTGGAATCTCCCATTTATTTGCGGCACACCATACCCGCTAAGGCATTTATCTCGGGATGAAATCATGAGGCCGAATCTTGCATCGGCATCTTTTGCAAAACGTTTCCAAAGATAATTTTTAGCGGTTTCAAGACTACGAGTCACACGCATGACGACAGATTCATCAGCGCACTTCGTTGCCAGCTCGCGTAAAGTTTCGTCATCCTTAGTTTCATCTACCAAGCCTGAAACCCATTCGTGCAGGTGGACCGCACTGCTGAACCGGATGGAACGATCAAGGAATAAAGCGGGCTCAACCTTATAGCGGGCACCTAGGCCGGCCTTCTCAAACAACGGTGCGTAACATAGCGGCCCGTGGATATCCCATGAGGCCGAATGTGGACTAGCCTTGATCGCCTCGGCCCACTGCTTCACCCCACCCTCCTCGCCGCTGTGTATCTCTTGTCCGCCCCCAATGAGCCCGAGGATAGTGCACCACTCTGGAACGCGTTCGGAAAATCCTACGAACATCTCCGGTTCAGATTTGTGGGATGTCGGCTTTCCATCATCAGCAGACTTACCTTTCTTGGCATCCTTCTTCGCCTTCTTTTCGTGGTCTTCCCTGACCTTTTCTGCATCCCAGGCACGCTGCGCCTCATCGAAAACAAGGAAATGCTGAGGCGGGACTCTATTCTTTTTACCGTAATACCCTACGTAGTCACGAACACCTCTGACTAAAGCACGCGCATCCATTTCATACTTCCTAAACTCGTGCTTTAACACGTTCACCAAAGGGCCGTTACCTGTTAAAAAGATAGCAGCCTGGCTGTTAGGCAGACCAGCTCGAGGGATAGCAAGCTTGCTGATGACTTCGCTCACCGCTGCGCGAATACCCACGAGCGTCTTTCCTGTGCCAGGAGCGCCAGAAAGTAGAATCAACGACCTACGCTTAGCTGATGCTGAAATCTGGGCGACACGCTCGACCACCGCCAAAGCCTCATCGGTCTTTGCAGCCGCCCGATGCACCCGCGCTAGCCGACCTTCTTTGATGATTTCCCGAATGCCCTTTAACAAGGCAGGAGCAGGCTGATAGGCGTCCGGGGCCAAAAAAGCCTCTAAGCTCATCGAAGGACGCTCGGATTCTGCGCACAACCTGAGAACGAAATCATGAAGCTGTTCGCGACCACACACATAGACGCCGGAATGATCTCTCATCGACATCTTGCCGCCCATCATGACCAAAACCGCATCCACCGGCTTATCATGACACTCACGATGAAAGTTTTTGAGTGAAGTGAGGTAATGCTTTGCTTGATCGAAATCGGCCCAATCAAGCCGCCCATAGCCCTTATACTCCAATACCAGAACCCTACCATTTAGAAGAAAGACTGCATCGGCACGACGAGCCTCTAATGGCATCACATACTCGAGCAATGCACTGAATTCCACAGACTGAGAGTTATTTTCGAGAACCTTACCCACCTGACCCTGAAGCGATGGGACTGAGTTCTCCCAAGCCGTCAGCTGCTGCGGGGATGGCTCCCGGACAAAACCCCTCAAAGCCATGAGCAGCTCCTCAGGGTTTGCGAAACGAAACACGGGAAACTTACCCACCCAACCTGCATCGCTATCCTGACTATAGGAGAAACCTACGCTCGAAGGGGTATCGGACATGATTGCAGCTTTCATATCCAATAATGACTTGGCCAGCTTGATTGAAGGAAGTCCGTGCAAGAATAATAAAAGGCATCTTAACGAGGAAACCCAAGCTGGGAGGTTGCAGGATTCATGGGCGTTGGCATACAGATGACATCGTTAATGCCCCTCTGTCCTTCCATTTACGCAGGCTGGTCCAAACCTCTCGCCCAAGCAATCGCCTCAGGACTTCTCGCCGGCCGCAGCGGAGCGCCAATAGACCTAGGTAAACATAGAGTCATCGTGCCGTCGAGTTTTGCATCTAGACTCATTCAGGAGGAGCTGGCCAAGCAGGCGCCGAATGGAGTCCTGCTGCCGGTCTTCCAGACCCCTACGGAGTTTCTGAACTGGGGAGACCGCAGTTCAGGTGCAAAAGTGCAAAACGGCCAAGGGCCTGTGCAAATGTGCAAAGGTGAACAAAACCGGGGACAAGGGGACACGGGGACACGGGGACATGGGGGGAACCACGAATCACGAAATATTACCGATAGTTTTACGACGGCGAGTTCCGCGGATGCGTTGATGGCATGGATTGAGGTCTTGCAGGCGACGGATCGCTCCACCCTGCCCCATCTGTTCCCGAACGGGAAACTGGGTGAGTTCACCTTCGAGGAGGCAAAGCGTCTGGCGGAGACTTTGTTCGAGCTGCGCGATGAGCTGGGTGGTTCAGCCCAAGGCCTGGACTTTGCTGGAGTAGCAGCTCTGCCTAAGAACCCGGAGAAGCCGCGCTGGGATGACCTGGCAACCCTTGAGGCCGGCTACCGCGATGTGCTTACACGGCGCGGTCTGAACGATCACAACGAACTCCGCTCCGAACTGGCCCGAGGCAACGACAAGCCCGAAGGCGTGACCCATATCTGGCTGGTCGGCCTGACCGACCCCCAGCCGCTTTTCATCACGGCGCTGGAACGCCTTCAGGACCACTTCCATATCCAGGCCATCGTCGGAGCGGATGCCGATGAGGCCGCGAACT